>LFCJ01002506.1_pt1 | contig 13267 bp, 6 predicted proteins | sample 643141 | NCBI WGS metagenome assembly LFCJ01 (sample SAMN03766243, study PRJNA286221) | soda lake metagenome | biome: soda lake; feature: Kulunda steppe; material: water; isolation source: sample B1-Br-g2 brine of Lake Bitter-1 | place: Russia: Kulunda steppe | collected 2010-07 | reverse complement strand
CGCGAGTACGTGATTACGGAAGTAAAGAACAGCACTCGAACGGATACAATTCGACAGGGGATCAAAGAGACGCTTGAGTATCTGGCGTTTCTTCGCGTTGATGATGAATTTGTGTTCAATGATAATTTAGATGGAAACTACTTCGGGAGCGGGTGGAATGGGCTTCTTGTGATTCAAGACATAGCCAATAACACCGTAGATTTAGATGAGCAGTTAGCGAGCCAAATCAAGATTCTGCAGGCATCTGAATTAGAAAGTAAATTGCAGAAGCTGTTGGAGCATGTTGTCGATCAGTCGCCGGATTGATGACTCAGGTATCATCTTTGAATTCTTAATTTAGACTTGTGAAGTCTGTTGAGTTCTTATGACCGTCGGTTGAGCAAGTTCGGCGATAGTTCTAAATCTGTCAAAGTGTATGAAATTAGTGCCAATTTAGATCGAGCTCTAAGATGCGTGGATAGTGGTTTGGACGTCATGACCCCGATTTAAGCGGCCAAATGTATGGATTTCATCTTTTGTGCTTCGTGTACAGCGTGGACCTACACAAATCCACTCTGTATTATGGATAATGCAGAGTGAAAACAAAATCTCAACAATACGATCGAAGACAGTTATTACAGTCCTTGTGATAGCCAGTTTTAGACGAATAGTGATTCACCATTATTTGACAAATCAAATATCGCACTACAGAGATTCTGGTCTGATTCCAATGAATTAGGGTAGATTCCGGTTGTTCGGACGATTATCTCGTTGGTACAGTGGAGAAACAGCGATCACACACCTGCTAATGATCGGATACTACCATCGAACAAAGGAGAATCAGCTACGGGACGCGATTTTGGATACAGCAAGCGTTCAAAAAGGCTAATAAAAGAATCATGCCCTCGGTGGCGGTTTCGACAGACCGAACTGGCCTTCCATCACCACGATAAACCGGGACGTCGTTACGAGTGGCGTGAACATAAGTTTCTGGTCAGCAGAGAACTAAACAAGGATATTAACTAGTTGTCAAGCGTTTTAGAGGTTAGCTGCAAAAATTGACCCGAAGAATCGAAGGACGTGGTCGGAGCTGACTATCTTTGAAACGGAGTGGCTGTATTTCTTGAATCTGTCTTTCGATCCTCTAACACGAACCATACTCTCGGACGATTTAGGCCGTACCTGATGTTGCTCGCGTTCTGAGTACCTGACTTCACCACAACCGGGCACTTCGACGACAGGGGGATCGTTTATCTTGATCACACCGATACGCTCCTAATTGAGACAGTCCACCAACAGCTATAGGTCGCAGATTACGCAAACGAATGCGAAGCGGAACCACCAACCCTCGCATATTTTTAAAATTGTCCATTCCGTACACAGTTTTTCAAGTACCAGCTGAAACAATCACTAATTAGACAGTGTCACCGAAACAAACGTATTTATTATCTGGAATAGACGATAGCATATGAGTCAATATTTTGGGAGTTTAGACTGGAAAGAACTTGAAGAGCTGGTTGCTATACTGTGGGGTAAATTTGATTATCAGACCGAATTAACCCAGTCAGGAAGCGATGGCGGTATTGATGTAATTGCTGAGCGCAATTTTCCTCATCCAGAACGTGTTGCTATTCAAGTCAAACACTATCGTTCTGGTAATAATGTTGGCGCTCCAAAAATCAGAGAATACAGTGCTCTCAGCCGACGAAATAATATTGACACAGTCATTGTTGTTACAAGTTCTTCTTTTACGCCTGAAGCAAGATCTGAGGCTTTGGAGCTGGGAGTTAAGTTGGTTGATGGGCAGCATCTTGCTACAGTCGCTTCTCAGGTAGACTATGTAATAAAAGAGGAAACAAATTCACAATCAGGGCCAGATAAACTCCTCGAAAGGCTCAAACAGCATAAAAGAAGACACAGCAATGGTGACATTACTGACTTTCTTGAATTTAACTGGAATTACGAGTTCCATAATGGAACACATATGCTTCGACTAGATACCAAAGACCAGATAACCAAATTAAATAACGTATTAGACACATTACCTAATGTCACAAACCGCCGGGTTCGTGTGCCATCAAAAGAATTATATGGTGATAATTTTGAGTCAGTACATTTTAAATCAGATCGTATGTCAAAATATGATGAATGGTTACCGATGGAAGAGTCACAAATAATTAAAAGTATTTTTGAGTATGTATTCGATGATATATCTTGAATCTTGATAACTTCATGGTAGATGGAGGTATTCAACCCATAGCCTATCCTGACGCCCTGTACTTCAGATTGGGCTGATGAAGACGTTATCCACAACCTCTTCCGTGGAAGGGATTGAGATACTCACTACGTCTCGCACGTGGCTAATGGTTTCCCAGACAACATCTGTGAAATCCACATCGTCGATTATTGAGGAAGGAACGTCGTAAGCATATTTAAGCAATTCAATGAACCCTTCAATGACAGATTCGATTTCATTGGCGATGTTACCTGTTGAAAGGTCCCCGTGTTCGTCCAGTATCTCTATTGTATTGATTCCAACCCATGTGAGGAATTGAGTCACTTGATCTACCGAAGAGTGGAGTGCGCGTGGGACAATGCCACGGATGGTATAATGAACCTCACTGAGCGTCATCCGATACAACGGTGAATTCAGCTCACGGAGTCGGTAGAGATACTGGTTGTTCACGTATCTGGTTCCCTGCCATGCAAGGCGGTAGTTGTAATAGTTGATTGGTGTCGTGAAAAGCAAGCATTCAAGAATGAAGATATACCCCGATCGGTAGAATTCGTCATAGGTCTCTTCACTAACGTCTTCGAGGTCGTCTACGCCCTGATACTCTTCCATGAGTTCGCCAGAGATATTAAGAAGATTATTCGCTGCAATAGTAATCGAAACGACTGAGGTAAGTTGTCCTGCGGTAGACGCGGCTTCAGCGAATTTTCCGTAGCCAATATCCACTTCAGTTTCGCTCTCAATTATTTCGGCGATTTTTCGCGCTCGGCGTAACTGATTGACAGTCGGCGAAAGATCATCTTTGGTGAATTCTTCACCACTGTTGAATTGAACCCCCTCATCCTCAATCCGGTCAATAGTTGATAGTCTGGTTGCGATGCTGACTGCAGCCTGATCTGGACTTTCGTTGTTTCGGAACCCGTCTCGGATACGATATAGTGCAAGCTCTTTGCGCTTGAGTTGCACATCTTCCATTGTACAAATGTTGAATCTCTTGTATTTATAATGTTCGCCATGTCCACACGCCGATGGGAGTGTCTAATATTTGCAAAGTAGTTTAATAATGGAATATGTATTGTCGTATGAAATGAACCGACGTACATTTCTCCGGTGGGTAGCTACTGTTCCGGTGCTTGGAGCTGTCGTCCGGGGTGATGTATCTGATTACACCGATTCAAGCAAAGTGCTTGAAGATTTAGCTACGGAGATTGATCAGACTGACCTGACGGACGCGGATGAGACATTGCACCTGTCAAACAGCGTTCGAAGGGCATTGCAGGATGCTGAAGCAGGGCTTGGTACTTCTAAAACAGACCGTGCGAGGAGGGTCGCATACATCAAACACTCTTTCGCGCAACTACTTGCAGTCATACCAGGTATTGACACACCACCTGAAGAACCCCGTATAGAAAGGGAAATTGACGCCAGCGAATCTGCGCTTTCCTACTACAGAACTCTAGAGACTTACCTTCGTCACAGTGGTGACCTCTACATCGACATCTCATGGTTCGAGGAGGACGTGTCTGATCCAACTGGTGAACCGTCACTTCCTGATGATAATCTAATAGACCTTGTAGATGACAATATCGTTCGCATGAAAATAGAGGGGAACCGTCTTCAGGGAGGAGAAGAGACTCTTGTTCAGTCATTACTCCCCGACACCGAACGGGTTTCCAAACTCTCAGAGAAACTCATGGGGAATTATCAGATCTATGTAACCGCGCAACAGAGTTACTCTAAAACAACCGATCTTATCAGAGAGGGAGCACAGTCACGTGAACAAGAGGACTTTGATACCGCTGAGATATATTTCGGCCAGGCAGAAGATCAGCCATCTATAGATATTCCTGAGGATAGTCAAAGCTACTCACTAGACAGTGAGAGCCTTACCCTATCTGAGTACGAAACGGTTCTCTTCCTAACTGAAAGGGGAGCCCAGATGATGTTGGAGTCATGTGAGAACCCCAGTAGCAAGCAGTCGCGGGATTCCTTTAGTGAAGGGCTGCAGAATGTTATCGATGCGAAAGGCATATTCACAACCCCGTAACTTGGTCGGGTTCTAATTTTTACTGTGGGACAACGACGCAGCTCTAGTATTTACCACGATACCCCCAACCTCGTTTAGGAATCATGGTACCGATAACTGTAGATGGATTTGAATTTCTACAGATGGTGGATCTGAAATTGGATAAATAAATAACTAAAACATAGTCACGTTTTTGAAAACGTATTCACGGAGAGTAGGTGTCAAATAACGGCTCACATACCTGTTCTCGGCCCCTCAAATTGCTCGATACAACTAATAAAGATCAGACGTGCAAATAGCGATCACTACTTTTTGATAGCTGAATAAAGAGCTGTGTATATAACCGAACAAGGTCTGTATACATGACAGCGCACATATTAATTCATATTTTCCTAAGAAAATGTGCAGGCACATGAGACAGAGGGGGCCAGCGTAGGAGCTTTTGCTGATCGCTCCGATCATGATCACCTCCCCTCCATTGATAGTTTATTTGAATTTAATTAAGATCAAATAACCCAGGCTATTGCTGATGTCAACGATCTCGATTCCACTGGAGAGCAAGACCTAATCTACAGATCTGAACTTAATTCTAAACCATCAGAGGATGTACTTTCACCGAATGGTATTTTTGAAGTAACCAATATTGAAGAATTTGAAAACGTAACTTTCTACGAAATAAGAAACTCGTGAACTCTACACAGTCTTAATCGACCGCCCAAAGTGATCGGTTAGTATTGTGACTTAGACAGGCGCTAGTGAGTTCACGGAACTGCTTCCACCATCTCCGGGAGCGAACTTACGGTGCTTGACCAGTGGACGGACTTCGTATTGACGGGTAATTAGCCTGATTTTTAGGTTGCCGCGTCCTCAGTCACCTGGCAGGATGTCAATACTCTCGGGATTGCGTTCATCTTCGTATCGACCAGCAGTGTCACTTTGAGCTGCTGAATCGTGAGTTAGGCGCGTTTCGTGTAGTGTTTCGAAGTTCCAACAGAGCCGATTCGATCGGTTTGGGGGGACTAGCCAGGCAACACAAAAAGAGGCCCGAAGAGCCAGAGGTCGGTGGCTCAACCGAGAGTGCTTCTTTATAATTGGATCAAATAAGACAAATTAACCACTGCAAACTAAGCAATATCGGATCTCATCTCTTGAGATTATCGCCTCAAGCATATTATTGGTTCAGCTTCGCTGGCAAGCCGAGCGTGCGGGACTGTGAGTTCCTCAAAACCGTACTGTTACTGTTATAATCTCGAGTTAGCATGTTCTAAAAGCAATTCTGCTTTCTTTTTGCCAATATACTCTACGGTAGTCAGATCTTCAATAGTAGCAGTACGAAGATCACCTACCGTTGCATACCCTGATTGAGTCAATTTAGAAATCAGCACCCGCCCCACTCTTGGAACGCCTTCCGCGAAATCTTCTATTGGGGTATCGTCTGGTATCTGTTTATCTGCTATTGAAATAGATTCCTCTGTATGATTATTTATGTAGTCCAAAAGTTTCGAAACAGTCACTTCACCTATCTGTTTAATATCAGTTAGCTCATCAGCCGTTGCAGCACGTACATCCCCTACAGTTTCATATCCTGCTTTTTCTATCTTCTTTCGACTGGTGTCTCCGAAGCCGGAGATCTGACCAGAAACCTTGCTGAGCTCAGTATCGTCCGCAATAGTTGATCGGTCGCTCACCTGATTCCAATACCGATCCCTCCGTTTCTGATTCAGAATGAACTCGACCAGCCGCTCTGCCGTTTCCGTTCCAACTCGGTTCACGCTCAGGAGTTCGCTACTGGTCGCTCCCTCCAGGTCACCGAATGTCTCGTAACCCTCTTTCTTTAGGTTCGTTACAATAATCGGTCCTGCACGTGAGATTTCTTTTGCAACGGTGCCAATCGACGTTTCCGGTGTGAGCTGAGTCTGACATCTCTGTGGCACCTGGATTATTTTATGGAGCCGATTAGCCACCTCAATAGCCCTACTGAGTTCCTTTTGCGGATCACCGAGTGTTGTTAATTCTGTCTGTTCACCCTCTTCAAAATTCACCGAAGGGGCCTCATACTTCTCAGGTATCCCAATCCAGAATTCGTCAAGAGATTCTTCGAGCGATCTATTCACATCCTCAAGTGATGCGTCTGTTGCGGAAAATAGATGTCTCCACCATGTCACACTCGGCTTATATGATTCTTGATTTGTTTCCTTATCGCTGCCGGTACTTCTATCAGGCCATGTCATACCAGAGAGTCTTTAGATAATGATACGAGATTTTGAATTTCTTCATCCGATAATTCAGTTATCCACTCGTTGCTACCAGCCAGTACCTGTTCTGATAGGTCACGCTTGCTCTCTATAATTTGATCGATCGACTCTTCGATCGTTCCTCGACAAATTAGTTTGTACACCTGTACGTTATTGTCCTGTCCAATCCGATACGCCCGATCAGTTGCTTGTTTTTCGACCGCGGGGTTCCACCACCGGTCATAGTGAATGACGTAGTTGGCCGGCGTGAGGTTGATCCCGGTGCCGCCAGCATGCAGTGATAACAAAAAGAAACAGGACCCCTCAGCGTTCTTGAATTCGTCGATCATCTCTTCCCGCTCTTCCTTCACCGTACCTCCGTAGAGGTATAATACACGATAGCCTTGGCCTCGTAAGTGTTCTAACAGTAACTCCGCCATCTGAGTGTATTGGGTGAATATTAGCCCCTTCTTATCATTAGCTGCGATCTTCTGAACGAGGTCATCGAGCACGGCGAGTTTTCCCGACCGCCCACTGATACGCTGATCGTCATTAAGATACTGACGGGGATGGTTACAAATCGATTTGAGATTGCCGATCAGCTTCAGGATTCGTCCCCTTCGTTCGATATCTCGAGACTGCTCAATTTGCTCGAAGATTTCATCGGCTACTGCCTTGTATAGAGTTGCTTGTTCTTTTGTGAGTCCACAGTACTCTTTTTTTTCTGATTTCTCCGGAAGATCGTCGATTATCGAGTCATCTGTTTTCTCACGCCGTAACACGAACGGGCGTATGAGTTTTCTGAGTTGCTCCATCTTCTTGATGTCTCCCCGTTCCTCAATAGGGCGAGAAAAGGTGTTTCTGAATTGTCTCTCAGAACCGAGTAGCCCGGGGTTGCAGAACTCCATAATGGACCACAGTTCGCTCAACCGGTTCTCGACGGGAGTTCCAGTTAATGCCAACCGATGATGGGCCGACAGTGATCTAATCGCCTGAGTACGACCGGCTGACGTGTTCTTAATCTTTTGTGCCTCATCAAGGACGATCCTATGGAACTGAATATCTCGAAGTTGTTTGATATCACTCCTCGCCGTCCCGTACGTAGTAATGATTACGTCGTGGTGTTGGATGGCACTAGTAAGGTCATCCCCCGACATGCGATCTTGGCCATGGTGAATATGTACCGTCAGATCTGGCGTGAACTTGTTCGCCTCACTTTTCCAGTTGTACACTACAGATAGCGGACACACTACTATCGTCGGACCAACTAAGGGATCAATCGACCGCTCCTGAACGAGACGAGCGAGGACCTGAATCGTTTTTCCAAGTCCCATATCGTCCGCCAGGCAACCACCAAATCCGTGATCTTCGAGATACGAGATCCATCCCAGACCCGTTTTTTGATACGAGCGCAAGTCCCCATCAAATTCAGGTGGAGTATCTATTACCTCGACCCATGTCTTGTAATCTTGCTCAAACAACTTCTTGAGCGTCCCTTTCAACCTTTTTTCGACGATCGGGAGGCTAATCGTATGCTCCCTGATTTTAGTATCCACTTGAAGTACCTCCTCAAGAGTACGTTCTTCTCCACGCTGGAGGAGGTCTATCGCCGATTTGGCGTCATTGTCTTGAATCGAGACCCATTTGCCTTGGAAGTGTACAAGCGATCGTTTGAGTGTAGATAGCTCCTCTAGCTCGTCTTTGGAGAGAGTGTCATCCCCGAGAACGATCTCCCAGTCGAACTCACATAGCTGTTCGATTCCCAGACCACTGCCGGTAGTCTTAAATTCGTCTTCGTTGTCGTCGACGACCGGTCGGGCACCAAGTCGTTGTGGGGGCTCTCCCCACCAGCTTGGGAGGACTATCCCAAACCCCGCTTGCCGAAGAACTTCTGCGTGCTCTTGTAGGAATGCGGCGGCTTCATCGTTCGCTAACTTGATCGTAGTCGGTTTCGATCGGTCGAGTTCCCTCTTGAGTCGAGGATATATTGTGGACGCGCGCTCCAATTCGTTTTCTAGTATTTTAGCGGGTTGGTTGAGGTGGTGTGCGAGTATTTTTGATGTTGGGCGATCCGAGTTCCACAGTTCATTCGCCCCAACGACGAGGCTAGGGTCGTCCTCGGATTGCAGAAGCAGTTCGAGCGTCCACCCGTCAAGAACAACGGGTTCTGTCTCTGATTCCGAGATCACTACATCAGAGTCTACTTCTGGCTCTTTCAGTTGGAAGCAGAGCCTGACTTCTTGCTCGCGTTCCGTCATCGGGGGATGTGCCCACTCGTCGAGCTGCTCTCGAAGCTCAGCAATTTCCTCAGGGTTAGCATCGATTGATTCTCCGCTCTTCTGAAGCGTGCGTAACCACTGTTGATGGATCTCGTCCAATTCATCCATGATTAAATCCGCCTCATCCTCAGACAAGCGCTCTTTCGACAGCGCATTAACGAGCCGGTCCAGTGTACGCGTCAAGACGTCTCTTGAGGAACAAACAATCGAGCCACTGGACCCGCAGTATTTCGCTCCGACTCTCACGTATGATCGTGTGACTGGTGGCATCGCATCCAACAGTTCCGCAATATAATTAATATCCGCTGCTGTTGAGGGAAATGCACGCCAAACACCGATAACGGACTCCCCCTGTTCTGCGAGGTGTGGTGCAACCCGTCCAGAATCAACGTACGACTCTGCTACCGAACAAACAGCGTACCAGTAGTGGACGGTCTGCCCCGGTTCAATCGAAGTCCCCCAGTAATCACCTGCCTCCTGTGAAAGATGCGAGAGGATTGATAGAGCATCTCTCGGATCGATCTCCACCGCAGAAATGAGCCACGGGGTGAGTGATATTGTGGTCACCGATATATCCTCCTCCTGGATCGAAGGTGACGGCTGAGGAGCTTTTTGATTCGACGGTAAATAGACTGTGAGAGTGCTCAAATCAGTCTTCGCATTTCCATATCCCATATGTAACAGAGTATCGGTGAGAGTCAGTTTGTCAACGGCGAACGGGTGCCTCTCTTCGCCTGTCGTCTCTTCCCCCAAGTTCTGTTTTTTTGACTGCGAACGAGGAAGTGTTGAATCTTCTGCCCAAAGGTAGATTTTCCCGCTTTCATCAGTGACTACATGAAAAATAAACATATCTTGTTTATATTTTATCAGGTTTTGTGGGGGTTTAATGGTAGTGCTCAGATAAGCTGATTCCATGCAAAAGTGAACAATCTTAGCCACTCGTCAGTAGTTTCTGTATCGGCGTTGCTCAAAGAGGTTGAAAGCCGGTATTTCTGCATCTCACCCAACAAAAGACACATTTAATCCTGTTCCGGATTCCATGTCGTTCGTATCTGAAATCAGGGCCGTATTTTCGACACGCTCGATGAGGTGGAACCGAACCATCGACGAGAATGATCGTGTTATATCATCTCTAATAATCTAAACGGGATACTCAAGAGTGTGCCCAACAGCAACATTGCCAGTGCAACAACAAGTAATTCCGGAACTACAATAGCGCCAATTACGAATACTATTATAGCTAAATTTCCGAATTGTCGGATCGGGATTGGGATGTATGTCATTATTCCATCACACTCTTCGATTTTATCTTTAGTACTTACAGTTTCTCTCCGCTTATCGTAAACGTGTCCGTCCAGTCACTAAGTTAGAAACCCCTTTTTATGTTCAGAATAACTGCTTGTTGTTATTCGGCAAGCTTAGACGACGTACTCACCCCTAGATATTCGTTGAATTACACTGTCGTCGGTCAGCGTCCTCATTTTGTTCTGAATATATCTGGAATCAGAGTCGGATTGAATATAATCTTGAATCTCAATGTTTCTCGACAACCTAAGAATCGGACAACCGCTCAGACAGTTTGTTGAATCTGTCTTGAGCAGCTTGTCGTGAAAATTCTGTTCTTGCAGGTAATTTATTTGTACAACTTCTTCGTCTTCGATGAAGATGGAAACAGTCTCGCCCTCAAGTATCAATATGATACATTTAATTTTGATTCTCAGTGTCTCGATCAGCTTGTATGTAGAGTTCGTAGCACTCCGATTTTTCTGTCCGGAACGGGTTAACGCTAATTTGAGGTTCAAGGGCTTCCGAAACTGCAGTCGGATCTTTCAGGACGAATAATTCGTAGGAGCTACCGTCTACGGTTCGTTCATAGGCTCGATATAAAAAGAAATTATCTCGTTGATCTTTGGCAGCATCCAGCTGGTTTCCTTTCAACAGAATCGAACCTTTGTCACTAGTGCGTGCCTTTACTTCGATGTACCTGTCTATAAGCTCTGCGTCGTACTGTTCCAAGAATTGTTCTTTCCGAGCTTCCGTATTGAAGCTAATAATGTCACAACCATACGACTCAGACCCCTGAATGTGAGAGACATCAACGGGAACTCTTCCTTCCTCGTATTCAAATCGCATACATATTTTTTCGGCTCGTGATCCATCGGCAACTCTGCTCGAACGTTGACGCGAAGACTTGCTCGGGGTACCTTCTAAGCGTCTCACAGAAATCTTCCTCTTGTTTTCTACCTCGTACTCCCCTTTACCCACCCTAATTTCACCGATATCGATTTTTTCCCTATCTTTGTCGGTATCTTCACTTGATGACCCGGTTTCATCGTGATCATTGTCCGAGGACGGGTCATTCGAAGACGAGTCATCTGATGGCTTGGATTCACTTGATTCTATTTCGGGTGGTTTGAACGAAAGTTTGTCATCACCTTCTACATCGAGACGTTTTCGTGCCTTTTGTAGAATACTGACATCTTCTCCAGACAAAATCGAGAGAGTCTTGTCTCGATTTGGGGCCATAGAGAGAATATAAGTCTCGTATCTTACGTTTGTATCGAGTGCGGTAGAAAAGATCTCACCGGTTAAATTCGCCAAATTCTCATCGTCGAGTGTTCGAGAGGTATTGAATGGTTTTGGAACCACATACACAGTCGAATTTATAATAAGGAATTTACCCGGCTGTAGTTCGATTTCGATATTCTCTCCATCCACTGAGGCGGTCGCTCGAAAGGCTTCACAAAGTTTGAATTCCAAATTACGGATCTTAGATCGTGCTTTTGATTCCTGAGTCGTACCCATGCGCAGAGCAAGAATATACGGCTTCAACCTTTCTATTTCTCTTTGAAATTCACTAGATCTATTGTGAGTATGAGACTCCGTTGGTGTGATTTCAATATCTCTTATCGAGAGTGTTTTGACCCCAAACAATTTCTCAACTTTTGGATTTCTAGATTTTTTATTGATCTGTAAAATTGGGAACTTGTCTACGATTGTTTCTGGCAGCGAATCACTTTCTGGTAGTCGAAGTTCGTCTACGGGGAAGTAACCGATTTCCCCTTCATATTTACCCAACATGTCACCACACTCTCGAAAGCGATCATACTGTTTTCCATCTGGGTCTCCTTTTTTTGAGGCGACTAACGAGTAGAGACGTGCTGCAACCCCTCCATTGGGGTCTATTTCAGACAATTCGAAGAGAATATCGTAAAATGCACCCCAGGAAAGTTCCTCCAAAGACTGTGTGACACCTGCTCTCTGTAAAGCCATCTTGATCGACAGTTTGTCCATACTCAATCGATCGAATAACGAGTCCTCAGTATCGAGAGCGGGATATCCCACCACCGGAAAGAGATTCATCTGATCTGCCTCAAAGTTACATCTCGTAGGCCGGAGAGTCCTTCCTTTTTCTACGGGTAGCCATTCGGTAGTTTGAATTTTCCAGATGGGATATGCAGGTAGAGATTTCCTGTTAAGTTCTCTCCAATACTGCTTACGTTTTGGTTTGATTTTGAAGACTGCTGTGACATCTCCATCTCTTCTCCACGTATCAAACTCTGAACCCATCTCGTGTAGCAACCCGATGACGGCATGGGGATCTGCCTCCTGCAAAATCAGGTCTAGTCGATCGATACTCGACACAGACTCGAGATGATACTCTGAATCAAATCTACGGAACTCATCCATAGATTTGATCTTCAAATCGTGGAACTTAGCAGGAAAACCCTCCTTTTCTAATATATATTCTGCGTAGTTCAAATTGGGATTCTCCACCTCAACAACTCGTGGTTTCTTGGCGACACCTAACCAACAGAGAAATTCTTGGAATTCTTCTGTATTGTCTGCTACGTCGAGAGTTTCGGGGCCAGCAACGAAGCACTCCTCACTGATCGGCCGATACAGCCGTTCTAACAGATCTCCATCGGGATATCCTTCGCCGATGTATAGTTCATCGGCCGATTGAGAATCACCCGACCTCGTCGGCAATTGCACATTTGTGTCGTCATGGAGTGAGATATTATTCTCACTCGAGGAGCGAAGGTCCCAAACCGTTCGTAACATTTGCTGTAGCCATTCAAATTCGCTCTCCGGTTCAGCATCAACTCGCCTGTTGGCCTCTGCTATGGTGAGTCCGATGAGTCGGCGGAGATTGTATGGCTGCACTGGGAACGGATCTAACGCGTTCGCCAAATCTCTGTTATTGTTCAAATCGAACCGGTTCTGCAGGCAGCATACAAGATTGCTGTCGAGAATCTGCTGTGGAATCCAATCCGGGAGTGAAATCTCATCTCCATCCGGTGGAATAAATGCGTTCGTGTCAGCCGATAAGACCTTTCCATCCCCATCAACCAGTAGATCTGGGATTGACTCCGAGTCGACGATATCCTCTGTAACGAGCCGATATATGATTTCTGTCCTGTCCTCGGTAGATAGAATAGGTGATATTTTGTTCAATCTTTCAGACAACTCGTCAAACTCCAGTTCGATCACACTCAACGCTTCGAGCTGCTCG
>LFCJ01002505.1_pt1 | contig 13270 bp, 6 predicted proteins | sample 643141 | NCBI WGS metagenome assembly LFCJ01 (sample SAMN03766243, study PRJNA286221) | soda lake metagenome | biome: soda lake; feature: Kulunda steppe; material: water; isolation source: sample B1-Br-g2 brine of Lake Bitter-1 | place: Russia: Kulunda steppe | collected 2010-07 | reverse complement strand
TGTTTGTCGAGCTGCTCATCGCTTAATTTCGCATTAGAACCTTCATCCAACATTACCTATTGGTTGTCTCGACTGTTTATATTATGATTGAAGTATTTGAATATAAAGCACACATAGAATAACAAGTATACTCAGTGTTCTTCAACTAATCGCGTTATGTCATAACTCGATCAGAACCACGTGAGCATAGCATCTATACCGGAGCGATGGACTCCAAGTAGCCTATCTTTTAATCACCTTCTCTCGACAATGCGCACATGACCACTGGCAGAGTCGACTCTCTTGATGATTGTGCTACCAAGGTCGACGATGAGTTTACATCTCACAGAGAGTCTGATGAGATCGAAATATTTCTGACAGAATATGATGCATATACCCAACGAGAGTACCATTCTGAGACAGATATACGCGTGCTTGCAACGCTAAATTGAGAGACAAAAATACGGAATTACACATCGATAACGGGGTGTGATCTTCATCAACATCAATTCTCCAGCCACCAGGTATGCGGGGAGGAAGGCCCTCTTGACAGGGCTGTACGCGCTGTAACGCACACCGTTGGTCACAACTCGGTAGCAACTATTGACGGGTCACGCGAAAGCGTACTTGAACCTCAAGGAAACGCACAAACTGAATATCCACTTCGTGGAATTCTCGCCCTTCAGGGCGGAGAGGATGTCAAGTATGCAGAAGCCAACACCCGCTCAAATCATATGACTCTCTGCAGTGAGTGCCATTCGATAATGGTGGATAGATGCTCCAGCTCACAACGGCTGGGCTTCTGATTTATATTTTTCAAAAATGGCTTCGCCCCATGCGATTGCCTCAGGATTTTCCGTATCAATCCACGATATCGGCGTCCCCATCGATTCGGCGTGAACGCCGATCCCAATTCGGTCCTCGAAGATCGCAAGCGCAAGCGGTAGATCATCGTGTATTGAGGCGACCATGTGTTTGTTTTCGAACGCTTTCGCGGCGATGTTCGGATATTCTGCCAAGATAAGCTCAATCACCTTCGGCTCATACACGATGTCAGATTGCATGCCGTCTTCGATCTGCTCGTGGGCGAGTTCGATGTACATCGGCTCGAGAAAACTCTTGTTGAACCCCTTAATTCGTGTTGCGCCTCTGAATAGGTTGATAAAGCGGTTCATCGGCCGAAACGGGTCATCGTAGGTGGCGTCGGTGACGACTGCCGTCGCAAACAGCCGATGATCGAATCCGAGCTCATCGGGGAGCCCGTTGATCAGCGGTTTGAGCGACGTTGCCGTCGAGATGTCTTGGATGTACGTTTCGACGGTGTCGCCGACAATCTCGCCGTAGCGAGTGAGTTCGTAGCCACCGTCAGTTTGGGTGATGAGTTCAGCACCTTCGAACGAGGAAATAATCCGATGAGCAGTCGGTCGAGAAACCTCAAGTGCTTCGGCGAGGTCCCGTTTATCGAGGACACAGCGTCCGAACGCCTCGAATGTCGAGTGTCGTCTCATGAACTCGAGGTGCGCCTTTGAATCGGACTGACTGGTCACGGGAAAACCACTACCGCAGGGACGCGAGACCATTCAATATAGTTTGCGGATATACTCACCGCCCGAACAGTGTACAGAAGGTGAACACTATACAAGGGGTGAGATGTTATACAGTTAGTTCATATATTCAGAAATGAGTGACGGATCGGGAAAATTGAACGATCGAGAAATATGGTTACAAATTCTAGCAGTTGTCTTCTCTTTGCTGATGGTTACGTCGACGGTAGCAGTAAGCGGGGTGGGAGCGGTCGCTGCGCAGTCGCCAGCCACATTCTCAACGGGCGAGGAAGTCGAAACATCACAACTGAACGCAGCCGACACCTGCACGCTCGTCGCAGAAGACGAGTCCATCCAGGACGCCGTCGACGATGCCGAGCCGGGAGCCACACTCTGTGTCGAGTCTGGGACGTTCGACGAGCCTGTCGTGATCGGCGTCGCTGGCCTCACGATCACTGCCGCCAACAGTACCCTGCCGGTTCTGTCGGGAGATGCTGCGAGCGCAGTGACGATTGACGCTGCGGGAGTCACCGTCGAATCTCTCGAACTCGTCGGATGGGAGACCGGCATCGAGCTAACCGAAAACGCCGCGGACGCGACGGTTTCGAACACTGAGCTGCTCGACGTTGGATACGGCGTTCGCCTCAAGGAGGGTGGCGATTTCGGTCAGTTGCAGCTAACGGATTCGACGTTCAACAACGATGAGACCGGGAGCAAGGCAGTCGAGATCGATCCAAGTGGTGCCGCAATGTTCAACGAGATCACGGTTGTAGACAACGAGTTCAGCAGCGGCTCCGACACCATCTCGCTGCGCGGCTCTGGAATCACGGCGGATTCGATCACCGTTTCGGACAACCAAATCAGTGGTGGCAACGGTCTCTACCTGTACGGCGTCTACACTGTCGGGGAGACGGTGACAATCACCGGAAACACACTTTCGAATGCTGCCTACGGACTCTACGTTTATCCATACAATTCGACGTTCGAGACGGTCAACATTTCGGAGAACGTGTTGACGGCCTCGGAAGACGTCTCTCCGTACAGCATCATCTTTGAGTCCGACGACCAGACGCGTGTTGAAACGCTCTCGATGAACGACAACGCTGTTTTGAGTGTCAATGGCAACGGAATCGGCGTCTACTCGTGGGAAACCAGCTTCGGCGAGATTGAGATTTCGGACAACACCGTCGACGTCGGCTCCTACGGCCTCTACCTCTGGCTCGATTACACGCCAGCGGTCGCCGACTCGGTGGTAATCAGCGAGAACGACGTCACCGCCGCGGATGGCGAAGCGATCAGCCTCGAGATGTTCGATTTGGATCCGCCGGACGTCTTTGAAATCACGTCGAACCGGCTCACCGACAGCGAGTCCGGTATCGGTATCTCCGGGGACGAACCACCATCAGTTCTGACCGTTCGCGAGAACGAGTTTGTCGGCAACGATGTTGGTCTCGACTACGGTGTCTCGACGGGGACCGTCAATGCAGTCGAGAACTGGTGGGGCGATGAAAGTGGACCGAGCGGTGCTGTTGACGATCCAGTCACCGACCGGACGGCTGAGGGAGACGGCGATAGCGTCACCGAGAACGTCCAGTTCGATCCGTGGACGACAACTGAACCCGAAACCGGCGACGACCCCGATTCGGATGCAGCGTTTTTCACCGTCAAAATCGATTCAACGAACTCGCCAATCGAGCTCGAGGAAACGCTCAGCGTGACTGTAATCGTAGAAAACATCGGTGAGCAAGAGGGAACCCAAACAGTCGAACTCGAAGACTTCGGTGGCACCGTCGTCGACTCAGCAGAGCAGACGCTCGGTGCGGACGATAGCGAACAGTTGATTCTCGTTTGGGAGACCGGAGCGGACGATGGGGCAACTGGCGAGATCACCGTCCGCAGTGATGACGAGACGTCGACCGAAACGGCCACTGTTCTCACCGGAGAGACGATTGAGGTCAACACGTGTACGGTCATCGACACACCCGGCGACTATGCGTTGACTGGCGATCTTACGGGAAGTGACACCTGTCTTGAGATCACCGCAGATGGGGTCAGCCTCAATGGGAACGGCCACACGATCGGTGGAGTGGACGTGAGTGACGACGGAATTCAGTACGGTATTTTAGTCAACGGGGCGGATGACGTCACCGTGGAGAACGTGACGCTTTCTGGCTGGGATATTGGACTCAGCTACCGAGAAGCAAGTGACGGACAGGTCAGTAACGTCGTCAGCGAGAACGGCGGTACTGGAGCGGATTTCGGGGACGCCCACGATAACGAGGTTTCGGAGCTGACGGTTCAACACAACCAATTTCGCGGACTCATTGTCGGACCGCTCACCTCGAGTAAGGCGACCGGCAACACGTTCACTAACGTCATCGCCATCGACAACGAACGCAGCGGCGGCGGATTCAATCCCGGCGCAGTTGAGCTCGGGTGGGGTGCAAGTGGGAACGAGTTCCACGGGCTGACGTCTTCTGAAAGCGTCGCCGGCGTGCGGACCGCTGCCGGTTCATCATCGAACAGCTTCACTGATGTCGTGGCGAACGACAACAGCCGCTACGGGTTGGACCTCGAAACGCGGAACGGCGATACGTTCGATGGCGTCGACGTCGCCGGAAACGGCAGGCACGGCATTCGGCTCGGCCAAAGCCGCGGCAACGAGCTGACGAACGTTACGGCGACCAACAACGACGGAACAGCAATCTTCCTCGTCGGTGACCTCTCTGGGGGCACCGCAACGAGCAACAATGTCTTCGAGTCAGTGAATATGACCGACAACGACGGCAGCGGCTTCCAGCTTTCCAACGCAGATCACAACGAACTACGGAACCTTGAGTTCGTCAACAACACGGGCAGCGCGATTAATCTTCCCAGCCGCTCGATTGGCAACACGGTGACGGATGCCATTGCAACCGAGATGAGCGGGAACATCTTTTATATCGGCCCAGACACCAACGATGGCAACAGCTTCGAGAATATCGAGATTGTCGACAGTCAAGGCGGCATGACAATTCTTGGAGAGGAGACGACGGTGACGGGACTCACCGTCAGTGACGGCTCCGGAACGGCGCTCATGGTTTCGACTGGCATGGTGAGTGCGGTTCAAGCCGGCGGGAGCGAGAACACGCTCACCGATATCCACGTCGAGAATTTTGTCGGGACGGGAATCCGTGTCGGCGGTGAGGCGATGAACAACGAGCTTTCTGGAATCACGATCGACGAACTCGAGGGCACTGGTCTCTCCCTGCAGAGTGGTACCAACAACACGGTTTCGGAGGCAACACTGACAGCAACCGATGTGGGGATCAGTCTCGGTGACGCACGCGAGAACCGCCTCGAGTCGATCACCCTCGGCGACACAACGCTCTCAGGATACGGTAGCGACGTACGGCTTAAGGCAACTGACGAACCGACGCAATTACCTGCTGGCGTCGAACCGACCGGCCACTACGTCGAGATCACGGGAACGAGCGAGTCGGCGGAACTCGAGTATCTCGAAATTTCCTACGATTCGACAGACCTCGACGACATTGCAGAGACCTCACTTCGCGTCTGGCGCTACGATGGGGGCTGGCACTCACCAGCAATGGAGCCGTTCATCTCGGGGTACGACACCGATGAGACGTACGTCTTCGCCTACGGCGTCACTGACTTTTCGACCTTCGGGGTCTTCGGTGAGACCGACCCTGAACCGTTTGAAACAGGCGACCTCGAGGGAACCGTCACCGAAAATGGAAGCGGTGAGTCACTCGAGGGGGTTCGACTGGTCGTCTTCGATAGCGCCGGTTTCGGTGCGATCACTGACACGGCGGTCGACGGCAGCTACGACCTCTCGCTTCCGGCCGGTACCTACGAACTGGAAGCCAGCTACGATGGCTATCTCCCGACAACGATTTCAGAGATCAAGGTGCTCGAAGATGGGACGACCACAAAAGACGTTACTCTTGAGCCAGAACCCGAACCCGGCACGCTCTCGGGTGTCGTCACCGATGACGAAACGGGCAACGGAATCAACAACGCGGCTCTTGTGGCGACCGCAACTGAGAGCGGCGCGGAGTGGACGGCAACGACTACCTTCAGCGGGGAATACGACCTTGAGCTCCCACCCGGCGCGTACGACCTCGAGGTTGACGCACAAGGTTTCGAGCCGACGGTCCTCGAGGACGTGACGATCAGCGAAGCCGAGACGACGACGGCTGACGCCCAACTCGAACAGACCGAGTACGCCGAGTTCACTGTGAGGCCCGACGAGCCAGTCGTAGACGAGACCGTCACCTTCGACGCCAGTGAGTCGACGCTTCCGTATGGCGATATCGAAGGCTACAGATGGGACTTCACCGGCGACGGACAGAGCGACCTGACCACGACAGACCCCGTTTTGACGCACAACTACACGGCAGCAGGTGACTACGAGGTACGACTGGATGTACTGAGCGACTTCGGGTACTCCGAGTCGGCGACGCAAACAGTCACAGTCAGCGAGCAACCAGAGACCGATATCGTTCTGTACGGTTCGAGTGTCGACTCGACGACCGTCGAGGACGGCGACACGGTCACCGTCACCGGCAACCTGTTCAACGACGGCTCGCTTGAGGGATCAAAGACGGTCGAACTCACAGTCGACGGCGAAACAGTCGCCACCGACAGCGTCACCGTCGAGGGAGGTGCGATCAACGCGGTCGAACTGAACTGGGACGCGTCGCTTCCGGAAGGCCAAGAAACGGCGACAGTCGATCTGAGGCTTAACAACCTCTCTGTCGACACTGTCACGGTCGAAAACCTGTACTCGGATATTCAAGTGATCGCAGCGTCGGTCTCCGAAAATGAGGTTGTCGCGGGCGAGACGTTCAGCACTATCGGCAGCATCTATCAAGGAGGAACAATTGACGGATCCGAAGATATCACACTGAACGCGACGAACGACGAGACGGGCACTGTGACTGAACTCGGCGTCCGAGAGGGCGTATCGCTCTCACCAGGCTTCTACCACCTCGGGGCAATCAACATCACGACAACAATCGAGGAAGCAGGAACCTATACTCTCGATTTGGGTGGCCAACAGGCTGGCACGCTCGAGGTGCTCCCGGCGGAGTCTGACATCCAAGTGATCGCGGCCACGACCTCCGAGGATGAAATCGTTGCTGGCGAGGAGTTCTACACCATCGGCAGCATCTATCAAGCCGGAACGATTGACGGGCCAGAAGATATTGCACTGAACGCGACGAACGACGAGACCGACGAAACCATCCCACTCGGTGTGGCGGAAGATCGGTCGCTTGCGCCAGGGTTCTACCATCTCGGAGCGGTCAATATCAGCGCCACGATCACCGAAGCTGGAAACTACACTCTTGAGTTGGGGGACCGAACAGCTGGCACAATCGAGGTCGAACCAGCAGTCTCGGATATTCAAGTCATCGCGGCCACAGCCTCAGAGGATTCGATCGTCGCGGGTGATGAATTCCACACGGTTGGTAGTGTCTACCAAGCTGGGACGATCAGTGGGCCCGAAGACATCGTGCTGAACGCGACGAACACTGGGACCGCCGAAACAATTGAACTCGGTGTGGCGGAAGATCGGTCGCTTGCGCCAGGGTTCTACCATCTCGGAGCGGTCAATATTAGCGCCACGATCACCGAAGCTGGAACCTACACTCTTGAGTTGGGCGACCGAACGGCTGGGACGATTGAAGTCGAGCCAGCCGAGTCCGACATTCAAGTTATCGCGGCCACAGCCTCCGAGGATACGATCGTTGCGGGTGATGAATTCCACACGGTTGGTAGCATCTACCAAGCCGGAACGATTGACGGGCCAGAAGATATTACACTGAACGCGACGAACGTCGAGACCGACGAAACAATTGAACTCGGTGTGGCGGAAGATCGGTCGCTTGCACCCGGCTTCTACCACCTTGGAGCCGTCAACCTTACCGCCACGATCACCGAAGCTGGAAACTACACCCTTGAGTTAGGCGACCGAACGGCTGGGACAATTGAAGTCGAGCCGGCAGTCTCGGATATCCAAGTCATCGCGGCCACAGCCTCAGAGGATACGATCGTCGCGGGCGATGAGTTCCACACAATCGGTAGTGTTTACCAGGCTGGAACGATCGACGGACCCCAAAACATCGTGTTGAACGCGACAAACGACGAGACGGGCGACGTGATCGAACTCGGTGTAAATGAAGGTCGGATGCTTTCCCCCGGATACTACCATCTCGGAGCGATCAACATCACAGCGACGATTGATCAACCCGGAACTTACACCGTCGAGTTAGGCGAGCGAACGGCTGGCACGATTGAGGTTGAGCCGGCGGTCTCGAATATCCAGGTTATCGCAGCGTCACCCTCGGAGATGAACGTCACCACAGGCGAGGAGTTCTCCGTCGTTGGCAGCATCTATCAGGCCGGCAATATCGACGGAAACGAGAACATCGTGTTGAACGCGACAAACCACGAAACGGGTAACGTGACCGAACTCGGCGTCGCTGAAGACGTGACGCTCGCACCGGGCTTTTACCACCTCGGGGCAATCAATATCACCAGCTCGATCGATAAACCCGGCCGCTACGATCTCACCCTAGGCGACCGCGACGCTGGAACGGTCGGGGTCGACGAATCGCCTTCCGACATTCAGGTTATCGCTGCCTCGCTCTCTGAAATTGAGGTTCTCGAGGGTGAGGAGCTCTATGTCATCGGAAGCATCTACCAGAACGGGACCGCAAACGGCAACACGTTCTCCGAGGATATCGAACTTCGGGCGACGGATCAAGACGGCAATGAACAGCTCGTTGGCGTCCAAGAGGACGTCGAACTCCAATCGGGCTTCTACCACCTCGGGGCGGTCAACATTTCGTTTGCGATCGACGAACCGGGAGTGTATGATCTGACGCTGGGCGAACAAGCTGCCGGCCAACTCGAGGTAATTGAAGCGAAATCCGATATCCAAGTGATTGCGGCTACAGCCTCCGAAGACGAGATCGTCGCAGGCGATGAGTTCTACACAATCGGCAGTCTCTACCAAGGCGGAACGATCGACGGGCCGGAGGATATCACATTAACGGCGACGAACGACGAGACAGCCGAGGTGATCGAACTCGGTGTAAATGAAGGTCGAACGCTTGCCCCCGGATACTACCATCTCGGAGCGATCAACATCACAGCGACGATCGATCAACCCGGAACTTACACCGTCGAGTTGGGCGGTACGACCGCTGGAACGATTGAAATCCTTCCAGCAGAGTCGGATATCCAAGTGATCGCGGCGTCGACCTCCGAAGACGAGATCGTTGCAGGCGATGAGTTCTACACGATCGGTAGTCTCTACCAAGGCGGAACAATCGACGGGCCGGAAGATATCGCATTGACGGCAACGAACGACGAGTCCGACGAAACCATCGAACTCGATCTGGATACGGATCGGACGCTTACTCCCGGCTTCTACCACCTCGGAGCGATCAACATCACAACAACGATTGAGACTCCCGGAACCTACAGCCTCAAGTTGGGCGGTACGGCCGCTGGCACGATTGAGGTTCTCCCAGCAGAGTCGGATATCCAAGTGATCGCGGCGTCGACCTCTGAAGACGAGATTGTTGCGGACGAGGTGTTCTACACGATCGGCAGTCTCTACCAAGCTGGCACGATCAACGGGCCCGAAGACATCATACTGAACGCGACAAATGATGAGACAGACGACGTAATTGAGCTTGGCGTGGATGAAGGTCGGATGCTTGCCCCTGGATACTACCACCTCGGGGCGATCAACATCACAGCGACGATTGATCAACCTGGAACCTACACTCTTGATTTAGGTGGCCAAATAGCTGGTACCCTCGAGGTCCTCCCAGCCGAATCGGAGATACAGGTCATCGCTGCATCGGCCAGCAAAGATACTGTCGCCGAAGGAGAACCGTTCTTCACCATCGGTAGCCTCTATCAGGCCGGAACGATCGATGGGCCCGAGAATATCGCGCTGACGGCGACGAACGACGAGACCGACGAAACCATCGAACTCGGTATGGCGGAAGACCGGACGCTTACTCCCGGCTTCTACCACCTCGGGTCAATCAACCTTACCGCTGCCTTCGAGCAGGGAGACGCGGGCACCTACAGCCTCGAACTCGGCAACCGAAACGCCGGATCGATCACCGTCACTGAGCCGACGGTCGACCCAACGATCACTGACGTTGCCGGCCACTCGAGTGGCCCTGATCCCGATACAGGCGAACCGCTGGTGTACGCGAGTACCGAGGCGACAGTGAATATCGATGTTGAATCTGACCGCTTACTCGAGGAGGTAACGCTGCTTGTCGACTCACTTGAGACGAGCTATCGTGTGACGGCACCGGCAAGCCACGAATCCGGTGATCGATGGACGGTAGCGGTTCCGATCGACGACATCCCCGACGACGGGCGCTACGCGCTCTCGGTTGTTGCTGTCGACGACTTCGAGAACGCAGCACTCACTCAGGCCGACGAAACACTCGTCATCGACCGCGAGGGGCCAGCGATGTCGGTCAGCTTCGAAGAGCTTGACAGTTCGGGTGCGACCGTCGTCATCGAAAGCACAGACGCACTCGCCACACTGCCCGACGTCGACACCACGCTCATCGAACCCGATGGTTCGACATCGCCCATCACCATCGAAGATCTCGAGTCCAATAGCCACAACACGGTGTACACCGGTAGCGTCGACTTCACCGAATCGGGCAACTACAGCGTGACGGTTACCGGGACCGACCGAGCTGGGAACGACGGCAGTGACAGTTCGTCAGTCGCCGTCAATACCGGCTTTATGCTCGATCACGGCGAAATCGTTATCGACGATACGGGCACGTCAATCGCGTTCGAGGTTGCCGACGATGCCGACACGGCGATGAAAACCCAAGAACTGTTCGTGGCGCTTTCGGAAAATGCCAACAACGCGAACCTCGACGGTGGCGCACTTGGCGTCGGATTCATTACCGCTGAGCTGGACAGCTTCCTGGATTACCACTTAGACCAAGGAACCATCGAGGGCGCAGCGATCTCGATGGCGATCGACGAAACCCAACTGGGTGCTGGCGTCGACGCAACCGACGTGGAAATACAGTATCACGACGAGGCTGCTGGCGAGTGGACACCGGTCGACTCAACAGTGACCACCGTCGGCGGCGATCCGTTCGTCACTGCAACTGTCACCCACTTCTCGACTTACGGGGCAGTGGTCCCCGACAATGAGCCGCCGGAAATCACGAGCATCTCACCAGTTGATGGCGAGCAATTCGGAGCTGATACGAACGAAACAACGATCGAATTCAGCTACGAAGACGCGCTGTCGGGTATCAACGTCAGCACAATCGCTCTTGAGGTCGATGGGACACCCGTGACGGGCGCCCAAAGCACCTCAACGGAGACGACCTACGACCTCGCCGTTGACGCTGGAGAGACCTACACCGTCACCCTCTTTGTCAGCGACATGGCTGGAAACGAAGCCAACGCTGAAACACGGTTTGTCGTTGGAACAGATAGCGACTCGAGTGATAGTGGTGGTAGTTCCGGCGGTAGTTCGGGCGGTGCGTCGACTCCCGACTCAGGAACAAATGAAGATGCAGATGAGGAGATAGAAGCCGAAGCGGACGACTCCGGAGCAGATTTGGCGGACGACGACACCGATGACGAACCAGCAACCGACACTGCCGTCGAGGATGACACCCCGCCAGCAGACTCTGCGGTCGAGGATACTGTTCCCGGCTTCGGTGCCGGCCTCGCCGCCCTCGCGGTCATCCTCTGTGCGCTCCTGATCGCTCGACGGACCGAGGAAGACTAATACAGATCGGTATGATTGTTGCCGGAGATCACTGCTCCGTTCAACCGATCATCGGTGCCGAATCATACGATCCCGAATGGCTCTCGTTCCACTGCGAACGGTTTGTCTTTTCAGCCAGTTGTCGACTGATTTGTGGGATTTGAGATTGGGTTAAATCGGGCTTTTCTCCGATTGAGCGAAGATCAGGAATGAATCTCGACCAACCCCGAGACAGCACTCGAAATGTATCTGACCAACCGCGAAAACTAGGTTGGAAAAGCGACTCTGTACTCTCACCGTTCACGGCTTAGCCACTTCGTCCGCTGGTGTGATGAGAACGAAGTTGAGAATCTCAATTAGCTCACAGGCCGCATGCTGCACCAGTACCGTTTGTGGCGACGCGATGAAGGCGACATCAGTGTGGTAACCGAAAAGACGCAGATGGACACACTCCGTGTGTTCATCAAATGGCTCGAATCCATCGATGCATTCGAAACAGATTTGCACCCAAAGGTTCTCTCACCAACGCTCAGTTCAGGAGATAACGTTTGAACAGAAATGCTTGAGACAGAGCGAGCAAAGCAGATACTCAGTTATTTCGGGAAATACGAGTACGCCTCACGACCTCATGTCGTCATCTCTCTTCGATTCTTAAGTATAATTTTCGTTGGCAAATTGAGAGTGGCTACAAGAGCATCAAGCGATTCATGGCCACGACCATATCGAAGAATTTCATACTTCGATTATTCTATTTCGCATTTGCGTGCCTCCTGTATTCGATCTGGCGGGCTGTCGATCTCTTAGTACAGATCGAACTGACGGGCGAGTACAATCACTCCCCAATGGTGACTGCGGACAATACGCTCACACTGTTGAAGAAACAAACTGGAATCGGTTAATCATCCATCTCGGACCGGGAAAATGGGCGGTGGTGAGCGGCAGCGCTGGCCTGAGTTCTTTATATACGTAATTCGAGTTGGGTTACTAACTGAACAGGTGTCTCTACCCGAGCTTGGAGAGGATCGAAATCATTGGTTCGGCTGAAATCGTTCATCCTGGCGGTTCTATAGCCCGTGTAGTCTCAACTTTCACATGGGCAAATTAGGTAGATCATTATGAACTTTATCATCATTGCCCGAAACCACTCAAATGCTGTATTCATAGAGTAGAGCGGCTGAAAATCCATTCTAATTTCATCACAATTGGATTTTAAGCCACTGTGCATTAGTGTAGTAATACTGGCCAGCAATACTATCCAATAAATCTACTAAGCCCAGATTAGCCCTGGAAATCGTATCCCCATTTCCGCAACACCGAGTCGACATCACCAAGATTCATCAAACCTGATAGTAGTACGGCCTCAGTAATATCCATCTTCTTAACGTCGTCGTCGTACTCTCGTTGAATTTCCCGGACGGCTTCTTCGAGGTAATTTTGGGTTTCTCGATTAAGAGCGATCTGGAGAATTTTCCCGTCTCGTGAGCCCTTGACTGACTGTCGACTCATAATAAACGGTATACGCTCGTCTTCATGAGGAACTGAACCGACGACATCGACATTATTCAGTGATGAAGTGAGCATTTCTTTTTCAGGTGCCTTCGTCTTCGTTGACGTCGAACTTTGGGTTGATTGTTTTGAGTCCGGTGTTGTGGCCTCATCAGTATCCTCAGGTGGGGTGTTTTCTGGCTCCGCTTCCGGCTTTGGCTCCATATTTTCCGCGGTATCACTGCCGTCCTCGTCAGCGAATGGGTCGTCTCCCACCCCTGATTTCATACTACCCATGGTTAGACCTCCGCCGGCTCCTCAAGGGTTCCTGGTTCTGGTGGATGAGGTGCCTCGATACCAGCTTGTTGTTCAATAAATCGGGCGATCCGATCAAAATTAGCGAGCGTATCCATCTCGTGGTCACGCCGGCGGTCGCGGTGTTCCTTGATATAGGTGTATGCCGAGCATTGCT
>LFCJ01002503.1_pt1 | contig 13270 bp, 16 predicted proteins | sample 643141 | NCBI WGS metagenome assembly LFCJ01 (sample SAMN03766243, study PRJNA286221) | soda lake metagenome | biome: soda lake; feature: Kulunda steppe; material: water; isolation source: sample B1-Br-g2 brine of Lake Bitter-1 | place: Russia: Kulunda steppe | collected 2010-07 | reverse complement strand
GGCCTAGCCTTGTATGTGCATGAGTGCTTGGAGTGCTGTGCCTAGTTTTCAGGTCACGACCTAGCTTGCCTTATTTGGTTTTGGTTGCAGGCCTGTTTGGCTTCAGCTAAGCTGCCCTCGTCTGGCAGGTACAGCTTTGTAACCTTACCTAACCTAACCTTTCAAAACTTACAAAACCTCAAAGGACCTTTGGACAGAACCATTCGAGAATGGCTTTTCCCCTGCCGCGTCCACACAAATAAAGACTGACTGCTAGCCTGCATCTTCATAACACAGGAGCACCTCAAAGGTGTCAGTCAAGAGTTGAGCTTGTGCGTGACACCGCCATCACTCAATCCTGGGGCTGGATACCCTCTACAATCACAGGCAACCTATGGGATTTTCCCAAGATGGAGATTGGCATGGGCAACGTGTGTTGCTTCAAGACAGTTGCCAAGGTGATGGTGCAGGCACGCGCCTTGGCGCACGCTGAAAGGCGCCGCCTGTTGATGGGGGAAACACCACCTTGCGCAAGGATGCGGTCGGCCTGGACAGCTCCCACCTGGTAAGCAGATACCCCGTCTACATATGGGACTGCAACCCACTGGGTGGCACTCAACCTGTGGCCCAGGCCACACAGAGCCAACCTGTCCCAGTAGGCAGGTGACACTAGCGGGAGCAATTGTCTTGATAGGGTGGACAATGCGTTTTCGTTTAGGCTCCAATGACTAATTGCAATAGCTGTGAGCTCTGCTCTATTTATTGGGTTGAATGAAAATTGTGTGGCTATTTTTTGGTCGATTCCTCCGGCCCCATGGTAACATGAGGATTCTGCAGCCTAGTGCATGCATATCATCTACCTAACATCACGCTTGTCAGCTTGTGGGCTGTTCTCAGGAGCAACATGTGCCCAGCCAGAAGACCATCTAAGTAAAAACTCCCAAACTTGCGACCCTCAAACTCCAAGTAAGCTCATGAGCTCGTCCACCTCTGTGCTGGAAGGCTCTGCCTGCTGCTGTTGCTTTGACGGCGGCGTAATCGGTCGTAGCAGAGAGGTGCTTCGTAGCAAAGAGGTGCTGGAAGGTGAGGGTTGCGGGCTTAGTTTAGTACCAGCAGCTTGGGCATGGGCTGAGGGGTCAAGTGTAGATCGCTCGGTGAAGGGGGGCAAGAGTGACACAGGGGCGTGTGGAGTTTGAGCAGGTGCCAAGCATGTGGCAGCTGTTGAGACTGCAGTGTGTGGCTGGGCTATGCCTGGGTACTGTACTGTCTGCAACTGCTGCTTCCACAGATCCTGCAACATTTGGCTCTGCTGTGGTGACTGGTGGCTGTGTCGCTGGGAAGGAAGGATGTGGGAATTTGGGCTGTGGAGTTGGCTGAGGTGGGTGTTTGAGCCGTGCTCTGTATTGGGCGATAAGTGCCACGAGACAGGCACAGCATAAGAAAAAGAGGGAGGGGAAGAGTGCTGAAGGTTTTCAGCCGATTCTTTTGGAGTAGACTGAGTTTGCTGCTGCTGCTGCTGCTGCTGCTGCTGCTGCTGCTGGTATTCCTGGCCTTGTTGCCCGTGTAGCCGTTGCTGCTTGTCTTGAGAGCATTGAGGAGGAGGGCTTTCCGGAAACACCTTAAACAGTTAAGCATGGCAAATGACAGCATGATATTGCCTTTGAATGATGGGGCACAAAGAAGCAAAAAATTTGACCATGAAAGAGAATGCTTGCATCAGGAGCGGGAGGACTTCAATGTACAAAAGCGTGCACATGCATGTACTACAACATAACGTGCACAAAAAACATACAGGTAGGTAAAGCAGATGCATTGCTTTTACAAAGTCTGAAATCAGACAGAAACAGCACGCTCTTGCAAGCCTACTTTCACAAGCGCAGAGCTGCACCCCAGAGGGCACCCAGAACAGCCCAGCAGGAGGTGCAGTGCATCATCAAGCAGAGCGACACCACCGGCGGCAAAGCTTTCCTTAGCAACACACACACAGCACACCTGCTTTGCATGTGCTTGCCTGCACAGTACACTTGATTCAAGCACCCACCTGCCAGCCATCAGCGTCCACTTCACAGGCAGAGTTGGTCAGCTGCTCATGCTGAACTGCACTGCCATTATTCGGAACAAAAGCATCCAGGGGAGGCGGGCCGTTCTCGACTTCAAGGCGGCCATCAGGCTGCGGGTCACGGTCGCACACAAGTTTTGGTCGCACACAAGGTCTGATCACACACAAGGTCTGGTCACACCGCTTCTGGCAAACAGCACGCGGGGGCAAGCCACGCATGGACAGAGCCTGCGACACGCATGTGCAGAGCCTATGCCAAGCATGTGCAGAGCCTGTGCCACGCTTGGACAAGGGGTAAAATGCGTGGTCCTCAGGGCGCCAGGGCTGCCCACGCTAAAGCCTGTGCCTGGTGCGTCAAGCAGGTTGCTTGCTGTGCATGCATGCCCGTGACTGCTTGGCATGCCAGGAAAGCAACACAACAGGGCCTGACGTGCTCGCCAGGCGCGGACCAGTCAAAACCAGCAAAGGTGGGTGGGCCCAGAATGTGGCATCTGTACGGCCCCACAAACTGCCCACGCATGTGCGCTGAGCATCGAAGAGCTTGCAAAACCAGGGATGTGGACAAAAAAGCCAAGGTTGCATCAGTCAGGCAGAGTGGCAAGGCTGGGTAGCATAGCGGAGTTCAAATGCGAAGGTCAGGGCGTGCAGGTGGAAGTGCAACGCACGCTTGGGCTGAGATAGAGATTTAGCACTTGAGATGTGTATGGTGGCTGATAGACGCTGATTTAAACTGCAAGAGCGCAGCTGTTGCAGTATGGGCAGGCACACACATACACATACACGCAAGCTCAAGTACGGCTAGCGATCATGCACGACCTTGAGCATTTCACATCTGATGCGCTCATTCACACCTGCCTGACTTGTGCTTCACGACCTTTTTCACACATGAATGTTCTCACACACGTTGATTCACGCATGCAAGAACTCATGCATGCGTGTCAAAGGACACCCCTCCTTACGTGTGCAGTGAGCCATTGTTCCCCATCGTTGAACCAAAGTACGCCATGGATGTCAACTCCCCCCTCCTCAAGCCTGCACATGCATACGTATTAGAGGCCAAGAGTCTGCAAGATTGAGCGCTTTTGATCAGAAACAAAAGAAAAACCTCCCTTTTAAATCTCTGATCTCTGACATTAAGCTCCCAGCAAGCAAGGCTTGCAGTCCTGCTGGGTGAGTTTGTGCATGGAGGGAGGCAGGATCCCTGCTGAGGGAGACTGTGCAGGGCCCGCATTTCAAAGCTTAGATAGTGAGCGGTTCTCCTCTTTGTCCCTCATATCGGGAATATGCTCAAAGTCTGGAATAGATAGTGAGCGGTGTGGCTCCCCTCTGCACATTCGTGTGTGCACATGTGGGCATGGTGCTCGTGTACGTGTGTGTTTTGCGTGTATGCGCGCACATGTATGTATGAGTGTATGTGTGTGCGTGTACACTTGCACGCGCAAGCCACAGGACCATCCTGAAGGAGACATTCTTGCCTAATATTTTACTGAGTCAGCCCTTCCGGCCAGGCTCTCCCAAATGCCTTGGTGCAGGGTTGACATTGCAAGATCAGACTAGTGTTAGGGTGTGCATGCACACACACACGCACACACACATGCACACACACATGCACACACACATGCACACACAGGCACACACATGCACACACACACACATGCACACACACACACACATGCACACACATGCACACACACACAATCCCAAACACATGTCTGCACTCATGCACACAGGACGGCTAGCCTACGTGTACTCCAAGCGACATACGCCTCAGAGCCCAGGCGTGGCATGGTGCTGCACTGCACACCCGCCACGAGGCATCATCCCATCCACATTCTTAGCCTCACCTCAAAGCAGCGCCTTGCACTTACCATGCCTCTCGCAGCAGCTGCTCCCCATCCTCCACACGATCATGCTCAGCCCCTGCCAGTATTTGCGACTCCTCCCAACCTGCCCCTGCTGGTTCCTCCCTTGCCTGCGTCCCACTTGCAGTCCCTTGCATGCCCTCAACTTGCCTAGCTAGCCACCCACCATCCCCATCCGCCCCAAGTGGCTCCTCCCCCGCACACCCATCCACACTTGTGAACTCAAGTCCCTCTCCTCCGCCAATTTGCCATCTCTTGCCCAGCTCTTCCATTGTTACCCCTTCCTTGTTCTCCCTCTCCTCCTCCTCCTCCTCCTCCCACTCCACGCCCATAGAGGCCAGCAGCTACAAATAAATACAGACGTCCATGATGACGACATGCTCGTGTCAGCACGTGCACATGCATGCATCTCCTCCAACAAGATCACGATGCATCAGGAACGAGACAGGAACAAGCCAATTCTATGGGGCTGGATCGGCTCTCCAGAACTTCGCCTTGCCATTCCCTGCCAGCACTTCATGGCCAATGCTTCAGAGAGCCTGAGCAATGCCATACTCCTTCAGGCACATGTTACCCATTCCCTGCTGACTGTATTCCTTGAAGGGCCAAAAATGCTTTGCTGAACTTTGTCACAAAACGGTGCCATTGGACTGTGTTACTGAATAATTGACGACAGCTGTGCCTGACCTCATCTTCTCACGGATCATGACAGCTTCATTCCGGCGCACTTAAGTAGGAAAAAGTACATGAACAGGTGCAAACATGCCATCGTCAACATAGCATACATTTCATACAGACAACTTCATGTACATGCAGATGGCGGTCACATGTGGGCTCTGTCAGACAATATATTCTTACTGGAACGCGAACACAGCTAGCCAGCTGCCTCTGACCCACCGAATATCCTCAATTCTAGCCTTCAATGGCCCACTCAAGTGTTTGTGCACACGGCAGTACTGTATAAACTTGCACACACACATGCACGTACACGCATGCACGTGTACACGCACAGAGACGTGCACACACACCTGCACACACGCAAACGCACCTGCTGGTACTTGCTTGCCTCTGTGATCCAACCCTCCTGGTCCTTTGCCACAGTGGCAGGAAGCTCAAAAAGCGCAGATTGTCGTTGCTGCTGCTGGTGCTTGGCTGCCTTCCTCTTTTTCGCCTTGCTCTCTTGAGGGCCCTGGAAATCAGTCAGAGGAATCAAGCAAGCCGGGAGCCATTCAATCTTTGTTGGCGCATTTCTTGCAAGGGCCTTGCATGCACATTGTTTATCAGTATGGTTTGGTGCCAAGAGGCACACACACACGCACACACACGCACACACACGCTGTATGCCCGACGGCACCCACATGCAAGCATGAGCACTATTCGATGCCAGGTGATACGAAGACACACGCAATGATGGAGCCAGCCCAAGAGATGTGGTTGAACAAAGCCCAAGCCCAGGAGATATGGATGGACCATAATGCAAGAGGAGTGTGCACGACAGAGAGCTGAGCGGGAGCATGCACAGCAGCAAGCTGAGCTGAGTGGGAGCATGCACAACAGAGAGCCGAGCTGAGTGGGAGCATGCACAACAGAGAGCTGCGCTGAGTGGGAGCATGCGTGACGGAGAGCTGCGCTGAGTGGGAGCATGCACAACAGAGCTGAGTGGGGGCCACAGTCTGGACATGTGTCCTCTGTGGCTCATTCTGGTGTCCCATCCTGGAAGGTGTCATTCCAGAGAGCATATGCATCATGGCCTCAATCTGGAGCCTGCAACTCACGTCCACAAAGCAGGCGCCTGGGATCTCCAGATGCTCAACAACCTCCTGTGGAATGCGCGCACCGTGCAGAAGGTGACAGCACACGCATGTAAAGGCCAATTGCAGCAAGCCAAGTTGCAGCTTGCCAGACAGCAGCATGCAACAGCACGTGCATGCAGGTTTGCAGTCAGAGTGTCCGCGGTGCAACATGTTGTGCCTCCGTTTGCTCGTGCAGCACCAAATGATAGCAATATGCACACATACACACGCACGCACGCTCGCACACAAGCTTGCACACACGCACACACACACATACGCGGGTGCACATACAGGGGCACACACATGCACACAGCATAGCTACAAAGCTTGAGAGTTGCTGGATGATGGTTAAGAGGCAAGCGCTTGAAGTCACATGCAAAGGTGGACGCGTGCACCGGCAGTTCATGGGACCAGCCCCGAGGGTGGGAGCTGGGCCACTCTACCAGCAGCAAGGGTGGGCTCTACCATTTGCGACAGGGCACATGTCCAAAATCCAGAATTGACGGAGGGCAACAAGGCGGCAAGAACGGAGCCGGACAAGGACCAGCAAAGCTGAGGCCTGCAGAAGCAAAAAGCTTGGGGAAAGAAAGCACTGCGAGGCAAAATCCTTCTCTTTATTCTGAAGCAGAAAATGTCACCCACCCCTGCGTCCCCAGGACAGGGAGCGGCGCCCGGCCTACTATGCCTGCCCACAACCTCCTGGCCGGAATCACTGTGCGTGGTCGAATGCTCAGGCGGCTGGCTGCAACGCATGCATAAGTGTGTATGTTCGATTAGTGTGCGTGTGCGTGCGTGCGTTTGTGTGTGTATGTGTGCTGCAATAAACACTGTGCATGTATGTGTGTACCGGTTAGTGGACAAAAACGTGCTTCATGTTTTTGAATGAATGTATGCCTTTGTGTGTGCGTCTGTGCACAAGCACGCTTGCGTCTGTGTGTGTGTCTATGTGTGTGAGCATGCAGATGCATGTGTGCAACCCCAAACCTTACACCTTATCCTATGCCCTATACCCTACACCCTACATTCTTACCCTTACCCTAACCTTAAGGCGCATGACGATGTGCACGTGTCAGCTCTTGAGTGCGTGCGGGCATGCGTGGTTATATGTGCTGCTCATGCTTTTTGTGAGTGTGCGCGCTCGATACGTGAATGCAAGTGCACACGCACACCAAATGGTTCCCATAAGGCATCAGTACAAAACACGTGCCTCCTGCAACATAGGGCCACCCCCAAAAGAGCAATGCACAGCAATGCATAGCATGGGTGTATATATCAATGATATAAAATGTGTGCAAGGAGAAGCACTATACATGCAGGTGCCACCCATGGTGACAGCAGTCGAGAGGTGCGTGCCGATGCTTCTCAAAGCCACACCCACACCTCCTGTAGACGCTGCCATTGCTGCGCAGAATGGTTGGGCCGTTTTCGAAATTGTATGGGTTTGCTGCAGGAGCAGGGCTGGGCCGGGCCGGGGCTCCCAATGCATTGGTTTTGATTCCCAGAGCCGCACGCGCGCTTGCCTTGGCCTCGCGCAATGCCTGCAGGGAGTTGGCCTGCGTGTTCACGGGCACAGAAACAAGCGCTTGTCTGCAAGCCTTGATGTCTCCAAGTGGAGGGTGTCAGGATCACGGTTGGTGCCATGGAGGGTGTCAGGGACACAATGGGAACAAAAAAGCCTCAGGGACATAATGGGAACACAAGTGCCTCAGGGACACAATTGGAGGCACGAGAGTTTGCCTGCCAGTGGCCGGCTCCTGCGCAAGACAGCTGTGACTGGTAGGCTGGGGCTCAAAGCGAGTGGACTGAGGCGCAGGACAAAGACTGTGACAAGCAGACCCAGGCGCAAACAAGTGGACCGTCACCAGCAGCCCCTGCGCTGTGCAGCAGTGGCAGGTGGACTGAGGCACGAGACTGCAGCTATGGCCATCGCATCGAAGCATGAGACAAGGGAACTGAGGCACAAGACTCGCCGGCTGCCAGCCCCTGTGCTGTGCATCAGTGGCAAGTGGGGCAGCATGAAAGGGCCGTCTCAGAATGGAACACATGCAAGAACTGGAGTGCACAGCACCCTGAGATCTTTGCATTGGGGTTCCAAGCAACACATGGCAGCAAAAAGGCATGGGGTGGTCACCTGGGCGATTGTGAGTTGGGGGGGGATGACATTCTTGAGCATTGGCAAAGATTTTTGGCTTTTAGGCACAGCCTGCGTACACTTGCACCAAATCCTCTTGTTTACGTGCACGTGCATGCATGTGCATGTGTGTGAGTGATGAGCGCGTGTTTTATGACCGCGCGTGTTCATGCAAGCATGTATGCATGGGCTCTTGCATGTGTGCCCGTACGTGAAAGTGCACATGTGTGCGCATGTTTGGGTGGAACTGCACATGTTGGTGCGTGTGTGCCTGTGCACAAACACGAGTGCATGCATACGCGTGAGCACGCGTGTGTGGGAATGTTGGCACGTTGGCAACTTTGCAAGTTCTTATGCGTCCCTTCTTTTGTGGACACTGATGGTGTTCACTCAGGGCACATGTATTACAAAATGTCGAGTTTAAATAAGCATGTTGAAGCCTGCTCGTACAATTATACACGGGCAGGCATTAGCTTGAGTAGTACATCATCTTCAAAATGCATCTTTATAAAGTGTAATAAGCAAGCCGCATTACCCAATTCCCTGATAAGATAAATTGCCCCCATGAATTATTTTTTTGTTTAGATATAATCATGTTGAAGCCTGCTCGTACAATTATATACAGGCAGGCATTAGCTTGAGTAGCACATCATCTTCAAAATGCATCTTTGTAAAGTGCAATTAGCAAGCCGCATACCCCAATTTCCTGATAAGATAAATTGCCCCCATGAATTAGTTTTGTTCCTCTACGGTTGACGCCATGACTGAAATATAAGAACAGGATCACGCCACAAAAGCTATTCTAGTAGCTGATCAAGGCAGGCGGCAAAAAATGCAAATTCTGCAGCAATGGCTAGGGACTATGCATCACAAGCACGGCAAGATACCTGCAAATCTCTGACTTGCTTCTGGTGTTGCTGCTGTTTTGCCCTGGGTTGCTGCTGCTGCGGTTGTTGCTGTTTGGTTTTGTGCTGCTGCTGCTGCTGCTGCTGCTGCTGCTGCTGCTGCCTAAGCGTACCCCCTGCCTGGCGACTCTGCTGGCTTGCCTGTACATCGGTGCATTCACATGGGCGTCAGGTTTTGAGAAGTTAGCATTCCTGAGCCACGCAAAGCTTGAACCAGTACTTCTTTCATCAAGCACCTTTTTTGATGCTTTGAAGTCAAAGGGGTACTCCCCCAAATTTAAGCAGCATATGTGACTCAGCACCCATGCACAACTAGTGTACGCAGACCAAAGCAAAAGTTTCCTCCTCACACGCAAGATGCATACCTGGGAGGCACGAATTGCACCCTGTATCCGTGCTTCTTTCTTTTTTGTGTTCTTTTGAGTACCCTGCAAAGCCAGAATTCGGACAGAGGAGAAAGGGCTGTCCTTTGATCCAGCCAATCGCAAAATTACTCCAGTCAGCAAATCAAACCTCACTTCAGAAACAGCAGCCTTTTTGTTTGCATGTCCATGCTTGATGAACCTATGCTGGTACTCAGGCATCTCAAGAAAATTTGAGCACAAACTGTGTGCTACCAAAAGCTCACTGGTATTTGATGGAAGCATGGGACAGCAGCTGAAACGAATTGCCAATACATTGATGATGCAGATCTTGTCGCTTATTGCTTCCCCAAGGTGGAAAGCGCAGTTGTGCTCCCCTCACCTTCAGGTATGCTATCTTCTTGACCTGCATTATGTGTGCGGTTGCGTGTGTGTGTGTTTTTGTGTTGTATTGTGTTACACAATTTGTGTATGTACTTGTGTGTGTATGCGCACATGTTTGTGCATACATGTAGTTATTTGCGTGCGTGTGGGCATGTGCATAGAAGTGCACGTAAGCGTGCTGGTAGATGCACAAGCAGCACAAAAAAGGACTCATGGATAACCAAGGCGCAGGAAAGCCAGATAAGGACGACAAGTTCCGCACCTTTCCTGGGCAGCTGCTGCTGGGGCAGCTGAAGTTATGCACAACATGGCCAGGTCCCTGCAAGGACATGAAGACAAGGTAGGCTGCGTGCTTCACAGTGTACAAAGGTTCTTGTTGATCACCTGTATTACTCCACCTGTGACCCATTTATGATCTCATTCAACAACAGGACACCACTTTTTGAATGAGTAACCAGGAAATCTCCACGCAGGAGTTTGAGGGACGGTAACGTCCTGCTGTCCTCTCAATCATCGTACACAAAAAGGTTTTTTATACGAACTTTGTCCAATTGCATACTTTTGGCATCGTAGGCACTTTCAAAGGCTTTTCCTGACAGTCCTTAGGTTCAACTCATCAGGCATGCACAACAAGCATCGGGATGCAAAGACCATTCATTCGCTGAACTGAGCATCCCACCTTCATCAGCTGGGCATTATGCAGCGTGGACTTCATGTACTTCATCAAGCATCCTTCATGCAGAAGCTGCAGGGTTTGAGGGGAAGTGGTGAGGTCGAGGCATACATGATGATTGCTCGCAGCAGCCTGCTTGGGCTCACATGCATGCCACACATCCTGCACTCCAGCCGTACAAGATCTTCTTCCTCCTGCATGTGTGCAAAAAGGCCGGAGATTGGTTCTAGTTGAAGGATCAGGGACAACCGTCCTTGAGGCGATCAGTAGGGACATGAAAGGAAATGCCTTGCTGCAGGCACAGTTGCAATTTACTAAAGGCAATACCAACCTACCTCTGTGCAAGCCTCCTTGCAGCATACCAGGCAAAAATCTGATGTGATCATTCCACCCAAGCACTTTTGGGCCTTGAAATGAGATTTCAATTTAGAAACTTGATTTATATTATTCTAATCATGAAAATATTATCAAGTCTCTCACTGGCAAACTGATCTAGCCCTGCTAATATTGCCCTGCTAATTTAATATTACAATCATGAAGTACCTCCATAATTCTTTGCTTCTTGCCCTGTTTATCTCCCTTCTTGCGCCCGGTTCAAGCTCGCAGGAGTACTGCTCCTCATGCAAGCTTGCCGTGAGGTTTTTTGATGGCCTCCTCTGCGATGAAGCAGTGTCCGAGCAGCTGGTCCAGGCAAGCTGTGCCATTGTCCAGACTCCCGAGGTAGGACATCCGGAGTGTGTCATGTGTGAAAGGGATACAGTTTCAGCAAAAGCAGCAGAATGATTGTTGCCATTGTCAATGCCCCAGGGATGACTTGTGTAGCAGGGATATTCCCTTGTTGCTAGCAGCTAGGGTTTGGCCTCTTCACACTTTAAGTTGAGGCCAGGGTTGGAGCGACAGGGCAGGACATCGTTCAGCGCAGTACATGGGCTCCAAGGGTCTTCAATAGCAGGAACAGTTGTGTGTGGTCAGCTGAAGAGCTTGCATTGGTGCATCTTCTATCCAGAGATACCTCCCTATGCCGCACTTCTCAAAGCCAATCATGAATGTGCTGTGGTATTGGCTCTTTTGAAATTGAAATGCGTATGTATGGTTTGGAACAAGAGCTCACGCACGTCCTCCTCATGGCCACACACGCATGCCCAAACATGTGCGAGCACACATCCACACACATCCACACGCACTTACCCGCTCGCATGCACGCACGCGCACACATTTTGAGCTGAGGAATGCATTTTACCTTGCACGTGCCCTGCTGCAGTGTCACGACATTGCAGAGGCGCTCGTCCCCGTTTTGATAGAATGGGCAAGGGAAAACGCCGACCCATCTGTTCTGTGCTCTGCCATGGATGTCTGTGCACCAGAGGAGCTAGGCCACAGCCCACAGCAGGTGAGTCTGTGTTAGAAGTTGTTATGTTCTGGACTTATCACTTTGTTTGTTAGTTCAATGTGCGTGTGCTGTTGTTTGACGGACTCAGCATCTTTCCGAGAGTGCAGTCTTGGGATCACAACGTGCTTTGTTGAAGTAGGATTCTTCCAGATGCCCTTGATTCTTACAATTCATCACTTCAGCTCTGCATATAATGGAGAACTAGTTAGGTATTGTTATGGATTGTGTATTCATGTGTGCACAGGAAGGTTTTCCAGGTACAAAGGCCTTCTCTTCCTTCCCACCTGACCTGATGCTCCCCTGATGTCCACTTATGTGTGACGTGTACGTTTGCAATTGCGCATCTGCAGGCACTGCGGCAGCACAGCCTTGCTCTTGCTCGAAAGGGGCCAGGGTGCAGCATGTGCCAATTTGTGGTGCGTGTGGAAGATTGTGACGGACTTGTGACAGACATGTGACAAACATGTGGATGCCCTGGATTGCATCTGCTGAATTTCCAGGCCAGTTGACTATCCAGGCATGGCATTCTGTGCAACACTTGATTTTTGCAGTCTAGTACCAGGGATGTGTGGCAGGCACCCAGCACAGGGCAGCGGCGCAGCTGGCAGCACGTCCCTTAAGACACGCTGATGCGAAAGAGCATGTGCGCACACACGCACATGTGCGCGTGTGCATCCTTTCGCTCAGGGTGGCAGCATCGTCTTCTCCGGGCGAAGTACTGGACTGGCACAGCTGCGTGCATCTGCGCGCACCTGCAAAGTATCTGCCTGCCCACAGTTGGGTGCACCTGCGCGCACCTGCAAAGTATCTACCTGCCCACAGCTGTGTACCCTTGCGCGCTCCTGCAATGCAGGTGAGCTCAGTCAAGCTGGAGCTTGAGGAGGAGGTGCTGACGCCTGAAAATGTGGAAATGCTGAAGGAGAAGGGCTACAAGGTGGGTTGACGCAGACGGGCAAGGTGTCAGCATGCAGCTGCTGCAGCTGCCAGGCCAGCACAGCCGTGAATGTGCAGGGGCCGTGAGCCACAACCGATGCACACGTCCATGGCTTCACTGCTTACTCCGGCAGCTACCAAGGCCCTTTCCTAGTCTGGATCCTGCCGTAGCCGCAGCCACCGCTGCTACTGCTGCTGCTGCTGGTGCTGAGTGCCTGATCCCGTCATCATTCCGGTGGTCAAAGCGCAGCTGCATTCCAACATTTTCAACATGGAAAAGCGCACAATCCAGCTCAAGTCACCAGGTGAAGACCGGGCAGTTTGAGAACAAGAGCGTCGGTGGTGCTGCATCTTGCCCCGCTGCCACGGTCTCCTTCACCTGTGCCGGCTGCAGGTGTGCGCAAAGCTGCCCGAGGACCTCGCCAGCTCCTGCTCCAACCTGGTCGACAACTATGCTGACCTGCTCATCAAGCTGGTCGGGCACTTGGACCCCGGTGAGGACCAGGCTTTGCGTTTGGTGCGCACGGGTGGGAGCGTGGGCGTGGCGGACAGCTGTGCTGCGTACAAGCGGGGGTTCTGCTGCGTACTCATCACGCTGGTCAATTGGTCACGTGCTCACATCAGTCGCGCTCCCATCAAGTTGATCATTAGCGGATCTGGACCCAGGTATGGAGTGACGTGTGAGGCGCATCAGGCTTCCTGCTGTTGATGCAGCAGGAGGATGTGGGTGCAGGCCTGGCTGAAGGCGCAGCACACAGGCGCGGGTGCCGCAGCGCTGCGGAGGAGGAGGAGGAGGAGG
>LFCJ01002501.1_pt1 | contig 13275 bp, 16 predicted proteins | sample 643141 | NCBI WGS metagenome assembly LFCJ01 (sample SAMN03766243, study PRJNA286221) | soda lake metagenome | biome: soda lake; feature: Kulunda steppe; material: water; isolation source: sample B1-Br-g2 brine of Lake Bitter-1 | place: Russia: Kulunda steppe | collected 2010-07 | reverse complement strand
TTGCTTATTTCAACCGTGCGTCTGAAATCAACCGCTCACGGTTGCTGTGCGGTTGAAAATTATTCAACCGCACTTCAACCGCTTCAACCGCACTTCAACCGTGCCAGGAAGTTTCTGACGCACAAATCGTAGGGTCCTGACAGAAAAACAAAGCATGCACCTCGTGCTGCGTCTGTTGACATGAGCACTTGTCGCAAACAGCAGATCCACCGGTCCAAGCAACGGATTCCACCTTCAATGTGTGTGCTCTTAGCCTAAATCTGGATGCAACTTGAGGTAAGGTTGCTTTAAACATTTATTCCAACAACCAATGTATCACTGTATCTTCTGCTTATTTTTACCTGTGAAAAGCAGAAGTTGCACTACCAAGATTGAATACTTTTTCAATGAACTCGACCCAAATCCCAAAAGCATCACAGACCTGATACTGTGTAATTCAATGTGACAGCAGCCATCAAGACTTTAAAAGGCACACTGCCAGAATACCACAGTGAGCAACTTGAAGCTTAGTAACTTACAACTTAACTTGTAAACCACATGTTTAAAACAACTAAGATTACAACAATGTTAACTGAAAAGTAACTTACACAAGCACGTCAGTAAAAAAAATACATGCGAACATCGAATCTTTTACATTTAAGCACGACACAGTAGCAATCACCACAAGAACATCGACAATTATTGACTAAAAGTAAAAGCACAGAGTGATTTGGAAGAGTGTGTGTGAGATCTATAAATGCAGTGGTCCCATGATACCAAGGAGCTCTGTGAACGGCAACAATGATAAATTAAAGACAGCCCAACGTCTGAAGCAAAAGGGCCACAATTTGCTACACAAGTACTGGCCTACCTTTTAATCCGCCTCCTGAAACTGTAGGGAACGTGGCGTGCTGGTAGAGAAGACCCCCCCTTCAATATATGCTACCTCTATTTGACACAGGGTCATGATAATTATGAAGTGTAGAGCTTTTCCCGGTGGAGAACACACGACTCGAGGCTTCTTACTCGCCTAGTCGCCTGAGTCTTGTTACAAAAATGAAGTGCGAGCAATCACCTGTTGTACATGTGCATGTTTACAACTTCTAATAAAATCACCCAACTTCTAGCACAGCATGCACTGGCGCTGCGGCGCATGAGGTCAAGCTTGCGCACAAGCAACAGCACCTCCACGGATGGTGTGAGAAACCACATCCAAGAGACGAGTGCAGCTCTGCGCAGGTCTCACAGAGGACGCCCGCTTCGCCCAGAGCCCAGCCATCACCTACATGCTGGATGCAGAGCGGAGGCATGTGGGGCGTAGGCCTTTGTGCGGCACCACGCGCGCAGCTGCTTGTCTAGTGGGTGCCAGGGGATGAGGTGCATGCCATCAGGCGTTTCCTCGGGGAACAGGTGCATGAGGGGCACGAAGCCACCTCGGCGCTGGAGCTCGCCGGGCAGGAAGTTGATGTCGCGGTGCGGCTTCAGGGGTGGCGCGCGGAAGCTGCAGGGCGTGTTGCAGGGCAGCAACAGGGGGCTGGCCGCGGGTGTGGGATTGCAAGGGGGCAGCGCAGTAGAGAGAAAGGCACTGTGCATCGTGTGCTGCCAGCTTAGGTCATTGGGCTGATACTTCAACCCTCAGGCACACACCGTTCAGGGCAGATGCCGAGCATGCGGACCATGTCCTGGATGACTGGCCATTTCTGGCCATGTATCATGCGCTCGGTGACCGGATCTGCGTGCTCAACCTGCGCGTGCAATTGTTTTGAAAGCAAGCACACTCCTGTGAGTGCTTTCAACTGTGGTTGTGCGTGCTGCCCAGGGCAGCTTGTGGGAAATTTCCGCTGAGAACCCAGAGACCACAAGTGCAAACACCACTGCGTGAGAACCCAGAGACCGCAAGGGCACCAGTGCAAACACCACTGCGCAGCGCCCCGTGTTTGCCTGCGCACTTTGCAGCATTCTTCTGCCCATGGCCTCAATTGCTTAAAGCCACACCAGCCATTCATCCTTGCAGCACGGTCACCAAACTGAGCTGCTTTGCCTGCAAACCTTGGAGGTGGCTCTAGGGCAAGACCTCCAGCTTGACATAGACAAGCAGACAGGTCAGTCAGCCTGGGCACAGGCAGAGGAACTACAATGTCAGAGCGCTAGGGTGTTGCACGACCTTGCCCAGTCATCACTGCACCCAGCATCGCTCGTGCCTTCCATTGACAGATGAGAGTGAAAGAGAGCGGGCGCAGGCCCAAGCATGTGTCACCAAACCTGCAAGCATGTTGCTCGCCGGGCAAGCATGTTGCTCGCCGGGGGCAGGCCAGGCCCAAGCATGTGTCACCAAACCTGCAAGCATGTTGCTCGCCGCATGCATGCAACCTGCCTTCATCGAGGCCTGCTAGCATGTTGTTTGCCGCACACACATGCAACCTACCTTCATTGAGGGTGTGGCGTTCACTTCAAGAAGCCACGCCTTGCAGTTACTGTCTACAAGGAAGTCCAGCCCAAAGAACTGGAAGCAGCTGTGAGGGGGTAGGGCCATTTGCGCTTGGACCTGTACACGTGTGCCGTCGAGTTTAAGTCCAATACAACATGTCTGCCTATCATGTCGAGCATCTAAGGACTGGGAGCAGCTATGCTTGGCATAGAGGCATTTGTGCTTGGATATGCCCATGTGTGCCGTCAAGCATAAGTCCAATGTAAAAACAGAACATGTCTGCCTACAATGTTGGGCATTTATAAACTGGGAGCGGCTATGCATGGGGTGGAGCCAATTGCGCTTGGACCTGCACACACGTGCCGTCAGGCATGTGTCCAGAACAACACGTGCACTCCTCAAGTGAAGCAGTCTACTCACGCACGTCATATTGTGTACATGCGCTGTCTTTGCCTTCAAGAGAGCATGTGCGCGCACAAGCAGGGCCCCAGCTTTTTCAAAACAACAGAGATTGGACTGTGCCTGATGACCGGGTGCAGCAGCGGGCGCAAAAGGGCAATGCGTGTCATATGTCAAGAGGGAGGCATGTGCAGCTCCAAGACACTCACAAGCAGGGCCAGGTGCAGCAGCAGGCGCAAATGGGCAATGCATGCCATGTGTCAAAAGAGAGGCATGTCCAGCGATAAGGCACGGACAAAAGCTGAGCCTCCTTTTAGTCTGCGCAGCTCACCTCAAGGGCCCGGGGCAGGGCGGCTGCCAGCACCAGGGCGGTGCTGCGCTGCATGTCCTGCCATAGCGTGCCAAAGGGGCCCTTGCCCATGTGGGCAGCCAGCTGACCCAGGGACCACACTGTGCCGTCTTCGTTCTGCGGAGCGCGCACAGAGAGAGATGCACACCATGCTGTCTTCATTCTGCAGATCGCGCATAGAAGGCAACATTCACCGCGTCGTCTTCGTTCTGCGGAGCGCGCACAGAGAGAGAGAGAGAGAGAGAGAGAGAGAGAGAGAGATGCACACCATGCTATCTTCATTCTGCTGAACGCGCACAGAAGGCAGCATTCACTGCGTTGCCTTCGTTCTGGGGAGCGCACAGAGAGCAAAACGGTGATGCGCGCATAGTTCAGCACATGTAAAAACATGCCGGATGGCTTGTGCCGTTTGCCTGTGCAGGTCCAACAACGTGCCAATGCCAAAATATGGGGTGCCCGACCAGCAAGGGCCGCCATGGCATGCGCCATCCCATGCTTCCATCGTGGCTGCGTGCTGCTGTGCAATGCTGCACAGGGATCGCACAGTCCCATCACTGTCCTGCATATGGTGTGCAGCGAATCTGGACTGCCCACGTTGTCCTGCGCAGCACACCACTTTGTTGCACAGCACTCCAGAGTCCCACGCAGGATTTCCCCAACACGCATGCTGCCACAGGTGTGTCTGCCATTGCATTTTTGCCAGCCCATAACTCGGCACATAGCCTGGAGCCGAGTATGCCTGATACCGCAAAGGGGACGACTTTTAAGGTTGGGGCCCAAAGATTGGGAAAGGAGGTGCTATGGGTCGGCTTGTCACCAGTATTGTAAGCAGTGATGCAAGCAATGCTGTCCTTGCTGTGCAAGCCAGCATCACCAGATTAGGTGCACATACAGGAGGAAGTCTTAACATGCGTGCCCTAATATGTTGAGCTTTCTGGTTTCTGCAAAGCACGGAAACACTCCCACGAACCATTATAATCTGTCCCTCTCTGCTGCAATGTGACGTCCTCTAATTGCTACGAAGATTTTGTAGATCGCCGAGGTTGGGTCAAATGGAGTTGAGCAGACAGATCAAGGTTCACAAGGCTTCTTCATTTTCTCATTGGCCCTTGATAGAGCTTTTTAGCGATGCTCAATCCGTTTCTCCTTACTTTGTACAAGTAATGCCTCAGTTGTACTTTGCCTGGCTCAACTAGATCCCAATGAAGCTACCAAGATTCAAAGCAGGTCTGCTTTCCCCTGATATTTTGGTGACAGAACAAGCTGCTTCCCAACAAATAAACCAGGCAAACAGACACCCTCAGACCCTTTGTAATTCTTGTCCAGACACAGTATCGGGGTTAACAAGACAACAGGCCTCTTGATTACCTTATTCATTCACCTGTGCATAGTTGGTGACGTGCCCTGGCGCGACACGATCACGGAAGCTGGCCGCATCACGAATGTCATACCTTTGACACCACAGCACAAACAAGGCAGCAGAATTTCAGTGTAGCAGGACAAGAGGCTGAGGCAGTGTACCCTGTAAATTGCCACGGACTTGTATCGTAGCGTATTGCATCGCCTTCATCAACCACGTGTCCAAATAACTCCCTTTCCAATGACCACGGACTCGAAGCGTATTGCACCACCTTCATCAAGCACTTGCTCTGCCACACACCATCATGCAAGCAAGGCCTTAATCTTTGTTCAAGCTAGCTGGAGATGAAAACCTGTTTCTTTGTAACCAGGTGTAAAGAGTAGGAAGCAGGAAGCTGGAAAATGGGCATTCCTGGGTGAGCTTCCAGGGTGAGCTGCCACAATCGCAGGAGCAGACATTTAATGCACAATTGACTTCCGAACAAATGGGAGCATACGTCGGAGAGCGCGTGACAACTCACAAACGGTCCCAAGTGATCCCAAGGTTTCCTCTCTGACCTTCTCTTTTGTCCGACAAAGCAGGAAGGGAGGGGGGGTATAAAGCGTATGCACTACTTGTACTGCAGGATATGCTCGCTCTCCATGCCCTGCTGTCCTTCTCCATCACCCTTAAGATTCAAACCTGCTGGAACTGCTGTGCAGCATGATCTACTGAGCAAGGCACTGAACCCCGTCCGTGTCTGAACGATTCACCGCTTGGTGCCCCAATAACTCCTACCCGAACCCCTAAAATCTTCACACCTACAGGCCTTTACTCATGCCATTTAATTGACACGTTCATTACTTGCAACCACACCAAAGATGCTGTGGTGCTTGGATCATCCCATCATACTGGCAAAACCAGGCCTGTCACAGTATGTGCGCATGATTGAGTCGCAAATTCCTCACCCTTCCTCAAAAGCCCCTCCCCAAGCCTTTCCTATTCAAGGCCAAGGACCAGTCCTTCCCAGGCAGTCCTTCCTTCTGAAGACGGAGGACACAAAGTCCCACTTGCTGGCCAAGGCCACAGGCCAAAAGCACCCCCGCTGCACAAAGAGCAACAGGGTCTGTGCCCTCCTAACCCCCCCTTACCTTTCTGAGCTGAACAGCACAAGGCCATTCAGGTGCATGTAGGCCCTGAGGGGCACCAGCTCGGGCACCAACACCCACACACGCACGCCAAACTTGCAGCCATTGATGAGCAGCGGGGCGGACACGTACTGCTGGGCCAGGTACCACCTGCACGTGTCCAGGTTGGGAGGGCGTGAGCGAGGGCCCCTTGGCAATTCTCCAGAATTTTGCACCGCTCTTGATGTCCAGGGGCCTGCAGGTCCCAGGTTCATCTCTCAAGAGCAATCCCAGGTTCAATTCTCAAGAGCAATCCCAGCTTCAATCCTAAAGAGCAATCCCAGGTTCAATTCTCAAGAGCTGTCTCAAGTTCGACTCTCAACAATTGTCACAAGATTCAAGTTTCAATTTTCAAGAGCTGTCCCAGATTCAAATCTCAAGAGCTGTCCCAGGTTCGATTCTGAAATGCTGTGACAGGGGACTTGGCTGAAGAACCACGGCAAGGCCGCCCGGCACTTCAGTCCAGCTTTGCACCCATGCACCCGGCTCTTATGCACAGTGCTGACTCCCTTACATTGTTGTGGAAGCTTGGACCATATCACAGATAGCAAGCATGCGCAGAGCTGCTTTCATGGACGCCCAGCGCGTGCTTGGTGCCAAGTGAGGGGTGGGCCATGCATGATGAGCTCAAGTTAGCAAGCATGCGCAGAGTCGAAGGAGCCAGCGGAGGCGCACCAATGGTAAGTCAGCACCCAGTCTTTGGGCCTTGATTGCTGTTGGAACAGGCAACTTTGCACACACAGGGAGGGACAAGCACGGCAGACTGCTGTGGGTGAAAGGCACACTTGTGCGCATATGGCAGAACGTGCATGACTGCGGCGGGGGGGGAGGCATGCTCGTGCGCTTGGAAGGGAAGGCATGACTGGCTGCTGGGGCTGTAAGGCTAGGAGGTTGTGCAGCTCTTGGCTGCACTTCCGTCAGCCTCAGTGAGCCAGCTAGCAATCTGTTCGGACCTCAAGGCGACCTCAAGGCCAGCAACCTGGGCAGACCTCGACGTGAGGCCGCTACACTGCTTGCACAGCCAATGACTGCCACTAGCGGGGATGGTCGTCTCGCATGCCTTGCTTGTGCAGGCAAGCCTTCTACGCAGGTGAGCAAGAGTGCCAGGGTGCACCCGCAGAGCATCCGCTGCACGCATCAAGAACCATTGCTCAAATGATGGACAGGTTGGCTGTGGGCATTCCATGCTTGAGCTTGCCATCAAAGAGCCACATCTGCCTCAGCAATGCACCCCACAAATGGTGCACTGTAAAGCAGCGCAGCACCTGCGCGGCATCTTCTGCTCCAACCGGGCTGCGCCCAGGCAGCGCCAGGCGCCCGTCAGCCACACGCGCACAGCGCCCGCCCCGCCCCACCTGTACAGCATCACGCCCTCCAGGCCCGGCCGCTTTGTGGTTTCAAAACACGCGGCAAATGCGTCCGCGGTACGCACGAGGCGCAGGCCTGTGCCGCGTTGCTTGTTGTTCTTGAGCATCCACAGCCCCGTGTCCTCATGCGGATGCTGCGTGATCCATGCTGCAAGCAGGGGGGGGGGGCCAGCACAGGTTGGGGGGGGGTGCATGGTTGGTGCAAGGAGAGTTGCCCTTTCAGAGGCATGCACAGCCCTGTACACTTGTGCGCATGCTGCGTGATCCATGCTGCACGTGTTTCAGGCCACAGCACAAGTCTGGGGGCATGCATGGTTGACTCGCCTACGGAAGCGGGGTTTTGTGTGTGCATGTGTGCATTTGTATGTGCGTGCTGCGCATGTGTGCAAGCGCGTGCGCGTGCGTTGTAAGCAGGTTACATACCCGCCCAATCATCTAGCTCCTCAGGCAGCTTGAAGGTGCGGGGAACAATGGTGAAGGCGCCAGCATCACCGTATACCGTGCGCAGGCTGCGCACGAGGGATGTCTTGCGTGTGATGCACAAGAAGCCCGGCAATATGCCTACTAGCTGGCCTGCGGGCAAAGGTGGCACAGCACTGCTGCGCAATCAGAGGTCATAACCTGCTGATGAACAGGTGCCCGCAGCTATTGGAGACGGGACTCATAGGCCAACTACCAATTGCCTCTCAGTTCTGTCCCGAAAGGCGTCAAGAGGGTGTCCGCCAATAGGAGCTGGGGCAGTAGACCTCCGCCACAGCTGTGTCATGGCATCACGAGCAAGATGAGGAGTCAAGGAGCATTATGAAACAAGTATGCTGGCTGTTGGTTGGTGGTGCTGCCAACTGCTCTCACCAACGGGTGTCCACAAGCATCCCCTGCATCCCCTCCAGGGCCCCTGCGATTTCCAACATAGCATCAAGTCTGCGCCTGTGGGCGTCGCATCAGATGAGGGGGGAGATGCAAGCGCTCGTGCTGTCTGCGACCCTCACCCGGCCTCAGGATCTCAGCCGCCAGCATGGCCTTGGCAGTGATGGACCACAGCACATCCCACTCGCCCATGTGCATGTACCCGTAGTCCTTGCACTTCTGCAGCGCCGCCTCGCTCTTGTGCATCTTCGCGGGGCCCCCGGTGCATACGCCTCCGACCCTGGCAGGCAGCACACACACGCAGGTAAGCAGGGCAGGCGGTTGCAGCAGACAAGCTGACTTTTGATGCCTAGTGGGACTGTGCGGGGGCCTTGTTTGGGAGTCAGGTAGTTGGTGCAAGCGCGCTCGCGCCGCACTGCCTCCTGGAACTGCAGCAATGCAGGCAGACATCGTCAGGCTGGGGGCTGCAGTGCACTGGGGCTGCATGGTCGGCGTCAGCGTGCAAGCACAGCGCGTACAGCGTGCGTGAACGCATCTTACGGCGCGTGCTCTGCATACCTGCACAGTCCAGCAAGGCATCAAGTCCTGTCCACTGCTGCGCTCATGTGGCAAGGCCAGTGGCCATGGGCACCCGCTTGTCCGGCCAGAAAAGCCACATGCAGCTACTGCTCACATGCCAGCGGCTACTGCTAAAGCCTCCAGGACCAAAAGGTGCTGCGATGCGTCACGGCCAATCACCACCTCTTCTCTTTGCTGACTAGCGGCTGCCCTTGAGCTGAGCAAGGAACAGGTTATGCCTAATGAACTGCACACAAGAACACGCCCGTGTGCAAGGCGCAGGCACTTACATTCTGAATGCCCGCTCCAGCAGTGCAGCAGACGAGGGACTATTCAAGACCTGGAAGTCAATCCAGTAACGAAAGGTCGGCTGACCAGGACGAGCAAGCCCCTCATGCCCACCAGGCCCAGGCCCTGCATGCGCGCGCACACACACACACACACACAAACACACACACACACAAACGCGCACACCAGTCCACCCTGTTCAGACAGCTCATACAGCCAGGCCCATTTGTTGGATTAAACAGGGGCTTGCATGGATCCTGATGTCCAGGCAGACGGCTCTCATGTCTGGTATTCACAATTCCACCTTCCACTAGGCAAGAGCTTTTGCTAGGTACCTGGATCAAGTGCGAGAGCAGGGAGGGTGAAGATGGGCGGCAATCCCGGGGGCTGCCTTGTCAGAAGCCAGCGTAGAAACGATCTGGCTCTATTTTGTTTGGTACGGAGAGCAAAGGCGGGTGTCACAAGGGCATTATGAGGGTCTTGGCAGCCGCTGGCGGCCGTTTGCTGCTGCCTGCAGCTCCAGCTGGAGGAGCGGAGAGATGGCGGCAGATGCTGCCAGGGGTCATGCGCCCCTGGTACACGAGAGCTTTGAGTCTGCTGGCAGATGGGCACAGAGTGACCCAGCTTCATCAAAATAAATGGAGCATCAAACTAAAGATCACGTCCATCCTTGCGTCGTCTTACAGCATATTTTTCTTTTTCCGCTAATTTTGTATTCTTAACCTGAAGAACATGGTTGTGTTGGATGGGAGAATGCTCGAGCAGGCGAATCAGGTGGGGATGGCGCGTGACAGCGTGGATGCGTTCACCGCTTGACTTGTTGGCATAGGTGCCATGTTTTCCACCCTTCTCCTCAAGGGACGCCTCGTCGTTGTCGTTGGAGTTAGAACGCCAAAACCCTTCCCGGCACGCACGGTCTGTTCACTATAGACTATGCTTGTGACTCCTTTGCGTAGGATGCGCTGCAAGGCGTGCAGCAGCAGCAAAGTGGAAGGACAGCAAGGCTTCCAGAGAAGAAGTTCGCGCATGGGCAGGTGTGTGAGCTGGCCTGAGAGCTTGGCCTGAGGGTATGCTTACTCTGTAACTCAACTCAGAGTGGAGTGGCTGCCTTCAGATCATTTTAAGTACCGTGACAAGCAGGGCGCAAAATCACTGGGTCCCCCCTGTCACAGGCCTGTCTGTGACACTGCCGCTTAGAGAAGAAACTGCATGTGCGAAATAGCATGCTCCACCAGTCGTGTGAGATTTTTGGGGTGGAAAGAGATGTTTATGTGTGTGTGCGTGTGTGTCACGAACTCCCCACATGCTGTATTGGTGAGAGCTAAGCTCAAGGTGAGCCCTGTTTCCATGCATGTTCCGGCCCAAGGCTCGGTTTGCCATCACCTGCTCGCCCCTTCTCACCCATTGTATCCTTAACTTGTATCCCCTGGCCAAGTTCACCTGCACCTGTATTCCTACTAGCCACTCATGCCCAACAAAACAGCTGACATCTCGCGGAGGGGCAGCTGTGCACCGACCCTTTTGGTTGCATGCCCGGTGTGCTGTTCACCCAGTGCTTGCATTGGCACCACTTCCTGACGTCTGCTATGTCCAACCACATGCGCGTCTGCAGCCACGGAAGACTTCCGACACAACCTTAGCCGCAACCCACCCGCCATCACGCATTGCGGGCGTGAGCCTGGCCCCTTTACCAGATGCCGAAGTCTGTGAGGTGAACCCTAGGCAGCCCCAACTGCACCAGCTTGGCGAGAGCCTCCAAGCCCCCCCTTCCCAGCTCCACCACCCTGTGCGTGGCGCCCTGCCCTACAAGAAGCCAGGGCAGCTCAAAGTGGCGGTGCCAATGAAGAGCACCTCTTTAAATTTCAGGGGAGCTGCGCAGCCCCAGGCAGACCAGTTGCAGCAGAGAGGGGAGCTGCGAGCAGAAGGGAGGGCATTGCACAAGCAGCGCACGCAAGGGCCAGAGCCGCTCGTGACAATGTACCGAGAGCTGAACGAAGCAGACAGCTTGTGGTGAGTGCGCAGTGCCTGAGTTGGGCGGCCAGCTTGAAGCAGCTGCATAGGGGCAGACCGCACAACCTACTTGTGGGGGCGATCTGGGCTTCTGTGTGGCGGTGGAGTTGAAGCAGTCTCTGTGCAGCAGGCGCACAGTGTCAAGACGCAGGTTGCAGTGAGTCCTTCTGGCAGGCACACAGTGGCTTGGTAATGCAAATAGCATGCATGGAGTAAGAGAAGAGGGCGCCTGGTAAACAACCACTGGATCACGCACGCTTGCGTGAGCAGCTTGAGCAGCTTCCCTTTGCCCAGCACGCGTGCACCTGCAGCCAGCAGGCAGCTCCCGCAGCTTCGTGCACGCCTGCTTGCTGGAGGGGTGCATGCACCACATCTGTGATCACGCGTGCATTGGCGTGCGCATGTGGCTTGCAGTGGCACACCGCCGTCGTTGAGTGTGGAGACCGTCATGCGAGGGTTCCCTGGCAACCACCCGATGGGCCCCCTCACGCCCTGCCCCCTTTCCCCCTCAGTGCTCACGCTGTGCACGCGAGGCTCGTTTGAGTTTGGGGAGGTGGAGCACACGCCCAGCGGACTGAGCAGCTGCTCATCCCTTCAGGGCAAGGACCGGCTGCCTGAAATGCAGGTGCGCGCTGGATGCCACTTGGTATGTGTGCGTGTGGGCGTGTGCGTATGTGTGTGTGTGTGCGTGTGTGCCCACTGTTGTGTTATACTTACCCACACATGTGTGCGTGCATACATGCATGTGTGCGCATGTGCGCATGTGTAGGTGCTATCCATCTGTATGCACCTGAATTAACCCCTCATTGATGGGCGATGAATGCAGGTGTGCCAGAGCCCTCAAGTACCCTCAGCGTAAGCGGCTGCGTTGTGCACATGTCTTATTGAATGGATACCTTGATGCAGATGGCCCTAATATGGGTAGGTGAGGAGTTGGGCTTCGGTTTGCTGAGTGTGACATATGTGCAATTTTCTCACCGAGGGCATACCTATGGGCGGGAGCAGCCCGATGAGTGCTTTGCTGCTTTGCTGAGCGTGTGTGATTTCAATGACAAGCAAAGGAGGAGCCTTTCAAATCCTTGGTTACCTAATGCTCAGCAGACATATTATGGTGTAACTCATCCGATAAGGGGCTTGCATGATTCACATGGCCATCTTCTGCGGCGGATGTGTGATTACACAAGCAGGCGTGTGCATGCTGCTGATAAATAAAGCCTATGCTATAAACTTAGGCAGAAGTCAGGGAAGAAATTGATGGGAGGCAGTGTGCAGGGCAGGCAGAAGCTGCGGGCTTGTCCCTTGTGGGCTGAGATGCATCTTTTGCTTTGACCGTTACAGACTGCCCTGGCTCTTGTGCTTGGTGCCCTGGCTCGTGTGCTTGGTACTCTGGCCTAAGTTATTGCTCTGGCCAGGGACCCTCAATAAAGCGTGGCTTTGTCATTCTTCACTCTTACCCGGGCAAGGAGCCCTGACTTGGTGGAAGTGTAAGGATACGTACCTGAGCGTGGACTTTTATGCTTAAGAAATGCTTTGTCTTGTGGGCCAAATGCCAAGGCAAAACTCAACTCTCAGATCGCACAGTTCCGTGCGTTGTTGTGTGCCTTGCCCTGTTGTTTCGCTCACCACTGCAGCTGTGCTTAGACTGCCTATCCCTGTGTGATTCAAGTTGCTGCTTTTTTGTAGCTGTTCCTAGCTGTTCCATCACGATGATGATGTTTTTTGCTGAACCTGACACTGCCTGGTTGAGTGCATGGCGGTGTATGTAGGGGTCAGCTAGATCCATCATTCTTTTTTATCTTTTTCAGGCAGCATTGCTACACCTGTACTGACAAGTACATTCTGCCAGGGAGCTGAACTGAGTGTGCTTGCGTGCAGAGCTTGTGTCCACCTGCATTCTTCCCTTGCAGCAGGCTAAATTTCGTGAACTGATTGCAAAACTTGCTGGTCCTAAATTCCTCGCCATTTTGTGGTTATGCTGGGCTCTCTCTTTCAGCCAGTGTTCAGACTTGTAAGGAAATGGATGCCCGTCCAAAGTAGAGATTGTCCGAGCACCGATAGGCACCAACCAAGGGGACCAACAATCGACAGTAAATAGGCTATAAGGGGGTTACAAGGGGGTTACAATGGGTTTAGACCTTCAGCCAGATGGGTTGACTGCTGGGCTTGCTGGACACTGCCAGGTTAGGTCAGGTTGGGTTACTCAAGGTTGCAAGGTTACAAGAATAAGGCCTCAGTCAAGTAGTTCGACTGTTGGCCTGCTTTTAAAAAACAGTAAAATGAAATCAAGTCTTTAAAGTAGCACCACAAAAGTTTTACCTTGAAAAAACCCTTGAAACAAGGGGAAAAGGGGCGATTTTAGAACCTTGCAGCACTGAACAAAAATGGGGCTATCTGCTGACCAAGGCGCCGTTTATTCATGAGCATGCATACATGCAGGTTTTATAGCATAGAGACATGAGAGGGCAAGGTAGAAGAAGACCTGAGCTCGACTGTAAAGCACTGCA
>LFCJ01002500.1_pt1 | contig 13277 bp, 10 predicted proteins | sample 643141 | NCBI WGS metagenome assembly LFCJ01 (sample SAMN03766243, study PRJNA286221) | soda lake metagenome | biome: soda lake; feature: Kulunda steppe; material: water; isolation source: sample B1-Br-g2 brine of Lake Bitter-1 | place: Russia: Kulunda steppe | collected 2010-07 | reverse complement strand
TGTGTGTATGTGTGTGTGCATGTGTGTGCATGTAAGCGTGCGTGTCTGTGCTTGTGTCTGTGCTTGTGTATGTGTGTATGTGTGTGTGCATGTGTGTGCATGAAAGCATGCGTGTTTTTGCTTGTGCATGCGCACAAATGTGTGAGTGTGTGTGTTGGGAAGGAAGGGGTGCACAGAATCTTTGCACAAGAGTATATGACATGCAAAAAAGTGCAGAAGTGCTCACAATAGTTTGTTGCGGAGGTGTGTGCGAGCACATGCGCGTGAAAAAATGTTAGAGAAGTTGAGAAAGGGTCAAGAACACCCAACAAGCCCAGCATCACCTTCAGGTACAAACATAAGATCCAGCTTAAAAATGGGTTTGCACCCATCATCATCTACAAAGTAGATGCAAGCCAGCGTAGGCTGCTGAGCCTGTGGCAGAGCATCTGCAAATCTTTGGTCGTGAGCGTTTGGCACGGTAGCCCTGACACTAGCTGCACTGTATGTGCAACAACCAACCCACTTCCATGGTGATGGTTTCTGCTGAAATGCACAGATTGAATAGGCTGTGTGTACCTAGTGATCCAGCCAAAATTTCCTTTGGCCTGCAGACATGCCAACAATCCTTATTATGCACAGCGCTTGGGCGGCCTGAACAGGCCTGCTCTACGGAGAGGCAGTGCTTCAAAGGGTTGATGGCCAGCCAGTCTATGAATTAGGCACACCGCGTGAGGCAGGAAGCACAACAGCACAGGCACAACATTCTTTCAGAGTCACCCTTACAACCTCTGTTAGGAAGAGGTTATAAAAATGAGGCACACACCGGGGGGGAATGGACAAAGCGCTTCCCTGAAGGTGGCGAATGCCGGCTGGCTGCCGCCTCCTCCTCGGTGGTCATGTCAGCCATAACTGGTTGCTCATTCTGTAGCATTGACACATCAGTCATCAGCTCGCTCAAATGCAAATTTAGCGCATACGATCATGGCATAATATCCAGTATATGCTTTCAAGAGGAAAAAAAAGTGCATTGAGAAGGTGTCAGGGCGAACTGCAATGCATGCAGGTATGGTCCCAAGGCCACCAACAATCAATGATACTGTTCGATACCACCAAAATGAGCAAGGCAAAGAGCAAAGCAAAGAAACTCATTCAGATAGGGAAAAGCACCCTGCATCAACGCGAACATCTGCATTTGCAAAAGTAGTGCCCATAGCTTTGTATGCAAACACGAGGAAAGAAAAATGTTCTAATCATAAGGCTTTGAACCGAGGACGTCACACTGACTTGCACTGCAGTCACTCCTTGTAAGCCTTAAAACATGGACCTTCAAAGACAGGGTCTAGGTTTTGAACCTAGGGCATTTTGCTTGATGAAGAAGCGAGCATGAGATGGGGCACCATGGCATGGCCAGCACGTTATGACTCTGACATAATCTACCGCAAATCCACCAGGTGTTGCTATCGGCTAAAACAGGCATCTTATCAACACCAAGTATGCATCCTTGTAAGAGCATTACCTGCATGCTCACCCGGCATGGCTCGTGGGGCTGCCGCTGCTGCTGCCCAGAGGGGTGCCTCATGTTCATAGGGGCACTGCTGAGCCTGGAGATGGACAGCATGCGCGCAGCCAGACATGGTAGCAGTATTTTTTTCCATTGATGTGGAGACTGGACGCGTCCTTTTCTCTTGGGGCAAGTTCGAATACGAATCGTTGTGCTAGCTTTCTTGCTTAGCATGCAACTGTGCCCCTGGCATGGTAGGGCCCTGGGCATGGTAGGGGCATGGTAGGGGCATGGTAGGGCCCTGGGCATGGTAGGGCCCTGGGCAGTGATGGGATGCCACACACCCTCAGTGAACACAGCAAAGCCGATGCAGATCTGAATGTTCCCCCTGTTCCGCACCTGTGCCTGATCTTAGGCAAAGGCACCTGGTACACAGAGCTTGCATGAGGAGGGTGTCCAGTGCTGGGCAGGTTGGGGCATGTCTCTGATGCAGCTGCGGGCAAAAAGCAGTAAGCAAGAATGTGCCCGGAATGGCCTGTAAAAAGGATCAAGCCTGGGTTGGGAGGTAAGCCAACCCCATCCTCCTGGCGCAGTGCCGTGCAGTGCTCACCTCATGCATAGCTCACCTCCCTTCTGGGCGCTGCAAGGCGAATTCATTGATATACGGCTAAGCAAGGCCAGGGCTGAGCTACAAGTCTACAGTCCTAATGGTAGTACTGCCAAACGCCCAGGGGCCTGGCCACAAGGCGCATGTCATGGCAAAGCTACGCGCATGATGGGGGCACCACCAGCACGAGCAGCAGTTGGAAGCAGGTGCGCTCATGCAAAGCATGTCCTGTGCAGGATCACAACATCAAGCAAAAACACTCCAGTAAACAGTGCAGCAACGCATGCACACTGTTACTTATGGCGTGCAGGTGCACGCACACAACTCATTTGAGAGATCTGTGTCAGCGCGCGCGCCAAGGTCTGGCCGCAAGCGAAAGTACTATTTTAAAGAGCGCATACTTCACTTAGGCAAACTAATGAGTGTCAATGAAGGTTTAGAGCGTTAAATTGATGATAATTGATGATATTGTTTACTTCCCAGGGGCTGAAAGGTTCAAGGATTGAAGTGCCTGTGCACCCGCGGACCAATCCAACAACAGCAAGTACAGACCAGGTCCCTTTGAGCTTGCCTGCCCAACTCCTGTCCGTACGTACTTGTCATGGATCGCCGTCTGTATTCCATTGTTTCAGACTTGCTCCTGTGCATCCGACGCGTGCTCTGCTCATGGACCTGCGGAGGATTGGTGCATAAGCCTTGCAGGGTGCGGAGAGTGCAAGCATGATCTGTTGCAATACTTGACCTCCAAACACATCCGTGGCTCTAACTTGCCTTGCAACGAAGCATGATCCCATGGAACATATCCAAGGCATGTTTGGATAACAATTCTTTCTTATGGAAAACATGTCCTCTTGGGGACTGCCCACCTTTAACCCAGCTGCATCATGATTGCATACAGCGTGCTAGGGAGTGCAATGGAGAGCACAATAGAGAGCGCAACTGCATCAAGTGTGCTAGAGAGCGCAATAGAGTGTTCAGTGCGCTGGAGAGCGTGATTGCATTCAGTGTGCCAGAGAGCGTGCTAGAGAGCGTTCAGCATGCTAGAGAGCGTGATTGGTTTCTGCGTGGTAGAGAGCGTGCCAGAGCAAGTGTCTACATGAGGGACATATGAACATGGCCGAAGGAACAGATCCACGAATCTTACCACTGCTGAAGCAGCTGAAGCAGCTGCAGGCAGTGCGTCAAGCATAACCTTGGAATCTATGCCCGACTCAGTCCCCAAAGCACACATAGCCTGCAAACAAATTAGGCAATAGAAGCTCGAGATGCAGATATCAGGCCCGGTATTGGCTTATGCATCAACACACAAGCGAGTGCACAGACAAACACAACCTTTCTACAGCAAAGATGCAAGCTTTTGTGCGGAAAGGCGCTGAACGTGCTGTAGTGCGAGATAGTGTATAGTTCATGGCTCTACCGTCAAGAGAATTCATCCAACACACCTGCAAGAATGCTGCATATGTGAGCTTCGTGGATGATACAGGCCGGTAGCAGGCGAACAGGGCAGCCAGACTTGGCCGGTTGACAGGGCCTTCAAACCACAAGACCAAGAACAGTTGTATCAACACATTACTGCAGTCATCAGCACCTTGCTGACTTGCAAGTGCACATGCATGCAAGATTAACTGGAAACATGTGTGTGCGCCTCAACACATGCGTGCGCACGTTCACATACAGGTCATACATGTATTCACATGCGTGTGCGTGTGTGAATGCGTGAGTGCGTGCGCGCGTGTGAGTTTAGTGTCTAAATCACAAGAAGACAAACTTGAAGTTTCCTTACCCTGGGGCTCTAAGATGCCTAGGTCAGTGACCACTTTTGTGAATGTGGACAGAGACATCTTGACTGGCTGGCCTGGTAAGCTGCTGCCACCACCAATGTGGCAGTAGCTAGTGAAAGCCTCATAAACAGTATCGACGCCCTGTGCCTCGGCAGGTTCCATCAGCACGCAAATTCAAATGACTAACTGGGGGTTGTGATTGGATGGCATTCGCTCCAGCCTATCGCGTACAAAGAACCTTAGAGGGGCTGGCAGGTCGTCCATTATCAACGAAATGTGTTGAATTATATAAGTATCTCGAAAAAACGTTCCTGCCTATTGACCTCCCAAACGAAAATCTGCTATTTTCCTCCATGTGCTCAAGCTGGGTTGGGCATCTTCTGGAGTGAGCCAAAGAGATAACTTCGTGACAGGAAAGCTCAGTGATCGCAGGCGTGAGTCCTCCCTCTGAAACAGGCGCTCGTGGGATGCAGCAGCAACCTGCACAGCGAAATAAGAGCCAGTTAAGCATCGGTCAGGCTATTATCCATGCTACCTTAACATATTCAAAACTTTCCATCTTTTAGCCTTTGGCATCATTCAATGTTGGAGTGATGGCTGCCAATAAACAAGCCCACCTCCTCTTTCTTCTTGTCATCGAGATCAGCGTACAGGAGGGACAGGTGCGGCATGTAGGGTCGGAGCTCCATGCCACATTCCTTCTGTGCAAGGGCGGCAGCTTCCATTGTGTGGGGTTCCTGGGATGTGGGGCAGTTAGGTTGCGAAGGGAACAGGTGTGCATGCTGCTCGTGCAATCAACTGACTTGTGATCCGACCTGACAGACTCTGACCCGGAAATTGAAGCGTCATGAGAGAGGCACGAGTTCAAACTCTGCTGTCTGTTCATTTATGATGTAACATTGATTGGTGCCGGTCTCCATTTGACTGGCCATTTTAAATTGGTCTCCTGCTGAAGTCAATTGCTGAAGCTGGAAAAGCCATTCATCCACAGTTCTCCCCTACCTCACTTGCAGCGCACCTGCTCAACTCGTATAAAGATACACTGGAAAAAGAAGGTTCCACGCCCCACGCTCTGCAAGCGCAAAGTGTAGGGCTTCAGCTTCCGGGCAATCCTCTCCGCCGCTTTGACAGCCTGGTCCTGATCCATCTGCATTCTCCCAAGCAGGGTGACATGAGGGTCAAACCTGAACACAGAAAAGGGCAGAGATAATGTTGCATTTGAGCTCTAGCTGGATGAGTGATGCGGGACTCCGCGCAGCTCTCGCGAGCTCACTTGACCACCCTGCACAAGAATCAAGAATTTCAGCTTAGCATTAATTCTTGAGGGACTAAACAACTATAACAGCGGCAGGTCTGAGCATTGTATGCAGTGCACCACAAGACTTCCGAACAGGACAAGCACCTATACTCGGAAATGCCTCCACTGGATACACAAGCAGGCCAATGCAATGAACTCCTCATTGACAGGTTTTGGAAATCAGGCAGAGTGCTCACCTAGGGCCGTCAAAAGCCTTTGATAAGCCATCCATCTCCTTAACTAACTGGTCGTAAAGAGGATCATTCTTGTCTGGTTCAAGCCACAAGGAATAGGAAGAGCGCATCTTTGCTATCGGCTGCATTGACGCTGCCACGGGGCGAGGCTTCTGCTTGTGCCTGTCCAAAAGTCCAAAATTTAAGATCCCTGATCTGGCTCCACCAGGCTGCACTGAGGTATACATAAAATTTATGAAAACATAGGTGACGATGGCTAAAGAGGTCAAGGCCACACACAGCCTCCTTGGCAAAGTATGAAGCATGAAGGCATTGAATGTCGCAAAATTGTATTCGATGATATTTTACAAATACTTGACGTGCATGCATTTGTCCTCCTCTCCGAAACCTTTGCGTGTTTGCTTCCTTGGGTGGATTCCCATTGGATTCTTATATTAATATACGGTTGCCTAACGGAGAATATATCCGTATTTGAGAAAACGTCCTATGGCCCGTTCCCATTGGGCAAATAGGCAGAGAATCGCGACGTATATTCAAATTTTCTGGCATGCTCCGTTGATTGCTTCTACGTCAACAGTCGGCTAAGCTGCCCTTGTTCGGCGGATACAGCCTTGAAGCCTTACCTTACCTTACCTTACCTACGTCAATAGTCTTTGCGCGAGGTTGAAAGGTAATTAAAATGGATCCTTTTGTGCATCCTCTGACGCCCGACTGCGCGTAGAGTGCTGCCACCCTCACAAATGGACTGGCACTGGGTGCCCCTTCTCCTCCTCTCACCAACCTTTCCCAGCTAGAACTACGTAGTGTTTAGTACTCTCTTCTTCTCACCAACCTTTCCCAGCTATCACTACGTAGAGAATACACTTAAATGAGCTGTCTCCTTCAAATGACATGAAGATGCTGTGTCAGAGGAGAGCCGCTAAGGAAGGCAAAGAAAACAAGAAAGAGGAGAAGAAAAGCTAGCTGTACTTGAGGCCGCGGAGCTTGCAGGGGTTGCTGAATCCAGTGCCCAGTGAATATATATATACTCTATTCTAATATGTATTTGAGAATACAACTCTAATCTCCGACCCAATGGGAATGGGGTCAGGGATATATATTCTAATATAGCGCTTTAGGACACGAATATATATTCTCGCGCCGAATATAAGCCCAATGCGAATCCACCCCTTGTTTGTCCATACCTTTGTGTTCGTGAGCCCTCCTTATAACCTGAGGCTCCCTCCCTCCCATTATCTGAGAGCAGCAGGATGAGCTAGTTTTGAAGTGCAGAACAGGTGCATGCATACATCACAGTCAATGTTGGCCCATATAGATTTCATTTGATTGGCAGTAAATGATCAATTCAAACCTTCCATTGGAAAGCGCCACCCTATTGAAGTGAAATTTTGCGGATGATGCACCCGGACCACTACTGCATAGAGATGGTGAGCGACTTTAAAGACTCGTGATCAGGCGCAAGCTGGAGGCCCAGGGCTGCAATAAATTATATTTACAAACCATTCTTTTGAAAGTCATGGGTACCATCTACAAAAGCCAAGCTAAGCTGCCTCTTCTTTGAGGTTCAACCTCAAAGTTGGGGCCTGCTTGGTGCCAGCACCAGGTTCATACCCTTCCTTAAGTGCATGCCACCAGGGTTGTCTCTACTGGCACAGTCTTCCATTATTTCCTTTTTTAGCTGGTGCTCCCTGCTGGATTAGCAAATCAATTTTACTTACATTCGTTTAAAGAAGTTGTTATTTGTTTCTCGAGTAGTCACGTATAACTTTTAAGTCCTGCAGTCAAAAGCGTGCTGCACCATGTGTATCATTGAGAAAGCTGGGGGCGTGTGAGGTGTTATTCATGGGGATTGAACACCGTTGATTGCATTTCTGTTATGGTTGCATGATTGTTATCTTGATTGCATGCACAATCAAAGAAAGAATGGATGAAGGGGAGGAAGGAAGGAATTCCTTTGAAGGAAGGAAGAAAGGAAGAGACATAGGCAGCGAAAACACTCCCTACATCAATTAATGGAAAGGGGTCTCCTATAACCTGTAGGCCCTATACGGCTAGCTAGGGCCAAGGCACCACAGAAACAGAAAAAGGGGAACCGAAGGATAACTAGCAGTGCCCCACTCCTGAATTTGATGATGAGGGGTGGCAAAAGTTTTCTCAAGGCACATTTGGTTATGTACCAAACAAGTTTATAAGTATGCTTAAATGAATAAGCGCAAAGCTTCATAGTTACCTCGGAAGTGAGACCAAGAGTCTTGGGAGATTCCAAACTGTATGGGCTGTAATGAATTCCGCCCACTCCTAGAAGGATGATGTGGAGGCCTGCAGCTTGCTGAAGGTGCTGACAAAGCATGTTGTGTTGTCAATCGGGGCTTTTGGAAAGCTCCTGGGCCTGATATCTTCGCAATAAAGGTCTTCCTCATGATGTACCGTTATGGTATGTGCTGTTGGTTGGCAGTAAGCTGAAGAAAGTACCGGACCCTAGCCAGAGGACGCCTATCTGGTGCTGATGCTGAGAGCGCCCCTGGGCTGCACCCTGTCCTTCATCTTAATACATAACTTAATTGGGCAATGGGTACGACTTAAAGCAATTCGATCGGAGTTTTGCAACTAGTATGGCATCTGGACGACTATCCGTGAGTCTTTGCTTTGCTTAGTAGGGAAGCGGCGGGGGGAAAGCCATTTAGGGATGGTTCTGTTAGTATATCCCTCAGAGATTAGTTTGCTTTGTAATGCCAGACGGTCTTCGCCTGCCCCAATCCGTTTCGACAAAGCATCTCCCTAAGGAGCCAGCTTCAAAAGCTTTTATGAAAAGTCTGCAAGCGACGTTTTGGCGCTCATTAGTCATACTCATACCGGAGATGTTCTGGTGTAGACAAACTGATAGAATGTGTAAGGCACTGTCTGATTGATGACAAAGTGGGCATTGAAGAGTGGTCAAGGTCTTAAAGCAAACATCGTGCTTCTGATTAAGAAGGGAACCCGTGCGTAAGTGTATATTGTCTTCAACTTAAAAGATAGAATTAGCATTGTCAGAAAGCGTAACTGCTATTTTTGTGTGCTGTGGGAATTAAACCTTGGTGATAAGAGATGTAACCAGTAACAGGGTTTGCATGTCCAAGCTTTTGTTCAGAGTGCATGTGTACATTCTCTGAAGATAGTGAGATCTCTCTGAAGATAAACGCCCTTCTTTGGAGCATGGAGAGGCAAGAGGAGTCTGAAAAATACTGGAGCTTTGGGGCAGGTATGATGGTCTTGGTATTGTTGCTTCAGGGAAAATATCCCTCTAAAAGGTAAGCCAGGTTAGATCATGGAAAGGGTTGTGACTAATGCCAGCACCTGGCCACCCTGTGTCTGCATGGCTCAAATCAACTTAAAGTAGTGTTGCCTGACACGTGGCTGCAGCATCTGCCCACTCATAATTGGCAAGAGCAGCGTGAGATTTGACCTTGAAAAAGTGCAGAATGATTGGTGAGTTGCAGTCGGTTTGTATGAGCATTTCTGAGGTATTCCTTTGCACATGGCAGGGATGGAGCATTTGCCTGTTTTGTATTTATAATGCAATGGTTAGTTTAAATTCGAAATTCACCAAATGATTCGATCGAACGTTTGCCTGTGTGCTTCAAGAGCTGACGGAGGAGGGGAAGGCATTAACTCACGCCAGCTGACCCTCCCCCCTCCCCACAAACCCCTGATTCACATGCACAGATCTAACAACAGTGATTTAGACTGTGTTGTCAACATTGGGCCAAATAAGGTGCAAAACAGAGCAAAATGTTGCTCTGTTTTGTGTGCATCGCGGGGAAAATTTGAAAATCCACGAATTAATGTGTTACAGTTCTGCGAATGATTCGGTGAAATTTAAATTCGTGGATGATTCGAAAGGTGCGATTGCTCCTTCCCTGGTACATGGTGACGGAGAGACTCAGGGTACAGCAGGTGCTTTCTGATACGGTGGAGAGGCAAGCGACTTTCAGTGTCAATACATTGAGTGGCCATAAAGGATGGCAGCTGTGATGGCGGCCAATTCAAAAGAAAAAAGAAAAGAAAAACTACGCAGGCAGTGAAGCACTCCCTAAATCAATTAAGGAAAAAGAGTCACCAAGGGCCTAAGCATGACTCCTCCACCACTAAAGAAACAAAGGAAGTCAGTGGGGATCAGGGGGATGACTAGCAGTACGCCATTCCTGGTCTGGATGATGACTTGCAGCAACAGTTTTCTCAAGAGCGCGTCTGGTACTTACGAGTTTATAAGCATATTGAACCGAATGAGCATGAAGCTTCGCAGCAAGCTTGGTGACTTTTGCTACAGATGGTATTTGTAATGCCCATCCCAAATGGTTGAACAAAGCTGGGGGTGGAGATAAGTTTTGCGTGATGAATGGATTTATCATTCTGCGGTGACAAGCCTGCTTGGCCCTTAACCTTAATTGATGTAGGGAGTAATTTGACTGCCTACAAAGTTTTCTTCTTTCCTTTTCTGCTTGGCTGCAGCTTAGCTTCCCCTATCCACTAGGTACAGCTTTGCAGACTTTACCTTCAGGGTAAGTTTCCTTCCTGCACCTGGGTTTCAGATAATTGAAAAAAGAGAAGATAATGCTTCAGCAGCGAGGATACCCCTGTTGGGGAGTTATGGGGGAGTGATGCATCCAGTGCAAGCACCAAACGGTCCTCCACCATTTGAAGAGAGAGTAAGATAATGCAGTGCAGGCAAGGTCTGAGACAAACTTGCACTATCTCTGTGGTTATGCTCATGATGAATGGAAAGCCTCCTGCTTGTGCTGGTGATCTTGGCTGCGTACTGAATGGTGGTTGTACAGTTTGTTAGTTAATGTTTATGCTTTTCTTGGCTGCTGGTTCGTTTATCTTACCTGCACAGACAATATTACCAGATTCTTACATGTTACTTCTTTTGTTAAGGGTGTGTACTAGACGCGTATCATATGCGGCATATACCAAGAGGAAAGGGTTGACTATCAATACTGCTAAGTCTGAAGTTGTGCATTTTAACTTACACAGCTTAAACGTCCCTGCGTTCAGTGTGGATAATTTTTGCTGGCCAACAAGGACCCGTTCAAATTCCTGGGCGAGGTTTTCTATAGGACCCATAAGATTGCCAAATCTGCTGAACATATGCTTGGTCCATATATGGCTGGATGTCACAGAATTGGGCATTATGCGCGTGAGCACCATTTTATGGACAGGTCGCATGCTCTCCTCTGGTTGGCTTAATGTAAAGCTATTCCTGGCAGTACTGATGCTTGCCAGGTCTGCGGCACGGTTAATGAAAAGGGCAGTGAGTTTGACAGCCCCCTTCAAAGTACGCATATGTGTTTCCTCAAAGTTGTGATTGGTGTGAAAGAAACCGCGCCTAACTGGGCTGTGTTGCGAGAGAGTGGACAGGAGCCTTAGCAGTTTTATTGGCTCTGGGCTTCTGCCAAGTTTTCAAACTCTCTTCTTCGCGGGAGTCGTGGCATGCACAAAAAGATTGTGCATGCAGATATTGCTCTCAGTGCCTCTTACCAAAAGTGTTGGACAGCGGAGGTCATAGACGCGTGTGAGGGCATGTCTGCGTCAGATATGTACTCCGATTGCATCAATGCTGCTATCCCCCTTCCATAACAAGACTTTATGGTCAATCTGCGCGAACAGTTGCATTTGGTATGGAGGGGATTGGATGGTGCATACCCTGGGACACATGCTCACAAACTTGCTAGTAGCAAGTGGTACTTATCACGCATGGATAGCTTTGTCTCTCAAGCCAAGCACTGCTCGGGGCCTGCCCTACTTGCTTCCTATATACCTTGCTTCCTAAGTACAGCTGGAGTTGAGTAGGCATGTGCTTCATAACATTGCTCAATTTTGCTTGCACACCCATACCCTGAAAGTTGAGGCTGAATGTTAACATATCCACAATAGGCACCGAGACAAATGTGGCTCGAATAAGGTCCAGGACAAAAATCAAGTCCTCTTTCTATGCCCTTGCATAGGAATGTGCTATTTGAGAATGAAATTTGCAGAGTGATTTACTGATTTTACATGGCTGACAGAATTTATACTGGAGACACTGGAGCTTTTTATTTTGACAACATCAGTGATGAGGATTTACCTTGTTCCTCTTGAAGCAGACGTTCAAATCACTACTTAGTACTTCAAGAAGTTCTGAGACTATGAATGCTTTTTGCCTGGCTGGCAGTGACCAGCAAGCCCAGCAGTCGACCCATCTGGCTGAAGGTCTACCCATTGTGACCTTAACCTTTGCGTTGTATTGTCTTGTTAAGGGTGGGAGTCGCTTCTACACTATTTTGCCTAGTACTCATGGGGTTTTCTTCTAGCTTCAGTCTAGCTTCACAACATTCCTGACCATCTTTCACGTGCTAATTCCAGACTCAGACTCTCTGGTCACAACTTGAATGTCGAGCGTCTCCGCCAACAACAACACAGAGTACCTTACGAGCTTAGAATCTGCACTAAATGCATCTGGCACTGTGTGCAAGACGAAGAGCATGTCCTCTTAGATTGCCCAAGTGCTGATTTGGCAATTTGGCGCGTCAAACACCGTCAACTGTTTCGCTTCCCCTCTAGAAACTCGAACAGGCTAAGAGACTTTGTTAGCCAAGCAGACACCAAAGGCCTGGCCTTGACGTGCATGAGTGCCTGGAATGCTGTGCCCAGATTTCAGGACACCTACCTTGCCTTTTTTGGTTTCGGTTGCAGGCCTGTTAAGCTTCAGCTAAGCTGCCCTCGTTTGGCAGGTACAGCTTCGTAATCTAACCTAACCTAACCTAACCTTCTAGCTTCAGTATACCCCCAACCTGAACATGACCTAGTGTATAGAAAACTGCCTGTGGGCAAAGCCTCTCCATGGCAAAGGGATTGTCAAATCCATGAGGGAAGTCAAGCTGTGGTAGGGCTTAGCCCTCACCATCAAATCAGAGCATCTAGAATTGAGATACTCAATGGTTAGTCTAGTTCCGCAACTTACAGAAGGATCTCAGCAACCCAGCTTGTTGCGTACCAGCAGAAGATCGGGAGGTGGAGGATGAGAAAGCAGATTTATGGTGTTAATGTCTCAAGTGTCCATGGCGTGCAGCCTCGATTGCAGCAGCTGTGTCCCTGTGCACACTCGCGGCCATCACCGCACGCGTGGCCACATCGGCTCTCTGCTTCGCCTCATCCCTGCGCACGCTGTTGCTGCGTGCGTGCACGCCTGAGACTGTGCGGTGTGCGTGCCTCCCAGCATTCCCCTCCCTGCCATTGCCTGCTCCCTGCTGCGGGGCACTGCGGCTGTCTGCCAGGGTGCGCAGCTGTACAGGTTGGAGCAGCAAGGAGCCGGGGGCAGCACTGACAGGGCGTGGGCGCCGCACACCTTGGGCGCTGCAGGCCTCCCGAAGCGGGCGCAGCTGCCAGTAGTTCTCAGGCACAGAGGCCCATGCACGCCATGCTGCCTGAATGACACGAGCTGCTAGTGAGCACCGGATGGCATGAAGCGTGCGCAGGCGCCCCAACATACACCGCGCTTGCGCCGCACGCACAGCGGCTTGGAGGTGGCAAGCTGCAGCTTCTCGCTGCTGCTGCAGCTGCTGCTGGCGCTGCCTCTGCTCCTCCTCACGCTGCAGCTCTAGTTGCCGCAACCTCTCCTCTTCCTCACGTTGCTGCTGCAGCCGCCGCTGGCTCTCTTCATCCTCCTTACGCTGGCGCTGCAGCTGGCGTTGCCTCTCTTCTTCTTCGCGCTGCCGCTGCTGCTGCTGTAATTGTCTCTCCTCCTCCTCATGCTGCCGCTGCTGCTGCAGTTGCCTCTCCTCCTCCTCACGCTGCCGCTGCTGCTGCAGTAATCTCTCCTCCTCCTCGCGCTGCCGCTGCTGCTGCAGTTGTCTCTCCCCCTCCTCGCGCTGCCGTTGCTGCTGTTGTTGTCTCT
>LFCJ01002499.1_pt1 | contig 13278 bp, 7 predicted proteins | sample 643141 | NCBI WGS metagenome assembly LFCJ01 (sample SAMN03766243, study PRJNA286221) | soda lake metagenome | biome: soda lake; feature: Kulunda steppe; material: water; isolation source: sample B1-Br-g2 brine of Lake Bitter-1 | place: Russia: Kulunda steppe | collected 2010-07 | reverse complement strand
GTGGAGCAACTCGGCGATCGTCTGGAGTCGCCGGTTCGTCTCCGAGTCCCGATGATAGACCGTTTCGAGCGAGACGAAGGCGACGCGCATCAGCCAACCCGACGCAGCGCCACATTAAAAAAACACATCTTTCGGCTCGCAAACGGACGGTTCGCGACGCCAAAACCGTCATACGTCGGGACCAAATTCTCCACCCAGTTCCGATCGAGATCAGCCCTCGTCGACTGGAGTGTCTTCGGTAGGTGTCAAACGAACCGTCGCGGCCGGCTCGGAAGCGCCACACTCGAGGGGCACATCCTCGACATCGACGTCGGTATCGTCGATTGTCGCCGAGAGGTTGTAGTCGCCATCCGAGAGGCCGACGAACGAGACGCCCTCCTCGGCCGGGATGGTGGTTCCGAGTGACGTTTCGGTCGTCTGCTCGCCGTTGACGGTCCTCGAAGTTGTCTGTAACTCGATTGAGTATGTCTCACTTTGGACGGAGAGGCCACCCTCCTCGTGGTCGAATTCTACCGTGAGATCGACTGCCTCGTCGTTTGGATTCTCGATCGTGAGTACGTTCGTTTCGTCTTCACACGCGTCTGTGACAACGAGTGGTTCGTAGCCGTCGTCCGACGACGCGAACCCGCCGGAGACAGCTCCCACCAATCCACCCACGAGGAGGACAGTCGAGAGCGCAACTAGTCGTGATTCGGTGACCATATTCGCTACCGTCTCCCACCTCGAGTCCCTGTTTCCGGACATCTCTGTAGCACAGACATGCGGTTCGGTCTTTGTTATTCGGGCCGGACACGATCACACGGAAGCGTCGAGAGACGGCGGGTGCTGTCTGTTTGATCCGGCATCGTGACGAAATGCTACAGCTGCCGGATAGTGTTTCTTACGCCACGAAACTCCGTATTGTGGCTCGAAACAGATCGTTACCGAGGGACCGTCCGTGATGACCGAAACCCAAACGACTACCGCCTCGAGTCCCGAAATCGGGGTATGAGCTACGATATCGAACGGTATCTCAACATCCGAAGCGCCTACGGCGCGTCGTTCGGACCCGACGGCGAGACCCTTTCGTTTCTGATGAACACGACGGGGACGGGACAGGTATGGACGCTGTCTGGCCCACGTGCGTGGCCAGAACAACGAACGTTTTACGACGAACGCGTTGGGTTTGCGTCGTGGTCGCCCGAACGCCCGGAGTTGATCTTCGGGATGGACGAAGGCGGGAACGAACGCACCCAGCTTTACATGCTCGATTCGGAAACTGGAGGGATCGAGAACCTGACCGCTATGCCCGAGGCCAAACATCGCTGGGGTGGCTGGAGCCACGACGGCGACCGGTTTGCCTTCGCCTCGAATCGTCGTGACCAATCAGTTTTCGACCTCTACGTGCAGGGTCGGGAAGAACGCAGTGAGGAAGCTACCCTCGTCTACGAGGGCAACGGCTGGCTCTCACTGTCGGGCTGGAGCCCCGATGATTCCCGGCTACTCGTCTCTCAGGCCTACTCGAACTTCGATCAGGATCTATACGTTTTGGATCTCGAGACCGAAACCCTCGAGCATCTGACTCCTCACGAGGGTGACGTTCGCTACGGCAGCCCAAACTGGGCCCCTGGCGGCGAGGGAATCTATCTCGTCACCGACGAAGGCGACGCCGACACCCTCTATCTCGCTTACGTAGACCTCGAGACGGGCGAGAGAGAGACTGTTGTCGACGGAGACGGATGGAACGTCGACGGGATTGCGCTGGATGAGGAGACCGGTCGATTCGTCTACTCGCGAAACGTCTCTGGCTACACCGAGTTGACCGTCGGCGAGTTCGATTCTGACGACCCCACTCAGTTCGAGACCTTCCCCGAACCCGACCTGCCCGGTGGCGTTGCCGGCGGCGTGAGCTTCGGTCCCGAGGCCGAACGGTTTGCGCTATCGACGACCGGTGATACGGTCAACACGAACGTCTTCGTGATCGATATCGAGACTGGCGAGGCCGAACGCTGGACCGACGCGCCGACCGCCGGTATCCCGCGGGAGACGTTCGATGAATCCGAACTGGTCCACGTCGAGAGTTTCGACGGCCTCGAGGTCCCAGGCTTTCTGACCGTCCCGGAAACCCCAGCGGGCGCGGATGATGATACGGCTACAAGCAGTGATGGCGCGCCCGTTATCGTCGATATCCACGGTGGCCCAGAGAGCCAGCGTCGGCCATCCTTTTCGAGTCTCAAACAGTACTTTACTGACAGGGGCTACGCCTACTTCGAGCCGAACGTCCGTGGCTCTGCAGGTTACGGCGCTGACTACGCTGCTTTAGATGACGTCGAAAACCGGATGGATTCAGTGGCGGACATCAAAGCCTGCGTCGAGTGGCTCAAGGCCCACCCAGCCATCGACGGCGACCGCATCGCCGCCAAAGGCGGCTCCTACGGCGGCTTCATGGTACTCGCTGCACTGACCGAATACCCAGACCTGTGGGCCGCCGGCATCGACGTCGTCGGCATCGCCAACTTCGTCACCTTCCTCGAGAACACCGGCGACTGGCGTCGGGAACTGCGCGAAGCCGAGTATGGCTCACTCGCCGAGGACAGGGAGTTTCTCGAGTCGATCTCACCGATCAACAACGTCGATCGAATCGAGGCCCCGCTGTTTGTCCTCCACGGCGAGAACGACCCCCGCGTGCCAGTCGGCGAAGCCGAACAGGTCGCCAAACGGGCCAAAGAGCAAGGCGTTCCCGTCCGCACGCTCATCTTCGAGGACGAAGGCCACGGCTTCTCGAAACTCGAGAACCGCATCGAGGCCTACTCGGCAATCGCGGAGTTTCTCGACGAGCACGTGTAGGGACACTCATCGAGAGAGATCGATGCCCAGTCGATCCAGCGTCTCCGCGGTGGGCCGTCCCTGCTGGTCCCATCCACGCCGGTCGTAGTAGGCCTCGAGTGTCGCCTCGAACTCGTCGGGATCGATCGCGGCTCCCTCGTTTGGGCCATCCTCGAGCGGTTCGGTAAGCCGCGGTGGGAGCTCGTCGTCGGCTCGCGAGAAGCCTTCACGGACGTTGAAGAGTCGGACGAGCGTCCAGATTCGTTCGCCTGCGTCCCACAGGCTCGCGGGGTCGGACTCGCGACCGACGGCCTCGAGCCACTTTGCTCCGAGAGTCGGCGAGAGCACATCGCCGAGAAAGTCGTCGGCAATCAGGCTCCAGCGGAGTGCTCGGCGGTCCTGTTCGGTGATTACTGCCTCGACGCGGTCGGCGATGGTCCAGGTGTCGCCCTCGAGGGCCTGGACTTCGACCGGACGGGCGCGTCGGTGGCAAGCCCCCCGGTCGCTCGTTGCGTAGGCAAGCGCCATCGCCGATGCGCCTCGAGGGTCGTAGGTTGGCAGTTCCATCCCCTTTACCGAGGGGATCAGGTCCGACCCGCCGTAGGTTGAAGCGGCCGCCTCCACGCCGTCGGCCAGCGCGTCGCCAAGCGGTGTCGACCGTGTTGCAATCTCCTCGATGAGCTGTCTGGCAGCCCTCTCGTCGCCAAAAGAGAGCTCGCGCTCGAGTATCCCTTCCTCGGCGGCGCGGATCGCCCACGCAACGGCGTTGCCGCCCGAAATGAGGTCCAGTGCGAGTCGATCGCAGACCGAGCCAAGCGCCATGACGGCGTCGACGTCGTCGATACCGAGGCCAGCCCCCAGCGAGATCGAGGTGCCACCCCGTGGAACGTGTTCGCCGTCGTCGGTCTCGATGCGGAACCCGCCGGGGACCGAATCTGTCGGCCGTTCGCGGCTAACCGAGGCGGCGCGGACGGCTTCGATCCCAACGTCTCCGGCACCCTCGAACGATCCTGCCTGCCAGCCTCGGGTCGGGAGGACGCCGACCTCGTCTGCAAAATCGATCGTTTCGGCCGTCGCGCTCGCGGCGTGCCAGCGTCCCGTGTCGTGATCTGCGAACGCCCGCTCGTGTCGGGCCTGCAGTCGCTCGAGGTCGCCGTCGACAGCTGGTGGCTCGTCGGAGGCGACGATCGCTTTCAGCCGCTTGGCCCCGAATACCGCGCCAGCGCCACCGCGACCGGCGTGGTGGTCACCGCCATCGGAGGCAATCGTCGCATACGCAACCTGGTGTTCACCGGCCGGGCCGATACACGCGACGGCCCCATCACCGACACGGTCGTCGACCGCTTCGACGTCGAGTCCCCACCACTCGTTGGCTCCGTCGAGTGTCACCTCGCCGTTGGCGACCGAGAGCGCAATCGGCCGCTGTGCCCGCCCCGAGATGAGAATGCCGACGTGTCCATCGAGCGAGCCTGCGAGCCGACCCGCCATCGATCCGCCCGCGTACGAATCGAGAAACGTGCCAGTAAGCGGTGATTTCGTCACCACCACGTACCGCTGCTCGCCGGGCAAGTAGCCTGTCAACGGACCCACAAGGACGAGCACGACGTTCTCTGGACCGAGCGGGTCGACCCCGGCCTCGAGTTCCTCGTAGAGATAGCGTACACCCAATCCCTTTCCCCCGACGTACGCTTGGGACCACGACTCGGGGACCCGCTCGGTCGCTACGGTCTCGGTCCCGAGGTCGACCCGGACGATCGTCTCCGCACCTGGCATGAGATACCATGACAGCCGACAGCACCTAAACCATTTTTATACTCGAATAGAGTGTCGCCTCGAGGATACTGTCGGCGTCTCACACCGGAAGCGTTCGGTAGCGAAGTCAGTCGATCACGCCGGTTTGTTTGGCTACCTCTCGAGCGGCCCGTTCGTCCATTCCGTCGCCGAGGATGGTATACCGATCGCGGATCTCGTGGCAGGTTGTCAGCGCCTCGATGACGGTCTCGTCGTCGATGCCTAACTCGACAGCGGTCGTCGGTGCGTCGATACTCGCCAAGGCGTTTCTGATATCTCGCCAGATACCGCGTTCGCCAACGGGTCGGCTCAGCCGTCCAGAGGTTCGGCCTCCGACGCTCATCGACCCCCCGTGGAGGTAGGCAGCTATGATCGAGCCGACACCGACCTGATGGCCGTGGAGTGCAGTGCCCGGAGCGAGTCGATCGAGCTGGTGTGAAAAGAGGTGTTCGGCTCCACTGGCAGGTCGTGACGAGCCCGCAATAGACATCGCAACGCCCGAGGAGACGAGCGCCTTGGTAACAACCCACGCCGATTCCTCGAGACCAGGTCGGACCATCTCGGCGTTGTCGACTAAAATTTCGGCGGTCATCTCCGAGAGGGCAGCGGCGTACTCGGAGTACTCGACGTTTTTGAGCCGGTGGGCGAGCCGCCAGTCCATCACGGCCGTATAGTTCGAGATGATGTCAGCACAGCCCGCAGTGGTCAACTCCCAGGGCGCTTTCGCCAGAATCTCTGTGTCGGCGATGACCGCCAGTGGCGGCTCGGCGGCGACGCTGTGGCGACTGTTTCCGTCGGGGACCGAGCCGCGATTGCTAACGATACCGTCGTGGCTCGCCGCCGTTGGCACCGACAAAAATCCAATCCCAAGGTGATCGCTTGCCATCTTGGCGATGTCGATTGCTTTCCCGCCACCGACGCCGACCAGATAGGCTGCTTCCTCGGCTTCTGCGGCCTCGATAACCGTCTCGACGGCATCGAACGTCGCCGACTCCACCGAGACGATGGCAGGGTCGATTCCTGTGGCTTCGAAATCCGCAGCGATTGGTTCGGCGGCAACCTCTCGAGGCGTCGGACTCGTCACGAACAGCGGCTGGCCCTGGAGGTGGAGATCGTCAACCACGTCGACGACCGACGAGCGGGCTCCGTGACCGACGACGACGTTTCGCGGCAGGCGAATCCACGTCGACTTATCGAACATATCTCACACCTCACAGCCCCGACCTATACGTGTTACTCCGCGACAAGGTGAGACGAACACCGCTTCAAGCGATCTCGAGGACCGTCGGTTTTTTCGCCCCCTCACGTCTCGAATCCGATATGGATGGCACCTACGTGCTCGCAATCGATGTTCCGGAGACGACGATCGACGTTGGTGCACTCGGGCGACTTGAATTCACGTCCGGAACGTACGCCTATATCGGCAGCGCGTTCGGACCGGGCGGCTTTTCTCGTGTCACCCGCCACCGTGAACTCGCCCGCGGCGAGCGTGATACACGCCACTGGCACGTCGATTACCTGCTTGGACATCCGGAGACGCGACTCGAGGCTGTCTACTTGTTTCCTGACGCTGACCGCGAATGCGAACTCGCAGCAACACTCCCCGGCCAGCCAGTCGATGCCGTCGGCGCATCGGACTGTCGCTGTCCAGCGCATCTGACCGGCCCGACAGCAAGCGCTCGGCTTCGTGAGGCGACACTCGAGGCTGGTGGCGTCCGTGCCGACCGTCACGAGCAATAAAGAAATCGCATTCACAACAACTGATAACTGGCCCTATCAGTCGTCGGTCGCCGCAAATGAGGTCGATTCGACAACTGCGTCGGCACCAGGGGCGGTCGGCAGTTCGTTACGCACGTCGTCGGATCCCTGTTCGGTGATCGCCGCGTAGTAGGCGTCGGGCATGATCTTGACGAACGACTCGAGGGTCCGTTCCCACTCCTCGAGTAGCCGTTGGCCGCGCTCGGAGCCGGTGTAGGCGACGTGGTTTTCGACGAGTCGGCGCAACATTTCCTCGTCTTTTTCCTCTAACTCGTCGTGCAGTGATACCATCTCGGTGTTTGCCCGGGCTGCAAACGAGTCGTCGGGGTCGTAGACGTAGGCGACACCGCCTGACATGCCGGCTGCGAAGTTCTTGCCCGTCTCCCCTAAGACGGCGACGACGCCGCCGGTCATGTACTCACAGCCATGGTCACCGACGCCCTCGACGACGGCCTTGGCACCGGAGTTTCGGACGGCAAAGCGTTCGCCGGCGACGCCGTTGACGTAGAGTTGGCCGTCGGTTGCACCGTAGAGGGAGACGTTGCCGATTGCGATGTTCTCGCTGGGATCGTAGGGTACGGTATCTGGCGTCCGGATGGCGATTTTGCCACCGGAGAGCCCTTTGCCGACGTAATCGTTTGCGCTACCGGTGAGGTGGATGGAGGCCCCACTCGCGAGGAACGCACCGAAGCTCTGTCCGGCCGTTCCTTCCAAGTCGACCGTGATCGTGTCTTCGGGAAGGCCGGCCTCACCATAGCGGCTCGTGATGCGATTCGAAAGCATCGCGCCGACTGTCCGGTCGACGTTCGAGACATCTTCGGTGATCGACACCGGCGTTTTGTCCTCGATAGCGTCGGCTGCTGCCTCGATGAGATCACGGTCGAGTTGGGCCTCGAGTTCGTGATCCTGTTCGCGGATTTTGCGTCGGACCTCACTCTGTGGCTCCGCTAGAATCTGGGAGAGATCGACCTTCCGTGCTTTGGGATGCTCGACGTCTGCACGCTGGGACAGCAAGTCGACGCGGCCGATGATCTCGTCGACGGTCTCGAAGCCGAGTTCGGCCATGATCTCGCGCAGTTCCTGGGCGATGAAGGTCATGTAGTTGATGACGTGGTCTGGTTCGCCGGGGAACCGTTTGCGCAGGTCTTCGCGTTGGGTGGCAACGCCGACCGGGCAGGTGTTTTTGTGACACTGACGAGCCATCACACAGCCTTCGGCAACCAGCGAGGCGGTCCCGAAGATGTACTCCTCGGCCCCAAGCAAGGCGGCGACGGCGACGTCACGGCCGGTCATCAGGCCGCCGTCGGTCGAGACCCGAATGCGGTCGCGAAGGTTCGTCGCACAGAGCATCTGGTTGGCCTCGGCCAGCCCGAGTTCCCAGGGGAGGCCCGCGCTTTTGATCGAGGTTCGTGGAGAGGCCCCGGTACCGCCGGAGTGACCCGAGATGTGGACGACATCGGCGTTGGCCTTTGCGACACCCGCGGCAATCGTGCCGATTCCCGCTTCGGAGACGAGTTTGACGTTGATATCGGCTTCTTCGTTCGACGCTTTCAGATCGAAGATCAGCTGTTTTAGGTCCTCGATCGAGTAGATGTCGTGCAGTGGTGGCGGTGAGATCAGCCCGACGCCGGGAGTCGATTTCCGGACGTGGGCGATCATCTCGTTGACTTTCTCTCCGGGGAGATGGCCACCCTCGCCGGGTTTGCTCCCTTGGGCCATCTTGATCTGGAGTTCCTCTGCGTTCGAGAGATACGTCGACGTGACGCCGAAGCGGCCGGAAGCAACCTGCTTGACCGTACACTCGCGTTCGGTGTTGAACCGTTCCGGTGGTTCGCCACCCTCGCCGGAGTTGCTCTTCCCGCCGATTCGGTTCATCGCGATCGAGTTCGTCTCGTGGGCCTCCGGCGAGAGACTGCCCAGACTCATCGCGGCCGTCGAAAACCGTTGGACGATCTCCTCGACCGGCTCGACGTCTTCGACTGGGATCGGATCGCGGTCGGACTCGAGTTCGAGCAGTCCCCGGAGCGTCTGGAGGGTCTGTTGTTGGTCATTGACCAGTTCGGCGAACTCCTGGTAGCGTTCGTAATCGCCCGAGCGGACTGCCTGCTGGAGCGCACCCACCGTCGATGGGTTCCACTGGTGGTGGATCCCCTGTTTGCGGTGGTTGAATTCGCCAGTACGCTCTAAGGCGGGCTCTTCAGTGTCGAAAGCGGCATCGTGTCGTTCGATGACGTCGGCTTCGATTTCGGCGAGGCCGATACCTTCAGTGCGGTTTTCGGTCCCCTCGAAGTACTCGGCGACGAGATCCGAATCGAGGCCGACAGCCTCGAAGATCTGGGCTCCCTGGTAGCTCTCGACGGTCGAGATGCCCATCTTGGCCATAATTTTGAGCAAGCCGTCTTCGACGGCACCGATGTAGGCGTCGATCGCCACTTCGGTGTCTGCGCCGTCTGGGCCGGCCGTAATGTCCTCGATGGTCTGGTAGGCCAGGTAGGGGTTGACCGCGCCCGCACCGTAGCCGATCAACGTCGCAAAGTGATGGACAGTGCGTGGATCTGCCGACTCGACGACGAGGCCAACGTGGTTGCGAAGGCCGTTGCGCACGAGGTGATGGTGAACTGCACCCGTCGCGAGCAAACTCGGGATGGCGATCCGTTCGTCGTCGACCGCCCGATCGGAGAGAACGAGGATGTCGCTTCCCGACTCGATCGCTTCGACAGTATCCTCGCGGACGCGTTCGATCGCGGCTTCGAGCGCTTCCCCGGAATCGCCCTCGCGTTCGTACGTAATGTCGATCGTCGCCGCCGTAATCTCGTTGGCCGTCGACTCGCGAATCGACTCGAGTTCGGCGTCGGTCAAAATCGGCGAATCGAGGACGAGCTGGCGGGCGTGTTCGGGTGACTCATCCAGCAGGTTCCGCTGGAAGCCCAGCCGAGACTCGAGGCTGGTGACGAGTTCCTCGCGGATGTAATCTAACGGCGGGTTCGTCACCTGTGCGAACAGCTGTTTGAAATACGAAAACAGCGGTCGGTTGTACTCAGTGAGCACCGAAAGCGGCGTATCGTCGCCCATCGAACCGACGGGGTCTTTGCCCTTCTGGGTCATCGGCTCGATCATGTTCTCGAGTTCGTCGTAGGTGTAGCCGAAAGCGGCCTGATGGTCGCGTAGGCCGGAAACGGCGTGTTGTGGGGAGCTGTTGGCCGTCTGCCGGATATCATCGATCGAGAGCTGTTCGGCTTCGACCCACTCGCCGTAGCGGTCGTCGGTGAGCCGGTCGAACACTTCTTCGTCGGGGATGACGCGGCCTTCCTCGGGGTCGGCGAGGAAAATCTCGCCGGGCTGGAGGCGGCCACGACGTTCGATTTCGTCGGGGTCGGGCTCGAGCGCGCCGGCCTCGCTGGCGACGATCAGACGGTTGTCGGTGGTGACATCGTACCGACAGGGCCGTAAGCCGTTGCGGTCTAAGACTGCTCCGACGCGTTCGCCGTCCGTTGCGGCGACGAGTGCCGGGCCGTCCCAGGGTTCGACGAGCGAGGCATGGAAGTCATAAAAGTCCTTTCTGGCCTGGTCCATCGATTCGTCGCCGCGCCAGGCTTCGGGAACGAGCATCCGAAGGGCATGGGCGAGGTCGCGGCCGTCCTGCATCAGCAATTCGAGTGCGTTGTCGACGCTTGCGGTGTCGGACTGGTTTGGATCGTTGATAACTGGTCTGACAGCCTCGAGATCCTCGATAACGTCGCTCTCTAGGTCCGTCTCGCGGGCGCGCATCCAGTTTATGTTCCCCTGGATCGTGTTGAACTCGCCGTTGTGGATGATGTTGCGGTAAGGGTGGGCGAGGTGCCAGGCACCGAGCGTGTTCGTCGAGAAGCGTTCGTGGACCATCGCGAACGTCGATCCGACACGCTCGTCGGTCAGATCAGGGTAGTACTCCGGAACCTGCTGGCCTTTGAGTAGTCCCTTGTAGACGATCGTTTTCGAGTCGAGCGAGCAGACGTAAAATCGCCCTTCGTTCTCGATGTCGGACGTCTCGACGGCGTTCTCGAGTGCGCGTCGGGCGACGTACAGCCGGCGGTCGAACTCCTCGCCGGCAACGTCGTCTTCGGGTGCGACGACGGCCTGCCAGACGTCGGGTTCGGAGTCGACGGCGGTTTTGCCGAGTGAGTCGTTGTTCGTCGGCACGTCGCGCCACTCGAGAATCGAGCAATCGTACGATTCGATGGTTTCCTCGGCCAGAGACATGATCGCCTCTCGGGCCTCGGCGTCCTGTGGGAAGAAGATAGACGCGATGGCGTAGGTGTCGGGCAGCGTCGTGTCGAGAACGTCACTGAAAAACTCGTCGGGAATCTGGAGCATGATCCCGGCACCGTCGCCGGTGTCTTTTTCAGCGCCGGTAGTACCTCTGTGCTCTAAGTTTGAAAGCAATTCGAGTCCGTCAGTTACGACATCGTGCCCGCCAACGCCGTCTAAGTCCATGACGACGCCGACGCCGCAGTTCGACCGGGCATCGTCAGGGTCGGCGAGGCCCTGCGAACGCTCGGTGGATAGTTGTGGCTGTGGCATACCCAACCCTAGCGAGAACTGGTATATGAGGCTGTCCCATAATCGCTAAGTGTATTATATACGCATATAATGAAATATTAGGTGTTTATTTTTCATGGTTATGCACAATATATCGGTGTACTTGTGGGCGTTCTTCAGAACGCAGTCGCGTTCTGACTATGTCGGAAGGACAGAATGTCAGAGGCACGTAGTGCCCATCCCAGTGGGTTGGACACCACATCCCTTCTTTTGGGGGCCAGCAGTAAGCACTCTTGGGTTAAACGATTAGGTTCGTTTTGAATTATCATTTTGGACTGGCCCAAAACGGGCCGGACAATTTTCAGAACGGCCGAGACGGTATCGCTCAGTAGGATTTCGCGAAGTACGCGATCTCCGTCGCCGGCTCACCGCAGATCACACACGTCGCGTCGTCGTCTTCCGGAGCCTTCGGCTCGCCTTCCGAACCGTCCTCTGCAAGTGGTTGCATGACGATTTCGGCGGCGACCTTTTCTTTGATGACTTCCTCGCAGGCCGGATCGCCACACCACGGTACCGCGACGTAGCCACCATGTTGGCCGATCGTACCCATGATTTCCTCAGGCGAGTCTGCTGTTCGAATATTTTCCTCGAGATTCGTTTCGGCCGCTGTGTACAGTTTGTCGTACACCGCCTCGAGGTGCTCGTCGACCGTCTCGGCGACGCCTTCGCGGGGTTCGACGGTCTTTGCGTTATCGGGTCGATGCACCAGCGTGACCTCGTCGTCTGCGGCCTCGTTGGGGCCGATTTCGATCCGTACGGGGACGCCGTTTAATTCGTGTTCGTTGAATTTGAAGCCGGGATTTCGCTCATCGCGGTCGTCGAGATCGACGCGAACGCCTGCGGCCTCGAGTTCCTCGGCGACCGCCTCGGCGTAGGCAAGCACGTCGTCTTTGGTATCCTCTTGCCAGATGGGGACGATGACGACCTGGGTGGGCGCAATTGTCGGTGGGAGAACGAGTCCCTGGTCGTCCGAATGGGTCATGATGAGCGCGCCGAGTGCACGCCAGGACAGTCCCCACGAGGTCGTATGGGCGGTCTGTACGTCCTCGTTTTCATCGACGAAGGTGATGTCGAACGCCTCGGCGAACGACTGGCCGAGATGGTGGCTCGTCCCTCCCTGGACGGACTTGCCGTCGGGCATCAGCGCCTCGACGGTCGTCGTCGTATCTGCGCCGGGGAACTTGTCGTGTTCGGGTTTCTTGCCCCGAAGGACCGGAATCGCCAACACCTCTTCGTAGACACGTTCGTACTGTCCCAGTCGGGTCCAGACTTCCGCCCAGGCCTCCTCGTCGGTCGCATGGGCGGTGTGGCCTTCCTGCCACATGAACTCTTTTGTCCGGAAGAACGGTTTCGTTTCCGTCGCTTCCCACCGAACGACCGAACACCACTGATTGAGTCGAAGCGGCAAGTCGCGATGGCTGCGCGTCCACTCGGCCATGAACGGGGCGATGATCGACTCGCTGGTCGGCCGAACGGCGAGTCGTTCCTCGAGTTCGTCGTGGCCGCCGTGTGTGACCCAGGCTACCTCGGGATCGAAGCCTTCGACGATGTCTTTTTCACGCTCTAAGAAGCTCTCGGGGATGAACATCGGGAAGTAGACGTTGTCGACGCCGGTTTCTTTGAACCAGCCGTCGAGAGCGTCCTGCAGTCGCTCCCAGAGGGCGTAGCCGCGTGGTTTCGTGACGATGAAGCCACCCATCGGCGCATAATCGGCGAGGCCGGCTTTCTGGACGACCTCGGCGTACCACTCGCCCGGTCTGTGCGATTTCGACTCGGTAACCCCGAGTTCCTGACTCTCGTTGCTCATACATCGACCCACTGCCAGGGTGGGCTTAAACCATACGAAGGGCTGCCTTCGGCCGAACCCTACCGTGAGCCTCGACCCGTCTATGACGTTCTGTCGTATGAACGACCCAACCGTTGTGCCGGTTCCCCCGAACATATCCGTCGTGGTCTCGAGAAAAGCGGTATGCGCGCAATTGAGGTAGTCGACTACGGCGACAGCGACGAACTCGAGGCCACAGAGCGCGAACGACCCGAGCCGGGGCCGGGTGAGGTTCGTATCGCAGTCGGTGCGGCGGGGATCAACTTCGCCGATATCATGCAGCGTCGGGGCGTCTATCCCGGCGGTCCAAAGCCACCATACGTCCCGGGAATGGAAGCGGCGGGGACCGTCGACGCCGTCGGCGAGGGTGTCGACCTCGAGGAGGGAGATCGAGTCGTCGCCATGCTCGAGGGCGGAGCCTACGCCGAGTATGCGGTAACGAACACCCACCTGTGTTTCCCGATTCCCGACGGGATGAGCGACGAGGAAGCCGCTGGCTTTCCGGTCCAGTATCTCACCGC
>LFCJ01002498.1_pt1 | contig 13278 bp, 11 predicted proteins | sample 643141 | NCBI WGS metagenome assembly LFCJ01 (sample SAMN03766243, study PRJNA286221) | soda lake metagenome | biome: soda lake; feature: Kulunda steppe; material: water; isolation source: sample B1-Br-g2 brine of Lake Bitter-1 | place: Russia: Kulunda steppe | collected 2010-07 | reverse complement strand
TCAGGTGTGAGTCCGCCTTCACCAGGCGTGCCATGGTGCCGTTCTCGGCGGATGAGTTCTTCGCGAGCTGCGCGGAGTTCTGTGGTTAGGAGAGTGTGGTCGCTCATTGTCAACTTGACCCAGCACACATCTGATGTCTGTCGTCGACAGAGGCTATGCTGGGCCAATAACACGCGCAGAATACTGGCGTGGGGCGAACCGTACCGAGATATGAATATTCGTCGTATACTATCTAATAGGTCATGTTAGTATTTTCGCCGATGACTACCTCTTTTGTAGGTCTCTGGCGTGGTGGCTACCTCTTGACGCTTTAGTAGCTTGGCCGTCAAACAAGTGCTAATGGATGCCGATAGCCCACCACTCTACAACCGCTTGGAGACAGCGGTTAGCGAGACACCCACGTCGATCGAATGGTCACTTACAGAGACGCCAGACGGATACCAGATCACACTACCAGAGAGATCAATTACGATTGCAGCACACGGAGGGCCCACTGGCACGCCTAACTGGGTGCTCACGCTACTATCTGAGGGAGAAACAGTAGGTAAGTTCGGCCCGTTCGACACAATCGAATCACTTGTTGAGCAGGTTTGCATTGTTCTCGAAAGCGATTCATTGTATACGGTTTGCTGTGATGGCTCTCCAGAGTAATCGAATCTACGATAATCCGATCAAGCCTAAATCTGTAAGTCAGAGAGATATTCAATACATAAATTTCCAATCTCTTGTCGGTACAGTAATCACGATACTACAACTATCAGTATGTATGAATAATTTAGCTGCGGATCTCCATATCCATACTACTGCCTCGGATGGAATTCTAACGGTTGATACGTTGCCTGGTGCCGCAAAAGAGGCTGGCTTGTCGTGGATTGCTGTTACGGATCATGATCTCGTCCATCCAGAATTACCATCTCCAATCACTGTACGGGAGGATATCAATATCATCAGAGGAATCGAACTCCGAGTACAAACTGAAACCCAACGGCTCGATTTGCTTGGCTACGGCGTCGAACCTACGTCTGAGCTGACCACTGAACTTGATCGGCTCCAACGCAACCGAGTCAATCGGGCCCAGGAGATAATCGACTGCGTCGAATCACAGACGCAGGTCGACCTCGAGCTTGATCCACACGCAGGGATTGGTCGACCACATATTGCACGGGCAATTGACGACAGTGATGCACCATACACCTATCAAGAGGCGTTTGATGTACTGATTGGGAGAGACTGTCCGTGTTACGTGGCGCGAAATATTACTTCGGTGGATGACGGCATTGAACTGCTACGAGAAGCGTGCCCTGTCGTTGGGCTTGCCCATCCGTTCCGCTACGACGATGTTGAGGCAGCACTCGATCTCACGAGTAAACTGGATGCAGTCGAACGGTATTACCCATACGGGCGCGAGGTCGACACTACAAAGATTGACCGCATAATCGAACGAAACGAGTTGCTTGCCACCGGCGGCAGTGACGCTCACGAAACAGAGTTGGGTAGGGCAGGGCTATCACAGTTATTGTTCGACGAGTTTCGAGCCCAACTCTAGTCCTAACATGTCGGTCCGCGGAGTCACTTATCGGCTGTGATTGCTTGAATCGATCCCGAAGCAACCTCTTGAACACGCTCGTTGGGGTCATTCTCTGCACAGTCTTTGAGTGCTACAATAGACGATGAGGCTTTCATATATCCGAGTGCCCAACAGGCGTTCTCACGGGTTTCGGCTCTATCGGCATCCAGAGCCTCGATAAGTGGTTCTATTGCGGGTGTAGTGATTCCTGGATCATGTCTTGCAACCCGAGAGATTACCGACGTACAATTGTACCGAACTTTCTCGTCACTTGAATCAAGCAGCTCGATTGCTCTCGGTACTATTTCTTCGAGTTCGTGTGGATATTCGGTGGCGAGATCTGCAAGCAGACCCAAGGCATTTGCTTGAACTCGTACCTGCTCAGCGTCGACTAACTCACTGACTGGAGGAATGACGTCTTCTGCAACATTTGGATAGGATTTCGAAATGTAGCCGAGGGCAGCCAAACTACCTACGTGATTGTCTCCGTCTGTATCACGGACGTTTTCGATTAGTGTTGGAACAATAGGTGTGACAGCGTCAGGATACTCTTTAGCAATCTGAACAACAATACTCAAGATTTGTCTGTCGTAGTCTGCGTTATCCTCTAATAGAACATCCAACTGTGGGAGCGTATCAATGACTGGCTTTGGATTTGTCTCAACTACTTCATTCAAGATGTCTACTATATCTGCGACAATCTCTGGACGTGTTTCTGGTGAGAGAAACCCACTGATTGTGTCGACGAATGGAAGCAACTGTTCGGGATCAGCGGCAGCAACGTGCGTGAGTATCGATGTTATTTCAGCCTTAACAGCAATATCGGCATTTTGCAGCTTATCAATTAGTGTGTTCAACTCCGAATAGCATGCTTCTGGGTCTTGCTCTACAATACGTTTGATACGAACAAGAGCGATACGACTCTTTTTGGACTCATCATCTCCGAGAGCGTCAATGGCATCTTGAACTATCTCGGTATCTGGTCCAGCAGGTAAGTTTCTAAATTCTGGTGTGTCATACTCGTTAGTGTATTTATCAAATACAGACCAATCAGTGGACTCAGATGACGAAGGTATTGAAACGTTCGAAAGTCTGAGTTTCCACTTATGTGTATGCGGCATCATCCTCTCTGTTGGTGGTTTCATGAGGTCCCACTCTACGACCTGATAACCGGTTTCAGGAGACGCATCTCGCTTCTGTTCGTTAATTGTGTGTAGTGTACTCGACTCAGAGTCACTGGTGTCGTCTCCATCCATGAACTATCAGTCTCTAACGAGTTAAGCTAAATAAAACCGGACCCCAATGTCGCCGCCACGTTCAGTAATATAATCGTGTGTAGAACAACAAATGGTAGGGATGGTCGGTTTCACTAGTCATCGATTCCACTAGGCCCGAGCGTCCCAAGCTAATTATCCACGTCGACGGAGAGGAAGCCAGTTCGATAACTGATCGCATCAAGAAGATCCATGCCGACACGGGGCTCACACGCAGCGCGTACACCATTATGGGACCGACAACGGGTCTTGGTGACTGTCGAGTAACTCACACTCCAACGTAACACCTCAATATTGCGTGTGGTCGACCAACGAACTCCATTCATTTCGTACTAATATTGAACACAGGCAAATTGGAATCGTGTGTTAACCAACAAATCCGACGTCATTAGATTTTTGTTGGTTAATACAGCCCAACTATATCCGCTCGCTTCTCAAAATAGCCTAACTATACCGTGACCGTTTGAGAAATTATGTTGTGTGGAGAGAAACAGAGCGTCGAAAATTCACCGCATATCGCGTGGAAGATCAGCCTCTGAAAAATCAGCACCAGAGAGATTGGCACCGTCTAGGCCGACACGTTTGAGATTTGCTCCTTGTAAGTTCGCCTGAGAAAGATCTGCATGGGAGAGATTGGCGCCTTCAAGATTGGCATAGGAGAGATCAATCTCAGATAGATCAGCATACGATAGGTCTGCATCGACGAGTGAGGTATAGGAAAGATCTGCTTGAACAAGCCTGCTATAAGAGAGGTCAACACAAGAGAGATTTGAATCTCCGAGTTCGGAGCCCGAAAGGTCTACACGAGCCAGTTTTGCATTAGATAGGTCTGTGTTCGTAAGATTTGCATCAACGAGCTCTGCTTCCGAGAGGTCCGAAGAGGATAATTTACCATCGGCAATATTGGCTCCTGTCAGATTTACTTTTTGGAGGTTGGCACCAGAGAGGTTCGCCTTTGAGAGGTTCACATTTGGTAGGTTGGCATTGAGTAACCAGACCTCTTCAAGATTAGCACCGGAGAGATTAGCACCTTCCAGGTCGGCTTCACTGAGATCTGCATCTGAAATATTAACTCCTGATAGGTCAGCACCAGAGATATTTACATCTTTGATGTGCGCACCCGGTTTGATCTGATCTTTACTCACGTCTGAGTGGTCTGGAATGTCGACCATATTACTGTGTTAGAAAGTGGTACAATATTACTTGTTATATTGATTGTCACCTCAAAACGCACCATATAATCAAATCTATTTCTCAACAGATGGCTCAAGTTGACCAACAAAGTACATCTATAGACCGAAATGTTGGTTAACGTACGAACTACTCTGCAAGTGGCCACAGCGATACAGTTGGTCGAAATTTCGAAATAATCGGTTTAGGGCTCTGTTGGCTAAATAATTTCAATACTTGTCGTTGGATTTGCTGCTGAATTAGATAATCCAGACAATATGTGCCGAATACCATTGAGACAACCCAAGATCGTTTCTCACTCAGGCTATGTCAACACGAACTTCCCGAAACCTATTCGCGGTAGCGGTGACTCATTAGTCAGAGCTGGTATTTTCGTCGACGTACCGGACCGTACTGTTCCAAATTTCTGTTGTGGGATTGATGATGGGCCGGAATTCTTCGACTTTCGTACGCGCCTGGTCTGCATCGATACCCTGTCTCACAGCGATGGCAGCGGTGCAGACTCCGGCACTCCGTGAGACGCCAGCCTGACAGTGGATCAAAATTGTGTTGCCTTGATCTAGACACACCATCGTGTAGTCGACTGCAGCTTCGAATACCTCGTAGTCGTGAGGTCCATCGGGGAATACGAACTGATCACCTGTCGTTGTCCGTTCTGGCTGTTCTAGGTCCAAAATGATCGCGATAAGAAAGAGAGACCACTTCATCAAAGTCGTGGTCAGTTGGCAAGTCCAGGAGTGAGACTGCCTTCGTGATGTATAGATTCTCGGTGATTACGTCCATACATGAGATTGGTGCTTCCTTATCAAAATGGTTGACTGTAATGTGTCTATACAAACGCGTTCGGAGCTGTCTGGTTGGACTCGGAGCTACAGTCGACACCGAGAGCGGTTAGTGGCAGATTTGTAGATGGCTCATATAGTGTCTAACTATAACCATCCACAACAATAGTGGTTCACGATAGGTTTAGGACCCAACAGTATAGATACGAGTTACCTCTCGGAAAATTCACGCTACTGTGGTGGACATACTAATGGATTCAACCAACTGCTGTTCATATGTGGCCGAAAAGAGCGATCCAAGCAACTGGCACGGCGAGACGCCCGAGGATTGGATGCTAGAGGAGGACTCGTGGTCCTGCAAGCACAAGCTTCTGGATCACGAGATTGTCGAGAACCCAGATTTCTGTGTTTTTCATACGGATCCCGAGGACCTGCCGGATGATGTTGATGAAGGTGAAGCGTTTGTTGAGGTCGTCAATCAGGAGGTCAATAGCGATGATGAGGAACTGGTACGAAAGAAAACCGAGTTTGTTGGGTCGACATTCGGTGAGTTTAGGATTGAAGAAGGAACGACTATTAATTCAAAAAATGATTTTAATATCTGTTTTGATCATACAATATTCGGGGATGAGGTTGATTTAGAGTACATTGTATTCAATAGCGGTATTTCCATGAGGGCTACTAAATTCTCAAATTCTGTTTCTTTCAATAGTAGCAGCTTCACTAACAATGCGTACGAACAGTTTAACAACGCTAAATTCACTGATGATGTGTCGTTTGACGAAGTTGATTTTGATTCTGTGTCATTTAATGGATCTGAATTCACTGGCGATAGTTATGTGTCATTCAGAGAAGCCACGTTTTCCGGTGAAGTTTGGTTCGATAATGTTGATTTTACGACAGATAATAGAGTAGTATTTGATGATACGGAATTCAATTACGATGTATGGTTCACTGATACAACATTTACTGGAGAGGTGTGCTTCAGAGCAGCCAAATTCCACAGCGATAGTAGAGTGTGGTTTGAGGATGCCGAATTTAAGAGTAATAAACCGGTCTGGTTCAGTGGCACCGAATTTCTTGGTAGGGCGTCATTCTCCAGAACAAAGTTTCTCGGCGACGGTAATGTTTCATTTGCAGGCGTTGATTTTAGTGGTGTTCAGCTCAGTGGTAATGTTTCGTTTATAGATACTAAATTTATAGGAAGCGGTAAGGTGTCATTTGGGAATGCGATATTCAATGGAGATAATAACGTAGATTTCTCTAATGCTGAATTCAACTGCGACGTGTCGTTTAACAGTACTGAGATGACTGGTGATGGCACAGTATCATTTGAAGGAGTTAGTTTTTTTGGGAGTAGTATGTCACTCAAAGAATCTGACATAAGTAAAACAATCAACCTGAGATTAGATAAAAACGCAGATCAAACTTCATTTGCCGGCTCAAGTTTCGTCAACTCTAACATTATTGCTGACTCCATGCGTTCTTTTGACTTCCATGAAGTAGATTTTACGGGTGTTAATCTAAACGATATCGACTTTAGTGAGTCAAACCTAGAGCAAACCCTGTTTACTCGAGCGAATCTCTATGATGCTGACTTCACCGGAGCGAAACTCGACGGAGCAATATTCGCAAGTGCCCGCGTCAATCAAGAAACTAACTTTGGAGAAGGTTCGAAACTGCGTGTCTCGTATGATCCTGAATACGGCAAAGTGAATAACGGAATCCGAACACGAATTCGTCGTGCTGTCCAACTGTATCTGCCGTTACCTACGCGGTGGAGTGATCCGTCTTCTACTGTATCCAATGAGGATATCAATCGATCAACGGAAGACGACGAGGAACTCGGCGATACCGCAGACCAATCGTCTTCGGACGAAAACGAAGACAGTGAAGTCGACCGCCTCAGAAAGGCCGCCGGCGCATATCACACCTTAGAACGGATAGGTCAGGAGAATTCACTGCCAGATCTCCAAACTACCGGCTTCGTTCGACGGCAAGAGATGCACCACCGTCGATACCGTGCGGAAGGACAGTGGGGCAAGTGGCTCCGTGCAGCTGTGGCACGATTTACGCTGTTGTACGGGGAGAGCCCTTACCGTGTAGCTGGGTTCTCGTTTCTGATTATCCTCGTTAGTGGGGCACTCTACCCGCTTGGAGGGTTCCAAGCAAACAACTCTGGAGAGATTCTACGAGCAAGCTCGATTAGTGAGTGGCTCACACTACTCCCGGATGGGATCTACTTCAGCACGCTCACATTCACGACGCTCGGCTTCGGCGACTTCCAACCTGTTGGCATGGGCAGATGGCTCGCTGTAACAGAGACTGCACTCGGGGCGATGATGATTGCCCTGCTTGTGTTTGTCTTGGGTCGCCGGGCAGCACGCTAAGCGGCCGACGTGGTATATAAGTAGACGACCGGATCTGATTGAGTTGGAAAGTTATCTAACAGACTGTAAGAGAATACATCCCAATAGCATCTGATGTAAAACTCTTGAGTTTTGAATCCAGTTCTGAGGTCCCTATTATTTTGATTTGATTCCCGTCTTGCTCATCTAAATCCGCAGTTTTCTCCGTAAAGTCCCGGATCACCAACAGTCCGTCCCATCACTCCCGAATTAGGCCTCTACTAGAACACCATCGTCAGCCGATTGTTTTATCGAGTTTGAGTAGAGTTTCTAATATATCAAAATGACTGAAAACTCTCCTGATGAGCTCGTGGCAGCATATATCGAGGATCGCAAGTGGGAAGTGCGTCGTGATTCGGTTGTGAAGACATCTCAAATTGTTCGAGAGGTTGCATCGTCGATTCTCGATTCTAGTTTAATTGGTAAGCAGGAGTTGACAACGTTGTACCGACTGTGTATGAATAACAGTACGTACCCAGTCTCGAGCAAACGTGGTGAGATTGATGAGCTGGATATTCCGAGCAATATAAAGGAGTCACTGAAAGATCGAATCGATGAACAGATCGGGACCGTTGGAGGAGTGTTATTCCCGGTTGATGTGCCAGAAGAAAAAGAAAAGGAGGTGACAGAGTGTTTTGAGACACTTGTGGGGAATGATGAGCCCGATATATTGGATGCGGCGGTACAACGATTAGCAAATATTGATCTTCCGAAAGTCGAGTGCGGAAAAATATCACCAATTCTATACTATTTGCACCCCGAATATTTTCCCGTCGTGAATAGTATGTCGCGTGGTGGGATGGCAGAGTACTTTGATGAAAATATTTCAAATTCCTTGGTGGAATACCCTGAGACGGCTGCCCAATATCGATCGATTCGAGATTCATACGGATTTCAGGAGAATTTCCGAGATTTGGATTACTTTTTTGTATGGGTGAACCTGCAAGAGCGGAAGCCAGATGGGCTAACCCTATCAACGGAACGATCGTATTATTGGGTTAATCAGGGGAACCAATCTGAAATTAGGGATGAGTACATTCGGGCCAAAGTCGATGATGTATGGCATCACAATCTCGACCGGTTAGATACCGGAGATGTGGTATTCCATAATTTCGATGATAAAATGATCGGGATTTCGACTGTAGGAGAGTGGCGTGAGCAGTATTCGTTCCAGGGAGAGGAGTATCAACGCGTGGGTGTGGATTTGCGATGGTTTGATCTACCAGTAGCGGTCGACGATGAATTGAAGGCATCACTAGACGAAGACGAGTTCCGACAAAAATATTATCCAATTGATTCTAATGGGAATTTGAAACAGGCGTACCTGTCGGAACTGTCACCAGCTGCGGCGGAGTTTCTGCTGGATCGTGTCGAGTGTTGGGCCCTCTTGCGAGAGTTGGATACGAAGCAAGAATCCGAAATAGAGATTCCCGACAGACCAGATGGTGCCGAAGAAATTGCTCGGCAGCTCGAAGCCAAGATGCAAGTTGTGTTTTATGGACCTCCCGGAACAGGAAAGACATACACTGCAGAACGGTTCGCTCGGTGGTGGGCAGGACAGCAAAATAGTAGTACTCCTGTGCGAGACCGGGTTGAAACCGTCACCTTCCATCCGTCGTTCACATATGAGGACTTTATTGAAGGGTTGAGCGCCGAGGCGACTGCTGAGGGGCAAGTCGCGTACGAAGTGCAAGACGGGATTTTGAAGCGACTTAGTAAAACAGCGACAGAGGCGTACGAAGAGGCAGAGGCGACTGGATCTGATGCGCCACGGTTTGTCTTGGTAATCGACGAAATCAACCGTGGTGATCTCGCGAAGATATTCGGAGAATCAATCACACTGTTGGAGGCTGACAAGCGTGGGTTGACGACAGTTCAGTTGGCACATTCGGATTCAAAACTCACCTTACCACCAAATCTCTACGTGATCGGTACAATGAATACTGCGGATCGGTCCATCGCGCTCTTAGACGCTGCCCTGCGCCGACGATTCCGCTTCATTGCGTGCCCCCCAGACTTTGATATTGTCGTCAACGAATACGAGTTACCCGCTACGCCACTTAAAGATGGTACAGCTTTTGAATCGTTGGTGAGGTTGTCGATCCTCACACTTCGAGAAATGAACGACCGAATCATCAGGGCAGCCGATCTTGGGAAAGGAAAGCAAATCGGGCACACCCGATTACTCGGGCTCGAAACAGTCGGTGACGTTCGTGATGCGTGGCGATTCGATATCTTACCACTATTGGAAGAGTATTATTTCGGGCAGTTTGATCGGATACGGCAGGAACTCTTCGATGGGGAGGGCGACGAACTGTTCGACTGGGATCAGAACCAAATTCGCGACTTCACTGTGCAAGATCTTGCCGACGCATTAAGCAAGTTCGGTGATGCGGACGTTGAGCTAACAGTTGCCGAATCGGATTCCGGCTTGTCATCAGCAGCATCGAGGAAACAATGGAATCAGGACCTATTCTTTACAGAAATTGAATCGTCATTTGAGGACGACGTAGTGGCTGCATACCGAGATTTCTACGAATTTGGTTCTACTGAAGCAAATCGGACCGAGTACGGAACCGGAAAAAGGACTGGGGCAGTCCAATTTTACTGGGATGAATATTGTGACGGAGATTATCTCGTGTACGAACTCAGAACAAACGGAACACTCCAGTTTCGCTTTTGGAACCGACGACAATATGATGCGTCGTTATTCGAATCGTTACTTGAAGCGGTTAATCCCTTGATTGACGAGCCAATCGACGTTGAGTATTTCTTATCAGATGACTTCAATGGTCTTGAGATCCCTATGGATCATTTACGCGACGACACGAACCGTGAGCAGGTGAAAAATGCGATTCGTGAACTCGTCGAGAATTGCGCAGCGGTAATTCAATAACTACCGTTATGCGACCGGTTCATAACGATGGAAAAACAATTGAGCTCACCGAATACGACCGTTCAGAGCCATTAGAATTGTCAGAAGATGTGTTGAATACGATCGACACACGCATTAACGAGACGACGACTCGGCTGAGTTACGAATATACTGACAAAGGAAATGTTCGACTCCGGACGTCATCATTTGCTGGTCTTGTCTCACTGCAAAACGGGACGCAAGTTCGCATTCGACCAAAAGCTGCTGGTGGGAACTTTTTACGGCTGCTTCTGTATGCTCACGGCGCGACAGAAGCAATGACTGATTCAACAGTGCAGGCACTCGAAGGCAATTTGTTCGTAAATACGATCGGAGCGCTGTATCTTGACCGGTTACAACAAGTTGTACAGCGCGGTCTCGACAAGGACTATCGGACGAAGCAGACACGAGAAGAATACCTTCGCGGTCGACTCGATATTCACCGACAGTTGTCACGGGGGACAATGGCAGCGACGACATTCGATATCGAGTACGAAGACCTCACACACGATACAATTGAGAACCAGACGTTACTCTATGCGACGCATCTCCTCTCCCGTCTCGTAACTGATCCGACTATCAAAAATACACTGCGACAACGGGAACAGCAACTGCGTCGAGAAATTACATTGCGCCCGATTCATCCAGCGGAATTAGAGACCCTTCATCTCGACAGACTCACTGCGTACTACGATGATATCTTGCGGCTTGCAACTGTCGTGATTCGTTCGACGTTCGTCGACAACATGCAGGCTGGCACGCAGGAAACCTATGGCTTACTGGTGAACATGAACCGAATATTCGAACGTGTGGTCGAACGAGCTGCCGAAGATGCATTAGCAGACACTTCGTGGCATGTTGAAGCCCAAGCTCGAGTAGTTGGACTCGTCACCGGCGGCTCACCGGCTGTCAATATGCACCCGGATTTTGTACTCCGTGACGAGAATGGTAATATCAAACTTGTTGGCGATGCCAAATGGAAAACCGGCCGTCCCAGTCAGTCCGACATTTACCAAATGACTTCTTATCAACTAGCAGATGACGTTCCTGGAGTTCTCTTGTATCCCTCCCAGAACGGTGATACCGAAACAGAGTACCGGATTGACGACCGCCTATCACTGCATCTACGAGAACTACCAACTGGATATAACGCAACCGATCTTGAATCATTCTCTCAAAAATTATCAGTGTCATTAAAAACAGAGTTCTTCAGTCTAATGTGAATTCGTTCGTTTCGGAATAATTTGATGACGATTACACTACCTTGGTTCCAGATACCGTCGTCCCCGATTCTGGTGATCTCGTCGAAAAAATCCAGCGCTTCTCGCCACGTTTTGAGTCGGTATCAACAATCGAAGAAGCCAGCGATGCGGGATGGACTCGAGATGGCCCAGATGGTCCAGAAGGCCATCCCAAAGATAACGGTAAGTTCGACCGACGTGCGATGGCTCGGAAACAAAAGGTACAGAAAGTAATTGGTGACGAGGCCGAAGAGGCGCTTTTAGACTGTATTCTTAGCGATACGCTCTCAGCGTTGGAAAATGCTGAAGATACTGAGTCGTACGAAAACGCAAAAGAGGCACTTCTTTCACCGTTCCCTGAGGGGGTAACCCGATCATCGGTTCTCGATGCATGGAATGACTGGCAAGAGACTGACGACTCCTCTACGCTGGCTCTTGGGTTACATATCTCACAGGTCTGGGATGGGGCTGGCTTCGATTTTATCGGACTCAAGTACGGGGATGATGGGTTCCAACCGGTCAGATACGAGGCGAAAGCACTCTCTGGGGGTAGTGAGAGCAACATCCATCTCAGTGCAAACCAAATTTCTGTGTATCGGCGAGTCTGCCTGCAGCATGATCCCGAGGAAGCCCACCGATACCGAGGTGACTGGCGACTTATAGGAGTACTCCCAGATGAATCGGCAATCGATTTGAACCAGCAACTCAAAGAGCTCCCTGATATTCTCGACGATCTAGATACAAGTGGGTTTACTCATGACGGTATCGTCCTGCGTCTCAATCGAGCAACCACAGATAGATAGCCCAACAGCTAACCGACTGTCTCTTGTTTTTTTCATCTCGCACCGGAAAAACTAGTCCAACTGTCTCTACTGTTTTATTATTTTAGGCGATCATACTAGATCTGGTACAGTTGATCGCCCACGTCCAGACCGAGTCCAGTGCCAACATCGAATGCAAACCGTGTGTAGTCACGGCGATCCGTTCTGAACCCACAGCTAAGTTCTTACCGCTTGTTAGAGGATCGAACTGTAGTATAATAATCTCTTCAAATTGGAACATCATAACAAACAACACAGCATTCTTTTGCAGTTAGTGTTGATCTATTGGCGGCTCTTCAAGAGCTAACCAGTGTGCTCCAAGTAGATCTGTCTCCACCTCCAACCGTTTGTGCTTGGCATCGATACAGCTTGGTGCAGCGTAAGTAAAATGGAGGGAGTCGTCCCGCTCACGACTATGAGTCCGTAGTCTTGACCGGAGGTTCGCACTTTCACCGATGTATTCGAGAGGCTTCGGAACCGCCGAGTTCCATATCCGATATACACCATCAGTCGCTGGAATCTCCGCGCTAACTTCGAAAAGTGATTTTGGCTCTGACCAGTTTAGCCCCATCCAGTCCGAGGCAACCGGGTTTTCGTGACTCTGCCACTTCAGCTGCGGGATTCCTGACTCCGAATAAGGTTCCGTTTCACCGTCTTCGAGTGGTCCACCCCGTGTATCGTCACGGCTGTAACTTGACATTCTGTATCCGGGGATGATACGACTGAACGAACCTGTGGGGCTTTCACCTTCTATACGACGATAACTTGCAATTAGTGCTGCCTCTATCGATTTTCGCGAAGCATTGTCTTCTGACTCCTCCGGGGTTGTGTGACATCCTCCTCGCCGTGAACGGCGAGGCTTCCCGACCGCAGTTGGGATATTTATGGTTTGCAGCTGCTCGCTTGTTCAGCGAACGTCCCCTGTCCACAGCTAGGGTCGTGTTCTCCACGAGCGTCACCAGACTTGTCTGGTGGCAAAGCAGAAATCATCGATTTCTGCTGTCGGAACAGGTTGACTACTGGACGTGCCACACGCCCGCTACTCCTATCCCCGGACGACCGAGGATTCAGAGTTACCTT
>LFCJ01002496.1_pt1 | contig 13289 bp, 17 predicted proteins | sample 643141 | NCBI WGS metagenome assembly LFCJ01 (sample SAMN03766243, study PRJNA286221) | soda lake metagenome | biome: soda lake; feature: Kulunda steppe; material: water; isolation source: sample B1-Br-g2 brine of Lake Bitter-1 | place: Russia: Kulunda steppe | collected 2010-07 | reverse complement strand
TTTGACGTGCTCAAATACAGCTATAGCTGAACTGAGCAAGGGATCAAATACTCCTCCAACTAACTCAACTAACCTCAGGCTCACAATGCAGCATAAATCTGGCACTGCATAAATCTGGCGTGACAAGTACGTGCTTTTCATGCACACATTCTAAGGTAAGGTAAGGTTTCAAGGCTGTATCCGCCGAACGAGGGCAGCTTAGCCACATTCTAAGCTTGTAAGGAACTCTGTGCTGTTGTTGTCGGAGCAGCTCAACGTCCAGGTTGTGACCGGGGAGTCTGGGTCTGGAGAGAGCACGTCAAAGGTGGTCAGGTATATTTTGTCATAGGTAAGACTTCTGTCACCCTCCAGATCCTCACTAGTTTTTCCATCTCCCTGGTGGAGGAGACTCACGCCTCTTCGGGACATTGTGTCCCCTTTTCCTTAGTTGATGTAGGGAGTGGTTCCGCGTGCCTATGTAGTTTTTCTTTAAGGAAGGCTCTCAGTCAAGAAGTGCGACTGCTAGCCTGCGCATAGACTGCAAGTAAATCATAAAGGAAATACGGGAGTTGGATGCTAATTTGATCTAATAATGCAGACACATCAAGAGATCCTGTTTGAAAGAGGAGGTGGGCATACTTCCTGCTGATTGGACCATTTTGTCTCCCTTCCCTTATTTGATGCGGGGGATATTCAACCGTCTGCATAGTTTTTTCTTTTTCAAGATGTGAGGCAAGGCATGAGAATGTAATAGTAGGTTTGCGCTGGGGGGAGTCTGCCAGCCAGATTGACTTTACTCAAGTCTTTACAAGTAGTTGACTACTGAGCTTGCTGGGCCATTCGTTGATCAAAATTTAAATAAGATCATACCATGATGTTTGCAAAATGTTTGCACATAATTGGAAAACACATCTGACATTAAAACCACCTTGTCCATGAGCAGGACAAACGCTGCTGCAAGTTAGCAAATCGGACTTCATGTTCACAGTGTAGGGGACCCGCTTCTGTGCACTGGCACCCAAACACAACATTTGTTTTGTCCTGGACCTCGTTTGCAGCACATTTGTCACAAGGCCTACGGTGCTCGTGCCAGATGCCAGCCTCAACACCTTAAGTGTTAAGTGGCCATGCAACCAGAACCGCGCAACATGCTAGGGGTGTTGAAAACCGTGTATGTACTCTGAGTATGGAGTCCGTATATTTTGGCAAATCAGCACACACAAATTAGCAGATGAACTGTATACATACTGTTTTCAGCATCCCGAAATATTACACATCACATGCCCTTCTAAGTTCAAACAGGGGTGCCTGTCAGGCTGAGAGTCTGCTGCTGGGTACAATGATCGATGATGTCCATTTCACAGTGCTCCAATATTCGTATGTCGCCAGTTTCCTCTAAAGTGAAGCAAAAAAACCAATTTAGAATCGCAAGCTTGACTGCTCAGGTCACACTTGGATTAGAGCTGTGCTACCTGTACTTACAATACACTGAGGTGACCTTGGTGAGCATACACCATCAATGATCAAACATATAAATACGTGAGGAAATGTCTTTTACCAACCACTCAAACCCCTTGAGAACTCCCTCTCCGCTCACAGCGCTGCACGCTTCTATGTGGCAGTGTCGTTTCGTGATAGAATCCAATTGGAGCACCTGCACAACAGCCAAGATGAGCCATGTTTAATGCTTCTGTCTCACCACAACTCACGTAGTGCAACTTCCTGCAAGCAGGGCAAAGGATGCACAAAGTTAGCACACAGTGATCGATTGGCGAGTAACAGAACTACAATCCATTGAACTGCTCTTTACCACTGTACAGCATTTGTCTCATTTCTATTGCAAGAAAGCAGGCATCTTCAGCTGCTGTGCGTGTCTGAATGCGACCAAGAAGAGCTTGCCCCTTTTTTCCGGGGGTACTAGATGGACAAGCATCCACAAGCACAAGAAAAAGTAACTTGTCCATAATAGTGGAAGACTGGGTCTCAAGATTCCAGGCTTTGTACTTGCATGCATGCGCGCACGAACACATTCACATATGGATACTTGCATGCGCACGCAAATGTGCTAACAGACGTGCACCCATACAATCATGCACACACACACACAACGAATTCACACACATGCCCTAGCCCAACGCGTGACATGCGCCCAAGTGCATGGCCCTCCCCTCCCCACCCTTCTCCTCGGGTCCACCCACCTGCCCCAGCTCGTCAAGCTTGAGGGCACTGGGCAAGTCCTGCTTATTGGCCAGCACCAGCAGCGTGGCCCCAAACAGCCTCTCTTCCTGCAGAATGGCGTGTAGCTCCTGCCTGCAATCCTCTAAGCGAGCCAGGTCTGCATGCAGCATGCGGGTGCGCAGCTAGAGGATGTTGACTCCATGTGATTGCTCCCATGCCGATTTATATGTTGCTTACTGTCTTGCTGACCCACTCACGGAGACCCAAGCATGAGCAGGCGCACGCACCGTCTATGAGGCTCAGCCACTTAAGCTGCTTCACAAAGGCTTTTCCTGTGGAGGCCCATCATCTTTTGCCTCGCCTAGTCAGACTGCCTTAGATTCCCTTTCCCCGCACACAACAAACTTTGCTATTTCATTTCAAACATCATGGACTACTTATTGGATGGCGATGGCCAGCCACAAACCAGTCAGTCTAATGACCAGGCTGGCGGTTAACCTTACCTTGTGACCTTGTAAGCTATCACAAAGGCTAACCCATCGTATCCTATCACAAAGGCTTGCCGACCTCAACGCTTGGTATCGTCATGCCACATTCCCCTCGCACACAGCACACCACGGCACAGGCCCGCCCATCTCAAGCTATCACGAAGGCTCGCCCATCTCAAGCTACCACACAGGCTCAGCTGCGCGCCCTGACTGACCCGCACTATCCACAACCCAAATGAGGCCATCGGTCTTCTCAAAGTAGTTTCTCCAGTACGGCCGCAGCGTCTTCTGGCCACCCACATCCCAAATGTTCAGCTTGTACCTGTGCACCAGGCGCGGGAGCAGCGAGAGGAGAGCAAGACGACCTGAGTAAGGTTGAGCGGTGGGAATGGGCGAGGGGAACAAGAGAGGGCAGCAATCTTGGGTCATAGTCTAAATAGAAGGCCTGACGACAGAGCATGCTGCTTTCTCCTAAAGATCCCCGAGGGCCACGACTGGCACAGCAGCCTGCACCATCCTTGGCTGCTGCATTTTACAAAAGAAAAGTCACTGATGTACTTTAGGAGCAGCATTCCATACCTATAATCTACCTTCCCAACAGATAGGTGGGTTGATCATGTGTTGAAATGGCTACAAAACTTTGTGGCATTCTAGGACCTGACATTAGCATGTGAGTTAGGATTCTTAAGCATGTTGAAGATCCCAAGATACAGCTAAGCTGCCAGGACGCACAGTCGAGCATCAGAAATGGAGGATATAAACCAGACAGAGAATCCCAAGGAAATATGGTAGGGAAGACCTGCTGCACAAACTCCCCTTTAACTGGCCAGCGCAAGCTTACCCCTTGAAGTTCAAAGTCTTAATATTAAACCCAAGCGTGGGGCTGACTGTCGTGATGTCCTCTCCATTAAGTCGTTTTACAATCGTAGTCTTTCCAGCATTGTCCAGCCCACTGCACTCGCGTGAGCGTGGGCACGGCAGGAGCTTGCTTGCAATGCACATACAAAAAGCCTGAATGCTGTGATGAGAATCCTTTGACAACTTACACCATGAGTATGCGCATCTCCCGTTCCTTCCTCTTCACTTTCTTGATGATGGTTAGGAGCCCCATGGCAGCTAGCGGTCTCAACACCCTGTCCTCAGCTAGATTTCAACCTAATGATCTTTGTCCTGAACAGAGCGTAGCTTAGAACAACCGCGCTCCTGATCGTGTTTAGCCCTCCTTGCAACAGCTGCAATAGTGTTGCAAAGACAGGTACATTTTCGACCTCTTTTCGTGTAAGATTTTATTTCAAGCGTCGGATAAATGGTACCCAGGTTTTTGCAGCTCAAGCCTGCAAGAACAAGGGCGTTCTCCTCCTCAAGACAACAGCTATTCAACACACCTGCATCAAATAGAGGAGAACAGTCAGGCACACATGATATTGTCCAAGTGGAATATCGGGGGGTAGAATTTGAGGCACGCAAAGGCGCACGATTGCGCACAGCTATGCTGAAGGCAGGCACGTGCCAGGACCCGGTGGCATGCTTGGTGCTATAAGATGCGTGCTCTCGCAGAAATGAGCCTGAGAGCTGTGCTGTGTGCAACGACCACAGGTGTGTCACCACACAACGGAGATGCCCGACTGATCAACTGCAGAGGGCTAGGTGCGTGATTGATGGCCCAAGAATCCTTCTTCCCGTTACCAGTAGTGTGTTACGATGTGTAATTTTCTTTCACTGTATGCTATCATTCATTCACTTTCCATTTGAAGGCATGAGCTAGAAGGGAGAGCACGACATGACAGCAATTTCCTTCCATCCATTTGACCTGACAGGGACGTGCGGAACGTGTGCAGTACAAATCAGGTAATCTCAGAAGACCCATTTTTTTGTTCAACAATCTGCAAATATTTTTTGAATTTGCCAGCTATTTTTTGAATCAGCCACCCTTGGTAAGTGGACTGCACTGCATGTCCTTGTGCTGCAGCGGGGACGTGACACCAGCTGAGTGGACAACCCAAGAGAAATTAAGGCTCAACTTTCCCCCCCACAGGCCTCCCAACAACCAGCGGCTAAGGCTGGCATGTCAGGTGATGAGGCCGGCAAGCAAGTGATTTGCACATGCATTGACGAATGCACTTGATTTACTGATGCACTAATCTGGGACCTGGAGGGGGGCCCCTAACCAGGGTCAAGTGAAGACAGCCTTAATCAGCCAACAGGGCAAGCAAGCCTGAGGAAAGTTGTCTTGCAATCATTTGGCTTACCTTGCATTCCTTAAACATGCAGGTTAAATTACAAGGTGACGCGCAGATCATCAAATACAACCAATTTTGGGGTCAGGGTGACCTGCCGCTGGGTTCCTTGCAGGAGTCGCCGCAGCAGCAGCCACGTACAGGTGTAGAGCTGGGTACCAGCGTGAATGATCAAAAGACCGCTACTGTTGCAACAAAACAAGGAGAGACAGCTGAAGAGCCGCAGTCTCGGCTAGGACTTGGTATCTCTCCACTTGGGGATTTGGAGTTTGTTCTAGATCCTGATGCCAGGAAGATATAGATTTGTAATCTTAGTGAATCTATTCGGTGCTTGCCTCATTGTTTCCAGCTTCCAGCATAAATTGGCTAAGCTGGATGGTAGCAATTGGCGCCAAGTGCATACTTACAGTGTGCGGAAAAGTAGCCCAGCTGCAATACAATTGTTTGAGCAGTACTCTTGAACAGCTGACTGTTCAAGCAGAACCTTTAAATGGACAATTCTGTCAAGTGTACAGTTGGGCAGTCTTAAGTACATTATCTTCGTCTTGGCAGTGCCAGTTGCATATAGTGCAGATTCTAAGCTCGTAAGGAATTCTGTGCTGTTGTTGTTAACAAGTTGGAGCTGCTCGACGTTCAGGTTGTGACCAGAGAGCCTGAGTCTGGAGAGAGCGTGTGATAGATGGTTAGGGATATTTTGTTTTGTCGTAGGTTGTATGCTTCTGATCATTCCACCAGTGGTTTAACTTCCTAAGGGCACTCCAAAATGGTTGTGATATGTCCTCGTGACTCTGCTGGAAATATGCGCATCATGTGGATGAATCTGGTCCAGATCTCTCCATCATGATGAATCATTCTTGTATGGTTTGCTTGCGCAGCAATGATTTCAAGTCACTCAGGTTGATTTTAGAACGGCTCATGACTCATGAGCCGTTCTAAAATCAACCTGAGCTATCGGATAGCGGATAAGTCAGCTCCAAATTTTTCGCGAAGAACATATAAGACCTTGAATGTCCACCTTGAATGGACATTTCAAGTGGATGTCTATGCGGGTCATTCGGCAACATCATAATGCAAAACTGCCAGAACTTATTAAGTAATGAGACTGGAAACCTTAAAAATTTACACAAAAGGCCTTATAGCTGGTCTTTAAATCTTTTAAAGGATTTCATTGGTGTCATTGAGATTATCTCAATATATGATATGAACATATGATATGGTGTGTTGATCTTCCTTGCGTGGAGCTAGCACAAGAACTTCTTGAAGTGTCCAATGGCCCCGCTACAGTAGAGTGTAGCTGGGATTAGCAACACCAGGAGGATATAATCAGAAATAATAAGATGCATCAGCAATTTGCACAATCATCAAACTGAGAATTCAAATGGAAATGGAGTGTCAACAGGAAATAGCCTGCATTCTTCGTAAGAATTCCGAAACACTGCGACAGTGAGACAACAGTTGTCTCAACGTTTCTTCCTCTCTTCACAGGCTCCAGCCATAAACTTTGTTGACTTAAGTCGAGTGAGATGAAACAGAGGAAGGCTTGTTTCTGGTGAAGAGGCCACACAGCCTGTGCAACTCACACCGAATGCCTCAGCCTAAAAGTTGGCCCTTCTTCTTAATTGATATCGGGAGTGCTTTCACTGCCAACACACTTTTTCTTTATTACTCAACACTCCAAGCAAAATCAAAAAAGCTGCCCCATTTTTATTTTTGATCATTCAATCAATTTTGCTCAATTACAAATTGCCTGAGTAGCTTGTCTTTATCTTCTTTCTTTTAACAAGCCATGTTTGGCCCAACAGAACCTTCGAATTCCTGAGCAAGCTAGTAATAGGACATTACCCAGCTGGCTTTTTGATGCCCGTTTACTGTCGGAGACAGGCTTACCACAAGCCACCCCGATGCCATTCTGGTTACTCCCATACCCATTAAATCCAAACCACCTTCCACTCCTCGCTTACAACAGGTGCAGCATGCTAGATCTCACAAGGATTTGCGCCGAGCTCACAATCTCAAAGCAAATAAGAGGGAGGTACACTTGATAGAGGTGAAACACTGTGAAGACAACAGGCTAAGTCACCAGCTGGAAGCCTCTAGCAAACAACACTAGACTCAATGCATGCACTTGGAAGCCAAAAAGGTTACACTCCACACCATCCTTCTTGGTGTAGGAGGTTCAATCTAGACCTCCAAAACTTAGCACCATCTTAAAGAGCTCGGCCTTGATTCACAAAGGATCCACAAGACTGCCCTTAAAATGCATGCTCATTCAGAACATTATGCTCACGAACTAACTACAACAAGACACGCTCTTGAAGACACAAAAAGCTCTCAAGGCCTTGGTCTGGAGCAGGCCCTGGGCCCGGGGGTCTGCCAGCCACCCTCCAGATCCCCACTTCTCCACTGATGAAAGAGACCCATGGCACTTTGGGCCAATGTGTCTCCTATTCCTTGATTGATGCAGGGAGCGTCTTGCTGCCTGCGTAGATTTTCTTTCCTTTTCTTTCCACCTACATACTTATCGGTTTACATAAGAGCTGCATGCCAATTGGTCAGTGCATCAGGATATAAGAGCATTGAAAAAGAACTTGACTTACGAGCTAGTAACAAAGTGGATGAATGATAGGCAGGGATGTTGTACAATTGGGTATAACGCACAGATTGTCTTGCAGTGTAGTCAAACGAAAGTCCGCAATTGCAACTGGCCAGGAAAGACTAGGCAAGAAGGCATTGAAGCCGCAATGTGTGTCAATCTGTCTGCAGGACAAGATACTGCAACAAGGATGGCAAATAGCATTCATGTCTTCACCACTCCCATTGGAAAACGCCACATTGAAGTGAAATCCTGAGATGATACGCAACCAGGACCACAATAACAGAGCGCATCTGAGGAACAGAGAAGACTCAAGAGCATGCTGGAGAGCCAGGGCTGTCATAAAATCTATGCCTTTGTACCCAGAATACCTCTGAATGAATACTTATCTCTGAGGGAGCTCTAGGGAAGGGGGCATGGCAAGCAGGGAGCCCAAAATGTTAATGTCTCAAGGTGTGGGAGGAATATACTCATGCCTCTAGTGCGCCCGAGTAATCAGCTCAACAGGGCCTGCATCTTCCCCTGCCTGCAGTAGGTTCCCCACCAGGCGTCCCAGGTGCTCTTCTGCATGCCTCTGTAGGTGTGGAAGGTAGTGAGGCTTAGAAATTCCCACTTGTGCTGCTTGATCCCCTTGCCCACTCTCTCTGCCACGTTTGGCTGGACTACCAGGCTGGGCTGGCTGCACCGTCTGTGAACCCTCTCCCTGCCCAATCAGCTCCATCACCTCTGCTGCTGAAGGCCAGGCCCCTGCTCTTGTACTCTGCTCACACGGAACAGAGAAAGCACAGAACATGAGCGCAAAAAATGTATCACCAGCAGCAAACATGAATGAGGCAAAGTAGCGGCATCCTCCTTTGCCAAGGCAGGGGCATACAAGCTCTGCAAACTCGCAAGGAGCATTGTCAATTAGCTCAAAGCAACGCATCTGTGGCTAGGCCCACCTTGTTCTCACTCCCCTCAGCCTTTGCAGCCGCATCTTGCATGCACGCAACAATGCTGTCTCCCCCCATGAAGCCATGCCAGTACGCACGCAGAGCCGCTGATTCATAGGCAAGCCTCGAGTACCTGCAAACCGGCAGACACCCACAGGCCACGACGATGCAATCAGCACTGACGGCAGTGCATGTGCAGCCGCACTTTTTGGAGGACACACTGAAGGGAATTAGGGGGTTGACCGCGCCACCAGTCGTACATGCACCAACAGCAGGCTATAAGCGCCAGGGACATGCATCAAATCCTTCCTAAACCATGTGCTCCCAGGCGCTCACTCCACACACATATGATGGCACGTACTGTGCAGGAGATGCCGCGCCAGCACAGCCAGGCTATTTTGTGGCCAGGGCAGGAGGCGCCGTGCCCACACACCTGGCATTCATGCCGGGCAGTGGCATGAGTAGTGCAGCCTGCACATCTTTGGTGCTGCTGGCTCCGCCACCACTTTCTGGCTGGCTAGAGCACATGCAAGCCGTCCTCGTGTCTGAGCCTGCCATCGGCGCAGTTGCGCTTTTATCCTGCAGCGGCCACCTGGCTGCCCTGTGGCTGCTGCTGCTGCCGCTGCCGCTGCTGTCGGTGTCACGGGTGTTCTGAAGGGTGCGGATGGGGTTATGCACCCCAGGGTCCTGCAGCTTCCACAGGCCTGATGTGTAGCACCTGGGGCTAGTGGGGGCTTGCCCAGCATTTGCCCCCTCACACTCGTGCGCTGAGAGGGGGCCCGGGAGTGGCAGGAGCACACCTGCAGGGGGTGTAGGTGCATTCAGCATTGTAGGCACTCATAAGGGGTGAAGGCATGCAGCCAATGGGTCTGACACAACAATCCCCTACCATGCACCAGAACACCCTCAACTGGGCTCGCCTGCCCCCTCAGCTGCTGGCACCCCCCATCACTTTACCTGCCTGCCCCTTGGAGGCAGCCTCCTCATTCTAAAACCCGTCACTGCGCTTGCCTGCCCCGCAGGCAGTTCCTGGGAGGCGGCTGCTGCAACCCTCCAGCTTGCGACCACACCCACCTGCCACAGGAAGGCCCTGGGAGGCTGCATCTCTCAAGCAACCAACCACGAGGTCCACAAGCACTGCTCGCCTGTGCACACAAGGTTGCAGCATAGGGTCAGGTCAAGCCAGGGTCAGGTCAAGCCAGGGTCAGGTCAAGCTAGGGTCAGGTCATTTGGGTCTGAGAATGAGCCAGCACCGAAACGTACCAGCAGCCATGTAGGCTCAGGGGCACAGGGTGCGGCCCGTGCATTGCTCACATCTGACCAGTCAGACAACATCCGGTGTGGTGGCACCCATTATGCACACCACACCAGCCCATGTGGGCATATTCTGAGAGCCCATGGTAGCACCCTGGGGGGTGGGTATGCACCCCTGATCAGCCAGCCATCTGCACCCCAGCCTTGGAGGTGCGGGACCGCATCCTGGTCAACGTGCACGCTCAGGCAAGCCCGTTGTTTGGGCGTTCAACTGGTGTGGGCGTACACTTAAATTGCCTGTGCATGCGCGCCCCTCCGGGCTCACAAGCTTGGGGTAAATCTTACTGTACACTTGCGCTCGAGGGCGTGGGCATGTCCTCACCTGCTGGGAGGCCCATGGGAAAGGACTGCGCTGACCAACAGCGGCCTCTGCGTCCGCAGGGCATCACGCAAGTGCGCAGCCAACTGCAAGCAAGGATGGACCCTACACGTTTCTGCGCAGGCAAAGCAGCGAAGGAGCCTGTGCTCTTTTCTGGTGTGGATGTCCCACTGTTGCAAGTGCTGGTGCTGAAATGCGGTATTGTTACTTGATTTGTGTGCTGCACCAGAACTGGCTTTGAGGAGACTTTGGGGGCTTTGCGTGTACACTCACTTACCCATTTGCGAACCCAAGCTAGCTTGCAGTCGTCGGAGCAGGACAGCCACGTATCAGGGGCAACAGCAGCGACTGAAACATGGAGCTGTGGTTGAGCAAACACAGGACACCCCAGGGCCATCATTCAAATTTTGGTGACAGCTGGAAATGATGCACATGAGCTGTGCGCAAGCACAGTGGCACGGAGTGGTGTTGGTGGACAGAGCCGGCTCCCATGTTATCATCTGTGCACGTGTACAGGCGGCAGATGGTGCTGGCTATGGTCGGCGCACAAGCTGCAGATGGTGCTGGCTATGGTCGGCGCACAAGCTGCAGATGGTGCTGGCTACAGTCAGCGCACAAGCTGCAGATGGTGCTGGCTACGGTCAGCGCACAAGTTGCAGATGGTGCTGGCTACGGTCAGCGCACAAGCTGCAGGTGGTCACAGCCTGCATCAAGCATATATGTGTGAGCATTTCTTGCTGGTGCAGCAGCTAACTGTGCCTGTGCTGCGCCAGTGCGTGTGTGTGTGCGTGTGAGACCAGGTGTGCACAGATATGCAAGTGCACGCCTATGCAATGGAAATACACCCGCCGCACCTCACTCAGGATTGAGTTCCTCTGGAAGTCCACACCCTCGCAGGCGGCAAAGTGGGTGGACAGATGCATCGGGGGCAGCGCAGCACCCCAGTCCCCCCACCCCGCGGCCGATCCTTGATGCAGGAGCCATGGTAGACGGCCCTGCATGCCACCATGCCACGTCAAGTGCGGCACCCTGCCTACATAGCAATCCTTGATTGATCCTTGATGCAGGAGCCATGGCAGACGGCTCTGCATGAATAGTGCCCCATCAAGTGCAGCACCCTGCCCACAAACCAAATCCTGGCAGTCACATGATAAGCCACAGTGTGTATTCAGACAGTTTACAGATGAGCTAAATCCCTGGCGTGGCAGCAAATAGGTGTGCATTTCCCTTGTTCTTGGTGCTTTATGCTTGGTGCCCAGCCGCCACAAAGCTCCTGTGCAGCAGTGGAGGGTCAGGGTGGACTTACGTGCAGCAGTGGGGGGTTTAGGTGGGCCTCGTGTGGGCTGGCTGGGCCAAAGACGCCCTCGCCTCCGAGCATTATGAGGTGGTTGGGGTCCATGCTGCGCAGAAAATTTGCCGCGAGCGGGATCCAGGCCTGTGGGCATGATGCACCCCAGGGCAGACAAACACTGGAGACACTGGAGCTTTGCAGCTTGCTTCTGGTGCTGCATGTGAGCGCTTTGCAGCTGAAACAATTCAGGCGTTACCTGATCAGCCACCTTTTGGTGGTTGGGCTGAGAGGGGGATCTCCCCTGGGCAGCGTGTTGGCTAGGGAGACAGCCAGGAAGCTTTGAGAAAACTCTGCAACTGTTGTGTTGTTGCATAGGAGAGGCAGAGCCTAGCAGAGACAATGACAGGCTTTAGCGCAAGAGGAGCCAGGCCCCTTAGTCACTCTCTGCCCCACGGGTTACTCAACAACAGAGATGCGCATGCTTAAGGCAGGCATCTGCCCCAGGTCTGCCCTCTGGCAAGGACAGGCAACCAGAGGGAGCAGCGCAATGAGATCTGGAGTTGTTTCCAAATGCTTTGCTATTGCATGTGCACTCTCAAACAGTGCCAGAATATTGGAGGGGGCAACGCAAGGAGGTCTGGATTTAAATTCCAAGTGCTCTGCTGTTTCAAATGTGCTCTCAAAGCAGGGAAAATCAATAAGAGGGGGCAGCGCAAGGAGATCTAGAGCTGCTAGAGATTGTTTTCCTTCTCCAAGCCTTTCCTCAAGCTGTGCCAGGAGACCAGAGCAAATCCTGACGTCCATGCTCTTTAATATCATCATCATCATCAGCAGCAGCAGCATCAGCAGCAGCAGTGATGCCCGCCAGTGGCCCATATGCATGCACGTGCATCAGTATGATGTGCAGCCCTCGCCTCATGTCCACGTGCACACCCTACACAGTCCTACTTGTCAGGACTGCTGCACTGAGGTAGCCATGGCCGAACTGCCAAGGGCGTGGCAAGGCAGTGCTGCCCAGCAGAAGCGTGGGTGCCTGGCTTGGCTGCTTGTGCACCTGCGGCCACACACTTGCAGTCCCTCACCTCTTCTCTGAGGGAGGAAACGTCCCACAAGGCCCTGGGTGCCCGGCTCGGCTACTCACGCACCTGCAATGCCTCTCCTTTACTCTGAGGGTCCCTGGGGCTGTCCATGATGTCCCAACCCAGGATGGTGGGATCATTCCGGTAGGCCAGGCCCGTGAATTTGTTGACTTGTGTGGAAAGTGCTGTCATGTAGTCGTAGTACAGGGCCTGTGTTGATTTGAGGGGCAATCAGGCATGCTGCGCACGTCCGTCCGTGCGCACACAGTGGACAGTGCTATTGTGTGGTCACTTGCAGCGCCTGTGCTGATCCACGCAGCCTGTGCTGATAGTGAGCAGCTAATGGTGTGGAGGGCGCTTTTAGAGTGCTACGACGAGCAAAGAGGCACTATAAGGCTGGATGGTGGGGCTTTCTTTTCTGGTTCTGCATTTGACCTTGCTTCATTCAAGGCTGGCTCCCAGATGGAGCAAAATCTATCAAGCAGCTTAGTGATGTGGCATGCAGCATGAAGAGCCAAGCGCATGTGCATGGTTGGCGATGGATGAGAATGAAGATGCGCTTACACGGGCGAGGTTGTTTGCGCATGAATAGCGGCAGATGGCAGTCCGCAGCATTCAATTGAACATTACATCTTCTTATTGCGATGAGGTGCTGATCAGTAAGGGATATGGCTGCAGCAAAAGCCCTATCCAGATGCACCTGGCTGGCTTCAACAGGCTGTCAACTGCTCATGCACATGCTGCCCTTGACCCGGTCAGCAAGCAACTGCGCCGCTGCTCTGATCTGAGCCACGCTCCAGGAGTAGTGGACCGAGTCCCTGCCCTCATGTTAGAGGCCTTGAAGGACTTTGCGGCCTGCCAAGGCCCACAGAGTTCTGT
>LFCJ01002495.1_pt1 | contig 13290 bp, 16 predicted proteins | sample 643141 | NCBI WGS metagenome assembly LFCJ01 (sample SAMN03766243, study PRJNA286221) | soda lake metagenome | biome: soda lake; feature: Kulunda steppe; material: water; isolation source: sample B1-Br-g2 brine of Lake Bitter-1 | place: Russia: Kulunda steppe | collected 2010-07 | reverse complement strand
TATATTAGCGTTTCATCTTCTAGAATTATTCCGTTCTCTCTCAAATCTATATCAACGTTGGCAGAGAATGTTAAACGGCCTAAATCTTCCAGTCTTTCACACTCTTGCTCTATATTCTGCGCTAGGCTATTAAGCTCGTTGGTATCGCTGTGAGTTTGTGTGTCTTCTCCAAAGCTCATGGTGATGCTTACTACTATGCCTATCCCTATTACGGTCATCATAGCAGATACAATTATGAATATTGGGCTGTTTGTAGCGCTCAAAGATTAATCAACTCCGTTAGTTTCTTGGTTAAACAAGTCGCACTCTGTGTCATCTGCGTCCGTCAAAACTTCGCCGATACATCCAGATAAAAAACCTCCTGTGTCCTCAACCTCATCTTGGCCGCTATCCCATACGTTATCTGCGGCGACATAAACGCCTACTAAAACCATTATAGCAAGAGCAACACTGATCACCACAGTTATTGCGGTTCTCATTCGTTTGTTCCTCCTAGTCCAATAGCTAGATTTTCTGATGCGAATTCTTCAAGGCCTGCAATATTTCCGCTCAACATTAGCCCGACGATAACTAGAATCATGACTCCAATAACTAGAGACATCACGACAGTTAAGGATACATCAAGGCCTTTCACAAACATTTAATTGTTACATTGGTTGAAATAGGTTTTCGAACAGCCGTTTAGTCTAAGGAAGGTATTGACAAATTACTTAGGAATGAATCAACCAAGCTATCAACCACGGTTTCGAAAGTTAGATACATCAAAACAATCATCATAATGCCTAAAGCAACCATAGTAACGGTCTTAATCGAGAGGTTTACTCCGCCTTTCATAGTCCTGACCCTCCTACTTCGAAACTCCAAGCACCCTCATCAGTATCACAAGACCAGGTTCCTAAGTCTCTCTCTATTTCTTGCAGATCATCATCTAATCCCTCTTCACATAAATGCCACTCTGCAAAATCTCTGTCATTAGGGTTAGCACATAAAAGATTTCCATACAATTCATGCCATCCCTCATTATGGTTACTTGGTCTTACTTCCCCAACTTCCGGACCTATAGTAGACCCATCTAGAGAATCTATTTCATCTATCAAGTCATCAGCTTCTAAAACTGTGTCAGGATTTCCGGGTCCTGCGCCTTCGTCAACTCTATGAGATTCATCTGAATAATCTGATGTAAAATCAAGATCATTCTGACCTATGTTGGTTCCAGTAATGTAGGTTCTCAGTGTTGAGGCATCTCTTCTGCCCCATCCTCTGTTTTCGTGGAAATAAATTTCGCATTGATCTGCATTGCCTTGCTGATCTTCACTAGTATAAGGTCTTACCCAGTCTTCGCCTCTTCTGCTTCCTGTTTCCAGTAGGTCGAAATTTTCTGCTTGGGGCCAGTCTTGGTTTCCACTACCTATTCCGGCTCGAACAAATAGTTGGCTTCCTGTGTATGGGCCGGTGTATGGGTCCGGAGCCCCTAGCTCTCCATCTCCACAAGTTTCTTGTTCTGTTTCTTCAATTACAATTCGTGGATAGTAATCTTCAGATCCATCGGCGTCGCCAACGCCTTCGTTGTGAGGTGTTTCTGCGTTCAGCTGCACATATCCTTGATCTCCCGGACAGAGTTGGACTTCAAAGTACTTGTCCGAAACTGCTTCGGTCAAAGTATCTAGATCATCGTCACAGTTTGCAAAGTCTCCTCCACAATACCATACTCTTTCATTGAAACCTGCTATATCTTGGTCTATGAGCATATTGGTTCTTTCTTCTCCAACTCCGTCTTCAAAGAATACTACAAAGTTACGGCCTGTTCCTTCATACATAGTACTTACGGGCCAGGTGGTTTGTTCTATGCCATCTTCAGATATGTGGTTTGCGTATGTTCTGCTAGACGCTCCTGCGATGTTTTCGTCTAGCCAGTAATTATTGCGGTCTTCGTCTATTTTTATTTCTTCTTTGATTTCAAATGCTTCGCGAGAGTGTATGCCTCTCATACTGTTGTCGTCAGGGCCACCGCCAAGTAGTCCTCTTCCGGGTATAATTTGCCAAGGGTCTCTTATGGCTCCTGCATCTCCTCCGAAGCATGATGGGTTTTGCCCTAGGCTTGTATGTTCTAGACCTGGATATCCTTCTTCGCCGTCTTCAGGCCATCCGTCTAATTGTTCTCCGTCGTTTCTTTCTTCTACCTCATCACAGTGTACTGCTCTATCTCTTACAAACATTGCTAAATCGGAAAATTGTCTTTCGTTCTCTATCTCGGCGTTAAGATCTGTGGCCGTCCCTATATTTTCGAAACTTTCTTGTAATGCGTCTCCAAGAGCTCCAATTGTTGCTACCGATATGAATAGTGATGCTACCATTAGGGCCAGTGCTAGTTTAACTATTGAGCTTATACCCATTCCTTTCAACATATTGATCTACCTGTCATATCTGCAATAATGCTGCTAATGTTTCTAAGGAGGCCTACACAACTTACTGCATCCTCTGTCCCTAGTATGGCTGGTAGGAATAATGCTAAAAATATTGCCGCTATGAAAATAGCCATTACAAGGCCTACGATTATGTCAATGGTTTTACCTTCTGTTCCCTTTAGTGACACTGTGTAGATGTTTTCTCTTTTGTTTAATTTAATGTTTTAGTCGAAAGCTGAGTCTAGTGCGTCAATAAATATTGATTCTATTGCGCTCTCCGCTATGTAAACAGTGGTTATTGCGGTTATTACTGCTATTGCTATTAATATAAGGTGCCAAGTTGATATTTCTCCTTTCATATATCTCCTACTCCGGTCATAAGACTTCCGAATAATAGGCTGACTATTGTTAACGTCATAATATAGAAGAACATGCCAGAAATCATTATTTTTCCTATAAACATATTCTTGTAGGTTGGATCGTTTCCTCTTGAAATCTTCATATAGAAGGTTCCTAGTATGTAAAGTAGTTGTATGAGGTATAGTCCGACAACTAGCTGTAATAATTCTGGGGGTATTGCTGAATCAAGGTCATCTATAAATGTGCCTCCTCCTAGGCCTGTGTCTGCCTCTTGACCATCTGGAATGTCGCCTTCGGCTAATTCAAATGATTCAGAGAGCTGAAAGATGGCTGTTATGATAGTTTGTGACATTCCTACTGCTACTCCTGACACTATTGGTGCTAGCATATATGCAAGCATCTGGATAGTAGTGGTTGTTTCTTCCATTAGATCGTTGAGTCTTTCTTGAGTTTGATGAATATTTTTCAAGTATCTAGAAATAGTCATCATCGCTGTAGAAGCCATATTTGTTCCTTTTTCTGAGGATTCTAGGATGGCCCTCATAACAGTCTCTATCATTTGGCTAGGGAACCTTGTTAAGGCGCCATAACGCTCATTGAAAACGGCATCCTCGAAAGTCATTCCCATATCCTTCACGTTCCGAGAAGCTGTTAGGAAAAGATCAGATATTTCTAGGTCTTTTGTGCTTTCGGCCGCTTGATCTAGGGCAAGCTCAATTGGAGTTCCTCCGGAAATTTTGTTCCCTAATTCAAAAAGAGCTGTAGGGAACTCTGATTCAATTTCTCTAAGTTTTGCCTCAGCTTTTTGCCTTTCAATATTTCCTAATACTTTTGTAACGCCTATTCCTAATCCTAGCCCTAGAATGATTGACATACTTCTCATAAGCATTGCAAAGGGGGCAACGTCGTCTCCCGCTGTCAAAATACTTGGCGCACTTTCTATAACTGAAGAGTCCGATAGAGGATAGAAGTGCGGGAAGGATAGATAACCTATTATGCCATATATGCCTATTACTAGGAATATCATGACGCCTATCGGCCAGACCGGTAATCTGAACTGATTCCCAGATATATTAAACGTGTAAAGACCCCTTTTTGGGAGAGAGTTCTCTGAAACAGGTTTAGAGCTTATAGTAGGAGGTCTTGAACTTAGTGTTCTTTGCATAAACCACCATAGAAAGGCAGGCAGCATCAAGTTGAAAGTTATGAATAGGTGTAATGGTGTTATCAGGCCTCCTAAAAAGGCCGATACTAATGGAAGCATAATCATGCCGAGTACAGGGAGCAGGGCTCCTACTGCGTTAAGAATCATTACGGGTGTTTCTAGCCCCTGTGCATAATGCTTCATTTTTTCCTGAGTACCATCTAATATGTTGTCTATAGAGTCTTGAAGCAGTCTTTCTCGTCGAGTAGGGTTAGGCTCATTTGTTGCTGCTCTAAGAAGATTCAAAGATTCTAAAAAGTCTTTATTATAGTTTTTCCAGCGCTCTGTATAATTTTCAAGTGCGTTATCGATTTTCTTGTACTCTCCAATTTCTAAGGTCCATAGAACTCCTTTTAGATCTTTTGCGATTGGGCCTTGCAAATTTAATGCTGCGAAACGTACGGCGCCTTCTAGATTTGGCGAACTTCGCATATATACAACCATATAGAGAACTGCGAGAATCATTTCGCCGCTGCTCTCTATCACTTTGTCTTTTGCAGCATACAAGGGTTTGTAAAACGTGTAGGCTGCTGCCATAAAAGGTATGAGGCCTGTTATTAGCATTAGTGACAATGGTATGAGGCCTCCTTCCATTCCAAGAGCTGCTCCAATACCTATATTTAGTGCGAATAGCATAATCCATGCTATAAAAGATGATATGAGCACTCCTACTGTTGCTGAAAGCACCATGCCGGGCGTTATTTCCCAACCCAGTAAATTTATTGCAGGGTCTAATTTTCTACGCGTATTTTGTTCCGCCTTCAGGCTTAATATCGAGCCCATTTTGTAGCAGAGTTTTTCGTAATTGTTTCGCTCCTCAGATTGTATTTCTTCTTCTTTATACTGTTGATATCGTCTTGAGAAGTTGTTACTATTTTCTCCAGTGTCGTAAGGCGGTAATTTAACTTCTTTATTAATTTCTCCTAGAATGTCGTTTAGTCTTTCTTTTTCATCTTCGTCCAACAGGTTTCACCACTTTTAAGCTGCTTTTTTTAGGCTTTTGGGTTTTTTTTAATTCCATTGTCACACCTGTTGGTCTAGCCATTCATTCCATCTGTTGAGAATTCTTTCTGGTTCTTGCGATCCGTATTCTTCGTAGACTCTGTTGGAAAGTAAGTGGAATTTTTGGTTTGCCTTTACTACTGTTTCAGCTTCCAAAAGTTCAGGTCTATCATATTTTTCTGCTTTGTCGGCTAGAGTTTGTTTCATCTCTTCTCTCATTTTAATGTTCTGCCATACGGCTTCCCAGTCATTTTTCCATTCTCTAACGTTTTCAGCGATCCTGTTAAGTATGAGAGATTCTCCGTTCAATAGTTCGTCGGTCGGCACCAGTTCGTCTTTTGAACTGTCATATCTCATTAAATCCACGAACGCATTTTCATTTAATGGATCTTCTTGCCACTCTTTTCGAACCTCTGTTATTCCTGTTACGCGTCTATATGTTTGGAGTCCGTCAGGGCTTTTAATCTTGTTTACGCTTACTACAATGTCTGTGGCTTTGAAACTAGTAGTAGGGACTCCTAAATCATTAACAACGCGGTCGAAAACTGAGTATGCGTCTTCGCCGTGAATTGTTCCTCCTACAAAATTTGCAACAGCTCCTACACGCATAGCTTCATATAAGGCCTGGGCTTCATCGGAACGTACCTCTCCAATAACTAGTGCGGAGTCTCCCATTCTCAGAGAGGTTCTTATTGCGTTATCTGCAGTCATCTCATTTTCTACTTGTGTGATAACTGATCTTGACTTCATTCGTTCAACATTGTAGCCTAGGTCTTTCATCTGGGGTACAGGAAGCTCTAAAGTATCCTCTACCGTTACTATTCGATGATTTTTCATTATTTCAAGCATTGATGCGCTCAGAATTGATGTCTTACCTGCTCCACGAGTTCCTGCGAAGAGTACTGAGCGATTACCGTCTACTATAAATGAGAGTAGACCTGCGCCAAGCGCATTTATTGTTTCATTGTTTACAAATAAGGGTAGTGTCCATGCTCGTGATCGGTGGCGTCTAAAGGAAAATGCAAGACCTTCAGGAGACAGGTTTTCTTGTATAACTGCTACACGAGCTCTTCCGCCTTTGACTTCTGTTTCTGTGTCAAGAACAGGATTAGCCTCATCTAGCGGTCTACCGCTCTGTATCCTGAACTGTGTGGCCCATGATTCTGCCTCGTCTTTTGTTGGTATTAGATTTGTTTCGCATTCTCCATAGTGCTCATGCGCTACATAGATAGGGGAACCTCCTATAGGAGAGTTTATGTATACGTCTTGGATTTTTGGATCTGCAAGTAATAATTCTAATACGCCGAGGCCTGAGGTGTACCTGTTTAATATTTCGCCTATACTTTCTATTTCGTCTTTTGATATTTGGATGTCCATTTGGTTTGCTATGTCTCTTAGCATGTCTCTCCCAATACTCTCGAAGACTTCTTTCATTCTTTCAGGTTCTGCAAATTCTCCGGATTCTGGTTCATGTGATGCCATAAATCTTCTTGCAGCGTCTAGGAGGTTATATTTCTCTTCAGGAAGGTTAAACTCGGGAGGGTTGACGTGATATACGGGTCTTGTTTTTTCAGGGACGTTGTATATTGAAATTTCTACCTCATCACGGGTATAACGTTCAACTTCTTCTCCTCTTTCTGGAGGAAGAGACATATATTTCGTAAGCATGAAGTTGGGTCTAACTAAAGGGTGGAAGAATTCTCTGTAGACTTCTCTATCGCCGACATGGTGTCCTGTTATGTATTCTGAGGATTTTTCTATTATTCTGGTGTTTTCCAGGATTTTGAGTACTGGATTTAATACGTCTTGTATGAAGTATTTTCTACAGCGGCTTTGTTGAGGGTAGGTAGTGTTTTGTTCTTGTGTGAGATGCCGTTTCTTTCTTTTTAGTTCTACGAATGCTCCTACAGGATCTTGTTTTAGGTTGTTTAGTACTGTGTTTTGTACTGAGGGTAGTTCTTCGCTGTATAGCTGTCCGCATTTATCGTTTCTTACGTTTGTTGAAAGTAAGCCTTTGTTAGATATTTCTTGTATTGCATTGGCTATTTCTTTCAGTAGTTGTATTTGGTCTTTGCTGTATTCGTAGTCTCTGCTTTCAGATAGTATTACTGAAGATGCATTAGGCACTTCCTGTAGTATGTCTACTACGCGCGCCATTACTTCAGGGTAATCTTCTATTGATGCTCCGTAGATTGAGCCTAGAGTATTGACTCTGACAGTGCGAGTATCTTCCTCAAATTCGTAGTCAAATATGTCTTTTTCTCTTATGCTCATCCTAGCATTATTATTCATGTTTTGCTAAAATAAAAGATACGATGGCCGACCAGCAGATAATAAACCAAATTATCGACAGAGTAAATGACTTTAACCGCAGAGTTAGAGGCCTAGAAGATAAGATAAGGAACTTGAACGCTAGAGTTAATACTCTAGATGACACAGTTCTAGAGAAACACGGCTCAGTAAACCAAGATATCCAAAATATTGAAGATGAGATAACAGAACTAAGAGACCGTGTTGCTAATATGGAAGTAGACATTAGAGAAATCAACAGAGATAAACGAAAATTTGTAACATCTCAAGAATTAGAAGAAATAGAAAAATATATGGAACTATTAAACCCTTTAAATTCTAGTTTTGTAACTGAAAAACAACTTAAGCAAAATACTGCAAATAATATCACTAAGAAAGACGTAGAGAAAATAGTAGAGAGAAAGTTAAAAAACAACCAAACAGAATAATTAACTGTAGAGGCCTAATAATAAATGAAATTCCAGCTATTTGGACGTCTTAAAGACCAAGATGATTCCCAGCAGGCTCAGAATCAAGATTCTTCGAGCTCACAGGTTACTGATGAGCCCGGATTCTCGGGAGGCAGCTTGGAACGGACGGTTGAGAGCATGTTTAATCAGGGTTACTCGGAGGAAGAAATAATGGATGAGCTCCAAGGCAGATATTCTTCTGCCGAGATAAGCAGGGCTGTAAACAACACTATTACCTCTACAGCTACTAAAGACTCTTCTAGCCCTCAACCTATGACGCCCTATAATCAGGGGGAAGACCCTGAAGCAGTTAGCCCAATGGATGAAGGTTATAATCAAGAGAAACAAGAACAGGAGCCTACACCTCAAGAAGACAATCTAGGGGATTTAGAAAATCAAGGTTTGAACCAACAAATGAGACAAGAACAGATCGAGCCACAGAATAATCAACAACAGCAAACTAATTATCAGAATAATGGTACAATAGATCAGGCGACTGAAGAACTCATAGAAACTATTGTTGCAGAACAGTTCCAAAAAGTTAATAGAGAGTTTGAGAGCGTATATGAAGAACTAGATATAATAGTTGAAAAGGTAGAAGACTTAGATGAAAGAGTTAATGAATTAGAAATAAGAGATGATGAAGATCAGCAACAGTTTGTTCAGAAAGTCGATGAAATCGAAGATCATATAGATTCATATCAAAGCAGAATAGGCGGACTAGAAAAAGCATTCCAACAAGTTCTGCCATCTCTAGTTGAAAATGTCAAAGATCTTACTTCTTTAGTGCAGGAAATTAAAAACGAAAGAGGAATAGAAACGGATACAGATATTGACTCTGATGATGTTGAAGATATAGATATGAGTGACTGGTAGGAAAATTTTTGGCTAGTGTCTTTCTCAAGATGATGCAATGTAAACTACTGCTAAAATGAAACCAAGTAGCAACAAGGGCATCAACATTTCGTCTACTGCCTCTGTATCAACATCTATGTTTTCAACCACGCCAGTAATACCAAAACTACTTACTAGCACAATTAAAAGTCCGCCTCCAAGTATCAATGCTCCTGCAGCTAAAGGAATATTTCTCTCAATTTCAGTCATAGAATCTAAGTCAATTCCTGCGACAGCCATTACTATGAGAAAACCGAGCGCTACAAATGATGCAAAAGCTAGTACTGCTGCAAAGTTAGTAAAAAGGGTTTCTGGGAATGCAAAATATACTCCTCCTATTGCAAGGAAAGAGAATGCAACTGCAACCGCGCCATTTATGCTAGGTTCTTCAAATATCTCATATTTCTGTAGGGCTCCATACGTGAATGTTAGAAGAAGCAACCATGGAAAGAATAAGTGAAAAAGGCCTGCTTCAGACATAAAGGCCACCATTTCAGCAAAGAAACTCATACTTTAACCTCCTGTCGGGCCGAAAAGCCACTCTACTCTATCTTTGGCTGAAGGCCCTGTTGAATTACCTTCATCTTCTTCATCTTTTAGAGTCCAGGCCAACACTCCCGCAATCAATAATAGCCATATTAAACCACTATCGATAAGCACTGCACCAACATTTATCATTTCATAATCTCCCACATCTACTTGACTAGGACCAAATCCGCCTGCAGTGATAAATGCGGATGCCACAATGGCAATTATAAGGAACGCACCCATTGGGCTTCTGAGATTACTTTGATTCCATCCAAATAACCCTATTAGAACCATTAATCCTACTATACCAACTATTCCGATTGTGATTCTGCCGAAGTAGTCGATAAAGAAGGTCTGGTAAAACGGGTTCGTTGCTATAAATTGGGCTGTGAAAAACGAAGATATTATCGCTATTAATGCTGCATGCTTATCTTCGCTGAATAGATTTACTTGTTTTAGTGCTAAAAAGAATACTATATAAGATAATACGAAAGGAAGCACCAGCGTAAAGAAATCTAGCTGGGCCATTGTTTCAAGGAGGGTTGAAAATCCTTCAGCTTCTGTCATTAACAGTTACTCCCTCTTATCCCTTTGTTCGAGGTAGTATGAAATCTTCCGGTTCATCAGCCATAGTTCGCGGCCAATTATCATCAAGGAAAGCATAGTTATCCATGGGAAGATTACTCTGCCAAAAGAGATTATGTCCCAGTCGGCAGTCGATACGAATAATACCCAGCCTGTTACAGCTATCGCTCCTAGTGAAAGGATTATTATTGCCAGTTCATCTGCGATATTCTCAAGCTCGTACATGTAGCGGTGTAATTTATCTCGGTTCACATAAATCCGCCTCCCATTCCCATTCCGCCTCTACGCATTTTCCGCTTCATCATCACTGTCCCGGCTAAATATCCCACAACAGCGCCCGCTATTAAAACGTCGATATTGGTCACGGCTCGGTCAATTATTTGTTCTGCTGGCATCTATTATTTACCTCTACACTTGTAATTTAATATCTATTGTTTAAATAATTAGGGCAGTTTGATACCGGATTAAGGGCTCTTAAGACGGTCTTAAGGTTTGAATTCGGCTAAACCTTGTGAACAACAGTCCATTAGCAGATAATATTGGTGCTAGATTTTTCAAGCAATTAAGAAGAAAATCGTATCTATTACATTGCGCGCTCAAGTTTTTTGAGTTTCTTGTATACCTGAGACTCAAACTCGCCGTGCGCACTTACTCGGCTTTCAAGGGAAGCTAGTTCGTTGTCTATATCACTCATTTTCGATTCAGCTCGCACAATATCGTTTGAAAGTTCTTTAGAGATGTTAGGGTTTTTTGAACAAATTTTCTTCATATTTTTTAGCTTAGTATGGATATTGCCATCTCTTTCTACTAATTTCTTAATATGGTTCATCTCTGCTTGCGATATTTTCATCTCTCTTTTAGAAAGTCTCTCAGAACGAATGATAATGTCCTTCAAGATGTCTGATCTTTTATCAAGCCAGCCTCCCAGCCTCATTAACTCTTCTACCTCATCTCTTCCCGATTGATTTTGAACCTTGCCAAGGTTCAAGGCTTGTGAAATAACTTTCTTTGCTTCTGATCTATCTGAAGAAATTCGCGACATCTCAATAGGGCAATAATGCATAAAATGTGCCGAAGCCACAATAAAGTTCAACTCATCCAATAAATCATTGAAAACATCATCTGGAGGAGTTATGCTTTCACTTTTCAGACATCTTTTAATCTGGTTTTCAAGATTGTATATCTCTTTTTTGAAGTCTCTATCAGGTTTTGTTGAACTATGGAAACTATCTATTGTTGCAGGGCTTTGAGAAACATAATCATCTAAAAGCTTAGAAATAAGACCTGATCTGTGAGTAAGACTCTTGAAAGTATCAGGACTATTTTTTGCTGTATCCGTTAAATCATCTTCTGCGTTTGAAATGATATTCTCTATTTTAGAATAGTTGCTTACTACATGGTTAATCTCGCTTAACATATCGCTTTCGAAATATCTTAATGCTTCTTCAAAATTTTTGTCTTGTCTCTGTTGATTCCTTTTGTTATAGCCTTTTTCTAGCTCTTTTCCTGTCTTTACTAGTTCTTCTCCTAGCTGTTTATGTGCTTCGAAGCTTTGTTGCTGTGATTGATTAGGTTCTGGTTCTGGTTCGGGTTGAGGTTCGGGCGCGCTAGGACTAACAGATTTTCTACTAGGTATTAACCCTGTATAGATTATTCCGGCGAGACCGAGAGCAGCTACTCCTGCTAGGGCTAATAGACCAGACGATATTGAGCCCAAAGTTAGGACAGTGGTGGCTGAGGCTACTAGAGAAAATCCTTTCATGCCTGTAGGTATTTCTTCATCTTTCGCGTAGTAATCGTGACGGCCTATACGTTCTTCAAATGTTTCATAACCCATCGAAGTAAAGTTCTTGATTAAAAAATAGAAACCTATGATAGGCATCACTATGAATAATAATACTTCTCCTGCGGTTTCAACCTGAAATGTCGTTACAGTGTTTGTAAATTCTATTAAACTTTCTTCCACTGTTAATTCTCCGCCGAAAGTTTGTGCTGTAGCAGTTGAAGCATAGGCAACTAATGTTGAGGCAAGAAAAAGGGGTTTACGGCCATTCATATGTGAAAAATAGGTTTTCTCTGCTTTTATCTTTTTGCTGAGAAGCCCAGTTCTCACGAACTCAAGTGAGTAAGGTTGGAATAGTTTGCGTTTGTCCTCAAGGCCGCACAAACAGATAAATCATAAATAGAAATACTAGTATCAATGCTCCAACAGCTATTACGCCTATGGAGGCAGCCATTTGTTGTATTAGTTCCCAGTAAGGGGATACAACCACCATTAATGCAATAGTAACGGCCATGATCGTTGCTTCCTTTTCAACGTTAGGGCCGTCTTCCCAAGGCTCGTCGCTTGTATCAAAAGTGAATTTCAAAGCTCGTTTTAGAGAGAACTGTAAAAGAATAGTGATAAATAGAAACGGAGCTACAAATTCTGCGACTATCTCTTCGTTAGAACTATATTCTGGTACTACAAACCAGTCCTGTTGGTCGCTATAATAGTAATCGGCCGAAACCATTGAGACTAAAAGAAATACTGATAGTAAAAGACCTGAAATTTTAGTTACCGAAGTCAAAGTCATCTCCTCCGAGATCATCGTCCCCGAAGTCGTTTTGTAATCCTCCGGACTTGCGCTCATCTCGTATCTCATGTATGTAGGCCGGAATCACTTCGTCGACTAAGAACCCTACCATTAGTCCTGATATTGCAAGTACTACTACGGTGTTCATCCAAGGTTCTAGACCTAATGCATTTTCTGCTATATCTTCAGTAAGTAATGCGATGAAGTATCCTCCTATTGCGGCTGCAGGATAAGAGGCTATGGTCCATAGGTTTTTCATATGTTAGAATTTGAATTTCGGTGTTTAATAAGATAAGGAAGAGGTATTATTACGGAAATTAGGAGGGGCTTATTGCCTGCCCATTCCCCATTCCATGAATTTGCTGCCGCCTTTTGAAAGAGCTTGAACGATGTTGTGTGTTTCTTTAAGATCTTTATTTACTGCTTGTTCATCTTGCACTGCGGCGCCGATTTTCTGTTCTGCATCTCTCACTTCTTTTTGGGCAAGTTCTACTTCTTTAAGAAGCTTTTCTACCTTCTTTGCTTCTGTTAAAAGCTGGTTCACGCTTCCTACTTTATTGCTTTTGTCAATTATTTTTTGAACTTCTGCATGAATTTTTCCATGAGGCTGGTTTAAATCAACGTTTCTGAAGTAAGCCATCATTTCTAGAACTGCTTCTTCTTGTTGGAGGCCCTGTAGAGCGTGAGCTAGTTTTTGTTCTGCGTCTCGTTGTTCTCGTACTGCTTCTATCTCTAACTCTTCCTCTTTCTCTAGATGTCCGATTTCATCTTTTAAATCCTGTAGTAGTGTCAGTGCTGGTTCTTGTGGCATAGTCAAAACTTGCATCTGCCTGTTTTTATTACCTTCGGGTTAACCTGTAGGAGCATTATGGTATCCTTGCTCTATACATCTTTGATAGTTAGAAGCACCTTCCCGCACCGCAGAAATTACGCTATCTATTTCATTCATTGTATAATCTTTTTCGCGTTCTATGCCC
>LFCJ01002494.1_pt1 | contig 13296 bp, 11 predicted proteins | sample 643141 | NCBI WGS metagenome assembly LFCJ01 (sample SAMN03766243, study PRJNA286221) | soda lake metagenome | biome: soda lake; feature: Kulunda steppe; material: water; isolation source: sample B1-Br-g2 brine of Lake Bitter-1 | place: Russia: Kulunda steppe | collected 2010-07 | reverse complement strand
TTCAAAAGTGAAAAATTTTTCGCTCAGGAGTGAAAAAAATCGTGTGTGACCGCAAATTTTTTTCACTTCCGAGTGAAAAAAAAAGTGAAAAAAATAGTGAAAAATTTTGTGTGTGACCGCGGCCTTATCTATAGAATACCTTACATCAACTAACCAGGCTTTAGTGTGTATGCCGCCATGCACCTTAACTATCCAGGCTGTAGTGTATGTGCTGCTATGCACGTGCACAAGCGCATGTTGCTGCAGCCTCATGTGCACAAAGTAAAATGCGATTAACACGTTGGAATTGCAAAACATGTTGCCTTATACTTTGACATCCAAACTCGGCACAGTGCCGCAGCCTCATGTGCACAAGCTGCGCACGGTGCAGCAGTCGGGCTGTAGTGTATGTGCTGCTATGCACGTGCACAAGCTGCGCATGTTGGCCCAGCCTCACATACACAAGCTGCGCCCAATGCCGCAGCTCTCGCTGTTTTGTGAGTCAAGAAAGAAAATACGAGAAGATCAAGCACATTCGTAATAGGAACACTCCCTACATCACTGGTGAGAAAATCGGGCCACCTAGGGCCTAGGCACCACATGACCCTAGGCACCACATGACCCTAGGCACCACATGACCCTTGGCACCACATGACCCTAGGCACCACATGACCCTGGGCATCACATGACCCTAGGCACCACATGACCCTAGGCACCACATGACCCTAGGCACCACATGACCCTAGGTCATGTGATGACCCTATGCACCTAGGCACCACATGCCCCCTTCACCAGTGTGTGAGCGTGTGCATGAATAGCCCAGCATGCCACAGCCTCCCACACTGCAGTGCGTGCCACCACGCTTGTGCACAGGCCCCCCAGCGCGCCCATGTGCCCCAGCGCACTGCAGCACATCCGCAGCAATCTGGAGGACTCCACGACGGCAGGCGGCAAGGTAGCCATGCCTGCAGCCGCCAAGGTAGGGTCTGGGCTTGCGCACCCCCAAGAGCGGTGTAGCAGTGGGTGCCTGGGCGACGGGGTGTGCACAGGGAGCAGAGATTTGGCTAAAGCGGGGGCGGGGGCGTGCACAGGGAGCAGAGCTTTGGTTGAGGCGTGCGCAGGGAGGACGAAGGGCGGGGGCCCTGGGGCGGTGTCAATCCATGCGACGATGGACGGCGGTGAGGCTCCAAGGAGTGGGTCGGAAGGGGGTACAATCCAGCAGCAGCAGCAGCAGCAGCAGCAGCAGCAGCAGCTGTTAGATGATGAACAGCAGCATCAGGGGCAACAGCAGCAGCGGCAGCTGTTGGATGAGGAACAGCAGCATCAGGGGCAACAGCAGGAGCAGCAAGAGCAGCAGGAGCAGCAAGAGCGGGAGGAGCAGCAAGAGCAGCAGGAGCAGCAAGAGCGGGAGGATGGTGATCACGCTCCGTTGCAGTCAGTGCCTGAAGGGCGTCGGCAGGATGAAAAGCAACAAAAAACAAAGCAGCTGTGTGAGCAACATGGACACCTCACTGCATCCCGGCCCCCAGCTGTGGAGGGCGACAAAGCTTTGCTGGCAAGCGGCACAGGTGCGTTCGTTTAAGTATACATCCGTACATGTGCATGTGGCAAATGGCCTTTTACTCGAACCAATCAATCCATTGGAAATGGAGAGAATCAGGCGATGGGCGTGTGTAAAGGCATGTATCGGCTGTGTTAAGAGCAGGTGGGCACACCACCTGCTACGTGATCGCTTTCTGACCTGAAATGAACATCATACCCACAGATTATGGCGTGCATGTAGGATGGAAGACTCAATGGCGTGATGCAGATAAGGGGGAATGAGTGAGGTGGGAGAAAGGGATCTTATCTGAGTGCTAGTGTATGCAATTGTGTGTGCATGCACTTGCATGCATGTGCAAAGAATCATGCTGCACAGAGCTGCCACCAAGAAGGGTTTATGAGACATGCTAGCAGACTGAATCTGGCTTCTTTAGATCATTAAGCTATGAGCTTTGGGCAAAGGACAAAAAACATGGAGCGTGGCATGAAAGGATTTCCTTGCTGTGGTTGGTCCTTTGTCTCAAAATCGTGTAGCAAGATTTGTTGTGCGGGCTTGTGCAGCAGGCACATCGTGCAAGAGGCCGTAGAGGTATGAGGTGTGGGCAAAGGGGCATGGCACATGGAAGAAAAGGCAGGACCATGGTCGGTTGTGGGTCTCATGGCTGGTTCTGGGTCTCTAGGGTCTATGCCGCTCAAAGTTGCGGCCCCTGCAGCTATACAGGAGTGAGTGGCAAGGCCAGGTGTGCGTGTGTGTGTGTGTGTGCAGACAAGTAGTCAGGCGGCGCAAAGGCCTGCAGGCAGGAGCTGGTGACTTAGGCATACAAATTGGTGCCTCTGCGGCTGCGCAGGAATGAGCAGCAAGGCAGGCCTGTGTGCGAACGAGGAGCCGGGCGGCGCAGGGGGCTGCGGAAGGGAGCTTGTGATCTATGCAGGCCACAAGGGCTTCGTGCGGCTGGCCATCGAGCAAGGAGCAGCGCTTGTGCCGGTGCTGGCCCTAGGAGAAGTCCTGCAGGTGCGAGCGCATGGGGGCATGGTGCAATAAGATCGCTTGCTTGCGCGTGTGTGAAACATGCTTGTGCAGCTGGCCTTCAAGAGGGGCAAGAGGGGCGGATTTGGTGCCTGTCACCCTTTGTCCCCACTAAGCTGCCAGGCCATTGACGTACAAACCAAGGTGCTTCAGGTCGCTGCATCTGAGGGCAACTGTGATTGTACTGTCCACCTCCGTGCCCTCACCCCCAGTCTACCTTTGACTGCTGCTCCTGCGCCTGCACCTGAATGTGCAAGCAGCGGCGCAATCTCATCACTTGCTCCTGCGCCTGCGCCTGTGTATGCACACAGCTGCGCAACCTCATCTCTTGGCCCAGTTTGCAGCGCTGGACCTACAAGAGACTGGGCTTCCCGCTGCCCTACTTCATTGGTGAGTTGTTGCGTGCTCGCTCGAGTCGCTCCAGCCGCCTCATCCTCCGCATGCACAGTGGAAGCGTGTGTGGGATGGGGCCCGTAGCCTGCTAGTTTGGCGGCGGTGATGCATTGCAGACTGAGACCAGGCCATAGTTCACTGGTCATGTATCGAACCGTCGACAAACTGACCGACTAAGCTCATCACCAAAACCACAAAAGTGGTTGGGTCTCCTGCTGCCCTACTCCACTGGTGCGTCGCTGCGCGCCCTTGTCAGCACGTGTGCTGTGCACCTGTGCAGTTCTAACCCACACACCAGCTGGGTCGCCTGCTGTCTTTCTCCGTCAGCGCGCCGCCGCGCGTGCACAAAGGCGCACCTGCTGTGCGCTCTCGAGCTGCTATACCCTACGTCTGAACGCCTTTGACAGGACAATGCACCCGATGAAGAAAGCATAGGGCGTGGGTTTAGGGTTACGCCTGCCTGTCTGCCTGCCATTATGATAACCGCGCCTGCCTGTATTTAGGCGTTGCCGTTGGCACCATGCCTACTCGGCGGTATTGCCATCATGCCTGCCTGCCTGACGGTATCAGCATCGCCAATGTGCCTGCCTGATGGCATTGCCATTGGCACAGCGCCTGCCTGCCTGACGGCACCAGCATCGGCAATGTGCCTGCCGTCAGGTTTTGCCTACTTGACGGCATACCATAGACACCGCACCGCGCCTGCCATAAGCACCGTACCTGCCTTCCTATGTAAAGGCAACATATTTTTGTTCCTGTGACACCATACCTGCCAGTCTGCCTGCTTGATCCGCACACATGTGCATCTGGAAGTGTGGCAGCCAGTGCCTTACCTGGGACGCAAAGGCTTGTTTGACCCAGGCACTGGCGGCCTCGCTTCAGAGGTGGTGCAAACATGGGCAGCACTATATTAGGGACATGCCATGCATTTGAACCTGCGACAGGCCCTACAAGGGACACTGGGGAACCAGGAGAGGAGCCCTGCGTATAGTTAGAGCCAACGCTCTAGGCACATAATCTCGGCACGCGCTGTCCCATAACCAAATCTAGCCAACACTGCTCAAATGCTGCTCGCCAGGCGCCTCGCTCTTGGCGCCGCATTCTTTGCGCCTGGCTCACACTCTTTGCTCAGTGTTTCCTTTGTGCCAGGCGCGCAGGCCTCCAAACGCCAGCATGCTACCTCTACCGCCCTGTCTGTGCCAACCAGACATGACTAACTCTTGCATAAGCCAATAATATTTGATCCCTGCGTTCTCGCTCAAACTCTGTACACAGGAGGTCGTTGGGGCATCACGCCCTTCCCAGCCAAGACGCCGCTCGTGTACGTGGTGGGCGAGCCCATCGAGCCGCCGCCAATGCAGCCAGGTACAGCAGCTGTGCTTGCACAAGGTGTCACAAGCTTGCGCCCACTGCGCATGAGTGCACGCGGCAGGAGAAAGCAAGCTGTGCCGCTGTGCTGCTGTGCTGCTGCTAGTGCAGGCAGCTGCCTCAGCTGACTGCCACAGCTGACTGGACGTGCACAATGTGCAAGAATGCCACAGCTGACAATGTGCAAAAAAGCCTCAGCTGACCGTAATATGCCTCAACTGACTGTGACAATGTGCAAAAAGGCCTCAGCTGACTGCACCAGCTGACGGGATGTGCACAATGTGCAGAACTTGGTGGAGGCACACATGACACATCCATCCATCCATGAACAGTGGGTGCATGCACAACACATCCATGGGTGTGCATAAAGGGTGGAGGCACGCAAGACACATCCATGAGTCCATGTGGTGAGCGAGCCTCCACCGTTTATGCACACCCATGGATGTGTTGTGCATGCATCCACCGTTTATGCACACCCATGGATGTGTTGTGCATGCATCCACTGTTTATGGATGGATGGATGCGTCCATGTGGTGAGCGAGCCCACATGGCCGTATGGTGCAGACAGGGAGCCCCATGGCTGACCATGCAAAACTAATATTGACATGGATGCTGGCTCCGCCATATTGTTTGTGGCCTGCTCTCCATATTTTGTGTGCGCATAAAATTGTGCCAAATCCTGTGCCTGCGCGCTTGGTCCTGTGCCTGCACGCAGGCGTGCCTGTGCCCCAGGATGTGGTGGACTGCCTGCACGCCAAGTTCTACGCTTCCCTAGCCTGCATGTTTGAGGCACACAAGCACCGCCATCCGGAGTTTGCGCATGGCAAGCTCAGCATGCTGTACAGCCACCATGATCTGCTGTGAGCAGCAGGGCATGGATGACCTTGCCACCCAGAGGGTTGTTCGAGGGCAGGCCAAGCATATGCTGTACAGCCACTACGACCTACTGTGAGCAGCAAAAGGGCGTGCATGCCAACGTACAAGTGCATTGCGGAGCCAACCTCAAATTTCCTGCGGTAGACTGGAGTGGCAACCTCATGCGTCGTGTGGCAGGCTGGATGGGCTCCACAACATTGCTCCTGCTGTGAGCAGCAGGGCGTGGATGACCTCGCCACCCAGAGGGTTGTTCATGGGCAGGCCGAGCATGCTGTATCGCCGTCGTACAGCAGGGATGGACGACCTCGCCACACAGAGGGTTTTGCACAGGCAGGCTGAACGTGCTGTAACGCTAATGCGCAGTAGGGCGGGATGGCATGGCCACCCAAAGTTTGTGCAGGGAAGGTTGGTCTATTTGGTGTGCCGCCACAATCCCAATGCAAGCATCTGGGCACATTATTTAAGGTGAGATTGACTCAGGCCACCATTTTGTGAACGAGCTTTGGAAGCCAATTTGCAAATGCTGCGCAGGCATAGGCTTGGTGCGCTGGCAGGGCTTGATCTACGAAGTGGCGTCCTGGGGCAAATGTTTTGTGTTTGTGTGCATCAGGGCGGTACACAATGCAGTGTTATAAATACAACCTTGGACTTGCAAAGGATGTGTGCGTGCGCTTTAGTATGCTGTTTAAGGCAGGTGGGTTGTATGCTGACATATTATGCGCATGATGCTGCATGCAGTGATTGGGAGCCAGTGCACTGTTGTGCGCTGTGTAAAGAGGTGGAGGTGATAAACATGACATCCACTTTTAAAATTCATACACTCTGGTCATTCTGTCTGCTGTGATTGTTATCCTTCAAGCCTGGCAGCAATTGTGTGTCGACGACAGTTTGTAATGGTGTACTTCAGTGAACGTGCCGCAGCGCTGCTGTGTAATTTTGCATCAACTTGCACGCAACTTGCACACCCAATTTTGATTTACAAATTAGCAAGCGTGTACATACACAGCCCTGTGCATTTGTTTCAGCAGCATGCCTGTTGGAGATCCAAGGCCGGATCTGGATATTGGTGATGTGCTTGCATCTGTAAGTCCTTTCTTGCATGGAGTCTTGTACAATCCGAGGGCAGATGAGCGTGGGACCTTAGATAGCCTCCAGCGGCTGAAGGAATTCACACAAGCAGGCACCCCAAGCTTTAGCTGGACAAGTCTGTGATGGATTGCTAGTTCATTTCCATGATTACATTGCTGTGCATGAGCAGGGTGGAAGGTTTTATTTAAAGCTGGCTTTGTCGAATTGCTGTAAATGGTCCCTTTTGTTTGTCTCAAAACAATGAGCCTTGCAGACATTGCTCTGTCCTGTGTGGTGTCAGTAGCGGACTTTCATCTGCTCCAGCCATCTAAGGACAGGGCACACCCGTACACAGAGTACTTCTGACCTGTTCTTTATCATTATGATCCACACTGCCAGACTCTTTGGATACGTTACGGGCATATAAGGGATACCTGTGCCTCGATTGCTTTTCAGTGTGGTTGCCTATCTTACTAAGATGGTTAGTAACCAGCATGTCCATATACTAGATCTGCCTGACGCTTTTAAATCCACCTGGGCGATTTGCAATTGCAACTGTGAATCTGTGTGAAAAAAGAGAAAAACAATCGTGAAAAATTGATAGTGACTGTGCCCTCCGGGCTTCTCTGGTGGCATGCATTAAGAAAGGTTAGGGTTACATAGCTGTAACCACCGAAAGAGGGCACTTAAGCTGGAGTCTATCAGACCTGCAATATGAACCTTCATTGTGTAGGCGACCTAGAAACACCAATCATTGAACCTAAATGATATAGGTCGCCCCCACTGGGGCCGTAGCACGGCTGGACCCCCCTTACAGAGCCTGAGGCAAACAGTGTCAACTTCATTGCAAACCCATAATTTGCTCATCCCAGCGCCATTCTGAGATCTGCTGTTTGCCCTGTAAGGCTGCGCTTAGAAGATTCTTGATTAATACAGCTATGGCTGTGTTAGAGCAATGGTGGCGTGTGGACTGGCTGCGGACAGTGACAGAGTGCACAAGTTTACAACTTTAAGGTTTGACCTTCAGCCAGGTAGTTTGACTGTTCAGGTTGCTGATGAACACCAGCCATACAGAAAACATCGACAGAGTGCACCAAGCAGACAACAGGTTGCCCGCGGTGAGACCGAGGAGTCTCTGATACCCTTATCCTTCCCTACACTTTCTCTCTCTGTTCAGCCTGCGGATAGGCAAGGTCAGCGCATGCAGTTGCTGATGAACATACTCACACTGGACTGGGTGGTTGACTGGACTGGGCGCTGCTACGCCTGTTGCCCCCCAAGGGCTAGAGGGGTCTACTCCCTGGCGCGCATCTTACAAGGTCGCTAGGAGCAAACAAGGTGTAACTGCGAGTTTGTATTTGAAGTGCTCAAATACAGCCAAAGCTGAACTGACAACAGGATCAAAAACTCTGCCGACTGGCTTGACTGACCTCCAGGTCTGTGCAGCACTAATCTGGCGTGACAAAATTTTGAGAAATGCCGCAAAGCAGAACAGCCTAAGGTGCCATTCTTTACGCAGTGCATCAATCCACGTCCTCTTTATTTCATTTATTTTGACCTCAACTGTGGTGTGAGTTGGGGGTCACAGTTTGAAAAAGCCTTTCTTGCTGAGCACCCCTATGTCAGGGGGATCAATTCATCAGACATCAGCCAGGCCACCAACTGGCCCCTTTCAGGCTCTATCGCACCACTTGTACTTTCAATTGCCCTCAAAGTTCAGGTGGAAAGCTGCAGCTGGTGAGGAGTGTCAACATGTTTAGCTTGACTCGGATAATGAATATTTTGCCATCTGTGCCCTCCACTAGCATGCTCCCCCGCAGAATTTGATATTGCAGCATCATTTCAAATGATTCATTTGTCCAGCTAACACAGCTAAAGTCCTGATCTCTGAAACGTGGATTTTCACCTTTACCTGCAAAAATGGATGCAAAGCAGCATCTGAGCCACGCACAGCACCCCTGGATGCCAATTTTTCAGAAGCATGAGTTCAGGACATAAAAAGGGGGGGAGGGGGGGCAGTTTGTAGAGAAAACCTTTATGCAAGAAAAGGCAGTGTCTAAGGAACATGACTGATGCGCCAGAAAGGTGCCACAAGTAAGAGTGTTTTTGTGAAACCTGCACCATGGAAGGCATATCAGTATCAAACAGTTGATAAGAAGTCACGTTAAGCTCAAGCTTGATCTGTGTTGCACTCAATTGCAGGATTGAGGTATATACCACTTGCAATAATCTCAGAAAATCGAGCAGACTCGGCTTGGGGCCAATTGCGGTGAGGGCTAGCCTTGTAGTTTCTCCAGAATGTCAGTATCAAAAAGGAGCTTGAGCCTGGAGAGCCCTGGGTACTACCATAGTATGCATCCAGTTGCAAGTATAGGCACCGGGCTTGTCAGACATTTCCAGGTTCAGCTGAGTTATGGCTGAATCGGCTGAGATCAGTTGCGGGTAGTGAAGGGCAGATATTTCATACTTCTGGACTACCCTAGCTTATACTGTACCAGCCACATGGTGCGGCTGCACTATGACTGCTGATTCTTTCGTCCTTTGCCCTTGCAATTTCTGTGCTGTTTTTGGTCACAGGCCTCCTTATCTCGACTTGCAACTGCTGTGACCTCTGCAGAACTTGAAGGAGGAAACTGAAGTGCTGCAAGGTCAGTTGCAGCCTTGAATCTTCTATGGGCTGGGCTTCAAGAAATTCCGGGAGTCCTGTTGCAGAGGGCATCATGGCCTCACTAAAGTGTGACTTTTTAGTTTAGTAAGTGACAATTACTAGTCACATGTGTTACCCAATGGACATTTGTTTGAAGAGATGGCACTGCTGATTGCTGGTTTGTGAGATGTTGCTTACAAGCTCAGCTTGTAAGCAACAGGCTGCGATTTGTGTGTGGAACCATTGAAAATGTATACTGAGATGAGCATGGGCTCGACAAGCAGCTGTGCACGGTAAGCCTTCATCGCGGCTACTAATGATTGTAGCTGCAATGTCAGTCTCAAGCATGCAGGTGAGCCTGTAGTGAGACATATCCCTATCAATTGGCAAGTGTGGTATCCAAGATCAGCTCGTTCCTTCACAATTGGGTATGGGAGGGAATGCTCAATGTCCTGGAGCGCAAGATGTCTTGCCAGACCAGGCCAGACGTGCGCAGGACTTTGATCCTTGCTAGCCATACCGATTTGCCAATCCCGACCAGACCTACTAGGGCCTACTGTCTAGTAGACACATCCCTCGGGCAAGGATGCAAGACCATTACACAAGACCAAGACGCATTATTCGGCAAGGCAACTCCCCGTCTTATTTTAACAGGGGGGTAAGATATATACATATATATCCCTATCGATTGCCAATGGCAAGTGTGATGTCCAAGAACGGAGCTCTTTCTCTTACAGAGCCTTGAGCTGCGCAATCCTAGATAAAGCACCAGAGTGCTATGCCAATGCTGCGGTACATGAGAGCGGTACCTGCACATAACGTCATTGCTGTGGCTAAGGGGACCTTTAGATGAAAATTTCTGAGCCGCCTGGACAGTGGGAATCCCCCAAAAGGAGTGGAGGGCGACGGGAATATTTGAATTGAGAGTATCGCTGTACCCAGCAAGAGGATTGGGGAAGATGCTGATTTTGATCACCGTGATTAATTCAGGAGTTGCAAGCTCTAATACATGCTTTTAGGTGGACTGTAAGTCATGAACAAACTTTCGCTTTGGTTGTGTAGAGACTCGATGACTCTTCCTGAATGTTCCCGAATCTGAATAAGCCTCACTACTTCCAAATTGAACATTGTTTACCTAACATTCAGCACCTCTTGTTTGAATTTCACTGCAGAAGGAGAAGATGTCTATTTCATATTCCTATGACGCTAAATTCTGCATGATGTCGAATACGCATGACATCGGAGATCCTTTCCATCATAATCATCATGGGCCCACAGCATTGGTGGCATATAGCATTCCTGTTTCTACTGCAACTCGTTCAAAACTTGAATCTGCTACTCAGGGACCATAGCAGAAACACAGATCCCAAGTGCTGTACAGTTTGCAAAGCTGCTCTGCCTCTCACAAGTCCCCACCCTTCTTTGTTTTGCGCGGAACTGTCATTGAATAAAAATGATCATGATGCAATGGAATAATTGACCTTGCTACAGAGTAATATTTTCACACAAAGTTTTGAGTGCCACAAAGGAAAGTTCATCATCATGCATCATCAGATCAACACTAGAATGATACTTCAACATCTCGAATGTGATGGCTAATTCATACCTTTTGGCTGGCTGGGGTCAATGGGTTGTGTGCTTATCTGCATGCAGTTCTTGCCTTGTTGCTTACAATACACATCTAGTCTATGCGCCAGCCAAGTGTCCCAGAGTTCCTCAAACAGGATCAGCTGCCTTGTACCTTGATGTAATAGCAGGTCAGTACCTTATAATGAAGGATAGTTCATCTATCCCTCTCTTCATATAACATTATATGTGGAGGACTGTCTAGTACTTGCAGACTGGATGCATGCTTTGCCCTTTACTCATGCCACCAGGGTTGTTCTTGGATGTGTTGTCTCTCTTTCTTTATAACAGGACCCTGATGCATCCTTCCTTGCTATCTATGGCCACCTGCGATTGCAGACCAAAACAAATACTATGCCATAGTACCTTTTGTTATGCTGCTCATCCAAGGCCTGGGGAACCCCATTGCTGGCCAGATACCCCAGTGGCAGCTTTAAGTTGAATGTATAACCAAGCTTCAAATCTGAATCATCCATCCCCCTGGTGTGTGCATTCAATCAAAAACGTACCTCGGTTCCCAATCTGCTGCTCAGCTCTTGTATCTTGCCTGCAACCCAATTAAAACCTTGTCCTTGAGCAAGATTTACCTGGAAAGAAAGAACATGATGAAAAGGAATGGATGATACTGTTTGATATCTGGACAAGGACAAATTTTGGCTTTTTCTTGGTGTCTTTTTGTTTAAACATGCACCCTACAAACAGGATTAAACATAAACACCAATATTGCTTGCGTCGCACACATTCATGCTATTATCACTTGCCTCGCACAGGTAGGATGGCATACCAGCTGTTGTTTGCCAGCCACGTGGGGGCACAGGACGAAGCCATTTGTGTGATATGTGGCAGGGGTACCCTGTCAACCTGCATTACCATGCACTGATTAGAGTTTGTCGTTCAAGTTTTGTCTGTGTAGGTGTGCAGACCAGGCTCCCAACACTTTATGTGCGCCACACTTCTGTTGCTTGCTGCATGACATTTTAAGAGTTGAATCAAGTTTTTGAGTGCTCGCAACCCCACTTTCACAACTAAGATTGTGTTACTGTAAAGAACGTTCTCAAATGAATGCGTTCTCAAATGAATGGAAGTTCACAATTTGAATTTGCTCGCCATGCTGCCAAGATAGGCAAAGGCATTGCGTTTGTTTCAAGAGAATTAGCTGGCCTCAGGTGTCAACAGCGGTAAGCAGCACGATCAAGGACAGCAACACCCTACATTTGGGACAAGAGCATTGAAAAACCAATGGTAGTGCAGCATAACTCACTGAGATTTCCCTGCCTCATGATGCAGCACATAAATACAACCCAGGTCATTGTGGTAATCTTCATCTATTGCATAGTCATCTATGAGGCTTCCTGCAGCCCGTGACCCATGTATGAAAAAAGAAAGCTACATAGGCAGCACAAAACGTGCGGATGTGATTGCATGTCCTTATGCATCTCGTCAGAGTGATTCATTGTGTTCACGTATGATTGAACGTCAACTGAGGTAGGTTGCCTACCTGCACTGTACATAATTGGCTTTCCTTTGTGAACTTCCACTCCCTGTTTAATTGATAAATGTCAATGGGATAGAGGTATGCTGCTGTCTTGAGGAAGCGCACCCAGAATTCCACAATGCTTGGCATTTGTGATTGCTTTCCTTTTACTCACAAGCACCAAAATGCTTATCTTGGGTAGCTTGGATAAGGTGAGATCCAACGAGTCAAACTGATGCTGCTCTTGTACTAAATGCTCAAAAGACACAAAGGAAGCTGGTCAGCTCGATCAACATACGCCTCCGAAATAATTGCACATGACAAACTCAGATTCTTGTTCGAATTACATTGTCATACCTGCATCCCTCCCTAACGCAAGTGCACGCATTCCATACCTGAACATGGTGGGCGCTGTGACCAAATACAGCATCGGCTCCCGAGTCAATGAAGCAGCGGCCCAGGTTCCGCAGGGACTCGTCTGGCTCCCACCTTCAGGGTTTGGGAGAACTTGTTCCTCTACAAATGCATGCCACCAAATTGCTTACGCCTCAGGGTGCTGAGCGCCAGGCAGGCTGTTGTGCACCTACCTCCAATTTGGGCCCCAGTGGATAAACACGATGACTAATCCAGCACCATGATCCGGCCCCAGTGCTCTGAGCAAAAGCGCATTGAAGCACATGCCAAACGGATGGTCAGGAGGGTGTCTTTCATATGCGCAAAGCAATATTCTTAGGGCCCTTTGTCAACTATGCTTTGAGCACTTCATTCCATGGCTGATATAGATCCAACATCACAAACTCAGTCTTATGCTTTCTTACCTGCGTGCCAGGGCTATCTGTTCTTGAATCGCTCCAGGATCAAAATTCTCAGGGTCCACAAAGTTGATGCCTGGCTCCTTTGTAAAAAAGGGGCAAAATGACTCTTGGTTGCTTGACCAATAATAAGTTTGTAAATTGCATTAAAAAGTTGCGAGCCTGTTTGGACTGTCCAAATGCCACATGGAAAGCCTCTCAACATCTCCTTGGCACGCTTTCTGGCGATGATGTTGCCAAAAAGTATCCCTATAAACACAACATGCAACTTGCTGAAACACGAGCACAACACTCCTCTCCAGGCATGTATACTGTCACGCAGGTACACAATTGATATGAGGGATTGCTATTCAGCTAATGCGCCCTTGACAGCCCTTTCTCTTCACAGGAGCACTTTTGGTCAGCAGAAGTTGCACCAAACAGTTGCCAAGCGTGTGCCTGACAGCCAATGCCTGAAAAGGGCGAAGATGTTTTTATGCAAATT
>LFCJ01002492.1_pt1 | contig 13297 bp, 12 predicted proteins | sample 643141 | NCBI WGS metagenome assembly LFCJ01 (sample SAMN03766243, study PRJNA286221) | soda lake metagenome | biome: soda lake; feature: Kulunda steppe; material: water; isolation source: sample B1-Br-g2 brine of Lake Bitter-1 | place: Russia: Kulunda steppe | collected 2010-07 | reverse complement strand
CATGCTAACCATGTCAGGAAGAAGGACAAGCGCACAAAAGGCATTGAAGTTGTGTTTGACCCTGCAAAGCACAAGTGAGTCTCTTGATGCTGCTCTACGGAGTAAACATTGCATGAAAAGAGCACCTACGGCATGCATGGAGCCTGTCAGGCCTATTGAGCACCCAACAAATTGCCCTCGGATCTCGGCTCACAGGGACTTCATAACTGGGTTCAGGAAGCGTAAGCAGCAGCGGCGCAAGGAAGCTCAAGAGTAAGGGCTCTTGAGGTTGGCCGGGTGCTTATTTGTACAGCTTTTTGTTTCCTTTGTCTCTGAGGCGGACAGCATGCGTCATTGATTCCTTTATTTTCTTTGCATGCAGGCAGCTGAAAGAAAAAGAGAGACAACAGCGCATCGCGAATCGCGCTGAGGTGCGCTGCTTACATTTTCAGCCCTTGCGCACACCCTGTGTGTCTTTTTGGTCTTGAGCATCAACCTTCCTGTTGCTCATGTGATGTTGTACTCACAGAAAAGGTCAAAGCTGAAAGAGGAGCTGGGTTTGGGTGACAACTGGGGGGACAGCAGTGATGACGATCAAGGTGAGGGTGCAGGAGCCAGCTCCTTAACAGAGGTTGCTGATTCTTGCTTCCCACTTTTGCTCTGAAAGCAAGGCATTGTGCATTCCAGTTTTGCCCAGCACGCGGCGGATTTGTTATCATGATTGAAGGTCAGGGGAGGCTGCGGCAAGCCTCACTGACCATTGTAAGGGTTCTACAGTGTGGCATGAGTCACAGGCCCGTCATTAGGCCTGTTGACCATTTTCTCTATGCTATGACCTTGTGTTAGCATAATTGTCCTCATACTTTTTTACATGCAGAAAGACATGAGGATTCACTTCAGGAGCATGCCGGTGCGTCTGGGCCAGGAGATGAGCTTGACAAGGATGGCCAGGTGGTGGTATACCAGCAGCAAGGCCTAATGACGACTGTCACTACGATGCCCATCGAGGACAATATCCAAGGCGCACAAAGCTGGGAGCAGAACGGGTGAGAGATGCAAGCAAACAATCCTTTGTTCAGGAGGTGAAGGTGGCACGCTCAGCGAGGGGGGCTGGGACCCGCAGTTAGATGGGCACATGGATAGGAATGAAGCGCTTGCAAAACACACTGAGGCCTCTAGATTGCTCTGCAACAGTTACTATTGAAACTTGTATAGCAACTATATGAATAAGGATCGATTCGTTTCACGGCCTTTTCTGTGGAATTATGAACAGGTCTCATGTTCACATTGTACTAGCTACCTAGTTGCTCAAAAACACTACTGATAAAACTCAACCAAATCCCTGAATTTAAAGCTCTCCTGTAGTACCAAAGTTTTTAGTCAACTTGATTCAATAACAATTCATTCAGGGCCCAATACTCACTATTCAAGCTGTCTGCCTGCAAGAGGAATGCTGAAGCGACCCGCTCTCAAATCGTTACTGTACCGCTCCTTGGGTTACCGTGAGTAATTTGATAATTGAGGGGGGCTTTGTGCTATGAAATCTGTTTGCAAATGATTTTTAGAAAGGGCTCGCAAATTGACCAGGTTTAGTCAGGCTGTGGTCACGCCTGGTGGCATCCCTTCCCGGAAAATCAGTCTCCGCTTTTTTTCTAAAGATCGATTGACCTGTGAACATGAAGCGCTGCAAGGGCCCTCCCTCGGGTTGCGCATAATCCTTGGATTCTACAGCTTCCCATCATCTTTGCAAAACCACCAAGCGTGAAAGTTTGTAGACCGTATTTACCCAGATAAGCGCAAAATCAAGCATGGAGGTGTGCACATGTCGTGCGTGCACGTGCGCAGCGTACATAGTGCACCCGTGCATGGAGCGCCTCGGCACACCACTGCCCAGAGCATGTCGTGCACGCACACACCCAGCAGCACATGCGGCAAGGTGCATCGTGCAGTCCATGTGAAATAGCTGATCTGAGGGAATGCTCGCACATGCGAGCAGGGCTGCATCAAGCACGGAAAGGGAGCATCCCGGGGGGCTAACTTGACTCCTGAACCTTCCACAGGACCCCACTCCTCCTTTGAACTCTCCCCTTGACCCTTCTCGTGATGCCGCAATCATCTGATGGTTGACCTGAGAGAAATGTCCAATTTCGCTGCCCATCTCTGCGGGAAAATCCCGGGGCAAATTCCTATAATGCACTCCGTCTGAGGAGGCCTCAGGGCCCTTCCAACGAATTTTGCAATTTTCAGGGGGAAGGAGGTGGGGGGGAAGGGGGACAATCCCTGCCCAGGGATTTTTCCATTTCGGGGCAGGGATGTGGGAGCGGTCACACCTGCCGCATTCCTCGCAAAAAATGCAGGGTTGTGGGCAGGGATGCCATCAGGTGTGACCACTTCCTCAGGGCCAGGCTTGGGCCAGATTATGGAGCCCCATGCTCAATAAGGGCAAAGGGCGCTATTTGATGTAAGTTGCACACAGCGGAAGCATTCAAAGACGGATGGGCAGCCCGGGGAGCTTTGAATCAGCCTTAATCCAGGTAATGCTCGCCGGGTTGAGGAGCATGAGAAGCAGCAAGCAGTAGCCATTGCAGCCTTGCCCCCACCTCCCAGGCCTGTGAGTAGGCCCAGGAAGCTGCCTGTTGTAAAGGCAGGTGCAAGAGAGAATGCCTCTGACCAAGCTATTGAGGCAGGGGCAGGGGGAGGTGAAGGGGGAGAGGGAGGGGGGCTGTGCCTATGGAGGTGTCCTCAGCGTCAGAGGAGGTCACGTCTGAAGAAGACACCAACATGCAAGAGTAGAGGCTGCTGGCAGAAAGTTCCAAATTGTGAGATTTTGCGTAATGCGTAATGTTTGAAGAGGCCTCGCAAACACCTTATACTTGCTGGGGAGAAAAGAGATTCATTGAGGACCTCTTATTAACTAGGGACTCGCGATACCACAGGAGTGATACGGTGCTATGTAAGATTATCAGAGGGGGCTATCTGAGGCCCGAAGTGGGTATGGTTTTGGCATGATCTCAGGGTATAATCTCCGTGACGGGCACCTTTCAAGCTTAGTGTAAGATGGTAGCCCTGCTAGCAAGCTTTTCACAGCACTTGAGCTTGAAAGGTGCCAGTCATGGAGACCATGCCTAATGGGCCGCGGCATGAACCCTACTTTTCACAGCCAAATGTCCACACCAGATCACCCTCTGCACCAAATTACATGATTTTTGGTGTTTTGGTGCTCGTGTGATAAATATACATCATTGAAAATGAATTGGAGTGAGAAGACCCAGCGGTTGGTGAGATGTGCTTTTTTCTGGGTCATTTACCTTATATCCAGCAAATGGGTGCCAAAATGGGTCAAAGACTGACACCCTCCAAACCTAGGTTCACATCCAATATCAAAAATCAACATAAGAGAAGTATGCTGGTGGGGTTCTGGGGATAAAAGGAGCTCTGATGGGCCTGTGGTGAGGGCGCACGTGCGCTATCTATGCCAAAATAAGCCAAAAACAGAGGCTGAACACCCACCCAGGCCACCAGGGTCGTCTTCTACACCCCAAATTTTGCCAGCAGGCTAGCTTTATGAAAATAGTTTAGTTTTAGTCAAAAAAGGATCACAACCAGACTTTTCGTCAGATAGTCCGAGTGAGATAGTCCCCTCTGACAATATTACCACATGTATCCAGGGATGTAAAAAGATGAAATGAGATGCGCAGGTTTGGGAGGTTTTATTCATTTAAACACGTGTAGAATTTGTGTATTTAGCGCATGTTCCTTGATCCTTGAATTTTGGAGGCAAAAACAGAAGTTGGGCTGGGGGGGCCAGGAGGGGTTCGTCTACACCCAAACTAGCCTCCCAATTAGGCAAGGCCAGAAGCGATAATGCTTAGATGCAAAGGTCTGGAGCGATACCAGGTCACCATAAGAGCATGAGGGCACACTGTATGTTTATTGTGATTATTGTGATTATTGTGATGATCGTCTTTCCAAGCCGTGGGCGAAGCACCGCGGCAGCCTCAGGCATACGTCACCTGCCCACACATCTCGGTCACACTCCGGATGGCCCTGCGCCCTGGCGCCGCGAGAATTCCACGGAAATGAATGTAATTTTTTGAAGCCCTCCAGGAGAGGTCCGGGACCTGGGCGCCTCGGGATGGCGGATGGATTTTCCCCGGGTATTGCATGGACCGGCACCTTGAGACTCCGCTTGAGACTGTGTCACAAGTACAGCAATTTAAACTCCAGCATTCAAATGTACATTATGTCCACAAATGCGGAATACGCTGAGATGACAATTGTGAAGCTTCTGGTCGAAGCTTCAGCACGGAACCAACGCTGCTTGGAATGCATATATATTAACTGAAATCCATATTTTAAATTTTTATTAGCCATGAACTTTGGAATGCGCTGAACTGTGTTACAAAGTTCCGGTCAATGCTTCTGCACGAAACCAATGCTGCTTGAAATGCATCTAATATGATCCTTTGAAAAACAATTCTTAATCCTTGGAATACGGGATACGCTGAAGTGCAATCGCAAAGCTTCTGACCGGTTGATGGTTCACGATTGAACCTACGTTATATGAACTTGAAACAATGACTGAAATTTTTTCAATATTTTCAAGGTAACATCGATCCTTTGTCCCAAAGTTGCACTTCATCCGCGCTGGATCAGCGACACTGACAGTGTGCCACTCAAACCCCTGTAACTGAATGTCCCTATTTCCAGTTATGCAACTTCAAGTTTGCCAGCATGCTGCTTAAGAGACCTGTCTATGAGGCACGCGGCTTGGCAGCTGCGCCTAGTTATCACTGTTACCTGTAGATAAGTGCAAGTAAATGCCTTACTGTGGGGGGGTACTTCAGTGGCGAGAATGGGGTTGAGAAGAGCATAGCAGAGAGAATGCAGATTAGCACATCCAAAATTAACTTTTGATTGATGCAAAAACGCAGCAAAAAAAGGAGGAGAAGGGTTCCTGAGCAAGCCTGTGAACCTGCTAGGCCCACTGTAACATTGAATGTCAACCCTGTATTGTAAACGGAGGTTTGTTCCATGCAAAAAAAAAATTGCCCATTTTGTTCCATTCCATTTCATAAATTCGACTTTTCCTGCATGTATCTACCCCCAAATTGTGAACAGGTTGTCTGAAGTGCCACTTTCCCTCAGGCCAGAATTGCCTAGTGATCACACTTTAAAGACACCTATCACGTTAGATATTTCAGCGTCAAAGTTGCGTGTTGTGATGATGGGGAAGCTGCTTGTTGCCCATTTCCATTGAAGCTTGCCTCCAGTCAGCCTTTCAAGCTGTGCTGGGCATGAGATACTTGCTGCCTTTGAGCTGCAAATTCTTGTATTGTTTCTCAGGCAATGTTCAGGGTCAGTTGTTCAAAACCCCATTCCGCGAGAAAGTGGCCTTGTAAAGAAGTTTCACATGGGACATCTAACTTTTCTTTTGTATACCTATCTTGCAGATCTGATGAAGACGATCGCAGGGATGGAGCTGCAAAACCGCACCGGCATAAGGGCCATGGATTAAAACAAGGCAGTGAAGGCGTGCAGAAGAAGCAGCATCGGCAAAGAAGTAGTAAGAAGGGTAATATGACGGGACAAGGTAGGAGCTTAGGATTGACATGGTGTCCGACCTCATCGCATACCTGAGATCTGACCTTTTTTTGGAACATGCTTACAATTGGGAAGGCTTCCTCGTGGCCCTTAAGCGCACATATGGTATGATCCGGCATCTGTGCAGGGAAGAAGCATGGAGGCAGAGGAGGCAAAGCCAAGGGCGCAAGGAATAACAATCGGTGATTTTGTTAGCAGCTATGTAGTATGGCCAGTAGGCTAGTTAGAAATATTGGCCTGGACACGTGATGGTTGATAAGCGGATGAGTAGATATCGAAGCTGCCTGTCGTCATGCACAGTGACATTGCAAAGAGAATGTGTTAGAGAAGTGGCTTGCACTTCCAGAGGTCATTCCCATGCCTATCCTTGTAAATTGAGAGAGAAGGCTGCATGGTTAGTTGAGCTAGGCAGAGGCAGGTGAGGAAGTGAAATTGAGCTAGGGAGTGCGAATGGGAGTAGTAGATCAAGATGGAGGTTCATTTGCTGAAAGGCTTGGTTTGAAGGCAAAAAAACTTTATTGATCCATCCAGGCTTTGTTTCCAATATTATTGGTAGTACCTGCAAAAGCGGTCTCCTCCACTGTAGCTCCATGTCACGCCAGATTTGTGCAGTGCCAGATTTATGCTGTATTGTGAGCCGGAGGTCGATTGAGTCAGTTGGAAGAGTATTTGATCCTGTGGTCAGTTCAGATATAGCTGTATTTGAGCAAACGTGGTGCGTGGACTGGCTGCGGACAGCGACAGGGTGCACCAAGCAGACAATAGGTTGTCCGGGATGAGACTGAGGAGCCTCTGATTCCCTTTTCCTTCCCTACATGTTCTTTCTCTCGCTTCAGCCTGCAACTAGGCAAGGTCAGCGCTGCATGCAGCTGCTGTCGGATGCACTCACACTGGACGGACTGGACTTGGCTGGACTGGACTGGGCGCTGCCACGCCTGTGTGCCCCCCAAAGGCTAGAGGGGTCTACTCCCTGGCGAACATGTTACAAGGTCACTAGGAGCAAACAAGGTATTACTGCAAGGTTGTCTTTGACGTGCTCAAATACAGCTATAGCTGAACTGACGACGGGATCAGGTACTCTTCCAACTGACTCAACCGACCTCCGGCTCACAATGCAGCATAAATCTGGCACTGCACAAATCTGGCGTGACATCCAGGTTTTGTTTACAAGCAATTGTATCCATACGTATGGCTAACCCAGCCCTAAACCCTAACCCATGTCTTTCACTCATCATACCTTAAATAGAAGCATTGCGACAGCCAGAAGCATATGATTAAGGATATCCAACAAATGACACGGCTGGCACAATGAATTAGTGGCACTGCCATAGAGATGCATCATATTCATATGGCACTTTCTGAGTGTATAGCTTCGACTCAGGAATAACTGAATTATAGAAGAAAGCTCGTACCTTGAATTTTAAGGTTAAGCTGCAAGGACAGCCAGACGAGGGCAGCTAGCTAGCCAAGGCCTTGATATCAAACAAAATCAACAAGTGGGGCTGTAATTTAAATTCAATGGGAAAATATTTAAAAGAAATATAAAGTACATATAAAAGCTCCAAGCTTGAACGCTTTAGTAGATGTCACATCAGGATCAGCCCCGCAGCTGAGGCTGCAGGATTTTCAACTTGGAGTTTGCTACATAGTTTGTCAAAATCTAGGACATGACCGGATCATCACCGGTTCGGTTGACATGTCTTGAAGGTCGACCTTCAAGACATTTGACGTCAAACGAACGGCTGAGATGCGCAAAACTTTAAATCCTCAAAATGGCACTCCTGATGCCCCTGCAGCAGTTCTCCCAAATGAACGTGGGCTCGCAGAAGCCATCTGCGGCCCCCGTTCTGAGGTAGGTGTTTATCCCTCCCTTCCTGCTGGATCGTGCACACTGGCTGTTGCTCATCATCACGTCTCGCGTGCATTTTTCCGGCTGCGTGTCCCTGGTTTCCCACAGGCAGCAGCAACGGTCCGTTCCAGGCAGCACAAGGGTTACGCGCAGGCCTCGCGCAGGATCCGCCGTGCGGGCGCAGCAGCTTGATTACAAGCAGGCCGGTGTGGACATTGATGCCGGCGAGGAGTTGGTGAAGCGCATCAAGAAGATGAACCCATCGCTGAACACGGGCTTCGGAGGCCTTGTGCCTTTCGGCGACTCCTTCCTGGTCTCCGGCACGGATGGCGTGGGCACCAAGCTGCGCCTGGCCTTCGACCTTGACAAGCACGACACGGTGGGTGCAAGCATTGTCGTGCTGCGTCACCTGCTGCCGCAGACTGGCAGTGGATAGGCGCGCAGGAGGAGAGGAAGCAGAGGAGACGGCAGGGTGTGACTTGCAATGGAAAGGCGTGCCTTCCAAAAACGTGTTCGCCCCCTTTTCCCCCCTCCATCACGCCCGCCCATCTCCCCTTCCCATCCCTTCAAAACCCTTGCTTGGGCATGCAGGTTGGCATTGACCTGGTTGCCATGAGTGTGAATGACATCGTTACCTCGGGCGCACAGCCTATGTTCTTCTTAGACTACTTTGCCTGCGGCAAGCTCAACGTCGATCAGGCTGAGATGGTGAGTGACAGGGAATCAGGTTGCATGGATGATCAAGCATGGCTGGAGGAAGACATCCATTGTGCACTTGCGTAATAACACCTGTCACATGGGCACTGTGCTAGCTGTCATGCAGGGGCATGTTCGCCAAGACTCAAGTAAGCAGTGATTTTTCAGCAGCAGCAGCAGCAGCAGCAGCAGCAGCAGCAGCAGCAGCAGTAGCAGCAGCAGGTCAAGAAATTCAGGTGTAATGCTGGAAGTACAGACGTGACCAGCCACGTGCATGAGCATGCCTCAAGTGCATGCAAGCATGCTTGCGCGGTCCTAACCAATTCGCCTCAACCCCTCTTCCACTACCCACTATCTCTCCTGTCCCCTTCTCTTTTCTTTTTTGTGGGACAAAACTCGTGTGTGATGACTTTTCTACACTTCCATAGTCACACGTAACTGCATGCATCAACTCACCATCCCTGCCCATCCATCACGCAGGTGGTCAAGGGAATCATTGAGGGTTGCAACCAATCCGGGTGCGCCCTGCTAGGTGGAGAGACAGCTGAGATGCCAGGTTTCTACAAGGAGGGCGAGTATGATTTGGCTGGTTTTGCTGTGGGGTCCGTCAAGCAGGACAAGCTGATTGACGGCTCTAAGGTGGGTGTCAGGCTAGGCATTGTAATACAGTTGATGCATGTGCAACAGGTGTCAGGTGTTTTGAGGACCCGTTTGTGCTGCCTGGAACACCAGGGAGGTGCAGTTGGCAGAATGAAGTCTGTGTTGCCGACAGACCTTACAGGTCTGCCATAGGTTCCTAGAGGACCTGTGCCTATTCATGTCGTAAATCAAGCGGCATTTATTTAATGCTGCACTTGCTGTCACATGCACCCACACATGCAGGTGCATACGCAAGCATGCGCTCTTGCACGCGCACACAGATGCACAAACTCATGCGTGGGAGCGCACACACTAACACGCACATGCCTGCACTCGGACATGCGCACGCGTGCACTCAGACACGCACATGCACACACACAAACACACATATGCACACACGCGCACACACACATTGTGACATTTGTGGAGTGCTTCGTCTCGCAGGTGAAGGAGGGCGACGTTGTGCTCGCTCTGAAGTCCTCGGGCGTGCACTCCAACGGCTTCTCCCTTGTTCGCAAGGTGCTGGAGGTGTCAGGCACCAAGCTCACTGACCCAGCGCCATGGGGAGCAGGCGGCAAGAGCATCGGCGAGGTCAGTGTGGGCCGGTTGTTGCTAGCATTACAGCTGCAGCTGTGTTTTTTGTCTGGCTAGGGATGAAGTCTTCCCTCCCTTCCTCATAGCACCCCAAAGATGTGGGCGGTTTGGCTGTGAGAGGCAGGCAGGCAGCGCAGCAGGGGGGCAGGCAGGCAGGGAGGTTAAGCATGCCTGGCACAGGACAGCAGCACCTCATGCCGCACGCCTTGCTGCGTATTTTCCGTGTGCGACGGCTGTGTGGGCACATGGGGTGCAAAGCCTGGAGCTCTATCTGCAGCAACATGCATGTGCAGGCCTTGGTCTGCAGGGGCTCTGGTATGAGTGCACGCTGTTCATGTGTGCATGCACACGCGCATCACCTTTGTGTGCGCATGTGCACACATGCAGACATACGCACGCGCACACATGCACAGACACGCACACACACATGCACACGCACACTCATGTGTGCGCACTGTGTGTGCATGCGTGACTTATTATTGGAGCGCCACCCACCGGCGGCCCCGAGCGTGCTACCCCAGCACGCCCCACTGCGCTATTGCATGCAGGTGCTGCTCGAGCCCACCGTCATCTATGTCAAGAAGGTTGTGGCTCTGCACGAGAAGGTGACGTTGAAGGGAGTGGTGCACATCACTGGGGGGGGCATGACCGACAATATTCCCCGCGTCATCCCAAAGGGCCTGGGTGTGGAGATCGACACCAGCTCTTACCAGGTGCGCGCACAGTGCAGTGTGCAGGCTGTGAGCGCGAGAGCGTGCTTTGCTTGTGCGCGTGCGTGTGTTTGAGCATGTTTGGATCTGGGCGTGTACCTGCGTCTCCGTGCACATGCTAGTGGTAGCATGGATCAAGTGTGCGAGTGCATGGCGCGGCCCTCTCCTTCTGCACAGGTGCCATGCTGCATCCCGCTGCTCAGGCCAGTTGCACGCCCACCCAGGGCTGGGTCGGCATGAGACCTCATCAGCTCAGCGCCCGCCTGACCCTGGCGCCCTGCCTTGCAATGAGCCTTCCCCCACAGCGTGGCGATGCCCCATTTTTGACTCTGTTGGATGAGCCAAGGCTTTTGATGCACAGCCGGGCGCTTGATAAAGGGGTGTCCCTAGTGTGAAGGCGAGCCGCGCGGTGCGAAGGTGCACGCGTATGCCACACGCGTGTGTGCATTGCATGCCTGAGCTGCAGCACTGAGGCACACAGGCGCACGCTTGCCGCGCATGTGCACGACAGGTGCCTGAGCTGTTTGACTGGATCATGAAGGCGGGTAACGTGCCCATCGACAACATGCGCCGCACCTTCAACATGGGCGTGGGCATGATCATGGTGGTGGACCCTGCAGATGTGGAAGCCGCCTTAAAGGAAGTGCCGGACGCCTTTGTGCTGGGCAAGGTCGTGAAGGAGGTTGGCGTGCAGTACAAGTGAGGCGGGTGGGCCGCCAGGGGGGGTGTGTAGAAGCGGGCCATGGCGCAGGCGGGCGCGAGGGCTCATATGTGGTGGGTGCCAGTGCTGGTGGGCAGCAAGTGGGATGAATGAGACTCGGACAAACGGCTGCGATGGGCGCCTAGACATGCCACGGTGCACGGCAAAGGAGGGGGCGCTCGGAGGGCGCCTACCCTGGAATGAAGGAGCCGGCGTTTGAGGCCGGCGCAGCCGCGCCTGCATGACATATGTAGGAGGGCTGCATCCAGCGTGGGTGCATGCGTGGGGCTCTGCAGGCAATGATAGGCTGGGCAGCATGCCGACGTCGCACTGGTTGGGTTGTGCGCTCTGCTGTCAGGCAGCTCCACCCTATCGCCGACAGTGCATTCCTCCACAGGGGCAGGTGACGTGCTCTGAACAGTGAAGGGTGCTCTGAACAGTGGAAGGTGTTAGGCAGGGCTGTGCCAAGGTCAGTGTGGCATGGGCTCCAAAAATATCAGATGTCTGACTGCAGGGGTCAAGACTAGAGGGCAGTTGGCTAGGTACTTCCATGGTGTGTTTGACTCTGTTAGACTGCGTAGATGCACAGGCAACTTTTTCAGGTAGTGTTTACGTTGTTTTATGTGTGGCATGTGGTGCATTAAGCTTGTCTGAGGAATGCACAAAGAGGACTTCTAGATCCTAGATTGGAATGTTTTGGCATGTTTTGTTAGTGTTGCTGCCTGTTCCAGCAGTGTGTCATGGATCCATGTGGGCACCCAACCAGCCCGGCCAGCGCTAGCCTGGTCTCATGTAATGCCCGTTGAGGCTTTGCGTGTGATAAGATGGATCAGGGCATCATGCACACGCTTTTGGGAAATTGCAGGGCTGTGTGGTTTTTTTTGGGCTAATGTGGTAACCTCTGCAGTATTCTGGATCCGTGGCATGCTTGCTAACACTTCTCATTCATCCAGCTGCCAAGCACGATGAATTAAGTGGGCCCTGACTCTTTGTGCGTGTCGAGCATTATGCCCTACCCATGCCAGTGGAATGCATGAATAATGGGACGCCAAAGACCATGTGCTTTCGTTTTATTTTTATTTTGACCTTCCTGTAAAGCTGCTGGAACTTGAGACGCAAGCCAAATTAAGTCTATAATGTCCGAGATGAAATGGCAGACATAGTTGTGCCGTTGAGACAGTCTGACTAGGTGAAGGTTTAAGGTTATAAGGCTGTATCCGCCGAAGAGGGCAGCTTAGCCGATTGTTAGGTTAGGTTAGGTTACATAGCTGTATCCGCCGAACGAGGGCAGCTTAGCTGAAGCCTGAAAGGCCTGCAACCCTAAACCAAGACTAAAACGCTCAAATCAGGTGAAAGGTAGTGTCTGGAAGCCAGATGTTTTGGTGAATAGGTAAGGTTTCAAGGCTGTATCCGCCAAAAGAGGGCAGCTTAGCCGGTTGTGGCCTCCAGTGAGGTTCGAACCCCGAACCCACAGGTTGCGAGGGTGGATAATCGACTTTCCATCGCAGGTGCCCCGCCGCCTGCTCGATTATCCGGAGCTTGATTTGGTGAATAGCAAGACTGAAAACCGGAAGAAGTTTGAAGGCAGTTCACAAGCGCGCAAGGGCAAGAGCAAGCCGGTTGTTAGAGCATCCAATGAGGTTCGAGCCCCGAACCCACAGGTGCGAGGGTGGACAGCTGGCTTCCCATCACAGGTGCTCCGCCGCCACCGGAAGTCTGACTGACATCCACAAGAGCGCAACAGCAAACGCTCCACTTACAAGTTTACAAGTTTGAGTTTGACCTCCAGCCAGGTAGCTTGACTGTTCAGGTTGCTTGTGAACACCAGCCACTGGCATGTAGAAAACATCCATAATCTCTGAGATAAAACGACAGGAATCATAAGTGTGTACCTGGAAAATTGAAGACATCCTCAGAACAAGCTTGGGAGAAATAAAAAGCTACAGTCTGATTGACAGTAATTTTGTGTGACAGTGGTAAATCGTGAAAACAAGTCTGCAATTAAAGCCTCAACGAACACATTTGCATGCAAGGGCACAGGAAAGTAGCGTGTTTTTCGTTTTTAATTGCCTGCAAGCCACACTTATCACAGGCACCATCATGATGTTCCTAGCTTCTTGTCTCGACACGCAGCGCATGGGAATGTAACCTGAAACGTGCCACGTTGCGCAGTGTTTGCTTGCCCAAATCCAGATGCAGATACTTAGGTACAGAAAAAGGCTGTCCATCAACAGTCACCGACCTAAGAGGCAAAGCAACCCAATTATGATATTTTGCAGCCTTGTCCGTCTGATCTTAATTGCCTAGCCGGTTTGCCTGGTTCCAGATACTCCTCAACCTCCTTCTCACATCAACAACAGATTGTGACTGTTGGATCGTTTGAAATGTTCTCACGCGATGTTGGAAATCACCGCTCCTTTCCAGACCATGTAAAGCATCCAAGAACTCAGCACTCCAGCACTTCTTGTTGATAGTGCTCATCGCAATATCAGCCTTGAGGACTTTGGCAAGAGTGCTACTATTACT
>LFCJ01002491.1_pt1 | contig 13298 bp, 12 predicted proteins | sample 643141 | NCBI WGS metagenome assembly LFCJ01 (sample SAMN03766243, study PRJNA286221) | soda lake metagenome | biome: soda lake; feature: Kulunda steppe; material: water; isolation source: sample B1-Br-g2 brine of Lake Bitter-1 | place: Russia: Kulunda steppe | collected 2010-07 | reverse complement strand
GCGGTCGGGCGGTGCTCGGGGCCGACGTCCCCTTCGACGAGTTCTCACGCGCCTGTGATCTCGTCGAGTCGTACTTCGGAGGCGTGATCGACGCGGTCGCCCTCGAGATGCCGACGTCCCGACCACAGCTGATCGCGGTGCTCGCCCGCGTCCAGCTCTCCGGGCGAGCGCTCGGGGTCGACGGACTCCGCGAGCGTGGCGAGTTGGTCTGTGGTTCGGCGGAGGAGTCGGTGCTGTGGCTCGACGGCGGCTTCTGGGGGGAGCTCGCCGAGGACCACGGCCTCGAGCCGGCCGAGCGGCGGTCGGCGAGGGAGGTCCACCGTCGGCTGGCCGTGGCGATCGGTGGCGACGGTTCGGTCGGTGGCCGGGACGCGTTCGTACTGATCGAACGGCCGCCGCCGGTCGACTGACGGAGTGTCGGCGCCGACCGGGCGGCCGGGGTGTGTCAGCTCTGGTAGGCGAGGTTCATGATCCACTGGGAGAACGCGTCGCTCCGGGGATCGATCTCCTCTTCGCCGATGAACGGCGAGAGCATGTCCCCGGCCATGAGCAGGGTGAAATCGAGGTCCCGGGCGGTCGGGGTGATGAAGTAGGTGTTGTGTCCGCTGTAGACCGTCTCCTCGCGCTCGACGAGCTCGCGCTCGACCAGCGACTCGACGATGCGACTGCCCTTCCGCGAGGAGACGTCGAGCTCCTTCCAGAAGTCACTCTGGTGGATGCCGCCGGTCTCCCTGACGAGCGCGAGTCCGCGGCGTTCGTCCTCCGAGAGCTCCTCCTCGGCTGCCGCGACGCTCACGCGAACCACCCTTCGTCGGTACGGGCGACTGCCCGACGGAGTCCGTGCATGCCACAACGAGGGGTATCGAGCCGCTTAAAACTGCCCTTCGAGGTCGACCGGACGGTAGTGGCTCCGACACGGCGGCCCGTCGGCGAACGCGTACCGCGGCGACCGTCCCGTAGCCAGAAGCGACGACGACCGGGTTCCGAAGCCGTCCCGGTGGAGACAGACGCCGTACTCGTGGTCGCCGAGGACCGCCCCGGCCCGGTCGAGCCAGTCGGCGGCCGTCCGGTCGTCGGTTCCGAGTGCCCCCGTCGGGCCGTCGTCGGCTTCGAGCGTCCGTCGGACCGCCCGGGCGTTCTCGGCCTGCTCGCGCCCGAGATCGTCCCTGTTCGCGGGGATCGACGGCCGGTCGGCGAGCCCGACGTTGACCGCGACGTGGACGCCCGGCTCCAGGGTGCGGCGCTCTAGGCGGCCGTTCCAGGACAGCCAGACCGCGTCGGTCGCGTCGGCGAGGAGGAGGTTGAAGCCGGCGTACTCGGCGTCCGCGACGGCCCGCTCGACGAGCGTCGCCGCCTCGCGTGCGCCCGGACGGCGGAGGGCGTCGGCGACGAGCAGTCCGCGCGAGCGCTCGCCGGCCAGCTCGGCGTCGGTCCACCGGTTGGTGATCCCGACGAACAGCCCGCGGTCGTTGAACCCGATCCACGTCCCGCCGGCCTCCCGGTCGCGGGGGGCGACCACCGCGGGTTCTCCCGGGGAGACCGCAGGAGGACGCGACGGCCGGTCGAGCGCCTCGTCGCGGTTCGCTCCGACGACGACCGGCGCCTCCTCGAACACCCTCCAGGCGATCGCGAGCGTGCACACGGTTCGACGTCGGGCGCGACGGACTTATCGCTCGCGGTCGTCGTTACTCCGGGTGACACGGCTTGCGGACCGAGACGGCGTCGGGACCCTCGACGTCGACGGCGTAGCCGTTGTACTCGAACTGGACGGTTACGTTCCCGGCGGACGGCCGGAAGAGGGCGTCGAGCGCCTCGGGCTCGATCGCTTCGTACAGCGGCGCCTCCAGCTCGTCCGGGTCGACGCCCTCCCGTTCGGCGACCGACCTGACGACGCGCACACTCGGTGGCTCTCCGTCGTGCATGGTCGGCCTGCCACAACGTTGTATATTAATCTACGGGACAGTATTAATAAAGAATCGAGATATATTATTCATTGCGTCGGACAGAAGTCGGACGGGGGCGGCGATCGTGCCTCGGGGCCGGCTCGAACCGACGAACCTATTCGCGCTGGCTCCCAGTTGTCGACCATGCGAAGGCGGACGTACCTCCACGGACTCGGCGCCGCGGGCGTCGGCGGCGTCGCGGGCTGTCTCGACGCCGTGCCGGGTGCGAGCGACGACGGGACCGTACTGGCCGCCCCGAACGAGCCGATGGACGCGTTCGCGTACCCGACCCACGGCGAGGAGATCCCGGAGTTCTCCGTGCCCGACGCGTTCACCGGCGAGGAGATCTCCCCGTCGACGTTCGCCGGCGAACGGGCGTTTCTGTTGACGTTCATCTTCACCAGGTGCCCGGACGGCGCCTGTCCCGCACTCTTGTTGCGACTGCGCCGGGCCCAGGAGCTGGCCGCCGAGCGGGGCCACGGCGACGACGTCGCCTTCCTCGCGCTCACCTTCGACCCGGAGTACGACGACGAGACGGTCCTCGAGGAGTACGCCGACCAGCAGGGGGTCGACCTCGAGGCCGGCAACTGGCACTTCCTGCGTCCCGAGAGCATCGACGAGGCCAAGGAGCTACTCGACTCGCAGTTCGGCCTCGTGATCCAGAAAGGGAGTCCGGACGAGATCGACCACGATCACGACGGCGAACACGACCACGGCGACGAAGACGACCACGATCACGGCGAGGCTGGGGACGACGAGGACGGCGAAGACGGCCACGATCACGACGATCAAGACGGCCACGAAGAAGACGGCCACGACCACGACGATCAAGACGGCCACGAAGAAGACGGCGACCACGGCGACGGCCACGATCACGGCGACGGAACCGACTACACCTTCGCCCACCCGAACCTCGTCCTGCTGGTCAACCGCGAGGGGATCGTCGAACGATCGTACCCGACCCGGGAAGTTCTGGAGGACGAACGGCAGTTCCTCGACGATCCGTCGGACGTCGCCGAGGACCTGCTCACGGTGGTGGAGGGCTGATGCGTCGACGCGACGCCATCGCCGGCCTCGGCAGCCTCGGCGTGATCGTCGGCGCCGGGGCGCTCGCAGTCGGCGGTCGATCGCTCCTCGAAGACCCCCCCGAGGAGTCCGTCGAACCGATCGAGATCGAGACGATCGACGCCCCGGGCAGCGAGAGCGGGGCCGTCACCGTTCCGGACCCCGAGCGCGTCACCGTGATCGACTTCTTCGCGACGTGGTGTACGATCTGTGAGGCCGAGATGCCGACGCTGGTGGAGGCAGAGGCGACGACCGGCGAGGACGTCCGGTTTCTCTCGGTGACCAACGAGCCGGTCGGGCGCAGCCTGGAGGCCGAGGACGTCGCCGCCACCTGGGAGGAGTGGGACGGCGCCTGGCTCGTCGGGCTCGATCCGAACGTCGAGCTCGCCGAGCGCCACGACGGGCTCCAGTATCCGACCACCGTCGTCCTCGACGGCGACGGCCGGGAACACTACTACAACCAGGGGACGAAAGAGCTCGAGGAGCTACTCGCGGGCATCGAGGCCGCTCGGACGGCCTGACCGGGAGATCGCGCCGAAAAACGGCTCGCTACCGATCGGTACGTCGGGGATACTTAACCGCCGGCGAACACGACGGCTCCGACGTGAGATCCCGCCCTGTGAGGTCACCGACGACGCACCGAGCCGACGGGGTGTGTCGACCGTGAACGACCGCGAGGAGCGGAGCGAACGGGCCGGCGACGCGGAGCTCCGTTCCGTCCTCGAGGCCGTCGACGTCCCAGTGGCCGTCCTCGGCGCCGACGGCGACCTCGTCTACGCGAACGCCGCGGTCGAGGCGACGACGGGGCTGACGCCCGACGAGCTCGTCCGCGACGGCCCGGCCGACGCCGTCCACCCGGAGGACCGGGAAGCGGCGCTGACGGCGTTCGCCGGGCTGCTCGCCGGGGGAGCCGGCGGCCGTCGTCGCGGCCGGTACAGGCTGCGGGCAGCCGGGGACGGCTGGCGACCCCACGAGGTGACGCTCGTCGACCGACTCGACGATCCGGCGGTCGACGGGGTCGTCGCGACGGCGACGCAGTCCACCGACGCCGACAGCACCCTCGGGTCGGCGGTGGAAGCGACCGCGGTTCCCGTGCTCGTCCTCGATCGCTCCCTGCGTGTGGTCGACGCCAGCGACGCGGCGGGCCGACTGTTCGCCGTCGAGGAGGAGGCGTCGTTGCCCGACTCCTTCCCCGGGGTGGCCGGCGACGTCGCCCGGGAACGGCTCCTCGGGGCCATCGAGACCGGCGAGGGGGTCGAGTTCGACCTCGAACTCCGGGGCCGGAGCTACCGGCTCGACGCCCGGCCGTTCGAAGACGGGGTCGTCGTCGTCGCCGTCGAGGTGCCGGCGGGGGTCGCCCGTGACGACCGACGGCGACTCGGCATCCTCGAGTCGGCGCTCGACGCCGTGTCGGACGGGCTCCTCGTCGTCGACGGGCGGACCGTCCGCGTGGCGAACGCGGCCGCGGTCGAGCTCCTCGCCGACGGTCCCCTCGCCGGCCGGGAGATCGACGGGCCACTCGGGACGTCGGCCGCCGCCGAGCTCGCCGCCCGGGCCGCCTCGCCGGTCGTGGGCCGGGCCGAGCCGATCCGGACGACCGTCGACCACGCCGGCGAGCGCGTGCCGATCGCGGCCTCCGTACGGCCGATACCCGGAGACGACGCCGTCGTCTGTCTCCTCCGTGACGAGCGCGACCGTCGGGCGATCCGGGACGCGCTGTCCGCCCTCGAGCGCGCGGGGACGGGGCTGCTGGCGGCCGACTCCGTCCCCGACCTGCCCGCGATCGCCGCTGAGGTCGCCCTCGAGGCCCTCGGGGCGGACGCCGCGGGCTGTTACCGTCGGGTCGACGGCCGGCTTCGGCCGTCCGCCATCGAGACTGCGACCGCGGACGCCTCGCCTGTGCTACCCACGCTCGAGGCCGGGGAGACCGTCCTCGGGGCGGCCGACGGCGTCGAGATCCACGGCCGGGAGGCGATCGGGGCCGTCCTCGACCGGACGGGGATCCGGGCCGACGAGGTCGTCGTCGGCCCGCTCGGGGACGAGGCAGTGATCTTCGCGACGACGGCCGATCCGGAGGGGTTCGGGGACCACGCCGTGGGGATCCTCGGAGCCCTCGGGGCGATCGCCGCGCTCGGGGAGGCCCGCCTCGAGGACGCCGCGAGCCGCCGCGAGTGCGAGCGTACGCTCGCCGGGGCGAACGCTCGCCTGGCGGCCACGGAGTCGGTGCTCGACCGGACGGCAGCGGTCGTCGGCCGGCTGGCGGGGGGAACGGACCGCGAGGCGGTGGAGACGGCCACGGTCGAGGAGCTCGCGGCGATCGACGGCGTCGAGCTGGCCTGGATCGGCGAGCCGGACGTCGTCGAGGGGGTGGTCCGTTCACGGGCCGCCGCCGGGCGGACGGAGTACCTCGAGTCGGTCACGGTCGCCCTCGACGGGGACGAGCCGACCGCCCGGACGGCCACGGACGGGGAGCCAACCCTCCTCGCGGACGCCGTCGACGGCCCGCCCGGTGTGAGGTGGCGTCGGGAGGCGCTCGACCGGGGGATCCGGTCGATCCTGAGCGTCCCGGTCGCCGCCGGGGAGTCGGTGTACGGAACGCTCACCCTCTACGGCGAGGGCGTCGCCTTCGGGGAGTCCGCACGCGCGACGGTGGTCGCCGTCGGCGAGCTGCTCGCGGGCACGATCGGGGCCGTAGGGAGGCGCCGCGTCCTGCTCGCCGACGCCGTGACCGAACTCGAGGTCGCGATCGCGTCCGACGCGGATCCCCTCGCCGCGCTGGCCTCGGCGATCGACCGACCCCTCGAAGTCGGAACGATCGTCCCCCGCGGCGAGGGCCGACACACGGCCTTCGTCGTCGGGGCGGACGAGGACGGGCGAGCCGGCGGCTCCGAGGAGCCCCCCGGGAGTCCGGACGACGTCCGGAGGGCCGCGGCCGGTCTCCCGGGGGTCGAGTCGGCCCGGCCGGTCCGGACCCAGAGGGGGGCGACGATCGAGCTCTCGCTCGACCGTCCGACCGTCGCGACGACGCTGGCCGACGCCGGAGCCGTCCTGCGGTCGGTCTCTCCAGCCGGCGACCGGGTACGGCTCCTGATCGACCTCCCACAGGGCGTCGACGTCCGATCGCTCCTCCGGACGATCCGACGGAGCGATCCGACGGTCGAGCCGGTCGCCCGTCGGGTGCGCGAGCGACCGACCCCGGCCGCCAGTGGCTTCCGGGCGCGGCTGGTCGAAGAGCTGACCGACCGCCAGCGCCACGCCCTCGAGGCCGCCCACCACGCCGGCTTCTTCGAGTGGCCACGCGAGAGCACGGGCGAGGAGGTGGCCCGCTCGCTCGGAGTCTCCCAGCCGACGTTCAACCGCCACTTCAGGGCCGCCCAGCGGAAGCTGTTCGCGCTCCTGTTCGAGGGCTCGGACGGGAACGCCTCCGGGCGCCGGTGACCGACCGAGGGGCCGGGTCAGCGACCGGCCGGATCGGAAAGGGGTGATTTACCCGTCCGCTGGCACTTATCAAATCCCGAGAACGTGAATAGGTGTAGCCCCCCGGAGCCAGCGCGTGTCCGTGTGTAGCATCACGCTCTATATGGGACGCGTTCGCACGTCGATCCGATGAGCGATCTCGCGATAAGCGACGATTACCGGGGTGGGGACGGTTCCGCCGGACGTGCGGGGCTCCGATCGCAGGCGGTCGACGGGCTGATCGCCGAGCTCCGCCTCGAACACCCCGACCTCCTGCTCGCCCCGACGATCGAACGCGCGTCCGAGCTCACCCTCGAGCCCGAGTACCGGACGGCCCTCGACGGCGCCACGGTGGTCTACCTCTCGGCGTACGGTCGGTCGTTCGAGGCGTTCGAGACGGCCCTGACCGCCGACTCGACGGTGGCGGAGCCGACCCTCGTCGACCGGTATCCCGACCGACGGGTCTACCGGGTCAAGGCGACCGACCGGACGGTCGAGATCGCCCCGGAGACCGCGGCCGTCGGGGGGCGGATCCTCGAGCGCTCCGGCAGCCGTGGCGGCTGGGTGGTCGTCGTCCGGCTCCCCGACAGATCGTCGCTCGTGGCGCTGAACCGGCGGTATCGCGAGCTGGGCCTCTCGATCGAGGTCAGCCACATCAGGCGGGCAGACGACGGCCACGACGGTGTCGTCGGCCTCACGCCGAAACAGCGCGAGCTCCTCTCGCTCGCCCACGAGGAGGGCTACTTCGAGATCCCACGCGGGATCTCCCAGAGCGAGCTCGCGGCGCGTCTGGGCGTCTCGAAGTCGGCGGTCTCACAGCGGCTCAGGCGGGCCATCGCGGAGCTGTGCCGGCGCACGCCCGTCTGAGGCGCCGAACGTACCTGTTGGCTCACCGTACCGTTCGACAGGCTACCCGTACACCCACTCGGGCCGGGCATCGCCGGTCGGGCGTCCGGAGACGAGCGCGTGAGCCGTCCGAAACCGGACGCTCGTCCCCTCCGATCCGGTGCCGTCGCCGACGCGACGGCCGATTCGGCGGGGCCAGTACACCGCCACTACCGGCGGCAGTAGCCCGTATATAGTAATGGACCGGCGAGGGGTTGCCCTCGGGTATGTCCAAGAGTGTCCATCGCATCCGAACGGTCTCCGGCGTCGACGGCTCCTCAGCCCGCACGCCGCACGCCCCACGCCTCCCCTCGCGGGCAGACGCCTCCCATCGCGTCCCGCCCGTCGCCCGGACGTCGAGTAACTCCCTCCGCGGGGTGAGCGGCTGATGTGTGGAATCATCGGCCACGTCGGGGAGGGCAATGCGATCGATGCGCTCCTGACCGGCCTCGAGAACCTGGAGTACCGCGGTTACGACTCGGCGGGCGTCGCCGTCCAGAACGGCTCGGGGATCGAGATCCGCAAACGTTCCGGACGGCTCTCGGAGCTGAAGACGAGTCTGCTCGGGGAACAACTCGAAGGGGAGGTCGGCATCGGTCACACCCGCTGGAGCACCCACGGACCGCCGACCGACGAGAACGCCCACCCGCACACGGGGGCGACGGACGACGTGGCGGTCGTCCACAACGGCATCGTCGAGAACTACGCCGAGCTCCGCGAGCGGCTCCGCGAGCACGGACACGAGTTCACGAGCGACACCGACACCGAGGTCATCCCTCACCTGATCGGCCAGTACGTGGCGGAGGGGATGGCGACGGAGGCCGCGTTCAGACGGGCGGTCGGCGAGCTCGAGGGGAGCTACGCCGTCGCGGCGATGGTCTCGGACGAACGGGCCATCTACGCCGCCCGACAGGGTTCGCCGCTGGTGGTCGGCGTCGAGGACGAGGGCGTGTTCCTCGCCAGCGACGTCCCCGCCTTCCTCGAGTACACCGACACCGTCGCCTACCTCGAGGACGGCGACGTAGCCGTCATCCACCCCGGCGGGATCGAGCTGACCGACCTCGCGGGCCGCTCGGTCACCCGCGAGCTCCGGACCGTCGACTGGGACCCCGAACAGACCGCCAAGGGAACGTACGATCACTTCATGCTGAAGGAGATCCACGAGCAGCCGACGGCGCTCGCCCAGACCGTCGAGGGCCGGGTCGACCGGCGGTCCGGAGCCGCCACCCTGGCCGAGTTCGAGCCGGGCGATTTCGCCGGGATCGATCGCGTCCAGCTCATCGCCTGTGGGACCTCCTATCACGCCGCACTCTACGGTTCGCTGTTGCTCAACGACGCCGGCGTCGACTCGCGAGCGCTCCTGGCGAACGAGTACGGCGACCGCTCACCGCCGGTCGACGAGGGGACGCTCGTGATCGCGGTCACCCAGAGCGGGGAGACCGCGGACACGCTCTCGGCGCTGCGCCGGGCGACGGCCGCCGGCGCCCGGACGCTGACGGTGACGAACGTCGTCGGCTCGACGGCGACCCGGATCGCCGACGACCGGATCCTCATCCGGGCGGGGCCGGAGATCGGCGTCGCGGCGACGAAGACGTTCTCCTCGCAGGCGGTCGTCCTCGCCCTGCTCGCCGACCGGATCGCCAGGGATCGGGGCGACGACTCGCCGCTCGGACCCACGCTCGTCTCCGCGCTGAAAACGCTCCCTCGACAGATCGAGCGAGTGCTCTCCTCGACCGACGCCGGGGCGATCGCTCGCCGGTACCACGGCAGCCGGTCGTACTTCTTCATCGGCCGCGGGCTGGGCTACCCCGTCGCCCTCGAGGGGGCGTTGAAGTTCAAGGAGATCACCTACGAGCACGCAGAGGGGTTCGCGGCGGGCGAGCTCAAACACGGGCCACTCGCGCTCGTGACCCCCGAGACGCCGGTGTTCGCGGTGTTCACCGGCGAGGAGGACGCACGGACGCTGAAAAGCGCCGAGGAGGCCGCCACGCGCGGCGCGCCGATCGTCGCGCTCTGTCCCGCAGACCACCGTGCGACGGCGGTCGCGGACGCCCACCTCGAGATCCCCGACGCGCCACCCGAGACCGCCGGTCTGCTCGCGAACGTCGGCCTCCAGCTCGTCTCCTACCACGCCGCCGACCTGCTGGAGCGGCCGATCGACAAACCCCGGAACCTGGCCAAAAGCGTCACCGTCGAGTGAGGGCAGTCCCGCCGGGCTCAATCGTACCGGAACAGGACACAGACGGCCTCCTCGGGCCGTTCCTCGAGGAGTCGGTAGGCCTCCGGGGCCTCCTCGAGGGGGAGCTCGTGGCTCACGAGCTCGCCGACGGGGAGCTCCGCGAGGCGACGCCAGGCCACCTCGTGTCTGCGGTCCCGGGACCACCGGGCGCCGTGTTCCGGGGCGATGGTGCTCACCTGGCTCGAACGGAGCTCGATCCGGTCGCGGTGGAACCGACCCCCGAGTGACACCGTCGTGGGTTTGGTGCCGTACCAGGAGCCGACGACGACGCGCCCCCCGAAGCCGGTCGCGGCGATCGCGTCGTCGAGCGCGTCGGGGTTTCCGGACAGCTCGTAGGCCAGGTCGGCCCGGTCGCCGGCGGTCCGTTCGAGGGCGGCCGCGGGCGACTCCTCGCCGGGATCGACCGTCAGATCGGCGCCGAGCTCGCCGGCCAGCCGGCGGCGTGGGCCGATCCGGTCGACCGCGAGCAACCGTTCGATCGGCGTCTCGGCGAGCAAGGCGGTGGTGAGCAGGCCGACGACGCCCTGTCCGAAGACGACCACGCGTTCGCCGATCGCCGGCCGGCCGTCGAGCAGGAAGGAGACGGCGGTCTCGGCGTTGGCGAACAGCGCTGCCCGTTCGGTGGAGACCTCCTCGGGCACCGTGAGTAGCTCCCCGGGGCTGGCGAGGAAGTGGCTCTCGTGGGGGTTGTACGCGAACACGCGACGGCCGAGCCACGCCTCGTCGACACCGTCGCCGACGGCGGCCACCCGGCCGACGACGGCGTAGCCGTACGACAGCGGGAAGGAGAGATCGCCTTCCAGGGCGTCGATCCCCTCGTCGGCCTCGAGCGTCGCCGGCGCCTCCCCACGGTAGATCAGCCCCTCCGTGCCGGGGCTGATCGCCGACCGTCGGCTCTCGACCAGCACCTCACCCTCGCCCGGCTCCGGCCGCGGCCGCTCTCTGATCTCGACCGTCTCGGGCCCGGTGAAGTACAGCCGACGGGCGGTCATCGCCGGAGCCCTCCCCGGGACGGTCCGGGAGCCCTCGAGCGGAGGGACCGTCCGGATGCTCGCTGGAGGAACGTTCGTCGTCTCACACACCGTCCACTCAGGGTGGGTCGTACTTGTGCGTTATGTGCGGTCGATCGCCACCCCGGGGCGACTCGGGCCACCGGTTCGGCCCACGGCGGGCGTCTCACCGCGTCGTCGCGTGCCAGTCGGCGAGGAAGTTGAGCAGGAAGGGGACGGCGACGGCTGTCGCGAGCGGACGGGTTACGCTCTCGTCGGGAACCGGCAGGAGGGCGAGCCAGATGACGCACATCGTCGCCGCGCCGAGCGGGCGTCTGAGCCGGCTCTCGGGCAGCGCCGAGACCGACAGTCCCCGGCGTCGGCGCCACCACGTGCCGAACACGAACAGGTACCTCGCCACCCCGACGGCGAGGAAGGGGAGAGGCGCCGCCCCGTAGCTGACCGCCGCGATCGCGCCGGCGAGCACCGCCAGCGAGTCGATTTCGCGGTCGAGGCGCGCGCCGAGTTCGGTCACCGCCCCCCTCGTGCGGGCGAGCGCGCCGTCGATCGCGTCGAGCCCCGCCACGAGCGCGTACAGGACCCCGGGGGCCCAGGCCAGCGTCGCCACCGGCGGCCCGGCGACGACGAACCCCGCAAAGAGTGCGAGTGCCGTCGCACGGGCGACGGTCACCCAGGTCGCGAGGGTGAGCCGTTCGGGACCCGCCTCGCGGCTCGCCCGGCGGATCGTCCGCCGGAAGACGGCCAGCTCGAGGCCGAGGACCGCCCCCACGCCGAGGAGGAACTCCGGCGGCGGCCCCGCCGTCCAGAGTCGGTCGAGCGTGAGGAGGCCGCCGACCGCGGCGACGGTCGCGACCGTCGCCGCGAGCGGCCACCGGCGAGCCGGATCGACGTACCCCCGTCCGACCCCCCCTCCGGTCACGCCGGCACACCCCCGCGGAGGTCCGGGTGGTCCGGTCGTCTGCCGGCCGGCCGCTCGCAGACGGCGTCTCTCACCGCCTGCCACTCGGCGTGTCGCCGGTGGACCAGCGTCGGGACGGCCTCGAGCCCGAGCAGCTTCGCGATCGCCAGCCGGTGTTGGCCGTACGATCGCCAGAGCACCTCCCCCTCGCGGCCGACGTCGACGTTTATCTCGTCGAACCGGGGCACCGGGGTGCCGACGTCCGTCCCCCCACGCAGCTCGGACTGGAGGCGGTAGCCGTCCGCTCGCATCGACTCGTACAGCCGGTCGATCCGGGCACACCGCTCGTCGAAGCCGGCCATCGAGGGGTGTCCCCACGCCGTGCCGAACCGCTCTAGCTGATCGGCGAAGTGGGCTCGAAGCGGCGTCTCCGCCCACGCTCTGCCCTCGCGGAACCGCTGGTCGATCGCACGGGCCACGGGCCGCTCGTCGAACGGCTCGCGCGCTCTGTCCCAGTCGCCGTCGACGACCCGTCCCCACTGGGCGTACGGCGGGGCCGACTCGAGGACGCTGTGACGGATCCGCTCCGGCTCGGTCCAGACGAGCGCGAACGGATCCGCGTCGGTGTACCGTCGCGGGTACAGCCGGCGTCGGAGCCGGTGGTACGTCCGGAGGGCGTCGACCGGGACGTGGCCGGTCGCCGGCCGGCCGACGCGACGCCTGAACGCGTCGACCAGACGGCCGCGAACCCGGCGGAGTCGGCCCGGTGCGGGCTCGTCACTCACGGTCAAGGAGGACGACCAGGACGACGATCAACACGAGCTGTGCGGCCTTATCCACCAGTTCGATCGTGCTCACCGGTGGGATCGGCTGGTTGAGAGCGAACCAGAGGACGATCTGTCCGCCGACGAACGGGATCCCGAGGAGGTAGACGAGCCGACGCCGGTAATCTACGAGGACGGCGGCGATCCCCGCAAGAAAGCCCGCCGTCGAGATCAGAAAGGAGATTCCGAACGCGCCGGTGAGATCCTGGACGCCGAGGACGAGGTGGACGGCCGCGGTCACCAGTGCCGCGGCGACGCCGACCCAGGCGACCGGCGACAGCGAGTCGAGCGCGAGGATCCCCGCTTTCGAACCCATCGATGCTACGTTCGACCGACAGGTAAAAACGCTTTGCCCAACGCACCCGCTCAGACCTCGTTGGCCGGGGGAACGACGCGCTCGTCGGGCGCGTCCGTCCGGCCGGTCACGAGCGTCCGGGTTTCGGCGCCGATCCCGGTGGCGGCGGCGAGCGCGAGGAGGGGGAGGCCGTACGGCGCGGTCGCCACGGCGAGGGCGGCCAACAGCCCGCCGGCCACGTACGAGGCGGGGCCCTCGCGGCCGACGAGCGCCCCGCCGACCGCGGCGAGCCCGATGGCCGTCCACGCGACGGCGACGAGTCCGACGACGACGGCGAGCGGGATCGCGATCACCGTCCCGAGCACCGAGAACGTCCCTGCGGCCGTAGAGAGGAGGAATCCGGTGTACACCAGGACGGCGAGCGCGAGCGCGCCCGGCACCCCGACGACGGCCGAGATGACCGGGCTCCGTCGGGCCGCCCTCATCGTCCGGCCGCCGTGGCTCCGGGCGACGCCGAGCACGACGGCGCCGACGGCCAGCGTCGCCACGAACGCCAGCCCGGCCAGCTCGAGCGGCGAGAGCGCCGCGCCGAGTTCGAGCGTGCCCCCGAGACCCACGGAGCCGCCGGAGGTCGTGTGTCCCACTACCACGGAGCTCACGTCCGTTGGTACGTCCGTTCGGAT
>LFCJ01002490.1_pt1 | contig 13298 bp, 13 predicted proteins | sample 643141 | NCBI WGS metagenome assembly LFCJ01 (sample SAMN03766243, study PRJNA286221) | soda lake metagenome | biome: soda lake; feature: Kulunda steppe; material: water; isolation source: sample B1-Br-g2 brine of Lake Bitter-1 | place: Russia: Kulunda steppe | collected 2010-07 | reverse complement strand
CCCCCCCTGCACTTCCTTGCTTGCCTCCCCCCTGCTTCCCTGCCTGCCCTACCTGCTTGACCTCTACAAGCTTGCCCGTCTGCTTGGCCAGCGCATCCTCCCTGCCGCACACGGCCACGCCGACTGCCAGAGGGGCCGGGTTCCCTGGCACTGCCACCCCAATAAACTCGTCCCTCTTGAAGGGTGGCACATACTCAGGCTGCAGCATCACCCTGCACTCCAAGCCACAAGCACACAGCGGGTCATTGCCAATGTGGAGGGGCATGCTGGGGCCCCCGAGCAGCTCTTGCCATGTGTGCTGGCATGCAGCATGTGTGCGTGGGTGCGCAGGCAGACACCGACTTGATGCCCTGTGGGACAGCGCTGAGGCCCGTTGGCAGGCGGTTGGTAGGTGTATGCGAGCACGGACATGCGCACGCACACCACGCAGACGCCTGCACACACACACACACACACACACACGCACGCACAGACACACGTACCCGCACACATATACGCACGCACGTACGCACGCACGCGCACACACACACACACACATGCACGCACACACACGCCTGCACACACACACACACAGCGTGCTTTTGCTTTCATTGTGCATGCAAGCACTTGTGCGCACGAAATCGCCTGCTTGGCCATGTGGCTCATGCATGCAGGCGCGTGGTGCATGTGTTTATGTGCTGGCGCCAAGAGATAGAGGCACAACACAAGGTGGGTATATCATACACATGCTCCTCATGCCTGCACAGCCAGCACCAGGTGCAGAGTGGTTGCTACAGTCCTTGACTGTGTGAGCACGCCGTGCCATTTGCCACACATGCCCTACCCTGCCCAACTGGCACATGTCGTGCCATGAGTCAGATGCAATGACACACAGCAAGCAGTGCCACATGTCTTGGCTAATGTGCTAGCCTGGCAAACAAAGTATGCGACACGTGTGCCTTCAAGGCGCATGCAAGGCACCATAGCTGGAAACTTCTTGCTCTGAGTAAGATCAATGAACTTGAGTGTGGGTGTGTGACTGCTTGCAGGCTCGCATCAACACGGGCGGCAACAGGGGGGGGCGAGGCGGCTCTGCCCCAGGTACATCAGGCCACATAATCAAGGTTTACCATCTACCAGAACTGGGAGGCCAGCAGCAGCTGCGCAGCAATATGAGCAGTGAGGCAGAAGCAAGGCGGCCGCACCCAGGAAGCATCAGGTCCGCGCCGCCGACAAGGTAGGTGGTCACGGCCGGATGCTTCACATGGACCAGGGGAACCATCTGAGGCACCTGCGGGCCACAGTCAGCCGTGCAGTGCGCGTTATGCATGGCTCTGACTTGCATGTGAGGTGCATGGGGCATGCTGACGCGCAGGCGGACTCTGCGTGGGCGGATTGTGGCTCCACCCTCATTACGCACGCAGGTGGATGTCGGCTCAACCTCGAAAACGACCCTGACAGTGCAGGCTGCATGGAGGTCCCATCTCTGCGTGCTACGCGCAGTCCCTGTGGGATGGGAGCTCTGTGAAGAACACTCAGGCCTCCACAGAAGCGATGGTTGGAGGCATCCATCTTGGAGTTGTAGGTGGCAGAAGGCAGAGAGACATGAGGTCTGTCGGGCTCTGCCAGCGGGCTTGTGAGGGGCCCCAAATCCACACCTGACTGACCCTGCAGAGTCCGTCATACCACTCCACAAACCCTAACCCTCCTGCAGATGGTCAATCTATTCGGTACCGCTTGCGCACAGGATCCCTCGGGATCACACCCCTGCTTTGGAGGCTTCAGACTGCTTGTTTATTTGCAGTCACAACGTCACCCTTTGCATTAAGCATTGATACACACATCATCAGCACTTCGCTTGAGAATTGAAGCAAGGTCATTGAAGTAAGGCCGCTTTGGTGAGAAAGATCCGGACACTGTACTGATACCTTTCAACCTATAACCCAAGGGGGTGCTCTGAGGCACCAGTTGGTTGTCGAGTTGGTTTAAGCCTGGCTGGCCACCAGATCAGCAATCAACATCAAGGCCCAGCTGTGCGCCATTGCAGGATTATAAAAATGGCGCGCAGCAACATGATGATAGGCAGGAAGACGATTTCAGCGCCGCGCGAATGACCCGCAAGTCTCTGGGCGGAATGGTGCAAGCACAAGGTGGCGGACGACCCAGCCCGCGAGTGTCATCAGTAATCCCTCCGACCGTACTGACCAGCACCAGTTTCTTACAGCAGAGTGCACGGTCACTGTGATGCTGGCGGCTGTGCAGGAGGGAAACAGTGCACCAGCAGAGGCTCTTCTGTGCGAGTGATGCAAGCACACCTGTTCCAGTGTCCGCCAGCAAGACCGTGGTGTTGCCCCGACACCAAGCCGTGCTGTGCGCACACTGTCCTTGTGCACTCGTGCATAATACGTGCATTAATGATTAAACGCGCTGCGTGCCCTCCAGCGGCAGGGCCTGCTCCGACTACAAATGCAGGTGGATGCAAGCACAGGCCAGGATGCGTGCAGGGGGCAGGCTGCACCAGGCATTGGGCAAGCATGCCCATCATCATCATCATCATCATCATCATCATCATCATCATTATCATCATCATCATCATCATCAGCAGCAGCAGCAGCAGCAGCAGCATCAGCATCATCATCATCAGCAGCAGCTGCAGATGTGGGAAGTGGCTGGTAATGCTAATGCTCATCACCACGTTCAGCATGACGTGGTAAATGTGTCCTGAGGAGATCCGGACACTGTGCTGATGCATTGCGCATGCTTGCACCCTTGACCCTAACCACGTCATGCTTAAAGTGGTAATGAGCATTGCCAGCCACTTAATACCAGTGCTGCTCCTGCTGCAGCCTCGCCCAATGCCTGCTGCAACTCTGCTGCACGCAATCTGGCTCAGGCCAGGCGTTGGTGGACGACAGCATGCTAGCATCGCCCCGTCAACCGCGGAGCCGTGCCCAAATTTGTGCTGGACTGGACAACCAACTTCCCAACCGTCCACCTCTTGCAGGCTCCAAGCACAGGAGCACTGTCCCACAAGGAACCAGTACTTGCCAACAGAGGCATCAGTACCCCCAACTAGTATACTGATGCAGTGTACCACGACTTTTCATCGTGGTACACTGCATCAGTACCCCCAACTAGGCATCAGTACAACGTCCAGATCCGCAGGGGCTTGAGGGCTGTTCATGAAAGGGCTTTATGCAGCCACTGGTGCCTGGTCTCAGCGCGACATTAAGCATCACGGGCCCACACATGAACACGAAAGGCAATCAAGATGGGATGCGGGGTGTGGAAGTGGCACCGACAGGGAGCTGGGGCCCCACCCGCAAACACTGAGCGCACCTCCCTGCAACACTAGACACGTTGGGCTTGTGCGCGCATGCACGGGGCAGATTGGCAGGGAGCTTTGGGATCCACCAGGGAGCACAGTGTGCACCTCCCAGAACATTTCCTTCAGGTCAGAGCCCCCGAGCGCTCACCTTCCAGAGCGTGAAGATGGTGGGCATGAGGTCCATCTTGCCGCTGACATCCACCAGGATGGGGATGCCATCAAGCTGCAGGCGGTTTCAACGCCGCAAAGGTTTGCATGGGGCTCTTTTGCTCTTTTTTTTTTTGCTCTTTTTTGTGCCCTGGGATGGGAACGGGTGGGGGTGACAGTCTGGGCAGGCGGCTGGTCTGGGCTGGCAAGCAGGTGCTCGAAACCTGGCTCTAGAGGGAGGGGCAGTGGCAGGGATGACCGGCACCAAAGGGGCATGGCAGCAGAAACCGAGGCAGTCCACAATGACTATGGGTGAAAGCTGACTTGCAAACCGCGGATCAGAGGTGGTGGTGTACCAACCATCTCTGCCGCAAACATCCAATCTCACTGTTGGGACTCGTGTGATGTATGATTGATTTCAGGGGGGGGATCGTATCAGTGTTTTTGGATGCACCCGATCAAGGCGCATTGTCTGTGTCAGAATCCCATCCACCTTGTAAATGTGCTCTCTTCTGGGCGCAGCCAGCTTCAAGCTCTCCAACTCCCCAGCTTTGTTGGGTAGCACAACCTGCGCGTATTGTGGGTTGTGCAACAGTTTCTTGGTGAGATGGGGTGTAGCGGCGGCAGCGCAGCAAAATCAATCAAGTTGCATTTCTCATTGCCAAAGCTATCAACCAATACCGTACATCTAGGCTTGCATCATCCAGGGCAGGGAACTGCTTTTCCAAGGCTCTTCTCAGCTTCTTCCTGTCAGTTCCCCCAACAATATTGCTCTGACCAGTCGAGAACGGCTTCTTGAACATTTTTCATATTTTTTTGCAATACATCTTTCGTCACCATAGTTAAAGATAGCCCAGAGATAAACAGCACGGTTCGCACTTACGCAACTTTGCATTGACGTGATAACGATTTGTTCGGCTGATGTGGGAGTTGCCGAACACCAAATCGACCTCCACGAGATCTCAGCAGATCAGTATCCGTATAAGCTGTGTTATGTACCGCGTGACGCTATTATGTAAAGCTGTGTTATGTACAGTGTGACGCTATCGTGTAAAGTGGCACATGCCACACGTTAGGTTTAACAACACCAAGACACGCCCCCTCGCTGCAAGCTGCCCTGCAAATCCAAGACTTCCAGATTAGTGCCATCAAAATACAGGTTGCACGTTGGCAAGGGCACCGCAGCAAAAGTTGCATGCGGTTGGAATGGCGTGCCGGCGTTAGGCGTGGTGGACCCCGCAGTCATGCCTGAGGTGATGGAGAACTGCCAGATCAGGTCCTGCAGAGCCGCCTGGAGCATGCCTTGCGCGAGCACCTGTGCATGTGTGCAGATGCACTCTTGTCAGGCACGGGTGGGGCTTGACACGGGTGAGGTGGCACGCCTAAGTTCCTGGCCAGGAAGGGTGCGTGCTGCCCTTGGCATCGGCTTGTCCACACCCCAAACAGATCAGCATTTGGAGCAGCTGTTCTCAGCTCAAGCTGTGTTAGGATCAGTCTCGACACGCCATTTCAGCTTTTCCCCGCAAGAGCTCTCAGCTAGCCCGTGTGGCGTATCTGGGACACGCACAAGGTTCAAGTCTGGAGGGGGCAAGATGCAACACCGGCAGCTGATCCCAACCCTGTGCATGTTGACTAGACTGGCTTTACACTCATGCCTTGAGCTTGGGTCTCATCAGTTCCTTTTCCCGGGTGATAGACTATTGCATGCACCGAACTGCGCTTGCCTCACGGACCTTTGTGGGTGGCCTGTTGGTCATGAAGTGGCAGTTACAAAGTGCACTCAGGACTTGCAACGGCCCAGGTCAGCGCCTCATGTTTAGCAGCCTGCATATGGTCCTTCCTCAAGCAACAAAGCGTGCACCCACAACTCCCGCGCGCAGGCGGAAGCACAACAACAGTACGGCCGTGCTAGCACAAGCAATAAGTACACACAAACAGATACGCATCCCCACGTGCATGCATCTCGCTCATGTGCAACACGTGCTTGCACGCACGCGTGGGGTTACTATCCGCACCTGCGCCTCCCTGCCCTCCTGCGTCAGCGCCCCCTCCTCACGCGCGCACGAACACACCGCCTTGCATAGCGTCAAGCCATACAGCGGTACCCCCAGCTGCACTGCCAGAGGCACCCAGCCTGCGCCCATCTGCAGTACATCCTGGCCCTCCTGCTGCTGCTGCTGCTGCTGCTGCTGCACGGTCGGTGGAGGGGGTTGTGGCTGTGCCGCCTGCTGCGCTAGCAGGTTGCTGCCATTGCCGTAGCCATAACTCCCTGCCACAGGTGCGTCCGCGCCCGCCCAGTGCCATCCGTCCTCATCCGCACCCTGCAACCCTGATAGTGCGTCCTTGGTGCCGCTTGGCGGGCCATGTGTGCCGTGCATGCTGGCTGCATCAGGTCCTGCCATTGATGCCTGTGGTGCTGCAGCCGCTGCAGCTGCCAAAGCAGCGGCGGGGGATGCCATGCCAGGCACGCGGGCCATGCGCAAATAGCCAACCTGCGCAAGTTTGATGGGCGTGCTGTGAACATGCTTGCACAGGCAATATTTTGTGCCCGTTCAAGGGCTGCCCTAGTAACCGCCCTGGCCAAGGGAGTGACGCGTGTCCTCAAAGCAGAGGAGCGAGGTGGTACCCGACAGAGTGCAGCTTGTTCAGTTGCTCATTGGTTAATTGGCGATGACCAGCCACAAACCAATCAACCGGACAACCAGGCTGGAGGTAAACCTTCAACATGTAGCTTATTGGTTCACTATCAGGGGAGAATCATCAGTGCCCGGAACTCCAGGCGCATGTTTGGGCATTTTTGCCCATGATCGCTAGGGTACTGATACTAAGGGCATTCCTTGGATAGAAACTTTGGATCCTGGCAAGCATGCGCAAAAGCCGCTAAATGTGGGGTTGAGGTTTGGCAGGGTGTATAAGAGACAGCATTGTGCACAATGCGATCTCTTGTTGCGCAGTAGCCCTGCACACAGCATCACCCCCTCAAGATGGCAGGCCCTTCATCAATAAAAAAGGTTGTTCACGCTGTTACCTTGCCTTTTCATTATCCTTAGGTGCAAGCCCCTGCTGCATTGCAGCAGCCAGGCTTGCTTGTTACTTTGCTTCAATCAATTAGTGTTATTCAATTTAAATTCTCGGACTTCAGTACTTACTTGCGCAACTATGATTGGCCTGCTGGGACAGTTATATCCTCCCCTTAATCCTATTGGTGCCTTCCTAGGTTTAAGTGCAGGTTGCAGGCCTGAAAGGCTCAAATGAAGCTGCCTCCATTCAGCTCTTGACCTTATTGTCATGAGCTATTCTGCAGCTGATGAGCATCCCACTGCTTTGCAAACGATTCATTATGTTTCACGTCTTGCTTGCGCTTGTGGCACTGCCCCTGGATTAGGGGCCTGTGTCTTGGCTAAGTACTATACTTGCGAGCGCCTCTCCCCCGAGCTTCTAAAACCTTGGGACAACTCAGTGCTTGTTGTTGATGTTGTCGTTGATGTTGTTGTTGCACTCACCATACTCGACAGACCTGTCTTCTCAAGGGCCACCATCAAGTCCCTTGAAACAGCGATGTCGCAAGGCGAGCCTGCGCAAGAGCACACTTTTTATCATGACCGAGAGCCCGAAAAAGTTTAATTTGGTCGCGCCACCAACTGGCAACGATGTGTCGTGCCTGAACCAGTGTACTCCATGCAAGGCCTGATCCAGTAAAAGCTATACCAGGCTTGAACTCAGGGGTTTAAAGTAACGGTTGGCCTGACCCGACATTCAAAAGCCTGTAAAGACTGGACTTGCTTGTAGCCTGCAGGCTGTACCTGCCTGCTGTTCGTACGCCCCACTGGGCCTGCCCCATTAGGCTTGCCTGCCCAGCTGAACCTGCCTACCCCACTGGGCCTGCCCCATTAGGCTTGCCTGCCCAACTGAGCCTGCCTGCCCCACTTGGCCTACCCCACTGGACCTGCCTGCTGCTAGTCCGCCCCACTGGGCCTGCCCAACAGGCCTACCTGCTCAATGGGCTGCCAGCCCCACTGGGCCTGACCCACTCGGCCAACAGGCCCCGCTTGGCCTGTATGTCTGACCAAGCCTGCCCCACTGGGCCTTGCTTGGTGATTCATCTTGACACACTAAGCCTGATCTGGCTTGGTAATTTATCTTGACACACTAAGCCTGATCTGGCTTGGTAATTTGTCTTGGCACACTAAGCCTGGTCTGGTGATTCATCTTGGCACACTAAGCCTGATCTGGTGATTCATCTTGGCACACTTAGCCTGATCTGGTGGGCACCACAGAGCCTGACCTGGCAGGCCCGCCCCTTGGGAAAGTTTTCTTGGGTTGATTCATTCTTGTTGGGTTTATGAACCATGACATCAACCTGACCATAACAGGCCTGTCCCACACAAGCCCAGCTCCTGACAAAGCAGGCCACAGAGGCCACAGAGGGGCAGGGACTTGTGAGAAGTGCACAACACCTGTCCCAAGTTTTGAAGTTTCAACTTCATTGCCAGCCTGGTCGCTGGGCTAGCGCGTGTCGCCCGCCCCTAGACCCGCTGAAGGGGCAATGGTTAGCAGGAGGCGCAGAGAGACAGATGGGGCGCCTTCAAGGGCCGTGCTCCCATGCCTACTCACCGCTCCGCCGCTCCAGGCCTCGTAACAAGTAGGCCTGCGGCACCTTTTCTGCACTGGAACGGCCCCTGCTTTGCGCCCCGCTGCCCGCAGGCAAGAGGCTGCCTGGAACCCCTGCAAGTGTGTGCAAGTGTGTGCATGTGCATGTGAATGTTCGAGTGCATGTGAGTAAATGCATGCGTGTGTGTGATCTGTAAAGGGGCAGGGGCAGTCCTCTACATTTGGAGCTTGGCAGCGTAGGGCACCATATGCACCCAGCTGTTGTTTGCCTAGCAGGAGGAAAAGAGCGTTTAAGCTTGTGCAAATGGGTTGGCCCCAGTACATACACCCAAGCAGCTGTGCGTCACAGTCATCCCAGCACAGGCTCAGCAAGCGAACTCCTGCTTGAGCATGCATAGACCACATGCAACAATGGCCAATGCATAGACCACATGCAACAATGGCTGCTGCGTAAACAAACAGCCACAAAACGTGGAGATGCCTTACTGGACCTGGCCCAGGAGCAGCTATGGTTGCAGGGCGCATGGAAAATGCCAAGACAGCATGATATGCCTTGGCACACAAGCAAGACGGGTGTATCGGAGGGCCACGTTTTGTTTGGCTCAGATTTGAATTGTCACCTCCAGGACTTGTCTGCTGCACGTCCTGTGGACAAACTGCAAGTGCACTCTTGATCCTATACCAAGGGACACAGCAAGGAAAGGCTTACACAGCTGTACAGACCTACCCCCCATTGGCAGAGAGCAGCCGAGCCAAGAGCAAGCAAGGCCTGCGACCAGGGCACACTAGAAGCCCAAGTAGGCCTCCTGCCAAGATAAGGGCCCCACACACACCAACCCCCACCAAGCACCACAATACAGCAGGCAGACACAAACGCGGCAAGATACCTGGGGCGGAAGATGATGGGGGCGGGAAGGGCAACGCGGGGGCAGGCAAATCATCCCCAAGCAGGTCCCCGACAGCCCCCCATGAGGGGGCAGCAGCAGCTGCAACAGCAGGAGCAGGCGCCACGCCCGGAACCTGCTGCTGGCACAAAGGCTGCGTCTGCATCTGCGACTGCGTCTGCGACGAAGATGTCAGCGCCAGCGGTGGCGCCCTGGCCCCCGTCCCGCCCCAGAGATTTGCCAACGCTGGCACAGAGGACCGCACAGCCTCCCGCACAGCTCGTGGCAGCGGCAGCGGCACATCCACCACGGCACCTTCCGGTCCGGCTCCGCTCCTGGCATGGGCACCCTCCTTGGCCGCCGCAGCAGCGATCCCTCCTTGCAGCACTGTCGTCCCGCTTGCCTCCCCTTGCTGGCCCCCTGCGCTGGCCGCCGCCCCCACACCTCTTTGATCCTGCACACCCGCCGCCCTGTGTCCACCAGCCTCTGACCCTGGTGCCCCTCCGCCCCCCACAAGCCCCCCCAGCCAGCCACCCTCCGCCCAGCCTGCTAGCCCCACCAGGTTGGCCATCAGCCCTCCCTCGCTTTTGTCCACATCATCACCCCCCCACAACAGCCCGTTCCCCTGCAACCCCTGCCGGCCTGCAGCTGCTGCGGAGAGGTGAGCCGGGCCGGGCGGCGCAGCGTCAGGGGCCAGCGCCGCGGGGGCGGGGCTCGACAGCGGCTCAGCCGGGGGCAGGGGCGCCGCAATGTTGATGGCCTGCACCATGAGCGCTGCGCGCACAGGTACAGCAGCGTGTCAGGAGGGCAACTCTGCACACTGGAATTGCCATGAGCACTGCAGGCTCAGGTATGGCACTGTGTCTGTAGGGCAACATTTGGGGCAAATTAACATGCCCGCCCCCACTGGTTTTGGAAAAGGGACAAGGCGCCTTAGAGGCAAGGACTGCAATGTTCATGATTTTAAGTGTAGCTCAGCTCGTGGCATTAAGCTAAAGACAAATGGACTGTGGCCATCTGAGAGCCTTTGGCGAAGGGACTGGGGGCCTGAAACAAAGGGAGTGATAGGGCTCGCCCACAGGGCTGATGCAAAGTGACTGGGGGAAACTCTTTGTGAAAGTATGCCCAAACACAGGAAAGAAAAGCGTCTGCTGCATACGCACATAGCGATGGTAGGGGGGGCGTTAGAAGGCAAAATATGGTGCAGCCACTTATGGCAGATGCAGCATCCCGCCATGAGAAAACAGAATAGGAGCAGGGGCAAGAGGCAGCAAAGTGCAGGATTTGCAGGGGAATACAGCCAGACAGGCATGCACTCCTTAGCTCCGGGTTGCTGCATAGAATGCATGCGCACATGCACGCACATGCACACGTGCGCGCACGTACACGTACACACTGTGCGCAGGGCGCTAAGGCAGGTTGTCAACAGGGTTCCCTCCAGGTCCCATAGCGCACCAGCACTGAACACGAGCACGCTCACCTGTGTGCGCGAGCACCTCGTTGATGGCCGCCAGCAGGAGCGGGGCCTCCACAAGGGCCATGCTGCTGCTACCCGACGCATCGCCGAACAGCCCGGACGCTTTCACCCTTCGTCAGAGTCAGGCAAGCACGCACGCACAAGTAAAGGTCACTGCGGTTCAGCTTGCTCGTTCGCCTTCTGACCATGGCACTCAAGCCCACATGCAGCAGGATCCGCCTGGTATGCTGGAGCTGAAGATGCCTCATGATGGTGAGCTACATCCACCTCCAAAAGGCAAGCTGGCCTCCACACATGACATGATTGCATCGCCGTGTTTGACTCCTTTCATGCATGTTGGCTTTCTGATGTCACCCGCCTTCCAGGTCGCCCATCACTCAGGCCTGGCCTCTGCACGCGTGCGCCTGCCCCGCAGAAGCGCCTCCTTGCTTGTTCACACTTTGCCCTCCCGACTCCCACACCACTGACACACAGAGCGTAGGTGCATTGCACTTTTCCGCATGATCACACTCCGCCCTTACATAGCACCTCCTGCCTCAACCCTTCAGCTTGCCACCCGTAGGTAATTGCAGCAAGCCAGACACCTGCCCCTCATGACACGCCAAGCAAGCAAATGGACCAACCATGGCACCAAATAAGCTGACCGTCTAAACCAGCAAACACACTGAATGGCAAGGCAGCAGCATATGAGCTGAATAGCAAGGCAGCAAGTAAGCAGACTGGCCATGGCAGGAGCAGCGCACCGACAATCCAGACACCCAGACACGCCTCTGTGTACAGACATCCAAGTCCACCATCCAAGTCCACCTTGGATCCAAGGCCACCATCCCGGTCCACCTTGGATCCAAGGCCAGACATCCAACAGTCCACCTTGGATCCAAGTCCACCATCCAAATCCACCTTGGAGTCCGGACATCTCAATCCACCTCGACAATCCAGCACCCCTCCAACAACATTTGCATTCATCGGTCCATAGCTGCCAGCAGCAACTCTCGCCAGCCAGCACCATCCCCAAGCCCTTACCCCTGCTGCTGCTGCTGCTGCTGCTGCAGCTGCGCAGAGCACTCTTCACATGCAAGCTTATGATGCCAAAGTATATAGTCCAGGAGTGCCGCGTGGCCTGGCTGAAGGTTTGAAGCAAAGGGGAGCAGCATTGCTTGTCTTTGGGAGCGAGTGAGGCCTGAAGCTTTGAACACTAGGGGTGCTACGTTGATTGTCTTGGGATGCTTGTGCAATGCACCCCCATAGGTTTGCAGCCTGGGGGTGCTGCGCCTACGGGTGCTGCTTTGCCTGCCTTGTGTGTGCATGCAAGCCCTAGCGTATGCAAGCCCTCAAGTAAGCCAAGGTGTACTGCGGAAGCTTTTGCTGGAGAGGCGCAGGGTTGGTGGTAGGGCTAAGGGCGTGACAGTATCTTCTGCTTCAGTCTCACACGACATGGCCTCACCCCACCGCGCCATTCCCTGGGTCATCCCAAGGGCCACAGCAACGCGCGTGAGGCGCACTCAAACCACACCACACACATGGCACCGCATGCATCTCACACCACACCACACACATCGCACTGTGTGCATCTCAACCCAGTTGCTCTCACCTTGCAAGGCCGGGCCCCTCATCCCAGGGCCACAGCAGCGCGTGCGTGGCACACTCAAGCTGCGGAGGCAGGCGAGCCACCTTCTGGCCCGCAGCAAGCACCAGGCTCATGGGTCCAGACCTGTGATGCGGACCCACGCAGTACGAGTTCAAAAACGTGTGGGGTGTGCACAAGCTTGCCATGCTGAGGTGGGCACGGCTGGGTGCACGGAGGTAGTGATCAAAGCGATGTGAGCGCAGGCTTACTACTTGAGGATGTGCACAAGCTGGGTCAATGGTATGCATCAGTATGGATACCGGGAATGATCTGCAATCATGGCGCTGTTGATGATGGTGATGATGAGGGTGGTGATGATGATGATGGTGGTGGTGATGATGATGATGATAGCGGCGGTGATAAGCAAGGCGAGAAGCAGTGTGATGGTGTGCATGCTGCACTTGCGCTGTGAGAGCCCGTGAGGGCGGCTTGATGACCTGAGCGGGAATTTGCACGGGCAAGGTCTGTGCTCGTATAGCAGAACTCCAGTGCCTGGCACCGCCTGCTTCCAGAAGCACCCTCTGGATCTGTGAAGCACGGCAGTTCAACCCTCCACTCCCGAGACCGTGCTGCATGACAGTGGCGCATGCATTGTGCGAGGCACAGCAGGTCAATGCTGGCATACATAGGGGCTAGGATGAGAGGGGCTAGCGTACAAAGGAGCTGGCACGCATGGTGGATTGCATACGAGGTGGCTAGCAAATGGGGGGGCTTGCATGTGAGAAGCAAGCACAGGGGGGTTAGCATGCAAGGGGGCTAGCACAAGCGGAGGAGTTAGTGTGCAAGGGGGCTAGCACGAGTTAGGGAGTAAGTATGCAAGGGGGCTGGCACAAGTGAGGGAGTTAGTATGCAAGGGGGCTAGCACAAGTGAGGGGGCAGCAAGACAAGGGGCTTGCATGTGAGGGGCTAGCACACGAGAGGGGGCAACTATACAAGGGGGCTAGCACAAGTGAGGGAGTAAGTATGCAAGGGGGCTAGCATGCAAGGGGGCCGCACTGACCTTGCCAGTGTGTACAGAGTGAGCGCCAGCCATGGCGAGGAGGCCTGCGTGCTTGCACCAAAGTACGCCACGGGCGGCAGCTGCGTGGCGGCCTGGCTGGGGGATTGGTGCATTGGGGGAGCGGGAGCGTCCTGGGGTTGTGTGAGAGACGATCCCAAGGGGACTGGCAGGGCTGGGGGAGGGAGGGGGCTCACTGCCAGCAGCATACAGTATGTGGTGGCCAGCACCTGCAGGGGGGGGGGGGG
>LFCJ01002489.1_pt1 | contig 13299 bp, 10 predicted proteins | sample 643141 | NCBI WGS metagenome assembly LFCJ01 (sample SAMN03766243, study PRJNA286221) | soda lake metagenome | biome: soda lake; feature: Kulunda steppe; material: water; isolation source: sample B1-Br-g2 brine of Lake Bitter-1 | place: Russia: Kulunda steppe | collected 2010-07 | reverse complement strand
GCGACGAAACGCTGCTGACGGACTCATCGATTGGCAGTTCACTACTGACGATGCACGCACCAAGCTACGCCGACTCTATCCTGTCCCGCTTACGGAGAACTAGCCAGAGTATGATTGAAGCTACACTTAGAGGAGATTATCGAGCGGACACCCGACCAGATGGAGGTTTCGCTGACGACCAACGGGACCTTCCTGCCCGGGCGGGCTGAGGACCTCGTGGATGCCGGACTTGATCGGGTCAACGTCTCACAGGACGCACTCGACGCCGAGGACTTCGCCGCCGTCACGGAAAGTGGCGCGTACGAGAAGGTACTCGACGGGGTCGAGGCGGCACTTGAGGCGGGGCTCGACCCGGTCAAACTCAACATGGTCGTCTTCGAACACACGGCGGGCTACGTCCCCCAGATGGTCGACCATGTCGCCGAAAATCCGGGCCTGCAACTCCAGTTGATCGAGTACATGCCCGAGTTGACGGGCAAGCTCGAGTGGAACATCGACATCCAGCGGGTCCACGACTGGCTCGCAGAGCAGGCCGTCGAGATCGAACACCGGGAGATGCACAACCGCAAACGCTACTGGGTCGCCAGCAGCGGCGAACACGAGACCGAAGACGTCTCGCCGATCGACGCCAGCGAGTCAGATACGTCGGATTCGACGGCCACAGAGTCGGACCTGGGGATGGTCGAAATCGTCGATCCTGTCGAGAACCCCAACTTCTGTGCGAACTGTCACCGGGTGAGGGTCACCCACGAGGGGTATCTGAAAGGCTGTCTCAACCGGAACGACGACCTCCGATCGATGGGCGAGATGACCAAACCCGAGATCAGGGAGACGTTCCGCGAGGTCGTCGCGAATCGGGTCCCCTACTACGGTGAGTACATGATTCGAAACGGCGACGGCGAGTGGGAGTTGAACGAGAAGTATCTCGATATCGAGACGGTTGCAGACTGATCCGGAATACAAATGTGATGAACTTCAAAGACTATGCCGTGTGCACTCCGGGTCTACTTTTCCGATCGACCAGATGTGTCGGCGACCGTTGCCTCTTCGAGAAGTTCCGTTGCTTCACTCAGGCTCTCTTGGAGTTCCACCGCATACTCCCGAGCCTTGTCCTCGTCTTCGGACAAATACAGGGCATCGTGGAGGCCAGGCAACTGTTGCACGCCAAATCCATCGTGAAACTCTGGGGCGTAAATCTGGTGTCGATGCCAGGGGCGGTCTGGCATGCCACGACGAGTCAGTAATGCACGCTCGACTTCCATCAGTCCCTGGTTGACTTCTCGAAGCGCGACCCCTACATCGTCGTTCGAGACCAACTGGCCAGCCGTCTCTTCGAACTCTGCGGCGGCTTCCGCCCATGCCTGTGCCTGATCGACGTTCTGGCTAATGTCGACAACCGATCGACCAAATTCGGCTTGCTGCTCTTCGTCGAACTCCTCGAGATAGGCAGCCACTTCGTTTGCATAGCGGCTGTACCGGAGTGGGAGGACATCGGCTCCAGCCAGACGCATGGCAAGCAAGCCGACCAACTGAGAACTTCCAGCCTGATATCCGCCGTCAGGGTCGCGGAATTTCTTTAGAGCATGAATATCATCGTAGGTAGAATGATAACAACCAGCATCTGTTCGCGCAGCCGTCATTAAGACCGGGGCTCCGTATCGCGCATAGAATGAGATATAATCCGAGCCGGATCGTGGCCGCGCAACAGCTGGTTCATCCTCTTCATCCTCCAGAGAATAGCCCAGAAAGTCGTCTCCCCCGTCCTTGGTCTTCTGCAACCAATCTTCATACAGCGTTTGTTCGGAACCTACGGGCCATTCGACCTCTTTTGCCGCCTCAAACACGAAATCGTCCAGTGAGGGCGTTCCGATGAGCCCGAAGTTCTCGCCGGCGCTCATTCCGTGGTTTACGTAAGCCACGACTCGACTCATTCCTTCACCCAGCAGTTTTGTAAACTCCGTCGAACCGGCCAGTCCCCGTTCTTCTCCACCGAAGAAGCCGAGAACGAGGGTCCGTTTTGGGCGCCAACCGGCGTCGAGGAGTTTTCCAAGACTGCGTGCCATCTCAAGGTGGGAGGCCGTACCGCTAGCGTGATCGTAGGCTCCATAGCCCCACGAGTCCGGATGCACCCCGCTTACAACCAGTTCGTCGGGGTGTTCACTACCGGGAATGGTCGAGACTACATTCCACAATTCGCGTTGGTCATACTCCACATCGATGTTGAGATTGATTTCTGTCGAGTCTGGACCGCCCAGGCGGTATGTGATCGGGAGCCCCCCCTGCCAGTCCTCGGGCGCTTCCGGACCCGCGAGGTTTTCAAGCAGCGGCTCAGCCGCCCCATAGCCAATCGGCGTAGTCGGTGGAATCTGACTTATGCTGGACTCTTCCACCGGGATTCGGGGGGCGTGCTTCGTGGCTGCCCAACCGGGTGTGAGTGGGTCTCCCGGATAGAGTGTCCACCGGTAGATCGTTCCTCTCTGGATTCCATCCGGCGGCATCCACGGACCATCCGGATAGACCTCGCCCTGACAAAATCCGTCATCCGCTGGATCCGTGAACATGATCAACCCCGCCGCATCGTTGATATACGCCTGATACGGCTTCTCAGATCGCTGGACCTCTCCGTATCGTGCCAGAACTATTTTTCCTTCTACTTCGACACCGTGTTCGTTCAGAACCTCGTAGTCTTCCGCTCTCCCGTAGTTCGCATAGACAGCTTCAGCCGTCACATCGGCTGAAGGTGTCCCCTCCGCGAACCCCACTGAGATCTCGTCGAACCGTTCGTGCCACGGTTGTTCTTCCTCCTTCACCGACAGAGACTGTTCGTGAGGGGCCACCATATCTACTGAAACATCCACTTCCTGGGTGTCGGCCATGTATGGATAGAAGGTCTGTATATCCGCCTCCAGTCCGTACGACTCGAGTTCCTCCTTGATGTACTTTCGCCGTTCCCAGGCACCGGGTGTACTTTCTTCTCCGGGTACCTTGGCGAAGAATTCGTGATGCTCCTGGATCTTTTCAGGGTCTACGCTGTCAAGGAATTGACCTTCGTAGGACGCCTGTGCCTCGGCATTCTCCGGGCTAAACCAGGATATCTGCTCCTGAGAATTGTTTTTACCCATAAACAGGTAGTCGAACCGGACAGTAAAGTAACTTTCCCCTCTATTATAGTTCAGTCGTTTTCTGGGGCGGAGATTGCACGGAATTGCGTCAAATCTGAGTTCGTTACCAGAACTCGCTCGACGCTCTTGGTTGTTTAATCTCTGCCGGTGTGGATTTGGACCCCGTGACGACTACAGCAACAACCTGTCGATATCAGGTAGCTCATAACCCAGACCGAGCATCACGCAAATGTTGATCTCGTCGAGTTCGAACCGTGAGTTGAGTTCTTTGGGCAGCAGTTCAATCTCCCAGCTCGCCCGATGAGCACCGACGATTGGAAGTGGGCGTCGTGTGAACTAATTTTGAATCTGTAACGGGTTACAGTGGCAAACGTTAAGAGCGATGAGTGTCATACTGGCTGTATGCGCGGCTGAGGAAAAGCAGTAACCGAGAACGGAAGATTGGACACCTTTTTGTTCTCCCCGAGGCGGTAAAAGCATACCGGTAGAGAGGGTTCTCTGTCTCTCTCGCTGGAAGTAGCTAGACCACCTGCCCGCTGCCGCCAACGCCGTGCTAGCGACAGCACCGCAGAATGGAAAGCTCACAGACAGGCCGAGCGCCCCCCAGAGAGTCCGGCATTTGTGCCCGAGCACGACCGTCGGCCGAAGACAACACGCCGCGGCTTGAACAGATAGGGCCACAGGCCAGCGACTGGTTGCCAGTTGCCCTCGAAGAGCTGCTGCCATCTCTCGCGAGGGCTGTCCACCAGGTCGCCGACATCTCCGACCACCTCGCTGTCGATTCACGTGGTATCCACAATCTCGAGCGCCACTTGCGGCGGATGGGCGTCGATGCCTTCAACGGCGTCTACTCTGGTCTGATTACCTGCTACACTGCTCGATTTAACGATCGCGAGATTGATGAGGACGCTTTTCCGGGCACTGACCAGCGTCGGAAATATCTCGAGTGGCTTCGTGGCGACATCGTGGACGATCTTGTCGGATTCTGCTCTAACCGTGGGCTCTACACCGGCAACGTTGACGACCTTGACGATGGTCCGCTCCGCCTGCTCAAACTCGCTGACGTGACCCCGCACATTATTATCGATCTTGACGCTGAGAGGTGGAAAGGTACTGATCACCGGGAGACGCGCCAGCGGTCACTTGACGCGCTTGCGGCCCTCTCCCGGGAGTGTCAAATTGATCTCATCGTTCCGCCGAGTCTGTACGCATACATAGACCGCCAACACCCCGGGTGGTGCGATGCCCACTTCTCGACGGCTGACTACCTTATGGATGGCTGCAACCCGACCTCACATACACAGGGGCAGGAGGACGAAACTGACCTCGATACAGCGTGGGACGCTGTGCGCAACTTCCGGTCAGAGGGTGGTCGCGTCCGACTGCTGGCTAACCTGTCTGTAGACGGTGCTCGTGAGGAGCGCGACCTCGTACAGGATACAGAGGTGGATCTAGCGGAGAGCAGTGTCACACGGTATGCCGGCGATCTTGAGGATGCTGACCTGGTCACTGTCGATCGGCGTGGCCGGTACAACGAGGTACAACTCACGCCGCTCGGACAGACCGCACAGAAACTGGTGACGTCTGAGTACGGGCTGCGCCATCCGGCCCAGTCTGCTCTCGATGACCTACGCCTTACGACTACCCCTCATCTTGACGAAGGTACAGTGTGTCCTGCCGACCAGCCAAGGACGGTGGAGGGAGAGGATGGCTTCGTCTCTCCAGTGGCTGAAGAGTGGCTCGCAGATACCGGCCCTGCGTCCAAGGCCGGGTACGTCCAGTGGCTCGGCGATACTGACGAACCGCGTCACATCCGTCCGTGGGACCTCCATCGCCGTCAACTCGCGCCAGATCGCGTCGATGGCATCAACCTCGTAGACGATCAGGTAGAAGAGTTTGATGACGGGCGCGTCACGTATCTCTCATGCTTCGAAGATGAGGCACTCGTCATCGCCCAGTGGGGTGGTCCCCTCCCTACACTGGTTCGGCTTGCAACTACCTTATTCTCCTCAGAAGCGTTCAACAAACTCCTCACGCCGAGTGTCTTCGGGGATGACCTCGAAAACGTGTTCGACAGCGGCTTGGACGACATCCTCGGAACACTCCAGCAACGAACGCAAATCGGCTGGCTCTGCGAGGATCAACTCAAGTACGACGGCCTCCGTAACCGATTCCTCGCAGTTCGAGCGAACCTGCTTGAACGCCTCGGCCAACTCGCCGACTCTGATAACCCCGACGAGCGGGCCGCTCTGTTCAGAGACACCCACGGCTTCTTCGTCTCCGCAACTCATCTCTACCGAGCTCTTGGCATTGACGTCACGATCACGCTGCGGTTCCCCGACACCGAGACGCTGCTGCGGAAGGACGATGTTCGTGAGGACTTCCGTCAGTTCATCCGCCACACTGTCCCAAAACACGGCGCGTACGGCGTTCACTCTGCGTACCGCTGTATATTCGAATCCCGTGATGATAAGGTTAATTTCGCGATCCCGCCGGAGGTTGACCCTGACGATTCGAACGCCACGTCGACGACGTCGTGGATTCTCGCTGGCCCACTAATCTCGTCGGCTGAGGACGTGGTTCGTGACGCCCTTGAGGCGACCGCCGGGGATGACCAGCTTGACGACCGACCGCACGACCCTATCGCCTTCGACATCCCTGTCGCGGTCGCGAACACTTATGCTGGCATTCGCCACGTTGTCGAACAGTTCGCAGAGCGAAAGAAGTTCGACGCCAACCGCGGGAGCCGCGACCTGCGCCACCTCGTCCGCATACTCTTGGCCGTGACCGGGAGGGGTGTCCTGCACGGTTCGCCGTACGACGTGGCCGAAGCGATGCTCCACGTCGCCCGCGCCAGCGAGTCTGGCCAGCACATCCGGGTGCGAGATCTTGAACATGGACTGGCGCAACTCCCCGCCTCACGGCTGATGCCCGACCTTCCGCCGTCAGTCGGGAAGATCGCTCGGACGCTGTTGCGGTCGGACGGACCGCTCGGTCGGTCGACAATCATCAAGCGGGCCGGTATCGCTGGCAGCACATACGACCGCCGAATCGGGGAACTTGAGGCGTTCGATTTCGTCGAGCGCACTGATGACAGGCAGTGGCGGGTTCATCTCTCTCCGTGGTTCGTCACGGAGGGAGACCGCCGACATCCCGACCACGAGGTTGATGCCGGCCTAGTTGGGTTCCAAGGAGTACTCTGGGATATCCTCGAACGGGGCGGGGTTGACATGGCTGACAGTCCTGTTTTCGATGTTACCGGTGAAAACGAGGAAGACCGCCGCGTCTTCAGAGATGAAATCGACTGGCTGCGGTCGTGGTGGGAAGTGATGGAGACGCTGACTGCCAACCTCAATGCGTGCGCCGACCGCGGATTGCTCGGCGAGAATCTGCTTCGCGTCCGACTGGGCGAGCCCCCACCCGAAACTGACTCTTCCCAGACCTCACTCTCTGATCGGCGCTCCTTGCGACTCGGATAAGTGAGTTCCCGTCCGAGGACCACATTACTCAAGTTCGCCAGTGTATATCAATCAGTCGCCACAGTCGTTCACGACCAAATTGCTTACACCGTCTCGAAATCCTCCGAGCAATGCCCCTGAACCCGTTGATTCGGATGCAAGACCCTCAAGGCTGAGGTCGTGTTGCCGGTCTTCGGGTTTGTCAAACACCGTCTGACGTTCGTATCGACGGTGATACGGGACTTCTCACCGCCTCCTCCAACGAGAATCGTGACCCTCAACTCGAACTCGACCACGTCGGCCGAACGCCCGGTTACAATCTCTGGGATGACAGCGCTTTCTCCCTCGATCGTCGCAAGGAAATCGTTTCGGAGGTCGTAGCCGACCTTCACTCCTGTTATGGCGACGAAAATGAGATAGAGACGCTGTGCTCCTCGTTGCCGAGTAACTATTGTCCCTTAATTAGTCGTGCGCACATGCGCGCGAAAGAGATTAACGCTGGCGGTTCGCCAACTTTCGACGGCGAAACCACCAGCGTTCCACTTGGTGACATCCTCAAACTTCTTAACGGCCCTGGCCGCGGATTCTACAGCAGCACTTGCGTTGAACTGCTGTGCGACCATGACTACGTCTACGTTATGTCGATAGTCACGGGGGCGAGACGATCCAAAATGAACTCAACAGAAATTAGAGTTGAGTAATCGAACACGAACATGTCGGGTGGGTAAGATTATCTGTGTTTGTCGACTAATGTTGAGTTTTTGAAACCACGGTGGGTCGTCAATTGGGAGCGGATATAAACTAATCCACGCCAATTGTTCGCTATTAGCTTACTTATAAAATAGGGCAGACGTAGATATTTACATCTGTACTATCGTAAAAGACGTAGCAACAGATGACAACTGAACATTTGAAACACGCAATCACCGAATAGCGGTGTTCGACGGCCGGTTACGTTCCCCACAGATAAACTATTATATTGGATATCGATTCATAACCGGTGTCTCTGGCCGGTCTCACTCCGAATCGATGACCGTCCGAGCAAATATTTGGGTGTATGTCTTTCAAAATGCTATTTATTAACCTTTTTATACAATTATTGGAGCCATATATTTTCATATGTCTTCTTTTGTTCACCAGTGTTCTGTTCGCCAGAAGAAAACTAACTTTACAGCCAGCATGCTGCGGTCGTGTCTCGGAACGACCGAAACCGCGAGTAAAGCCACCTTGTTGAAATAACACAACTATCCATCGCTTATAACCGGATACGATCGGTTTCCCGTTCGTTACAAGACGCGGTCGAGTGATACAGCGGTAGCATCACGGATTGCCAGGAGAGCGTCGTAGAATCAATCGCTCTGCCATTATCAAATAGACTGGTTCTGATGCCGGTCTTTCCGGACACGACTGAAGTTCCATACGCCAGACAGTCGATTTGAATTTTAGTAACATTCATTACCGCCTACTACTGACTATCAGTAGAATATGAACCTTGGCCATGCAACTGCAGAAGAAGTCGAGAGTTTAGACGACAAACACGTATTCGGAACGTGGACACGACAAAAAGATTCAGATCCAGTCGAGGTCGTCGATACCGATGGATTCCGTTTTATTGAAGCAGACGGTCGATCGATTCTTGACTTCAGCAGCCAACTCGTCTGTACGAACCTCGGGTTCGACGCCGACCGGGTCGCAGATGCCGTCGCCGATCAGATTCGAACTGTTCCATATATTAGCCCATCGTATACGACGAAACCGAGGGCAAAACTGGGCGCGAAACTTGCAGAAATCACACCTGGGTCGCTGAGCAAAACCTTCTTTTCGACCAGTGGGACCGAAGCAAACGAAGCTGCGTTGAAAATTGCTCGAGCATACACGGGAAAGGAAAAAATTCTCTCGCGGTACCGATCGTACCACGGTGCAACGGCAGCTTCGCTCAGCGCATCTGGTGACCCCCGTCGGTTCGCGATGGACTCTTCGACGCAGCCGAACGTTCCGGGAATGATCAAAGGACCAGATCCATATGCGTACGGATCGTCGATGGATCCCGAACAGAGCCTCGATTACATCGAAGAGATGCTTCGGCTCGAAGGCGGCTCGGTTGCTGCTGTGCTTGTCGAACCGCTGGTTGGGTCGAACGGTGTGTTGACGCCGCCGGAAGGCTATCTCCCGCGGCTGAAAGAGATTGCTCACGATCACGGTGCACTGTTGATCTGTGATGAGGTCATGACTGGCTTTGGACGGACTGGCGAGTGGTTTGGCTCGACGCAGTTCGATATTGAACCGGATATCATGACTATCGCAAAAGGGTTGACCAGTTCGTATCTGCCGCTGGCAGGCACGATTGTCACTGAAGAGATCGCAGACTACTTTGAAGAAAACCTTCTCAATCATGGGCATACGTTCTCCGGACATCCAGTCGCCTGTGCTGCTGGGGTTGCTGCGATAGAAACCTACGAAAAGGAAGAACTCATACAGAACGCCGAAAAGATGGGAGAATATCTCAAAGAGAAACTCGAGAGATTAGCGGAGTCACATCCAAGTGTCGGGGAACGCCGTGGTGTTGGACTTCACCAAGGGCTCGAACTTACGAAGGATCCCAACGAACGTGTCCCGTTCGAAAAACGTATCGACAAAATTTCAAGCCGAACCACGGTGCTTGATGAAGTCGCAGCGCGTGCATATGAAGAGGACGTATACGTATTCACCTCGATGAACACTGTCATTCTCACTCCACCACTGGGCGTTTCCAAGGCACACATCGACGAAGCGATCAACGCTCTAGATATCGCGCTCGAAGTGTCTGACGACGCAATGGATCGGTAGCCGGATAGAGATAGTGACGAACGTATTCATACGGATTGGTGTCCGTAGTTACCGCCGATCGGCGAACCCGCCCCAGCCGATCGGCGGTAACTGATCACGGTAATCCGTATCAGGATGTAGGAGGTCGTCACGAAGGACAACCAAGACAGAGAAAGCCGATCCAGATGTCTCTCGCTTGACCGGATTATGCGGTTTTGTAGTCCTATCTCATGATGGTGAAATTAAAAAATTATATAATGTTGTGTCGGGTAGATGCTGTACGCAGCGATGATAAAAACTATTATTGAACAGACGCTGGGGGCTGTGAGAAACGGTTCGCCACAGACCCCACTATACGGATCCGGAGTACGAACGCCCATCCGTGATCGCACCAGCACCGGTCACGATTCAGTTCAGGACGCTTTCCTAAGCAACCAGCGAGTGCTACCGATATTGTTAAAACGACTGCTCGACGTTCTACAGACAATTGCAATAGTCGGAAAGTCAGGAACGGAAGTCACGACGGGAGCGCCACGGAGCAGACAGCATCCCTATCGTGACCGAACCGACGCCGCTACCAACCACAGTCATCTCACGGGAGGGTCCAACTGATGGGGGAGTTGCCATCCGTTTACGGTGGTGAAATTCTCCACGTCTACCTCGGATCAGGAGAGACAACTCGAGAGACGATCGACCCCGAGTACGCCCAGAAGTTCCTCGGCGGAAATGGGTTCGCGGCAGCGCAGGTACACGAGCACGTGGCAAACAGTGCTGAGCCGCTCGACCCGGACAACGTGCTGGTCTTTGCCGTCGGACCGATGAACGCGACGCCGTTCCAGAGCACCAGTCGTGGCGTCATTGGCTTTGTGAGCCCAATGACAAATGGGTTTTTCGACAGTACGTTCGGCGGAACGTTTCCACAGGCACAAAAAACAACCGGGTTCGAAATTATCGTCCTTCACGACGTAGCCGAGCAACTCTCGTACGTCCGGATCGATGAGGAGGGGGCGTCGGTGGTTCCCGCACCCGATCTCGAGGGCATGGATACGTACGATACGTGCCAGTCGGTCCGTGAACGCGAAGAGGATGGGGCTGACGATATTCACGTTATCGCGGCTGGGCCAGCAGGCGAAAATCTTGTTCGGTACGCCTGCCTGTTGCACAAGGGGCGTGATCGGGAAGGTGTTGCCGGGAGAGGTGGAAGCGGTGCCGTATTCGGTTCGAAGAATATCAAAGCCGTCGCAATTCAGGAAGGGTCGTTCGATCCAGTCGTCGACGACAGCGAGGCACTCCGAGAGCTGACCATCGGCCGTATGGGGCCGTTGATGGAAGAGACTGAGATGCTCCAGGAGTACGGAACGAGCGGCTTGGTCAATCCAGTTAACGAGATGGGAAAACTCGGGCAACGAAACAATCAGTCGGAACAGGCTGCGTCCGAAACCGCTGAGCGAATCAGCGGTGAAACGCTTGCTGAAGAGTACGTCACCGAAGATACGACGTGTGCTAACTGTGCGGTCCGATGTGGGAAACACGTTAGCGTCGAGTCCGAGGGAATAAGCCAGGCAAAGATCCCCGAGTTCGAGAGCCTCTTTGGGACGGCAACGATGCAGGACGTCTACGATATCAAACGTATCATGAAGGCAAACGACCTCTGTGATCGGCTGGGGATGGACACGATTAGCTGGGGCGTCACAGTCGCATTTGCCCGTGAGTGTCACCAACGAGGCGTAATCGAGGGTGACGCGTCACCACATCTCGATTTCGGGGATGCCGACGGGTTAGTGGAACTCGCTCGAGAGACAGCCGACCGCGAGAAGTTCGGCGATTTACTCGCGGAGGGGTCGTTCCAGCTTGCAGAACGGTTCGGCGGGAGCGCTGACCAGTATCTCCACGGAGCGAAAGGACTCGAGTTTGCTGCTCACTCCCCGCGTGGATTGAAAGGGATGAGTATCGGATACGCAACATCGACTCGAGGCGGTTCACATCACGATACACGGCCAAATCTGCAATACGAAGGGGAACACGCCGAAACGACCGAGGGAACCGGTATTTTTGCTGCCCGATCACAGCATTTCACTGCTCTGGGAGATTCACTGACGCAGTGTCGGTTCGTCAGTGAAGGCGGGTGGGGACACCGGGTCAACGATCGGTATCGGGATGCGATCAATGCGGTAACCGGTTGGGAGTTGACGACGGACGATGTCGAGACGATCGGTGAACGGATATACAATCTTGAGCGATTGATCAACGTCGAACGAGGGGTGGCTGATCGTGAATCTGATACTCTTCCACACCGAGTGATGAGTGAGGCGATACCCGACGGGCCGGCCGAGGGAATGTACTGTCCACCTGATGAACTGGAAACGATGCTGGACGAATATTACGATTACAGAGGCTGGGACGAGAACGGTGTACCGACTGCGGAGACGCTCGATCGGTTGGGCATCTCCGACTACGCGAACTGAGCCATGCAGGTCACGGTAAAACTATTCGCGATGTTTCGGGACCGTGTTGGGGAACGGATAGTCTCGCTCAAACTCGAATCTGCTACCGATCCGACAGTTGCCGATGCGCTGGTCCATCTTGAGTCCGACTATTCGTCGCTAGCCGGCACACTGGTTTCCGATCGGGAAATCGTCTCCACCGTCTCGGTGCTCCGTAATGGTCGCCTTGTCGATCGGTCTGCCGCAGATACCACTTCGCTTGAATCAGGGGACGAGCTAGTTCTGTCGTCACCGGTAACGGGCGGCTGAGTTCGATATGTCGCATCCGACGACCGGGTGCCGATTTTCTGGATCCACTGGACAGTGGCAAACGCGTTCGGATTGAGGTGGAGTCGGTGACGAAAAACGAATATTTACCTCGACGGTTGGATCATGGGGCCGAGTCACCCGGTGACTAACACGGGGTTGAAGCCGATAGCGATCGCAAGGGCAAACAACACGATCAAGTCGCGGTCGCGGTTAGACACGTTCTCAAGAAGTTCGCTTGGAGTGCTACTCGTCACGACAGCGGTGGTCGCTACCGGTGGAGTAAGATCCGAGAGCGGTGCGGAGTAGAAAACAAAGTAGTCTGTGGCAGGTCAGGGAGGAAGAACGCCTCAACGAGGGTCGGAACCACCAGAATCGCAAGGATAGTGTAATACGGCCGATGACGGCATTCCAGTACGAGTAGAACGCAGATTCTTATCGAGATTACCGCCGCAACGAGCAGAGAACCCGCAGTGGCCGACCGACGGACTGAGGTGATCGGCGTGATTTTCTTGCGTTTCGCATCGACCAGTACATCATCGAATTGGTGGGTTTTAGTAACTGGCTCTGGAATTCGGCTCGCCCTTATTTTTGCTTCTCTGTCGGTTCAACTTACGTGACATTTGATGTGTGAAGCCAAGCAGTGCCTAGAAAACTATAATAGGCCCCGGCCAATGATTTTTAGCCATGAAATCTGAGCAGCAAGCACGAACCGACAGTCCGGCACTTGCCCATTTCGGTATGATGGGTGAGGAACCGCTCTCGATTACTGAAGGAAAGGGCGCGTACGTGAGCACAGAGGACAATGAGACGTATCTTGATTTTACCTCGCAACTGTACTGCGTCAATGCTGGTCACGGAAACGAAAAAATAACTGATAGGATGGCTGAACAATCCAAGCGGATCCAGTACGTCTCTTCAGCATTAGGTAACGATCAGCGGACTGCCCTCGCCGCTCGGTTGCGTGATATCTCCCCAGCGGGCCTCGAAGACGTGTTCTTTTCCATCTCAGGGAGCGAGGCTAACGAGGCAGCCCTCCATAGCCTGTTGCATCTTCAAAATCAGTTCGCACGACGTGGCAGGGTAGCCGCTGTTCAGGCGACCGAGGACAAGATCGAGTAAATCGGCCGTGATTGACCTGACAATAGCGGTCGAGTTGTGTCT
>LFCJ01002488.1_pt1 | contig 13305 bp, 19 predicted proteins | sample 643141 | NCBI WGS metagenome assembly LFCJ01 (sample SAMN03766243, study PRJNA286221) | soda lake metagenome | biome: soda lake; feature: Kulunda steppe; material: water; isolation source: sample B1-Br-g2 brine of Lake Bitter-1 | place: Russia: Kulunda steppe | collected 2010-07 | reverse complement strand
CAGGCGACTGTGAAATGCCACCAGGTGACTGTGAAATGCCACCAGGTGACTGTGAAATGCCACCAGGTGACTGTGAAATGCCACCAGGTGACTGTGAAATGCCACCGGGTGACTGTGAAATGCCACCAGGTGACTGTGAAATGCCACCAGGAGCGCATTTGTGGACAAAGTGGGTCCGAAATCGGTGATCAATCACATTTGGCGTACCCCAAAATCAATCACCAAAACAAAAAACCCATCAATCACATGTGGCGTACCCCCAAACATGGCACACCTGGTAGTATGCTGCAGCCGCATCACCCGTAGGAGCGGGAGCGGCGCCTACATGTGTGCACAATGGTAAACGTGTGCGTTAGCTAAGGAAGCAGATAATAAGAGGGCGGAGAGCGCGGGTGTGTGCACTTGAGGTGTGCACCATCCATGCATACCAAAACATGTGGGAGGGCAGCGAGGCTTGAGCATTGGTCCACAGCAGGCAACTGGTCCACACGCAAACTTGCAAACATGCGCACACACACAAACATACATGACGGCAGGGAAGCGCATGGCAGAGAAGCGTTGGAAGAGTGGTCCAGCAGAGGGTGCTGGTCCACAAACATCCACTTTTGCACACTTGCAAGCACGCGCACACACAAACACACACATGCCAGCAGGGAAGCCTGGGCAGTGGTCCAGCAGGCAGCTGGTCCACACACCAACTTACTCACACTTGCGAACACGCACACACAAACACACATGCCAGCAGGGAAGCCTGGGATGTGGTCCATCAGGGACACACATGGGTGGCCCACACACCAACCTACTCACCCTTGCAAACACGCACACACACAAACACACATGCCAGCAGGGAAGCCTGGGAAGTTGTCCATCAGGGACACACATGGGTGGCCCACACACCAACTAACTTACCCTTGCAAACACGCACACACACACAAACACACATGCCAGCAGGGAAGCCTGGGATGTGGTCCAGCAGGGACACACATGGGTGGCCCAGGCGCAAAGTTTGAGATCAAACAGCCCCTAGAACAAGTATGCATGCAAGAGTGCACATGCAATTGCTGCGGTTCTGCACTTGCTTGCACACATGTGCACACACAAGCAAAGCAATCAATCCAATGTCCTCCTTAGTGCCTTGCCTGAGGGAAGGAAAGGTGGAACAAGTCATGAGCAAAACAGCCAACAAACAAAGCAAGTTGCTTTCACCAGCATACGTTTGCAAAACCTTATTAATGTACGCCCCATACACATCCCCCCTCCCCCCCCAAGCTTTGGAATTTGAGCAAATGCGCTACCCACAGACATAAAACCCTGATTCAACCTTGACACACAGCATTTGAAAACAGGACACCCCTCATGACTGACCACACACACACACACACACGTCAACCAATCACAGAGTGATGCATGCAGGAATGCTGGAAAGGGGTCAGTTGCGCCAGTGGAGGTGCCAAGGGAAGTGGCTGAGAGGCACGCACACACACGCACCTGCAGTGATGTTGGAAGGGACGGCAGAGGGTGCGCCATAGCCCAGGTTGGTGGCTTCCTGGCGGCGCGAGGGATCCAAGGGCTCCTTTTTGAACTTTGTGATCAAGTGCTCCAGCCTGCGTGTGTGCGCAAGTGTGCATGCGGCCACATATGTTAGCACGTGCATACATGTGAGTGTATGTGTGTGTGAGCATGTGCATGAGCACTACCTTTTAAGCTGTGCGCGTGCTGCTACATTGCTTGTTCTGTGTGACACTTGTGGCCCCTCAGCCATGTCCCCTGCTCCTATGGCACAGCGCAGGCAGCAACAGGTGTGACCCAACAGCAGCAAGCAGCGACAGGTGTGATCCAACAAAGCAGCAAGCAGCAACAGGTGTGACCCAACAGCAGCAACAGGTGTGACCCAACAAAGCAGCAAGCAGCAACAGGTGTGATCCAACAAAAGAAAGCAATGTGAGCAGAGTGGTCTGCAATGGTGCTTCTCCAGCCCCCCACAAGAGAAGGCAGTCATGCGCACAGCAACACATACACGACTTGACGCACATCAAAGGGATACGCATGCGGAGCAGCATGCGTTCTGAGGGCTTTGCCTTTTGATCTCACAGCATGCCAGCACAGCTCATGTGCAGTACAGCTCATGTGCAGTACAGCTCACGTGCAGCACAGCTCATGTGCAGTACAGCTCATGTGCAGTACAGCTCATGTGCAGTACAGCTCATGTGCAGTACAGCTCATGTGCAGCACAGCTCATGTGCATGCTTGATCTCACAGCATGCCAGCACAGCTCATGTGCATGCGCCTCTGCCTCAACTCATGTGCATGCGCCTCTGCCTCAACTCATGTGCATGCGCCTTTGCCTCAACTCATGTGCATGCGCCTTTGCCTCAACTCTCGGCTCGCCAGTGCCAAGAGCTTACGGCAAACCAAAAAAGCACTGCACTCACGGCACTGCATTCACGACACTGCGCGCATCCTCCTCACTTGACAAAAATGAGCACATCCCGTATAGCACAACACATCCCTCACACCACAACACACACACATCCCTCACAGCACCTCACGCATCTCTTACAGCACAACGCACATCCCTCAAAGCACAACGCACATCCCTCAATGCACAACGCACATCCCTCACAGCACCACACGCATCCTCCTCACTTGTTGTAGAGCCGCTTGCGGAAGTAGAAGCCATTGTGAACAGGGAATAGGTATTCGTGGTGGGGCGTCCCTGTGTCCAGGTGTTTTGTGATGGGTGCTTTTATGTCAGTAGTGTCAGAGTGTGTGTGTGTGTGTGAGTGCACATGTGTGTGTGCGTATGTGTGCTGACAGGTAAACGGCAGGCGGTGAGTCAAGCCTGGCCCTCAGGGCCAGAGATGGCGCGTGCGCAGCTGCACAGAGAGTGGGGAAAGCAGACAGTTTTTGGACGCGTGCGCCTCTAAGTTGGACTTGCCCAGGCCATGTAACCAGATACCTGGCAGGGTGACCTGAGGTTGGGCAGCTTGTTTGGTTTGTTTGCTAGTCAAGTTGAGTAGTTGCATACAAAACAGAATAAATGGGGACACAATAGGTCCTCAGGTACTTTGTCAGGTGCGCGCTCCAGCAAAGTGTTGGACCTGTACCACAACCACAGGGTGCATGGGGGTGTCTCAAAGTAATGACATGGCTCGCCCGCCTTCATCACCAGCTGAAGTGGGTAGGCATCAAAGCAGGGACTATTTGATTTGAGGTGACCTGGGCTTAACTGCCTAAGCTTTGATGTGAAGGGAGGGTCTGCATCGCATCTGTGGTGCACCTGGCCTGACTTTGCATGTGAGCACTATCAACAATAACAGGAATATTTTTCATATCAAGAACAAATTTTGTCAACAACAACAAACCTTGATCACAAAACCTTGTTTCAAATCTTGAACGGAAAACCTTTCATAACACTGAACTACCCTTGCATGCTGCGCCTGACACGAGCCCAACCAGGAGGCTCATACAAAAAGCTGCACTGCTGCTGATGCACCTGCAAGGTCCCAGGCGTGTTGACCCCAACTTGAGCCCAACCAGGAGGCTCATATAGAGCTGCACTGCTGCTGTTGCACATGCAAGGTCCCAGGTGTGCTGACCCAAGTCTGACAGGCACGCGGGGGGGCCTCTAACTTTTCATACCAACATTTAAGGCGAGCTGGGGGGCCCATTCCGACTGCTGCCCCAGCATCAGAGCGCGGCGCTCTAAAAGGGAGCGAGATTGCGCTCTAAAAGGATACGAGATTGCACCGGCGAGTCATTGAGGCACCTGGGGTTGTTTGCAGGGGCCCGCACCTGATCTGGACCCAGGCGGCACAAAGGAGATGTAGAAGGCGCAGCCCTTGGCGGCATCTATGCCCAGGTAGTAGGGCACAATCACGCTGCCCCGATTGCCCCCGCTCTGGGCCATGGCAGCGTTAAACTCATTGCGCACCTGCGCAAGCAAGCAGCGAGCGCACGCGCATGACGCACCCTGCACGTATGCATCAAGGGCACATGCGCTATGCACCGCGCACGCCATCTGTGCATGGGCGTGACTGTGCGTCTGAGCGAATGTGTGTGCACAGCTTTGAGCTGTGTGCTGCGCGTTGCAACGCTGGGCCGACGGTTTACCCCTTGGAAGGAGCATGCCTGCCTGCAATGAGCCAGATCCAGGCCTCCTTGCTGAAGCACCCACACCCACACCCACACCCACACACCCGTTCATCCACATCCTTGCGGGCGTTGTCCACAAACTTCCTGTGGCCTGTGTATTCCTTCACGCGGCCCAGCAGCGGCTCCACAAAGGTGGCGTGCAGCTCATCCAGGTCCTGCATGCATTTGCAATTGCAGTGTATGTGATGCGTGCTTGCATGTGGGCATGGGCTTGTGTGCTTGCTTGTGTTTGTGCTTGCGCGTATGAGCAACATGCGTGTGTTTGCATTGGCGCGACTGTGTGTGTGGGTAATATTCACTGCACGCGCATTCACACTGGCGGGTGCGTGACGGCAGTAATATTAGGAAATGTGCATAAAACTGAGATTCAGGTTTGTGTGTGCATGCGGGCAGGTGTGCTAGATACCATGTGCGTGTGCATACCTGCATGCATGTATGCACATTAGCAAATGTCTAGCAAAATCTTGTGAGTCTGGGTTTTTGTGAGGTGTACTCTGCGTGCAGTGTTTGTGAGGTGTGCTCTGCATGCAGTGTTTGTGAGGTGTGCTCCATACGCCGCGTTTCAAGTTGTCCACCCACTGCTACGCCTTACCTGCTGCCTCTCCGCAATGCTACTGTGCCCCATCTGCTGCTCAATCCCTGTTGCAGCTGGCATACATCCCGTGATGCTCACACGCCCATGCTCATTTGGTAGTAAGGCCCCTGCACTTTGCCCGCCGGTAAAAGGCATGGTAGCGCAGCCCCAGCATCACTGAACTGTGCGGGCTCTATCAGAGACACGAACACACACACACACACACGAGACTCATTTGCATGGACCCCCCCCTTTAACACACGCACATGCGCGCATGCACATGCTCAAGCTCCCTTGAAGGCGCGCACATCACACACACACCTCAAACTCCGTTGGAGGTGCCCCCACGTGCCCCATGTCCACTTGGATGGGTGTGGACAGCTGCAACGTCCTGCCAGTCTTTGGCGGTGCCTCCAGGATCTGTGTGCACAAGACAAGCCAACACGCGCGACACAGAGCTGGGTGTTGGAGAAGCCTCAGGGTCCAGCCTACAAGCCCATATGCCCAATGCACAGCTTATCTTTGCTGAAGCCTCCAGGATCTGTGGCCGCCAGCACAGGTGTCATCGCCATTCATGGATTGTTTGAGGTAGGGTATGGGTAAACAACCCCCAAGAAAGTGATGCTCATCCTCAAAGACTGCATCGCATTCATAGGGGTTATTCAATCGTACCTCGCCTCAAACAGTCCATGAAAGAAAGGGTGTCACAGGGGTAAAAAGAAATGGAGCAGGGACACTGGACCAGGTTGATGCGAAGGGTGTCACAGGGGTCAAAGGATCCAGAGCAAAATGCCTGTGGGAGAAGGGTCTTAAAAGCTCCAAGGCATGAGCACCGTCAAAAGCAATGAGTGGGTATTTCTATTTCTTTAAATTCTTATTGATTATGTTCATGAGCACCGTCAAAAGCATGGGTGGAGGCGCATGGCAAAGGGCCAGAGAGGGAGGGCTCTGCTCCTTACCAAGGGCAAAAGCCTAGGGTCCAGGGCTCAGGGTGTGTGTGGGCCATATTGATTAAGGGCGGGGTTGTGTGTGTGTGTGTGTCAAGTTAACATCAGCGGAGCGGCAAACCAAGCTTGGCCAGGCAGCTCCGGAGCGGCGGCCTGGTGCCGGGAATGCAGGCAGCAGTGGTAGGCCCCAGCCATGAGGCAGTAGCTTAAGAAGAGGGGCTTTCGTAGGAGCCTGACCCATCTCATCAGATCTTGGGAGGGTGCCCATGGGCTGCGACCATGGTCCCTGGCCCATGACCCTCTACTTGCTGCTCCAACTGAGTGCTTTGGCCATTTGGGTTCCCTACAAGAGCTGCTCATGGTCTTGCTAGAGGTCACACGCACGGAGGATTGCCATTCTCATGCCTCTGCCCCACAATCAACCCCCCAAAAGCACTCCCATGCGCGGCAGCAGCACGATTCAGTCGTGCGCTCCTGATCCCGCACAGTGCATGGCCAGGGGTGTGCACGCCCACGCATCTGCGTGCACCGCATTTGGCCACAGGCGGCTCCCGTGCGGGAAGGTGCGTGCTGGACGTCGCCCCCTCGCACCTTGAAGTGCATGATGTAGGGGATGCCCTTTGAGGACCGGAAGAGCAATACAGACATATTCAGGCCAGAGGGCTTGGAGGAGGGGCGGATGATGGTCATACCCACAGGCGCGTCTGCCGCTGCCAGCTTTGAGGTGGTGTCCTGCGCAGCGATTCACCATGTCCAACCATGCGCAGCGATTCACCATGTCCAACCATGCGCAGCGATTCACCATGTCCAACCATGCGCAGCGATTCACCATGTCCAACCAAAAGGACTTGACCCACGACAGGATGCGACCCGCAACAGGATGGAGCTGCCGTGGGTCTCAGTGGATGCTACGCCACTGGAGCTTGCAGGTGGTGCTCTGTGAGCAGAGGGGACGCATGTGGGCCCGTGCGCACTTGCATGCACTTGCGTGCATGCGCGCTTGCGTGCATGTGCACAGAAGCCCATGCACGCAACTGGCTTGCCCTGAGCGTCACTTGAGGTGCCTTTGGTGTCTTTTGTCATGTATGCGGACATAAGAGCGCGCATGTGCAACAGCTGTGGAGCACTCAGCTCCACACAGCTTAACCATATGGCTCATCCATGATGACTGGGCAACAGTGCCAGTGCCGGTGTCTGTGTGTAACGCGTCTGCACGTGTGTGCGTGAATGTCTGCGCGTGCGTGTGTGCGCGCACATGCGAGCAGCACCATCACTCAGACAGCAAGGCTGGGCAGCTTGTAAATGGCTTGACAGGGCGCGGCACACGCAGCAGGGCACGTGTGCGCATGGTGCAGGCGCAGAGGCTGGGGCGTACCTTTTGCTGAGCAGGCACTGTGTTTGCGTGTGTGTGGGTGCACATGTGTGTGTGTGTGAATGCATGTGCGCGCGTGTGTGTGTGTGTGTGCATATGTGTGTGCGCAGTGTGTATTGTGTGTTTGTGCATGTGCATGTGTGTGTGTGTGTGCGCACAGTGTGTTTCGTGTGTGCTTGTGCATGTGTATGTGTGCGCAGTGTGTGTCTGTATCTGTGTGTGCGTGTGCGTGTGCGTGCGTGCACGAGCACAAAGGCTGGGGCGCACCTTTTGGGTGATATTCTGAAACAGCGGGTGCTTGATGGGGCGGGGGATGATGTGCTGTGGCGCCTCCTTCTGGCTGGCGGAGCGGGGTGTCATGCGCGAGGGCGTGGTGGGGCGGACTGCGGAGGGCGCGCAGGTGGCATACATGAGTGCACGCGTGCACCTCCATAGCCCTATGTGTGCACAAGCTGGTGCTTACGCAGGTGCGCGTGCGCGCAGGCGTACACAGGTGCGCGTGTGTATAGGCGCAACACCCAAAAACCCCGCCAGTGTCTCTTTATCCGGCAAAATAAGGATCCAAGGGCATTACAGCAGAAAACAAGGTACAGAGATGTGCATGCGTGTAGACGTACTATGGTGTGCATACGTGCTCACACATGCTTGTCTGCATCCACACAACCCTGCATGTGTGCACAAGCTGGTCATTCACGCACATGTGCGCAGGAGTGCAGGGATGCAGGAGGGGGAGTCGTAAATGTGCACTTGCGCACCTTCGCGCTCGAACATCGCCTTCTCCCGCTTGCGCTCCTCCTCGTCTGTGACCTGGTAGTACGGGTCCGCTCCCCGGCAGTATCTGCAGTGCACGCAAGCAAAACGTGTCCATCAATATGGAGGGCAAAGGCATGTTTGCGCACCTGCAGGGAACCTGCGTACAAGAACATGCGCACCTGCAGGGCACGTACGCATGTTCACAGGCAGCGCCAAACCACTGGAGCTCCAGAGGCTCCCATACAGCAGAGACTCAGCAGAGCACACAGGCATGCATTGCAAAGTGCATGCAAGTGCGTCACAGACCACCCAAATGCAGCGCACATGCTGCACACGGAGCAAGCACGCCCCGCACGCGGCAAGCATCCCCCCCACGCCAGCGCTGCTAACAGGCACCGCCTGCAGTCACTTCAGGTGGTGTCCTGAAGCCCGCCCAGCGCGCACTGTCCGGACCAGGCACACCTCCTCCTCCTGGTGCACCCGCACGAGGCCACAGAGCGGCAGGCTGGCACAGCCCGGGCACGCCCGGGCATAACTCACATTCCCTCCGGCTGCCAGGGCACCACTCACATTTCCTCCCACTTGTGCACCTGCAGGAGGGCGCAGGGCGGCAGGCTAGCACAGCCCAGGCCACGCCCGGGCATCACTCACATTCCCTCCGGCTGCCAGGGCACCACTCACATTTCCTCCCACTTGTGCACCAGCAGGTCGTCGTTTCTGCTGGTGAGCTCCAGCTGGAAGCGCCGCGCCTGGTCCCTGCCGGACCGGTCCTCTTGGATCCTCAGGATGCGCGCAACAATGACCTACAAGGCGGGCAGGTAGGCAGGCAGGCAGGCATGTGCGCATGCTGGCAGGCAGGCAGGCAGGGACATGCACAAGGGGAGAAAATGAATCTGCAGGCAGGCAGGCAGGCAGGCAGGCAGGGACATGCACAAGGTGGAAAAAATGAATCTGCAGGCAGGCAGGCAGGCAGGCTGGCGCACAGCAGCAGCAGCAGCCATCAGTGTGGCAACAGCACTGCACGGGCAAGCGATTGGCAACGGAGCTCATGCACTGTGGAACACGCTCAACCACACCACTGACGTCACACACACGAACACATACGCAAACCATTCACCTATCCGTCTGCATGCACACCCGGAAGCACGTTCCGTACACACACACACACAGCACCCTGCTCTAGAAACTATGACCATGCGATGTGCTATGCCACAGCACCACACAGCAACGCACCACACACACGCCCCGCACGCGCGTGCACGCCTCTGCGCACCTGGTCCTTGACCACGCAGTTGCGCAGGTCCGTGCCCATGCCCACCAGCTCCTCCTTGCTGGACAAGTTCTGGCGCGCAATCACGCCCTCAATCGACTCCGCATGCGCCAGCCGCACCTGCAGCGCGCAGCACAGCGCATGCGTGCGTGTGTGCACGCGCACACCTCCAGTGAGGTGGCACACTGGCGTCACTGGAGGCCAGGTGGAAGAGGGAAATGCTGCTGCGCAACTGTGCGGCGTGGAGGAAACGCAGTCCTGATGCAGCACTGCACGTGGCTGCGTGGGCCGCATCGTGCACATGCACTGGCCTGGGATCGTGAGGACGCCACAGTTTGTTTGTTGACCTGCGCCAGGAGGACTTTGTCGACTTGCTCCGGGGGGGGCCCGTTGACCAAAGGTGGGGGGGCGCGGCAAGTCAGCCAAGCCTGGCCGGCCCGTTGACCAAAGGTGGGGGGGCGCGGCAAGTCAGCCAGGCCTGGCCGGCCAGCATGCCACTCCGCCATTACTGGCTCATGGGTCATTGAGCGTTATCCACTGCCACTGTTGGGTTAATGCGCGTGTCTCATTGCCACTGATGGGTTCCTGGGCGTGTCCCATTGCCACTGTTGGGTGTAGCCCCTCTCCCCACCCCAAAAAAAGGAGACACACCTGAACTGTCACATCTGAATTCTCTTTTATGGCTCAAAAAGCCTGGGCCTGCCTCAGCTGAATTCTCCTTTAGGGCTCACAAAGCCTGGGCCCGTCTCAGCTGAATTCTCCTTTGAGGCTCACAAGGCCTGGGCCTGCCTCAGCTGAATTCTCCTTTAGGGCTCACAAAGCCTGGGCCTGTCTCAGCAGTTTTCTCCTTTGAGGCTCACAAAGCCTGGGCCTGCCTCAGCAGTATTCTCCTTTGAGGCTCACAAAGCCTGGGCCTGCCTCAGCAGTTTTCTCCTTTGAGGCTCACAAAGCCTGGGCCTCCTCAGCTGCTCACCTTCACCTCCTCCCTGCCAATCCATGTCACGCGCGCCTCCACCAGCTTTCCGGGACACATCGACTCCTCTGTCTCGCCGTGCTGCGTGAAGCACACATAAAGCCCCGCGCAAGGCACAAAACATGTGGCCCATGCACACAGTGACGTGTGGGTGTGGGCAAATGCTTCAGGAGCACATGCACACAGTGGCGTGTGGGTGTGGGCAGTGGCATGTGGTTGTGGGCACAGTGACGTGTGGGTGTGAGCCCATGCACACAGTGGCGTGTGGGTGTGGGCAAATGCTTGCTCCAGGAGCACAAAAAATCAATCAAAGTTTCATCACACAAGTTCAACGCTGTGAGTATGCAAGCACGCGACCGTCCGTGGAAGCACCTCAGTGCTTGAGCGGTAGTGTGCACGCCTCTGCGTGGGCACACGCACGCGCACACACGATTGTGCGCACCTGCAGCAGAAGCACCTCCTTCCTAACACTTGGCGGCTGTGCATGCGTGCGCCTGTTATGAGCAGGCGCGCGTCCGGCTGTGCGCGCACCTGCAGCAGGAAGACCTCCTCCTCATTTAGCGGCTGGCTCGGCGGCCGGACCTCCCCAAATGGCGCCAGAAGCTCCATGTGGATGTCGATGACTGTCGCGGCTTTGCCAGGCCATGCGTTCTTCTCCTGGCCCAGCGCCACCAGGTCCAGAAGCTCGATCTGCGCGCGCGCACGTGAGCATGTGTACATGCGGTGATGCCCACGAACGCACATACATCTGCATGTGCTCGTCTCCTGCCCACCGTACACAGCAGCACAATCTGCGCACAAATGCGCGTGCCTGTATTCATGCATGGCGTGTCTTTTTGGAGCGCATGGCACTTCGCGTGCTCATGGCTGCGCGTGTATGTGCGCATGCAAACCAGGAGCGATCAGGCACGCATGCACTGGTGCATGCACACACATCTTCTGGGCAATCATGCGTTTTCACAAGCACCTTGTCGCGGTGCTCATCAACGGCAGTCTCCACGTCCTCCTCCCCGATGGCCTTGCCGCACATGGCCACCTGCAGGCACATGAAGGCGAGCAGAAAATGCTTGCTTGCATGCCCACACTTGAGCAACACTCAACACCACATGCTTGCACCGCATACAGTTCAAGAAACCATCACCCTTGGTAACAGGTAAGGCACACACCCTTGGTAACAGGCACACACCCTTGGTAACCATCACCCTTCGTAACAGGCACACACCCTTGGTAACCATCACCCTTGGTAACAGGTAAGGCACACACCCTTGGTAACAGGCACACACCCTTGGTAACCATCACCCTTGGTAACCATCACCCTTGGTAACAGGCACACACCCTTGGTAACAGGTAAGGCACACACCTGGTAAAAGCACACATTGTATCATGCACAACAGAAGCTTACGACACAAAGGTTTGCAGACTAGCAAAAGCATGAAGACAGGCAGGGCAATGCAGACAGGCAGGCACGCAGGCAAGTTCACATGCGTGGCTGAAGCGGGGTGGCCAACCCACCGCGAGGCGGTAGTTCTCCGGGTGTATCCTCGTGTCATCCAGCTGCCGCAGCTCCAGGTTGGCCAAGTGGGGCAGGCCGCCCGCAGTGGTGACGCGCAGATATGCTCCGCAATTCCTTTGTGTGTATCCGTCGGTGAGTGTGTTTGTGTTTGTGTGCGCTCGCGCGTGCGTAAGTCTGTGCAGGTGAGTGCATGCGTGTGTGTGCGTGCATGCGTGCGTATGTGTGTGTGTGTGTGTGTGTGTGCGTGCGCATACGTCAGCTTTTGCACCCACCCTTGCGCCAGCCGCACCTCGAGCACACACATACATTTACACAACCACACACATTCACACACGCGCACATCACACATTCCTGAGCAGTTGCGTTCAGACATGTGCTACTTGTCCGAGCTACACAGCAAAGAAGCTGAGCCACTTCCATGCTCTAGCTCACATTTATAAACAAGGAGCACACCCAAGCAGCCATACTAGCTCCCCCAAGAAGCATGCACCTGAACACCACTTTGCCCAGTAAGTGGCTCATCTCCTTGTACATGAAGTTGCGGCTCTCGATGCGGTTGCCGTTGCGAGCCACGGCCTGCGCATGGTACAAAAATGGTCCTTTCTAGGGCACGCAGGGTCACCAGCACTGTGTGTGTGCTCTACTCTCAATGTGGCCTGGACGAGCAGTGCCGTCACACACGACTTGACTGCTTCTATGCAGTGCTTGTTAGCAGCCTACAAAAGCCTTGCAGGCAACTCTCGCAGCACAATCTCAATGAGCTACGTCTAGTGATGCACAGGTGGCGCAGGACTTGCAAAACGTCAAGTGCCCCCCATGAAGTGCTCAAAACAAATTCAGGATATCTGTTGACCAGGGCATGGCGGTTGTGTGTGCGGTGCTCAAAGATGCCCAAAACACTGTTGTGAGGCATCCAATCCCCCACCCACAGAATTACCCACACGCAGATGCTCACGTGCAAGCACACAGACATCAACACTCATACATGCAAGCACACAATTACACACACATGCAAGCACACACACACACACACACACACGTGCAAGCACACAAACACACACGCACATGCGCAAGCACATGAAGACACACAAATACACACACGTGCACGCACACAACGGCACACAAGCACTATCATGTCCGATCCTCTGCTTGCAAGTGGTGCATGCAACACCCATGCAGCTGCCTCCCCACCCATCCAACCTCACATTCACACAGAAGCTGCACATATGCTCCAGCACATATGCTCCAGCATCCCTACAGAGCAAACGCGCTTGCGTGCCAGAGCGTGTAGTTCATGCGCATGTGCTTTTGTGAAAACGCGCCAAAGCGCATCAAACCACAGCACGCCACTCGCATACCATGCAGTGCTTGCGCACAAGCTCACGTACCTGCAGCAGCGCCTGCGCTTTGCGAGGTCCAAGGCCGGGCACAAAGGCCAACAAGTCCTTTCGCCAGCTCACATTGGCCGCCAGGTTGATGTCTGCGCCCACCTGCGGCATGGACGTGCGCACATTAAAGCATGCGTTGTGCGTCTGTGTGTGCATGCTCGCGCTGTCTCTTTCATTGTGGAACAAATGCATGCGTGTTGATGAGAGTGCTGGCATGTGCTTGCGCTGGCATGTGCGCGGGAGGCAGAGGTGAACCACCTCACCATATCATCATGAGCCCTCATCGTGTACCTCCACCATGTCACCATGAACCTCACCATATGCCATCGTAAGTCCTCATCGTGTACCTTAATCTTATTT
>LFCJ01002485.1_pt1 | contig 13308 bp, 21 predicted proteins | sample 643141 | NCBI WGS metagenome assembly LFCJ01 (sample SAMN03766243, study PRJNA286221) | soda lake metagenome | biome: soda lake; feature: Kulunda steppe; material: water; isolation source: sample B1-Br-g2 brine of Lake Bitter-1 | place: Russia: Kulunda steppe | collected 2010-07 | reverse complement strand
TGTGTGTGTGTGTGTGTGTGTGTGCGAGTCGAGCCAACAGGGAGTTGACTGGGTTGAAGCTCGCTATTGCTGCGAGCAGTGCACGTGCATACGGGATGCTGCACTGTCTAGCCTCTCTATGTTAAGAGCCGCCGCCAAGGGGTTCTTGTTCACACGTGCGTCCAATCACGCGTGCGCGCCCTTTTCTACCACACCAAGCACAACAGGCCTGCTCCCGCCTTGTTTCCTCAGTCCCACAGCCCTGCCGCAGTCCACAGCCCTTGCTTCCTTTGTCCACAGCCCTGCTGTAGTGATGCCGCCATTCTGCATTCTGTGACGTTACATCTTGACCTGCTTCATGTCCAGGTTCATGTGTATGACATGGCAGCCAAACCTGCCTGTGCCTACCGCATTGCGGCAACCATGAGGCCGCCCTTTTGCACGCACAGCAACGCCACGCTTCGCCCTCTGTGTTCATGATCACTCTCTTGACCACGTCCACGCATGGCATGTGACAATTCTTGACCACGTCCACGCATGGCAAGGCGATCCCGGAGCTGATGCACAAGTTTTCCTTGTCGCCACGCTGCCTGGCTGTCTGAACCCCCACGAGCCGCTCCACCGCACCACCCTCCTGTGCCGCAGGTGACTCAGGGCCCATGGGAAGTATGTCCCCCACGGCAGACTCTGCTGCCCCCGCCACCCAGATTCTCTTGGGCGGCGCCACCGTGCGCAACCCCTTTGGCCACACAGCGGCAGCGGCGGCGGCAGCAACGGTGCACTCCACAGCAGGGCAGGCTGCCATAGCTGTACACGCATTGACCGGTGCCTCAGGCGGTGCCTCAGGGTTCATGTCTGAGCGTGGCGCTCGCCATACTCTGCAGCACAACAAGCCGCCCCCGCCGCCATCGCAGCAGCAGCAGCAGCAGCAGCAGCAGCAGCAGCAGCAGCAGCAGCACGAGCAGCGGCGCCAGCAGCCCCGCCTGCAGCCATCGCAGCAGCAGCGCGTGCTTGGGCCTGAGGGCCAGCCCTCCTCTTCGGACATACCCCCCCAAAAGGACAAGCAGGCCTACGTGCTGCAGCAGTTGCAGGTGCAGCAGCAGCGAGCAGCGGATGCGGCGCGCAGGGCGCCGCCCTCCTCCGCATCATCCTCGACATCAGGTGGGCTGCTGCTGCTGCTGCTGCTGCTGCTGCTGCTGCTGTGTGCGGGCATGCCCCGCGCTATCCGTGTGCACGCTTGGGACCTGCACACTCGTACATGTGCACGCGCACGCACGCACGCACGTACATGGACACATATACCCACGTAACCACACATGCAAGCCAGCCAGTCTTGATGTGCATATACGCACATAACCACACATGCACGCCAGCCGGCCTTGATGTGCATGTACGCACATCACCACACATGCACGCCAGCCGGCCTTGATGTGCCTCTCAGGCCCTCAAGGGCTCTGTTGCCGCTGATACAGCTCTCAGGTGCAGGCAGTGTGCGTCACTGCTTTGAAAACGGAATCTGCTCCTCCCCCAGAAGCTACAATGCTCAAGGGTATTATGCTATTGGGTGATGTGCATATGTCCTCACAGCAAGCTCAAGGGTGTTACGCTGTTGGGTGACGTGCATATGTCGGATGATGTGCATGTCCTCACAGCATGTCTTCACAGCTTGTCAGATATGACAACGATCTCTGATCAGTGTCTGCCAGCAAAGGGTGGAATCCTGGTCGCTCTTCCTTCTTATTCCCTCCTTAAATAGCCATACCTTCTTATTCCCTCCTTTAATATCAGATGGCTTGTATGGAGCAAATCGAGTCGTGTGTGGGGGCAGCAATGCCCAACATGCTCACGCTGGAGTTGTTATCTAAGATTGGAGCATCGGTAGAAATGCTCTGGTGGCTGGACTGACACAGTCACACTGCGTGAGCACACACACACGCACGCATACACACACACGCATGCAGTGGGTGCTTGCACCGCCACGCCCTATTCTTAGATGAGATGCCGTGGGCATGGCAGAACATGCGCGCGAGTGTGCGAAGGGGCGCAAGGTCTAGCTTGTGGGTACTGGGACGCATCTGCACCGCGTGCGAGAGAGCCTGCACCGTGCGCGGAAGTGTGCCACCGTGCCACTGCACATGACTCCAGTGAAGCACACACTTGCATGCACCTGCAAGCGCGCACTGGCGCGTACAGGCATGTGCCTGTTGAACGCTGGCTGGTGCTGGAGCTTCAGGGCCACACCCGCCTCCACACACCCATCCCTGACTGAGCACCCACGCGCGCGCTGGCCATGCTTTTGCGCAGGCAGCAGCGACTCCGCAGGTGCTGCGTGGGAGACGGGCGCCATTTCGTCCGCCCAAGCCTTGAAGCGCTACTCCGAGTACCTCACTGCCTATGAGCAGAGCGAGATCCTGGACTTCCCGCAGGTGGCCACACGCGAGGCCTCTCTCGTTTGATGCTGCTATGCTGCTGACCCACCTGCGGTGACTCATGCAGCTTGCCTTGATGCCTCTGCGCGAAGCAAAATCCTGGGCTTCCTGCTGGTCATTGCCCGGCCGGCTGCCTGCTGCCGCCGTATTGCTGGCACCACTTCTTTGGCCGATCTGACTCTGCAAAGCAACATCTGTACTATGGGCAAGCAACTGCTGCAAGTGCGCTTGGTTTTGGGCAAGTAACTGCCGCAAGTCCGCTTGTTGTGGGCAAGTAATTGCCGCAACTTCGCTCGGTGCCCTTCAGTCAGAGCATGATCTTTAGCCTTCTCCTGGTGATTGAATGGCCTGTGTCTACCGCTGTTGCCGCAGTCAATGCTGGTGCTGCCGCTGCTGCTGCTGCTGTTGCTGCTGCTGATGGTACTGCTGCTGCTACTGCTGCCACTTCTTGTGCAGCTATTTGCTATGTGGTTGCTTCTGTTATGCGTCCCACCGACTCACTCATGCCAACATGCCCCACCCGCCTCAATGACTTGCATGCTTCATATGCCAGCCTCAATCGCTCACACCTGCCTTGCTTCACTGACTCACACATGCCATGCGCGCTAAATGACATGCGCAGCACCTGCTTCACTGATGCATGCTACGCCCGCCCCATCGTCTCACATGTGCAGCAGCTGCTTTACTGCCACTTGCCATACCCGCCTTAATGACACTTGCTTCACTGACACGTGCCACGCCCGCCTCCTCGTCTCGTACATGCCGCGCACGCTTCAATGACACGTGCAGCGCCTGCTTCACTGACACGTGCTACGCCCTCTCCCTCGTGTCTCACGTGTCATGCCCCTCCTGCTGCCTTGTCCTTGCAGGTCTTCTTCGTAGGCCGCAGCGGCGCCAAAAAAATCAGAGGCAACCCGCATGCTGCCAAGGTGAGCCTGTGCACCGCGTGCGCGTGCGCGAGTGCTGTGTGTCACCTGGCTTGCAATTGAGCTTGCTCTGACCTTATAGCTGCATGCTTTTGGCACAACCAGCTCTCTTTGCCTCTCCCGGGGTTCGCACCAAACAGAGCCACGCAGGCATCAAACAGAGCCACACAGGCATCAAAGAGAGCCACACAGGCACCAAACAGAGCCGCGCAGGCATCGAACAGCCGCGCATGGGTGTGCGTGTGCGACGCGGCTTGAAGGCGCGAGGACCTGTGCGCTGTGTTGATCCACGTTTGTTTTGAGGCGCCCTGCTCTTCGCTGCCGCTCCTCACCTCGCTCCTCAACCCTTGCATCCCTCGCCAAATCGCAGAGCAACTTTGGTTATGATGATGATCGGGGGGATTACAACGTCGTCCTGCATGACCACTTGGCGTACCGATATGAGGTGTGGGGGGGTTGGATCAGTGGTGCATGGCTCTTCATCTCTCACAGCCTGCAAGTTGGCATGGCGCAATCACGAAGCCCATCCAGCAATGTATCATACAAGCGCAGCGTCCTGCTTGATACACCAGCTGAGGCAGGATGAGCCTGCACAGCTTGCCGCGGCGTACCTGTTGGGTTGGCGCAGTGGGATGTTCTCGGGCTTCAGGTTGTGGTGGATGATGCGCAAGGACTGCAGGCATGAGGCAGCATGATATGACAGGAGAGCAGTGGGCGGTGCGCAAGGGTAGCAGCGTGGCACGGTGCGCTCGCATGCCTTGAGCCTCCGGCGCTTCTGGCCCGCCTGGGCATACGTAGACATACCTGCGCGGCCAGGAGCCTTATATACCCACCACACCCGTCCTTTGTGCCTCTGTACGCTCTTTGTGACCTTCTGCCATGGCCTGAAGGCGGTGTACCTGTTAGACCTGCCGTGCGGAAATGCGCGCTGCAGTGCCTGCCCACAGAGCAGCCGCTCGCTGCCCTCACAGCAGCTGCGCTGCACCCATTCCGCTCGGTGCGCGCATCCCCCACCCACCCCTCGTGCTGCACTGCTGCAGGTGCTGGGTATCCTGGGCAAGGGCAGCTTTGGCCAGGTCCTTAAGTGCCACGACTTCCGCACCAACACCCTCCGCGCGGTCAAGGTCATCCGCAACAAGAAGCGCTTCCACCACCAGGTATTTGCGCCCTTCTTGCAAGCGCGCTTGGGGGGTTGGGCGGCAGCGGCCACTTCAACTGCAGTATGCACTGTTGTGCTGCGCCGTGCGCCCCTTTGTTGGCGTGAGGCGCGGCACGCGCCAGGCACGCATTGAACAAACCTGCAGCAGTGGCCCGCAGCAGTGGCGCCCCGCCCGGCGGTGGCGCACGTGCAGCTGCTCTGTGCATAGGTTTCTCATGGCAGGCTTGCCATAGGCTGTGTTCACTCTGTTTGGGTGCACGTAGACTGCGCTCTTTGCATGCCTGTTTCTTGTCGCATCACCTGTGGTGCGTATTGTGGGTGGCTTGTGGCACATCACTTGTTGGCACATCACTTGTGGTGCATATTGTGGGTGGCTTGTGGCACATCACTTGTGGGCACATCACTTGTGGCACATCAATTGTTGGCACATCACTTGTGGTGCATATTGTGGGTGGCTTGTGGCACATCACTTGTGGCACATCACCTGCGGGCACATCACTTGTGGCACATCACTTGTTGGCACATCACTTGTGGGCACATCACTTTGGGCACATCACTTGTGGCACACCTAGTAGCACAGGTTGTCGGAAGCTCTTAGTATTTTGTGGTAAATCGCTTGTGTGGGTAGCTAGCAGCAGGACCCCTCAGCAGAGGCCCCCCTGGGCCCTCACACAAAGCCCCCTGCGGTGTGCAGCACCTGCGTGCGTGTTCTTGTGCGTGTGTGGCCGCACGCAGCGCAGCAGTCCACGAGTGTTGCCCACAGCGCACTGCTGTGCTACCTCACTCCCTCTGTCTCGCCCCTTGGGTCCCGTGCACCCTGCTTCTAGGGCACCCCTGCTGCGTGTGCTCTCCTCCTCTGCCTCGCGATGCGCCGCGCCCCTTGGATCCCTTGCATCCTTCCTCCAATGCACCCCTGCAGCGTGTGCTCCCTTCCTTTGCCTCGCGGTGCGCCATGCATGCAGCCTCTGTGCATCTCCCGCTGCTCTGCCCCTTGTTATGTAAAGAGCCCCGTGTGGCGCACACACGCGCAGGCGCTGGTCGCGCTGCAGGTGCTGCAGTGCTTAAGGACATGGACCCCTGCTCTGCCCCGCGTGACACAAACAGTCCTGTGTGATGCACGCATGCAGGCGCTGGTGGAGCTGCAGGTGCTGCAGTACATCAAGGACATGGACCCCAAGAATGAGCACAATTGCGTGCACATCACGGTGGGTTCCAGGCAGGGGCAGAAATGTGCAGCATCACCCAGGTGCATCACCCAGGTGTTGCACATACAAGGCACATGCATAAGGCATTGCTCCTGCAAAGCGCTCCGGGCGTGCAGTTAGTCAGGCCAAAAGCAAGTAGTTAGTGGGTATGACGCGCAGGGGGTCACAGTTTCACTCAGGATCACACAGGATCGCACAGCTCCATTCAAGATCACACGGGATTACGCAGGGTCACTCGGGCTCACAAAGGATCTTGCAGCTTCACGCAGCTTCACGCAAGATCACACAGGATCACGCAGGGTCACTCAGGTTCACGCAGGATCACACAGGATTACACAGCTTCACGCAAGATCACACAGGATCATGCAGGGTCACACAGCTTAACGCAGGATCACACAGGATCAGGCAGGATTGGGCAGGATCACGGGATCACACAGGGTCACTCAGGTTCACGCTGGATTGCGCAAGATCACACAGAGACCCTGTGTGGCACAAGCTGCACTTCAACCATAGCATGAACCAGGTTTCTATTGGTGTGTTTTTGAATGGAAGCAGCCGGCCTAGGCCTGTGGGCTTGGATGCTCATGCTGGGTGTGCTGCCTGCAAATGCACAAATGTAGACTGCACACGCACGCGCCTGGAGGTCACCTGCACCGCCTGCCGCCTGTGCTGCCGGCAGTCTTCTATGGGATGCGGCATGCAACAGAGCATGCAGTGACGCGTGCGCTGCTGCTGTGCAAATCCCACACAGTGCCTGTGTGCCCCCCTTTTTCTGCCTTGCAGGACCATTTCGTCTTCCGCAGCCACCTGTGCATCAGCTTCGAGCTGCTGGCCATCAACCTGTACGACTTCATCAAGCACAACAATTTCTGCGGCCTCAGCATGGGCCTCATCAGGCGCTTTGGTCACCAGATCCTGGTCAGCCTGCAGTTCCTAAGGGTGAGCACATGTGCTGTCCATGGTGCCTGCCCTTGCTGCGGCCCGCTTAATCGTGGAGCAGATTGGTGCACGCCGTGTGTGCGCGCCAGCATTGTCTTGCTGGCCTGATGCTGATTTGGAACCGGTTTGTGTGTGCATGTGTGTGGGGACTTTGGTTTTGGGGGGGCGGGGAGGGCAGGGCCAACTGCAGGCTGATGCTCGCAGCGCAGGCAGCAGCCTTGCTTGCTGCCGCAAGCATGGGGTGATACAGGCAAGCACTGCATGGGGTGATACAGGCAAGCATGGGGTGATACAGGCAAGCATGGGGTGATACAGGCACACACGTGTGGGCTGGGGCTTGGTCAGCACGTACAGACTTGGTCAGCAGCTTGCGTGCAGCAAGCAGGGCTGCTCCTGGGCATGGTTGAGTCTAGGCTTGGTCAGCAGCTCACGTGCGGCAAGGGGCAGCGTGCGGCACCATGCCAGGCTTTGAGGAGACGTCTGATCCATGATTCCCATCCAGGGAAGCCGCAGCCTGTGAGCTGACCTGGGCAGGACACTGCAAAAGGCAATGGGGCGTCACCTTCCTTCCTTCACATGCTGCCTTGCGCCTGCAGCTCTTGCAGCTGCCACAGGCCGCGCACTGTACCCACTGCCCCTCTGATTTTGTGCACGGTGACTCGAGCCTGCATACTATGCAGCTCCAAGTGTCGTGCACCACCCATTGATCCTCTACCTTATCACACCACCTCACGCCTGCAGTCCTTGCGCATCATCCACTGCGACCTGAAGCCCGAGAACATCTTACTGTGCCAGCCCAACAGGTAATAGCATTTTTGGTACTATGGTATGGTTGCCATGCCAAGCTGTGTAGGTGCTTGCTCCCTCTGCTGGTGGATATCGAGTGTGCTTTTTGTCTAAGTGCACCAACAGGTAAGCAGGGCCAGCCCATCAGAGGTGGTAAGAGGTGAATGCCCTGGTTTGTTTTGGCAGCAGCATGTCTGCTAGGCCTAGCATGTGACATGTCTCAGACGTATCACAGTAAGAAGACAAGGTAAAAAGATGCATTTTGCTCACGCATCATAGTTGCTGAGACATGCGCCCCAAGCTTTTTGCATGTCACGTCTGCATCTTCTGCCTCTGCAGGAGTGCCATCAAAGTCATCGACTTCGGCAGCTCGTGCTTCAAGGACGAGCGCGTGTATACCTACATCCAGTCGCGCTTTTACAGGTCAGTGAGGGTGTGCGTCCACTTCTCGGAGGAGATGTGTGTCTAGGGTTTCATATTAAACCCTTAAACTTTAAAGAGAGAAACAAGCTTGAGTGTGCGACTTGGCAAACTACCCAGACATGCTCTTGCCATCCGTACCACCTACCGCTGCCATTTACTCCCTGTGGCCAAACGATGTCACTTCACAACAACATGCAAGCAACGCTTGGCTCCCATTTACTCCCTGTGGCCAAATGCTGTCCCTTCACAACAACATGCAAGCAGCGCTTGGCTTGCATTTATGCCTCGGCCATGCACCCGTCCGTTCATACAAGTCCCTAAGGCCTGCATCCTCTTACTTGCTTTCTAGGCTTGCGTGACTCGTGCTGCTGTTTTTTGGACAGGCCAGCCCGTGTCCTTCTTTTTCGATAAATTTCAATAAACACACGGTGCCGCCCCATCCCTACCCCTTGCAGATCGCCGGAGGTCATATTAGGCATGCAGTATGGCTGCGAGATCGACATGTGGTCCTTTGGATGCATCCTGGCAGAGTTGTGCACTGGCTGCCCTCTTTTCCCTGGTGCGTGCATGCGCTCTCGCTTGTAGGCGTGCTTGTTGCTGCGAGCAGCATTGGCCCAGCATATACGCCTTATTGGCTAATGCACAACTTGCCTGCCTCATGCATACAGCATGCTGTGGTTGCTGGGGATCTCATGCATGAGCGCAGCCACGCCGACATGCTGATGGGTGCTGCCCAGTGTGCAGCAGCTTGCGCAGCCCACGGGCATGTGGGTCGTAGGCCATGCGTGAAGGAGGTGCTTGGGGAGGGGTTGGAGCAATCAGTCGAAAATATATTGGAGAACCACCTAACAACCCTGCCAGCCAATCGTCCCGGACATAGTCCATGTAAGTCCAACTTGCCCCCCTGAACCAATCGTGAAAGGTCTGCTCTACAACCGCCTAAATCTCAAGAGATCAATGCGGCTGCAGAGGGAACTGATTCTTGAGATTGATGCGGTTGTGGATTTGCCAGGATGAATGTGGAGCCTTGGGGTCAGGGATTAAGCTTACACTGTGGATTTGCTCCAAGACTCGATCCACAGGGCACTTATGAGCAGGTTGTTTGTTTGTGAGTCAAATATCTAAAAGAAATGGTCCATTTAGAGTGCCCCTGACTACAACATACCTCAACCTGAACCCAAAATGTTGACAATTGAACCTGTTAAGCACAGACAGCATACACTGTTCAGCGCACATGGCATAAACTGTTCAGCGCAGATGGCATACACTGTCCTGCGCAGACGGCATACACTGTCCAGCGCAGACGGCATACACTGTTAAGCGCAGAAGGCATACACACATGCCCTGTGCTTGCTCTTCAAGATTCTGCTCTGCATGCCTGCCATATGCGCACTCCTCCCTGTCCCCCACACTTCCCACACCACAAGCACACACACGCGCACACGCTCCCCTCCCCCCGCCCCCCTTACTCTAAACAAGTGGAGGCCTCTCGCCCCTTTTTTTGGCCCTGCCATGCCTGTGCCCAACGCCTGCACCCATATGCGCTCCTTGGCGCAGGCCGCAAGGCCTTAACGCATAGGGCTGCGGGCAGAGCTCTTGTGCCCCTCCTCATGGGTGGCCCTTCCCGTTTGTGCGCACAGGCGAGGACGAGGCGGAGCAGCTGGCCTGCATCATGGAGGTGCTGGGGGTACCGCCTCCACAGCTGCTGGTCACCTCAACACGGCGCAAGCTGTTCTTTGACTCCAGCAACAACCCACGCCCCACCATGAACAGCCACCACCGCACACACACCCCAGGTACGCACGCGCCGCGTATGGTGTGGCAAGTGGTTTGCTGTGCACACGCTGCATATGGCGTGGCAGGTTGTTTGCGGAGGTGGCAAGGGCGCTGAGGCAGTGCACCTCCATCTCCACGTGCATGAAGCCGTCCCTGTACAATGGCCAGCTGCCATGCGTGTGCAGGAAACGTTCGTTTGGGCAGGCACAGATCTTGCAGGGCAGGGTGTTTTGCCACTTATCAAACTGGATGCACAGGGCTTGTCCCACGCTTGCCTGCCATGTACGCATGTGTGTGTATGTGTGTGTGTGTGTGCAACAAGGCTGCACTGCCTCGCCGCCGCTCCCATCTGCCTCTGGTCATGCAAGAGGATTGGTGGAGCACTTGGCAGGCTTTGCACCCCCTTGCCATGCTCATCGCGCTGTGTGCTTTTTTTCCGTTCAGCCCTTGCTAATCCCTCAGCTGCTCTCTCTGTGTGTGCATGCAGCCCCAGGGACCTCATATGCCATGCTGTGCTTGTGATACAGCACTCCATGCTGCACTCAGGCGTGTGTATCACTCAGGATGTGCGTCACTCAGGTTGTATATTACACAGCACTCCATGCTGAACTCAGGCGTGTGTGTTACACGGCGCTCCATGCCGCACTCAGGGTGTGTGTGTACGCACGCGCCGCGCGCGCCCGCAGGTGCTACAAACCTCAAAGCCGCGCTCAAGTGCCCCGACGCTGGGTTCTTGGACCTGTTGGAGAAGTGCCTCCAGTGGGACCCTGCAGCCAGGCTCACCCCAGAGCAGGCGCGTGTGTGTGCATGTGTGTGCGTTTGCTTTTACTTTTGCTTGTGTGTGCGTGTGTGTGCACGTGCATGTGCTTGTGTGTGCGCGCTTCTGTGCGCGTGTTTGTGTATGCTCAGTGTATGCATGAGCTTGTGTGTGCATGCATATGTGCGCTTGTGCAGGCAAGCACGGGTGATCATGTGCCATTGTGAGCGCGTGTGTGCGTACCCACACATTGTTTTACACCAGGGGTGTTCGCTTATGTAAAGGTCGCTATGATTGTGTTTGCCTACGTACAGGTCACTATGATTGTGTTTGCCTATGTAAAGGGTTCACTGTATGGCTGCATATGGCTGCATATCTGTGCGTCGGGGTTGCCATAGGCTTTGTTCTGCGCAGGAAGGCAGGCAGCCCCTGTACCCGCTGCATGTAATTGAGAGGCGTTGCATAGCGAGGCTGCCTATTGTCCTCTGCAAAGTGGGGCAGTCCTTTTGCACAGTAGGCCTGCCTATCATCCTTTATACATGTTTGCTCACCTGCAGGCCCTGCACCACCCTTGGGTAGTCGGCAACGCCGCCGCGGCAGTCGCGCACAAGCCCAAGCCGCCGCCCTCGCCGCCTCCAGAGGGTGGGAGCGGCAACCACAGGGCTGCCGCACAGCACGCACGGACCGCGGGCGCTGCGGAAGGTGCGGTGAAGCATGCTGCCCCCCAACTCGTGCAGCCCATACGCAGGCGCTGCAAGTGCCTTGCAGAGAGGCCGCGCTGCCAGGAATGCTTGCCAATGAGTGCATGCATGTCTTGGCACACGAGGTAGCATATAGGACAAGGGTGGCTCACTGCACCTGCTGGAAGGGGACTTATAGGACAAGCATATAGGACAAGGGTGGCTCACTGCACCTGCTGGAAGGGGACATATAGGACAAGCATATAGGACAAGGGTGGCTCACTGCACCTGCTGGAAGGGGACATATAGGACAAGCATAGAGGACAAGGGTGGCTCACTGCACCTGCTGGAAGGGGACATATAGGACAAGCATAGAGGACAAGGGTGGCTCACTGCACCTGCTGGAAGGGGAAGGCTTTGCTGTTGGTGTTCCTTCCGTGTCAGTGGCTAGCTTATGTTTGCATTGCCCTCGAGCCCTCATCAGCTTTTACATGGATGTATGCTGTGCAGCTGGCTGGAGCCCTGCTGTCTCTTGCTAGTACCCCTTTGGCTGCCGGCATATGCGCGCAGAGGCTCTGTCAGCCTGCAGCCCTTGCCAAGGGTGCCGCGCATGCACCGCGAGCGCCGCCCTGCTCGTGCGCACGGGATTTAGAAGTGCTGTGCCTGTGCACATGCTCTGGCTGCACACACCCAGGGGCGAGCGGCGCTGGCGGCTTGGGGAAGCTGCAGGCCCCGGGGGGGGGGCCCACAAACGGAGTCAGCTCCAGCAACCCAGGCGGCCACCAGGATGCAGGCAATGGGCGTAGCCACGCAGCCCACAGCGCCGCACTCCGCCCACCGCTGCCGGCGCACCTGAGCCAGCAGCAGCTGCAGGAGGCGCGCCTGTACCAGCAGCAGCTGCGGGAGCGGCACCAGCGGCAGGTGCTGCAGGCGCAGCTGGCAGGCGCGCTGCCGGTAGGCCCCCCGGCCGAGCAACCCGAGGCCGACTGCCAGTCGCTGCCTGCGGCCCTTGCCAAGGGTGCGGCGCGTACGACGGGCAGCGGTGACGGAGAGCTGCCAGGCCACCCCAACGTGGGCCTCCTCCCGCCCTCCAGGCTGGAGCATTCAGTGCGCAGGTCTTTGCAGGCCGGGCAACAGGGCCCCCATGACCAAGCCCTCCCAAGTGCAGAGGGCGCGGGCGCGGTCAGCGGACTCCTCCAGCAGCCCCATCCGCCTCTGACTGAAAGGTGTGTGACTGCTTGTGCGTAGGCGTCAGCGCCGCTGCGGGCATGTGCGCGCAGCTATGCAACGCACAACGCAGCAACAGGAGTGTGCGTGTGAGCATGTGCGTGTGCGTGTGCATGCGCGTGTGGTGCCTGAGCACAGCAGCAGGTGGATGCTAGCAGGGCGTGGAACTTGTGTGTGACAGAGCTGTGCATGTAAGACGCAGGGTGACGCAGGCTAGGGCAGAGATTTGGTTGGCGGTATACCTGATTTCCATCAGGCTTTGGGGAGTTGCATCAAACCATCTCAAGGAGGTGACCCACATGTTGTTCTGTGAAATGCATTATTGTGCAGTGAAGTGATTATACAATATCATTTTTTATTGATATTATTGACCATGGGGAGTTGCATCAAACCATCTCAAGGAGGTGACCCACATGTTGCTTGGGATGGAGTGCATATCGTGGTGCTCACCCCTGCGCAAGCTAAGGCGCTCTGGCGCACACACAATCATCTATGCCATCGGCATTCAAATCCACACCACCCTGCACAAATACGTGCATGAGCATGCACACCAGCATGCGTGCAGGAACACACAAAAAGGCACACGCGCTCAAGCACATGCGCGCACTCATGCTCGCCCACTGTGCAGGCTACCATCCCAGGCAGTGCGCAGGTCGGCCACACTGCGTAGCATGGGCAGCCAAGGGAGCACGCAGGGAGGTGTAGAGGCTGCGAGGGCGGGCGGCAGCGGCAGCAGTAGCACGGGCACGCCATCGGGTGCTGATGCCGCTGCGGCAGCTGCCCAGGCAGGCAGCAGCCATGGCAGGGTGGCCGCGAGGGTGGCCGCCGTCATGGCCGGCCCGTTTGGGCCCCCGTCAGGGGCAGCCGCCATGGAGGGTGGCGCGCCTGGTTGTGCCGCCAGCGGCGGCGGCGGCGGCGGCTTGCAAGGCTGGGGGCTAGGGGGGGGCTGGGGCGCAGGTTTGGCAAGCCTTGGCGGCAGCGGTAGTGGTAGCAGCAGCAATCGGGCTAGCCTGGAGCGGCCC
>LFCJ01002482.1_pt1 | contig 13319 bp, 17 predicted proteins | sample 643141 | NCBI WGS metagenome assembly LFCJ01 (sample SAMN03766243, study PRJNA286221) | soda lake metagenome | biome: soda lake; feature: Kulunda steppe; material: water; isolation source: sample B1-Br-g2 brine of Lake Bitter-1 | place: Russia: Kulunda steppe | collected 2010-07 | reverse complement strand
GGGGGGGGTCTGCTGCAGAGGCGCACGCGCAATCATCCACTCACACATGCAAACGCATGCATGGACATAGGCATACATCCACATCCCACCGGATGCTTTTGGTGTACGCCCTCTCACTGCTTGCTCATGATCACTGCAATCAGACACTGTCCACACATCCAGCTGCGGCTTGGTGAAGCAAAGGCCAGGTGGTGGCAGAGCTGCTGGCTCAAAGCGCCGTGCCGTGGGCGTGCGCGTACCTGCCCCAGGACCCTGCAGCCCGGCCCGATGTCCGCACGCGATACTGTGCTGGGCTGCACTGCCTGGCTGCCATGGCCTGCCCCCGCTTGGTCTCCGCATTTGACCCTGCCTCCCGCCAACTGCATGCGTCCGGTGCTATGGGAAACCCAGCTGGCAGGCTGCCTGCCTGTTGGGACGGATGCAGCCACCCCTGGAGCCCTCCCTGGCATGCCTGCAGACCCCTGATGGCCGCCGCTGCCGCCGCTGATCTGGGTGCTGGTACCAGATCTGATAGGACGCTCCGCTGCCTTGCAGAAGGCTGCACTGCTTGTCAGGAGTGTCTGTGGTGGCTCCGATGTGCCAGGCACACTGATCTCGCTGCCAGCCCCTGCCCAAGGTATCCTCCACATAGTCCTGGGGTGTGAGCAAGTTGGGCCCAAGCACAGATTTTGTTTTGATGCCTTGCCACAGGCAAATGGCACATGCATGACAACACCTTTGTGCTGCAGGTTGCATGGACATCACCCTACCTTGTGACCTAGATTCTTGTGTGACAGACAGAATCTTTGCATGCATGCCAAGCTTGCTTGATTAGATCTGCAATTTGTGGACCAGCAGCTCCAAGTTGGTGGGCTTGAGTTGCTCAGTGCGTTGTTGGATGTGTGTGTGTACGTATGCCTGCGTGTGTCTATTTCTGTGTCTGTGCATGTGTGCAAGCAAGACAAGCCAAATTCCATCACCAGAAAAAGAAGCAATGATCAATGATCAACACAGAAAAAATAGCACGAGAACAACCTTTCCGAGGAGGACTTCTCATCAAGAAGTCCCTGTGGGCATCATCAACATGCATACAAATGCAAACACTTGGCCTGGCTAGCACACAGAGCACCACCATGATCTGTTTGGCCAGTGTGTGCATGGCATGTTCTGCTCAAGGATGGTAGTCAGGAGCACCTGGACCGGTCCCTACCCTTTTTTGCTGCTGCTGCCTAGCCCAAGGTTTGGCCCCATGGAACTGGGTCCAAGCTGCTGCTCAGAAAGGCGTGACGGCACTGCGGCCAGCTGCATGTAGGAAGGGCAAGTGCAAAAGCCATGGACAAGGTTTCAGGCAGCACATTTTGGGACGGGGCAAGGCAGGATGTTTGTCAGGTAGCGTTTGTGGTTGGTCTCAATGCGTGCGCATGTGCCTGAGCTGCGGCTCAGGGGGTCCTGCATTGAACATTGAACATTGAACAACTCATTGAACAACCTGAACGAGCACCTGTTGTAAGGTAAGCACTGAGTGAGCGTCTAGGGAGGACCGTTGGCGCCGCATGGGATTCTGCCAGCCCTGCACGCACACATGGTATGGGTCCGCATTTGTATGGACCTGGACTAAGAGGGCAGCAAGCGGCTGGCCAGTGGCTTCTGAAAGGCTGGCACTGATGGAGGGCAGGCAGGCCTTCAGGTTTGAGATCAGCATCTCCAGTTGTCACCTTTATGGACTGCGACCGACAGACACCAGATACCCACGGCACACCCCAGGACTATACGAAGGTGTGGTTTCCCTGGGGGTCTGGCACACCAGCTGCCGTCTGTGTTTGCATATACCACCAACTTATCGACTGCACAGACACCCCCCCTTGGCCATCATCCACGGATCCTTTGCACCCCCGCGAACTCAGTGACGCCGCAAAAATGGCATAAGCGCGCCCCCTTTGTTCCCTGCGCCAGTCAGTGCAATGTTGGCACTTCCTGGCTCCCACCGCTAGCAGTGCTCAGCTCAGGTGCCGACTCTGAACTGAGAAGTGGGTGTCCACCAGCGTGCAGTGAAACGCGTACGCACGCCTGTGGCAAGTCAGCATTAACAACAGAGGCTTGGCCCTAACCATGGGCTGTTGCAGCTGCCGTGGCTCACCTCTAATACTGTCTGCACCAAGGAGGCTGGCCTGGGCTGCAAGTCCCGGAAGTGCGTGTGAGCAGCTAGAGATGCACATGGTTGGGGGTTGTGGTCCTGCGGGGGCCGGAGTGCTGACAGGGGTTTGGTCAGCGCTGCATGTTCCTGCTGCCTATGGGCTGAAAGGTGCAGAGAAGGAGCACGTGAGCGCGGTTGGGCTGACGGGGGTGGGCTGGGCAGGGCCTCGGCACGCGCTTTGCCACCCAGCACTCTGTGGCCATGACCTCCCGCTGACGCGAGCTGTGATGCAGTAGGGGCCACTCTGCTTGGAGATGGTGCACCCGCATGTGCTTGGGCTGCTGGGGCTGCTGGTGGAGGGGGCGGATGTGCTTGCAGGGGTCGTGTGTCAGGTGGTGGAGGAGTGGGTGGCCACCCTGATCTGTCCACCTCCTGACCCTGCAGCGTGCCATGGGCACAGTCCGCCAATTCGCCCTGGTCCTGCAGGAGCTGCTGTGGTGGCTGCTGCACCAGGAATAGCTGCCCTGGGGGCTGCATAGGCAACGGCAGCGGCTGGAGCGGCTGCGGCGGAGCTTGCAGGGCTGCTGGTAGCAGCTCTTGGGGCTCCTGGGTGGCGCTGTGGTGTTCAGCGGTCAGATGCGTGAGGCACTTATGCTGCTGGCAGGATGGACAAGGAGAGGTGGTGACTCCAGGTGCGCCGGGGGGGGTAGGGCGGAGCTGGAGGGCAGCGCAATGTGTGAGGGGGGACCTTGCAGGACCTGAAGCTGAGCTGCTTGACGCGGGTCCCTCCTCCTTACTGATGGGTGCACGGGCTGCTGCTGTGAGCCGCAGGTCGGGCTGCGGCCGCTCGTCAGCTAGGGGCTCTGGTGAGGACATGCCCGGCCAGGTGAGGCTGGGAGATGGTCCTGGCGGTAGGAGGAGCTGCTGCAGGAGGCAAGGTAACGGGCTGTGGGGTGCTGCCGCCGCCACCGCTGCCGCCGCCGCCGCTGCTGCTGCTGGGCTTGGGCTGCTGGGGGAGGTTGGGAGGGAGCAGGTACGAGGAGGGCTCCCTGATGCTGAGGTGAAGAGCGGTAGGGAGGGGCTGCTGGGCGTAAGTGAGGGCGCCTGTGACAGCAGGGGCCCATCACGAGCGTACTGCAGGGGCGAGGGGCTGTCTGACCAATTGCGCTGGGCTGCCTTGTAAGATGGGCTGGAGCTTGCTGCGGGACTTGCCACTGCAGCACCAGCAAGGCGCCACAGCAGGCAGGGGCTGCCCAAGGCTGCTGGGACGAGCAGCGATGGGGCTGGTCCATACTGATACTGCCACAGTGGGGAGGGGCTGCCTGCTGCACCAGCTTCCGAGGCAGACATGGTTGTGCTGTAGGTGGGACTGAGTGGAGGGCTTATGCTGTGGGTGGGGTAAGCATGCTGGGAGTGGCATGCAGGCCAGAGCATGGCCACGTGCTCAGGAGCTGGTGGCGCCACACCGGCAGCTTGTGCGTGGAGGGGGAAAGGGGAACCAGCTGCTGCATCCACCTCTGCTGCAGGGGTAGAAGAATGAGAGACGGAGGATGCTGTGCTGTGCGTGATAGATCCTGGGCAGTGCAGGGGAGTAGCAGGGTACAAGGAGCGCGCTGCTGAGGCATTGGATGCTTGGAATTGGAGGGAGGAGGGGCTGGTAGGTGACTCAGCTGCTGTTGGAGCAGTCTTTTGGGATGGCAACACTGGCGGCGTGCTGCTTCCGTGGAGGGGTGCCCCCCTGTCGGGGAAGGGAGGGGCTCTGGAACTGAAGCCCTTGCAAAGAGGGCTTGCACCTGTCACAACCACCGGCTGGGGCAGTGTGCAAGGGGGACCTAAAACACCTGCTGCTGCTGCTGCTGCTGCTGCTCCATCGCTGGGCAAACATGAGGATCTCAATGTCTCTGCTGAGCCTGTAGGAAAGGGGGATGAATCACCGAGGCTGTGACAAATGTGGCCGTGCAGGTTTGTGTGCTGCCTTACGAGAAGATTGCACCAAAGGAATTCCTCTGCCTTGCTATACACCGGGCCTAACATGTGTGAATCATGCCAGGAGCCTTGCCGACTTACCCTCATTCCACTTTTCCTCGGGGTGCAACATCCCGGCCGAGGGAGTTGCTGCTGTTGCTGCTACTGTGATCTCTGGACCTGCACCACTGCCCCCAGCTGGTCTGTCCTCTGTTTCAGCACAGCGTCCATGACCATGGGAGAGAACTTGGGTGCAATCCTGCTCATCCTTCTTGCTAGCACGCACAGCCTGCAAGCTGGCAATGCTCCGATTGCGAGAGCGAGGCTGCTGCAATGACAGCTTCATGTGCAGCATGGTGTCACGTTTGTGCCAATTCTCTGTAGGAAGCGCTGCTGCACTTGCAGGCGCTGCTTTGACACTCGCTTCTTTTGCAACAAGTTTTGTCAACTCCGCGGCTGCCACAGCATCTGCTTTCAGGGCAAAGGCTGCTGCCTCTGCAGCTGCAGCTGCTCCTGGGTCAGATGCTGCTAGTGCGCGGTTGACCACTCGAGTGAGCAGGGCGTGCATGACAGGTAAGCTGCGCAAAGAGCAGAAACACAGACAACATGTAGGTGAAGGTATGATCAACAAGCTTTTCTTGAGCCAAACATGAGCCGAGCAGGCCTCAGCCGTTAGTCACAACAGCATGCATCAACCCATAGGTAGGCATATGAGCGCAAGCATCACAACACAACTTCCCTTCTGGGTCTCATGACAGTACACTAAAAGCAAAAGTATGCTTATTATGAGCGCTTACTTTCAGGCAAGAAAAGAAGCCTGCTTCAAAGAAGTTTCAGCAATCTTGTTCCAAATGGGCAGTTTAATGACAAGACAGTGACAAACTTTGGTGGACAGATCAAAGGGACAAGAGTCTAGTTGGACATCATGGCACTTCATCCATCGGACACAATGGGGAGTGATCTATCATTATGTTCCATACACACCGATTGGGTAAAAAGCTGCAAGAATGCACTCTTGCCATGTCAAAGGATGAATAGGCATCCACTTGAACCTGGTTGAGCATCATGATGTTGTAATGAAGGTAGACAGGATTTGCATTGAAAAAACACTCACTGCTTCAATGTAAAGCCAGCCTTGCTGCCTCCTTTGCTGCCAGCATCTACACAGACATGATCATGAGGGCACTCCAACAAGACCAAGTATGAAGCATGCACCTGAATAGGAGGCGAGGTCTTAGTGTATTCAGGCGCTCGGTAAGAATTCACGAGCATACTTGCATGTCTTTACTGTCTACTGGATGCTGTTACTCTAAAAATCAAAGCAAGCAGGCGTGCGGCTGGAAAGGCAGTTTTGCAGGAATGGAATATGTGCGCTACTTGCTAGAGTAAAGAAAAAGAAAACCGTGTAGGCAGTAAAATATTCTCTACATCCATGAAGGAAAAGAGGACGCTTTGGGCCGAAGCACCATGAATCCTCTTCACCAGACAGAGAGAAGAGGAGCATGTCTGGAAAACCCAACCCCAGGCTTTCACACAAGGGCAGGGGCAAAAATCATACACTCCCACCCACATAATCCGAAGCTAGCAGAGGGAAAGTCTCCAACCCACTGTCATAGAGAAGAGCAGAGCTTGCCACCAGAATAGCCTACTTTGTGCGATGCACAGCCTGAGCAGTACACCGACTAAACAAGCCCAAAGCTAGCACACCAACTAGCATGAGAGCAGGAAAGCAGCTGACTCTGCAGCCAATCCCAGCACAAAGGCTACCATCAAACACTGGCTAAGGACACAGCAAGCAGAGCTTACTGATAAGCCATGGATGGTTGCTGAAAAGCAGAGCCACCAAAGCCAATGTACATGAACATGACACCATTCGATATTGCAATTTGCAGTTTTCTTTCTGGAACCACTTTTTAATGTGACCTGAAGTGATCCCCACTAATGTGTCTTGCTGGCAACAGTTCAAACGTCCACGTAAAGGAAATCAGCTGTCTGGGCTATACTAGAAAGCTTAAAGAAGCTGAAGTATTTGTTACACATGTGCAAGCGTGCATGCCATACGCAGCATGCGAACTCACATTCGCTCACTCAGACTTGCAAGCGCGCACACACACACACGCAACTACGCACATACATAAACACACACCTTGCCGAGGCTTCCGAGGCTACTGCTGCCATAAGCAGCTGCAACAGTAGGTTTGCTGACTTCACCAATGCCAGCGTCATCCCCTGTGCCATCAAAATCCATGGTCCTCCTGCTTGCCCTGTGTCCCTGGGCGCTCTCCCTTGCATCAGGGCCATATGCTCTTTTGCCAAGACGCCGGTGTGCATGGACTTGAAAACTTTCTTCTTGCAGCTGCCTGAGCACTGCTTGGCGGACTGCTGACTCAATCAGCATCTGTACAAGCAGCCAGTAAAAAAGACAGCTCAAACCAACCCATCTATTCTGACAAAACCTTGACAAAACCACTAACTTGAGTGGAGACACAATCACTTCAGAGGAAGTAACATGCTCTGATCCAGGGACCTGTCTAGGGACGTGGCATGGTTGTTGAATGTTTGTTTGATCCTCTTGCACCCTTCCACCTGGAGAGAACAATATTGCATATGCAATGAGCTTGCAGTGCAAGCTATTACGGAGACAGCAGGCATAAAAAAAGTGCCAAAGATTGTATCCTGGAGCTTGATTTGTAGCACTAGTGCTTATCTATGGACGTTGCTAGCCCTTTTCATTGCATATGTGGCTCCGGGTAAGTGTGCATCCACATATACAATGGTCTCTGGCAAAGGCAAAGCTAGACTGATGCGCAGCTTACCTGCAGCTCAGCAGGGAGCATCACTTTCCGACCATTTAGGTATGCTAGCTGCATGTCAGGTGCAGGGCGTGCGTGCTTTGGGCCTAGGACAACTCCCTACAAGTGATTTAGGAAGAGCCATGGCTGGGTGCACCTGTTTCTTGGCCCATTGTGCCCTTGGCAAGCAAAAAAGGAATTGCGAACATTAATTGATTTCCCACAGCACCATAAGAACCTGTGACATAGGCTCTATGTATTCATAAGGGAGGCTTAGGGTTGGTCCTAACTCAAATGAGTTAGGAATGTATCCTTAATGAGAGCATGCACACAAAGGCGCTGCAAATCAGGCAAAATTTCTGAAAAAGCAGGCTGTCTGTGTCACCTGGACTAAGTTTGGTCTGAGGCTTATTCCTTTGAATTCTCATTGCATCTGTACACGCAAATCAAGTACCTGCAGCTTGTAGGGTGATCCCTGCCATTCTCCTTGCTCAGTCTCTTGGAACCACATAGGAAGAAATTGATCCAGTCCAAAGTGAAGAACCCGCATAGCCCACGCTTCAAGTGAGCGCCCCTGCTCAGCACATGGATACTTCTCAAATCAAATTGCATGTGTATGTTCTGTCCACATAAGCTACCTAGGCCCTTACCAGCTGTGTAACATCCTTCCAAGCTGCAAGAAAAATTTACAAGCATGAAAGATCTTGCCACCAGGTGCTGGTGACACCATGCCGTCCATGCACATACCTTTGGCATTTCCAGGAGTTGTCTACCTGCAGCATCCAAAACCTGGACAGAGATATTGATGTGGGGAAAAATTGTCCGCAGAACTTCATCCATGCAGCTGACGATCCCGGCATCTGAAGCCTTGGAAACCCTGAGGTTGGAGGGGAGTGTGGCGATCAATTATGTGATGCAACCTTGATTGACACGAGTTAATGATGTCATTTGCGTTCAATAAAGCAGAGCATTTGAACTTAATTTGCATAAAAAATTGAGTGGCATTAAGTGCACTCGGCAGGCTCGGAAACAACTTCCAAGCCTTAAAACCCAACGTCTCAGTTCTTTTGATGCATTGCAGAGTATTGCGTGATACCTGTAATTTTTTATTGCATTTAAATAGGCTGTATTTGCGAGTGGAGGCGCAGGCATGTCTGCTGCAGATGTGCACTGGGAGACTGGACAGCAGCACGTTCACTCGCTCTAGATGCTGGACAGCTACCTGCTTTGACCACCTTGTGTTGCTGAAGGATGCACTCTGCTGAAGGCCCGCAGGTCAATAGGGAATCCTGTGACTTCAACACAAGTTCCTGATCCCCCCGCAGCATGAGGCAAGCTGTGAGGGGGGCACAAGCCGCGTCTCGCTTGCACGCCTGGGCCAAGCTCTACCATGGCCGTTTCAAAGCTGCCTGCGCCCCTGGAAACCACCTTCAGCCGAGCTTGCTGCGCAATTGAGGCCAAAGCTTCGCCCCTATAGCCTAGTGAGGACAAAGACTTTGAGGATGCATAGCGTGTGCCCAGCAGGCACAGCATGCTTGCACAAGAAATGCCGCAACCGTCGTCCTCTACGACGAATGTCCCCCACGCCTCACATCCAAGCAGTCGTACTGTTATGGAACTTGCTCCGGCATCGATGCTGTTTTCGAGCACCTCTCTGAGGCATTCTTGCAGAGAGGTCACGCTGTGCTGCGATAGAAGGGCATCACTACACGCACATTCGAGCTGACGTATTGGCGGCACAATCATTTAAATTGCCAAGATCGATCGTCGTAGTCCATAAATTGACAAAATTCCATAAATTATTGTAGTCCATAAATTCACAAAATAAAGAAACTATATAACTCATAGTATTTAGTATTATTGCCTATTCTTGCCTATACTGTGTGCTGCCATCATGGCAGGTCATGGCGATGTGCGCTCACAAGCTTTTGATGCTATTGGCAGGGGTCAGCACTTCAAGTAAGCTTGTGCGAGTACATGCTAGATCACAAAATACTGCATCCTTGCTCACTTTCCACTTGCAAGTGCACCTGCGCACGCGCACATACAAATATGCACGCACCAAACACACCTATAAATACATATGCTCATGCTCACACACATACACACGCACACACATGCACACACATAAACATACACACACGCGCACACAAACGCACACATACATGCACGCGGACAAAAGCATACATGCACATACATACACGCACACACATGCGTGCGTGCACACAAACACACGCACATACACACAGACATGCACACAAACATACAAGAATATGCCTATGCAAACACTCTGTGTCTTCTAATCCTGTCACTGGTTAAATGCAGTTTTACCAGGATCCTGCTGCACTTCTTAAAGCTTGCAAATACCTTTTTCACCTCGGATACAGGGACAAATTCATGGGCCTCACAGCTTATCAGCGGCACCAGCTACTGATATCTGGTGAGGCTGCCGGAACTATTGTGCCACACTTCTTTTGATCTTGAATTACCAGCAACAATTACTTGATTACCATTTCTTTCCCCGACCACCTGCAGATTACATGAACTATTATGGAGGTGCAGCCAAAGCAGAGGCAGCTGGGGGCTTAGAGGCACAGGTTAGCATGTTATAGGCTCGTTTTGTCAAATTCAGGAGCTTCCATTACCTGCTTGCCTAGGTGATGAAGCAGGCATTGCTGATAAGCTCCCCTCCTTGATAAGCTCTCCGGCCAAATTTCCTCTCTTCCGGCCATTCAGGCCAGGCAAAGAAAGACAATGGATTGCCTATGGACTCACTTGATCATTGGCAGGCTGCTATCCATCGGGCTGGGCAGCTGCAGCAGACTGACATGTCCGCCCTTCGGCAGGGTCACCGCTTCATCCGAACTGCTGAGGTGTGCCCACAATCCTCTTCTTTCCAGCCAGCATAAGCAGCTTGCCAGAGTATAGACCAGGCTGTGCTTAAGTGACAGCTGAGTTCATCCTAGCTCGTGCACGTGCAGGATGATGCTGAGGATAGCCTCGCTGCAAGGCTGGCAAAAAAGTATTACGGTCGGTTGTTCAAAGAGTACTGTATTGCTGACTTGTCAAAGTACAAGGAGTCCAAGCTGGGGCTCAGGTATGATAAGCAGCAGTCTTGTCTGCTGTGTGTTTGTGTGCGCGTGTGTGCACATGTGTACATGCTTGCATGCGTGCGCACGTGCGCATGACCTCTTTGCAGGAGTTTTAGTTTGAAGAGAGCTAGTTCAAGGACCAGCAGCTGCAACACTGGTTTCACCTCGAAGAATTGATTTATGAAACATATTATACTCCGCATGCTGCGATTCAATCCACGCAGGTGGCGTTCTCAAAAGGAAGTTATATCTGGAAAGGGTCACTTCTCTTGTGGTGTCAAAGGTTGCAATGCAAAGGATGGTCTTGTGAGCTACGAGGTCAATTTTGCATACCAAGAAGCAGGTCGAGAAAAGCAGGTGAGCTCTCTTTGTGCATTGTGCTAACCAATGGTACTTGTACTGTGCTGTACAGCAAGTATGTCCGACATTTTAAGGACTGTCAGCTGGTGCACATAGAGAAGTTGGGTCGGCCTGGATAGGCACAAAAGAGAAGCACAGTTGAGATGGAAGGGTTGCATGAGCTGGATGGAATTTGAAGGAAATACCTGCTTGGAAGTCAGCTGTGTTTTATTTAAGCTATAGCCTTTGAGCTGACAACGTTCTTGGTTGATCGTTTTATTAGATACATTAGTTGAGAAAAGCGAGTGGGGATTTCATTGATGCCATGCTCAACAGATGCCATGGAAAACACGGCCTTTGCTGAGCCACAACATGTATTGAAGACAACCCCCCCCGAGCATGGGAAGCACACCAACAAACTCGTGCTGGCCTCCGATTCTTTTTTATAATTGTGGTATTTCCGCTCCTTCCCCTTCTCTTGGCCGAAAATTGTGTGGAACTGTGGAACTGTGGAACAGAATACTTATCCTTACAAGGGATATTGATTTATTTGCATATGATTATTCAATTCAGACATTCGTTAGGACAAACAACACATGGCGAGTCTTCCATAGCCCATGGGACTGCTTTTTTTTTTCCTGGTCGTCTGAGATGCAGGCCCTTGTCAAGTTGCGTGTCTGCCCTGAGTGCGCATTCAAGCTAAATTACAAAAAGGAGAAGCAATTCCGCAAAGCACAAGTGAGTGCTTGGCCAGGCATGTTCAAGCCTAATATGTTAGTTCAATGCGGTTTCTGTCCATCGTGTTAACTGAAATACTTGGTTTGCACAGTAGCATTGCATGGAACCTAAACCAATACTGGACCCATCTTTGTGAGTTGAGAAATCTTGTTTGGTTCTTGATGCAAAACGGCCCTGGAAGACATATAGACTAAAATGGTGTTGCCCTGCTTTGCAGGTGAGGGCAATGCCCTCTCTCAGTCGAGACACCAAACGCAGGAGGGTTGAGGATGATAAAGATGTATTGGGCTCCAAAGATGCCCGCCTAGCAGACCGGGATTCAAAGCAGGTTGAAGATAAGGAGTACGTGGTGCCACCACCTGGCCGGCTTCAGCCACAACAGCAGCAGCAGCAGCAGCAGCAGCAGCAGGAGCAACAGCCTTCTGTCCCTGCTGACAACACAATATGGGAGCAGAAGGCACCAGTAGAGGAGGCTGCTAACTTGGAAGAGGAGTTGGACTCTTATTTCGACGGGATGTTTGCATGAAGACCCGGCCCTGGATGACTGCTGCGAAATCCATGTCCACAAGTAGAATTATTCAGACGAACGCCAGACACATGCTGATATGACATCATTTAATACTCCAATATTTCTGTAGCGTTAAAGTTTTTTTGCGGTATGTGATCTCGATCATCATCGTTTGTTCAGTGAAACCCTAAAACCAAACCCAAAAAATGGATGATGGCGAGGAACATTTAATGGAAGTCGTGAATCAAGAGGAACCCATGGACAGTAAGCACGTCGTGTAGCTTTCCTCTCCTGTTCCTCTATAGTTTGTGGCCTGGGAACAGGGCTGGCTGACACCATGGCTCCCCCAACTCACTCCTTCCATGCAGCTGACACACCAGCCATTCAGGAATTACCTTCTCCTGCAGTCCAGCCCCAGAATGCGATCACATCCTCTCTGGCTTCGGACCCCAGCGAGCGCAAGGGGCAGTACACAGTGGGTGCACGCATCAGCCATACAGTTTTCCAGAGGGTGCTGGCCTGGAGTCCCAGTGAGGCCCACAGGAGTGGGGCAGGATGCTCAGAGATATTGTCTTCTGAGCAGGCTGATGGACACTGTTCTGCCCTGTCCTGTTGCAGTGGCGGATCCCCGACTTCGTCCACTGTGGTCAAGAGAAGCTTTACTCCGAGACCTTTGAGATTGGGACATACATATGGTGAGTTGGAGAGCATGTCATGAGCTGCTGCGTAGCGGGAGCCTTTCTCACATGTCCCAAGGGTGGCGCGTCGCTGAGAGGGTGGTGCACCAGGACTCGCAGCTCCACAGTGCCGTAAGCAGCATCACCAGTGCCAGCATCAGAAGCAATAGTTGTGCAGCCTAGATGCGCTGGTTATGAATTCAAGCTTGCCTCACCTCCAATGTCGCAGGCGCTTGTTGGTTTTCCCCAAGGGCAGGGAGGGCACCCTGGCCGTGTACCTGGATGCCCCAGAAGCCAGCTCCACTCCAATTAACTTGTCCCCATCCGCTGCTTTCAAGCTCATCGTCGTGAACCAGGTTGACCCAAGCAAGAGCTTTCAGAAAGGTGAGAGCACCAGGCAATCTCCCAGGTGCCACAGCACACACCCAAGGCACGCTCCTGCCTGCTCCCCTTTCTTCCCCCTGCCCGCCCCGATGTCAAATTTTGTCCAACGATACCGTCGCATGCAGATACAAGCCACACTTTCGATGCTCGGGAAGTAGATTGGGGCTTCACCAACTTCATGCCCATGGACGAGCTGTTGGCGCCCAACAGCCCCTTCCTGACGCAGGACGGCTCGCTGGACCTGCGCGTGGAGATCCAGGTGCAGCCCGATCCGCGCTACGCCTACGATTCTCGCAAGGAGACCGGCTTCGTGGGCCTCAAGAATCAGGGCGCCACCTGCTATATGAACTCCCTCGTCCAGTACTTGTACATGCTTCCCTACTTCCGCAAGGTGGGGTCACTTAGGAGCATCAGCAGGAGTAACAGGCACTGACACGGGACTCTAGAGCGCTGCATGGCATGTGCTGAAGCTGTTCATTCATGTAATGTATACCCATCTGTGTTTGCGCCCCATGGTCGTGTGTGTACGTTTAGGCCGTCTACCACATGCCAACAGTGGACTCTGACGACCCCAAACGCAACATGCCACTTGCCTTACAACGCTTGTTCTTCAAGGTGAGTTAGGGAAGAGTTTAAACACCGCACGCAAGAGCAAGCCTGTGCGCACTGAAAGCACGCACACGCACGCACGCACGGTTGCCCCCCCCCCCC
>LFCJ01002481.1_pt1 | contig 13322 bp, 10 predicted proteins | sample 643141 | NCBI WGS metagenome assembly LFCJ01 (sample SAMN03766243, study PRJNA286221) | soda lake metagenome | biome: soda lake; feature: Kulunda steppe; material: water; isolation source: sample B1-Br-g2 brine of Lake Bitter-1 | place: Russia: Kulunda steppe | collected 2010-07 | reverse complement strand
GCCTACACACTATTTGTTGCCTACGTAGAGTTCCTTTGGGCATTGAAATGAATGCGTCGAATTAAATCTAAATTCAACATGTGTGAGGAGCGCGAACATCCTAACATCTGTTCAGTTTGTGTATACGTGGGCAGAAAGATCACGAACCAAATAACGGGCTTACAAAGTTTGTTTGATTAAGCACCGATACTGAGAATTTTCAGACCGCCGAAATCGTTTCTATTGAAACATACTTAGTCGACACAATCAAGTCACTGGACACAGGGCGTGCATCTACAATTGTTACTCTATTAATTACGAAGCGCTCTATTTTATAGAATACCAACACATATTTAATTTAACATATATAATATTAGAACAATGAGCAGTGATGATACATCTGTATCAAATGATGATATTTTCAAACGAGATCGGTACAAGTGCCGGAATTGTGAAAGAAAAGGGGGTGACAAAGGAGATGTTGAACTTCATGCACACCATATCGTGCCAAAAGAAAGAGGTGGGCAAGATATACTCTCGAATCTTGTAACACTTTGTAGAGAGTGCCATCAGTCCGTTCATCAACTAACATCTGCACCAACAGTAAAATATGCAAAGCTCAGTAAATATACAGACACTGTCAGTGACCGTACGGATAATAACAGACATGATAAAAATAATCATACTCGTCGTAAAATGAGATTAGACGATTTTAATAAAAAACGATAATCAAGCTAATGCCTAGTCTATCCACTGCACTCCTCCAGATATAACATAATATTCATCTTATTATAATATATATTCTGATATATGTCTGAATCCAAAATGTACAAGCAGAAGGCCACAGATTCTCTGATTTTGGTTATTGAGTTTTTCAACCGACCACACGACACAGGCAGGTTAGCTTCTGTCCTGCTTCATCTGAATCACGCGATTGAGATGTTAATGAAATCGATTCTCTTAGAACACGACTATGATATTCGAAAAGAGAACGGTCACACTATTGAATTTAACAAATGTATCACACTTCTTCATGATGGCACCACGGATGATGCCAGACTTGGAATGCTTTCTGGCGATGAAAAAACGTCACTGGAAGTGATCTCAACACATCGCAACGAGGCGATGCATGGCAATACAATAATTGGAGAGCAACTATTGTATGCCTATGCTAGATCTGGGATCTCGATTTTTGACTCTCTCCTGAATGAGGAATTCAACGAATCTCTTAGTGATTATTTGCCAAACCGCGTTCTCCCGATTTCTGGTATGCCGTTAAAACATTTAGATATTATTTATCAAGAAGAAAGAAAAAAGATTGAGGATTTGCTAAATCAGGGTGCTCGGGAATCCGCTCGTGCACGTGCTAGAGCGATTGAAATCAGTAATCGGATGCAGGAAGGGGAAGACGACCCACCGAGTGATGACGAGGTCGATGAGATTCTTGATAGGATTGACGATGGTGAGAACTTCGATAGTATTTTTCAAGGTGTCTCAAATTTGAGGTTCGGCGTAGAAGGTGACGGACCGACAATCAAATTGCAGTTCACGAAGTCAGAGGGACCACCGGTTCATCATGTATCGGATACTGATGAAGTAAATAAATACGTTATTGGATATCGTGAGATAAATCCATTTGACCGTTATAGCCTTGGTATCTATGCTTTGGCGGACCATGTTAAAAATAAGTACGATGGCCCAGAAGATATTACTCGTCCCAAGGTATGGGCGATTGTTCGTAAGATCGGGATTCATGGTGATGAAAAATATCACAAGAATCTGACAACACCTACAGGTAAGCCGAGAGATTGTTACACTCCCAAAGCTATTGATCATATTATTGAGTCAATTGAGTCTGGTAAGGTTAATCCTCAGACTGCTTGGGAAACGCATGGATATTAGAACTGACTAAACAGAATGAAGACTTGTGATGTGGAAATATATTTTGTATGTTGTATTTATTAAATTTGTACTGTTCACGGTTTAACTAATGAATAAACCTGTAAGCACAGACTTGGACAATGATTCATCTTCTCCTCTTATCCGACGGCTTCTGGCCCTTTATCCAGTCCAGCACCAAATTATCGCTCGTCATCAACTCAGTACCTCAAATGGTTCTGTTGAAATCTATCTATCCTGACAAGAAATGCCTGCAGTAATACAACGCGCGAGTTCACTACAGAGAGAGTCATGAGTTTGGTCGATAGCACTAAATAACGTGAGAGTGATGACGCCCGTGTGACAGAGAACCACTCGAACCTGTATACGAGATATATAAATTATGAAGACAAAATTTTGGATATTGAAGAAGATGTCTATCATGAAAGCGTAATACGTCGAACTGCGGGTGATGACTTCGAAATGAACAAACAGAAGCTCTGGGACGTTCTGACGAACCAAAATTTTAATATACCAGAATACCAGCGTACTTATTCTTGGAAGACAAAGCAGCTCAAACAGTTTTGGTCAGATATCAAAATATTCTCTACTGCGAAACTCAACGACGAGAAGCAGATCTCTGACGTATTTTTTAGCTCAATGTATTTCGCTGTTCGTGGAAAAACACGAGATTATGAAGTCATCGACGGACAGCAACGACTGACAACCGTACACATCTTATTCAAAGTCCTCCATGAGCACCTCAAAGCGATCGATGCCGACGAAATCACGGATAATACCCTGATCGAATTCAAACAACGTGGTGAGACACAACTTGAACACATCCTCTACGATCCCGGAACTATTTCCACCCCAGACCCTCGACTCACGCTAAACAAACATGACGAAGCGTTCTTTAAGGCACTAATCCGAGGCCCGAAACAAAAAGTAACTTACCTGACTGAAACTGCTGACTTCAACATCCACGGAAATAATAGAAATGCAATACAGGTGAAGACTTGTATTGATCGGTTTGGCATCGATGACGATCAACTCAATAAACTAGACACGGACCGACTGAGATGGTCAGATTTTTTCAAATTATTTAGCTCTCACGACAAGCTCTTGACTGCGTACGAATTCTTCCAAGAACGAGTCGATGACATTGTGGGCTGTGCCGATGACGCTAACTCCAGTGTTCGTGCACTATTAAACGTCAGTAACTACATCCAGCACTCGTACTACATCGGTGAGTACGTTATTAGAGACTCTGACTCCGATTTCCGCATGCAAGTCTTCGAGGTCCTCAACAATAGGGGCGTTGATCTCAGTAAGATCGACCGTATTAGGGCCGCAGTGGTTAACGCGTTTTTTGAGACTGATTATCAAGCCGAGTACGTGGACGAAAAGTGGGAAAAGATTGTTGTCGCATTTGCGAACGACGAAGATCAGATTGTCGAATATCTCTCCGTCTATTTGAGTATCGTTGATAACACGATCGCACAGATCGGCGATGCACGCAACGAGCTCACGAACGCTTTCGCTACTCGTGTAATCGACTCCGACGTGCAGCCAAGGCTTTATCCACTTGATAAAGCCAAAGAGTTCGTGGGCGACGCGTACGAACTCGTAGAATATTACCAACATATTACCGATTCTAATCTTGAAGCCGCCGACCTGAAACTCGCGGGGCATCAAAAAGAGTGTCAAGATATCCTTCTCCGATTGAATGCCCAGCAGATGGACCAGTGGCAGCCACTTGCGTTGGCTCTCTACTACCACACTGACACGTCGTCGGAATCACAAGCTGCCGGTTTCTACCAAGTCTTAGACACTATCGAGAAGCTTAATTTCCGTCGTTTATTAATGTCTGAGCGTCCAAATATATTCCAAAATGTATTTATACAGGCAGTACACGAATTAGGACTCTCACCGAGTAATGGGGATACCGTTAGTGATCCCTACGCAGGGTCAATAAAGTACCTCATCGACGACACCCGCTCGTCTAACGCTGAGCTATTCGGCGAACAATTTCTCGTAGGCCTCGTCCAGTCAAAACTCGGGAGTACGAATACTGCGAAGCTCCTATTTAGACGGATAACAAACACCCACTTCAAAAACGAAGACAAGTACGTAGAGCGGCGACTGAATGCAGACAACCTCCATCTCGAACATGTCCTGCCCCAGACGCCAATCTCAAGCTCGGGAGATGCAACGTGGTTACAGGAGTTTTTTCGGATCGATCAGGCTGACACTGAACTTACGTCGATAATCCGCCACTACATCGATCTTGAACGGCGTGATGACCTCAATGAACAAGAGGTTCGGCTAAAAGAGAGTATATCGAAATTCATTACACGACAGTTCATCAACGATATTGGAAACTACCTACTGCTGCGAGGTAAAGATAACATCGCCGCAAGTAATAATCCACTTGTTGAGAAGCTCCCGAAGTATCACAAGGAGTCAAAAGATTTCGCCAGTATCTATCCGAACCGCTACTTCACTGCAGAAGGAGGCCCTATTAATCATGAAAAGCTTGATAAGCTCTTGCAGTGTCACGAAGAAGCGGACGGAGATGAAAAAAAGGTGATTGATCAGGAGCTCCGTAAGTATTTTAATTCATTCTGGACCCACGAGTCGCTAAAGGACCGACGTGCATCCATATTATTAGACATACTAGAAAATCTTCAGTTCGAATTGAGACCCGATGAGTTCGGTCTAGCTTCGGACCGAGATCGGGTGACAAAAGAAATCTGTGAGCAGACCGCGGACGAGTTCGAACGACGGCTCTCAGTTCGCTCGTTATAATTTGAACCACTCGTCGCGAGGGGGTCTCCTCATTGGTGGTGTTCTTTCGGCATATTTTATTAAGTTATTATTTCTATTTGTACTGATAGACATCCTATTTTAGACTGTATTAAGGGTTTGAACGTAAATGGGCACCCATCGAAACGACTGGTTGTTATGTTCTTTCAGGACCCATCCACAGTTTGAACGATTACCAGACGATGAATTCAAGCAGTATAACGGTTTATTTTTGATATTGGGTTTTTGTTCATTCTATATTCCATGTATCTGTTATACGCGGCTAGCTTCCGTCTGTGACTCTATGATATTAGTTGGTAGTATACACTAAAATCAATCGCTCATTGAGATCCTAATCTAAAATCAAGACTGACAGTATAGAGTTGGCTGCGCAGGTCGATCTTGTTTAATTGGTTCTGTTGACCTACTTTTGCTCGATACTAACCCATGATATTCCCACTACGGAGTGCTAGGTGTAGCTCCCGCGTGGGCCTCTACAGTGATCCTCTCTGAGTTGATTTATCGGCGTTATGGCTACTGGCCACCATATTAATTACTATTAAAATAGATCTGTTCACCACCGTCACATCAAGAAGCTCGGGCGAATGGTACTCAGTATCGATCAGATTAGAGAGAAGTTGTCATCTCTATGGCACCATTTTATAATTAGGAATAAATAAATATACAGTAATGTCAGAGATTCCATTACCATTGGATCGATTTAGTGGCGACACTTATCTTTCTGTTTTAAAACGTCTGGTTGATCGGTATGTAGAAGACGGAGAGCCCGTTCATTATAAAAAAACTGCAATAGACCTCAACAAATCAACTTGCTCTAGCTGTCTAAAGTATTTTAGTGAGATTGATTTAATAGAAGCTGATAAGGCGGGTGTCTATGTTCCTTCTAAACCTATAACAAACTACTTTCGTAAAGTCAGACAGTCCAAACAAAAAGCAAAAAATGATATTGAAAATATCCTTGATGAGTATAAAATATTCTCAGAAGCTATTTTTTTGACACAAGCCGGTGAATTCAATCTCGAAGAACTGTCTACTAAAATCGCAGGTCAACTAGATATAGATAAGAAAAAATTATCAAATATTTCTACAGCTATAGAGATTTTCACCTCTTTTGGTTATTTACAAATCGATGATTCTAACGAGACTGTTAAGCCAAATATCTCTGAGAATGATGTTGGGTATGGAATTAAGATTGAGGAAAAACTGGGCCACTCTGGGTCAGAGTCAAAACAATCTACTCAGTTAGAATTTGAACCGTTACAATCAAATCAAAAAAGTAAACAGTCACAAACCGATACGACAGATGTTGAATTTCCGCCTGCCCGTGGGGGTCCAGACAAACTCCTTGCCCTAGTTAAGGCCCTTTCACAGGGTGGGGCCTACTCGATTGATCAGTTGATCGATGAGATGGATGCTTCAAAACGGAGTATTAATGGTACTGCTCAATATGGGATTTCTCTCGGGTTCGTCACCCGAGAGGACGACGGTTTCCAACTATCCGAAGACGGTTTTGAGCTGGCTTTAATATCTACAAGCGCAGAACGAGAGCACTTATTTAAACAATCAATAATACGGTATGAAAGCTATAGAAATATTCTGCGTGAATCTATCACAGAGTTGGATGGAGATAACCAGAACTTAAATTCAAAGACACTACAAAAGGAATTACGAACTACATTTAGCTTCACAGAAAATAAAGATAGCACGCTTCAGGAGGCGATCACAAAGCTACTCAAAACGGTCGAAGCAGCAGGGATTGGGAAGTATATCGTCGGTAGACGTGGATCCCAAACACGACTAGAGTTAGATTCAACCGAGCTTACAGCACTGCGAAGTCTAGTTTCTAATGAGCAAACTGATGAATCTGGAGAAGCTAATCACTCTGATAAAGATATTTTCACTGGGAATGGATCTAGTCCAATACCAGAATCCAATAATTCGTCTGTAATAAATTCCGAACAGGACACAACTGCTGATAATAATGGACCTGCAGTACGAATTTCTGAATTTCGTATCCAGAACTTCCGCAATATCCGAGATACCGGGTTTATTGAATTAGAGGATGTAACAACTTTAATTGGAAAAAACGAAAGCGGAAAAACATCAACTCTGGAGGCTATAAATTCATTTTCGGCCGATTATGAGTATGATGAATATGATCTTGCTAATTCAGCGGATGTTAGTCCAGATGATCAAGTACCGATCGTTTCTCTCCGGTTTGAGATAGGAGAATCACTGGTGACTGAATTCTATCCAGATCTTCTGGATGATGTTAGTATTCCTCTGACGGTGACAAGGACAAAGTATTCTGACAACAGTTATGAGATCCGAAGCCCGTCAACGATTGACCCAGAAGAGATTGACCTACCTACGCCTCACATATTATATTATGATACTTATAATACGCTGAGTGATTCAGTAACAATTGAGCAACTAAATAATGGGAATAAAGAGACTTTTAAAAATTTATTAGAAATCGGTGGGCTTTCTGTTGATGACCTTGAAGGTTCTCCACTTTCGTTATATAATTCGATTGAAACAGCTCAAAATCAGATCGAAGACCAACTCAATAACGCTTGGTCTCAAAAAAGTCTAAATATCAACCTAAATTGGAGAGAATCCGAGGAATCGATCCACCTACTTATTCAAGATAAGCTAGATTCGGGTTCAGCAATTGATGAGCGCCCTCTAACCTATCCATCACAGAGAAGTGAAGGCTTCCAATGGTTCCTTTCGTTTTATATTAACCTTCTCGCAGAATCTAACAGCGAGGGATTAGAGAGCAAAGTATTACTTTTGGATGATCCAGCAGTGTACCTTCATCCAGAAGGTAAGCGCGACTGGCTAGAGTCGGTCAACGAAATTGGAAAAAATGAGCAAGTTGTTTTCTCTTCTCATTCACCATATCTTATCGATAAGCGCTATCCGTCTCGAATTCGAGCAGTAGAAGACACACCACGAGGAGGAACAAAAATTAGAGAAGATATTTTTGAATCAGACAGCCATACACTGGAACCTCTGAGAAATGCTTTGGGTGTTGATCTTGGATCTTCCCCATTTGTATCTCGACGCCAATTACTTGTTGAAGGGCCTACAGAATACTACATTGTTGCAGCTGTGGCTAATTATTTCACCCAAAAATTGGATCGAGACCTATTTGGTTGGCAGGAAGTTTCAGTCATGCCGGTTAGGGGGGCGAGTAATGTAGTAGGGCAAGCGAGTTGGCTTGAGAGTGAGGGAATTGATTACGCTATATTACTAGACAGCGACAGTGCCGGTCTTGATGCTCTGGATAGGATCGACGACCATCATCCAGATATCAATACAGACAAAGTTGTGCTACTTCAGAATACATCGAGTAGCGAAAACGTAGTTACGGAAGACCTCTTTGACCCCAAACTATACGTTTCAGCATTCAATGAGGAGTACAAGCACTATACGTCTGAGCTGGAAGATGACTTCGCTCCCGCAAATGTAAATGAAGCCTCCGGATACGGTTGGAAAGTCGAAGAGATTGAATATGATGGAACGCGGCTTGATAAGGTACTAATACAATACCTTGAAAGTCTTGACATCTCTAAAGAAATCCAGAACTCGCGGGGCGATATTGAACTAAGGAAGCGCCAAATCGCCGAACGTATTGCTTCGCGATTAAATAGAGGTGATGTCAAAGAAGAACAACTCGAATCATTCAACCGGCTATTTGCTGAAATAGATTCTGCAATGGGATAGACTAATTATTAATTTTGTTGTGGATAAAAACTAGAATTTATGAAATGTATATGATCCATTTTCATAGTAGAGCCCCAAACATGTCTTAATATTTATTTATTAATTGGCTGTGGCTAGTGTTCTATATAATAATTATATAATACTTTGTAGTCAGGCAAGTCAACTGATTATATATGCGGGAGCTTGTCTATAATTTAATTTTTCCATATCGATATTGTCATAAGTGAACAAGTCACCAAGGTCTAATTTGGCTGTTTGAGGCTCAAAATGTCCAACATTGAGTGACGCGAGACAAGATAGATCTTTTTCAACACGATCGTGTTCGTGGCAACCACCTGCACAAATAATCAAAAAGGCTCCATAGTCATGCCGGAACATAGTTGAGAGCCGGCGATTAAGTTCCAATCTTGGTGTCTTATAATAGACTTCAGCAGCGATTTTGACAGGGCTAGCAACCCTCACGTCTGTAATCACAAAATCAGAGCAGTCTCCAATCCTTCTTTCCAGATCAATATCAACCGGCATTTCTGTTGCTTTGCTAACTCGATTATGCAAGGTACTCAGTACAACCTCTGCACATAATCTATGCTCATCTGAGACTACATCTGATGCATAACAGTCATCTGACCCATCGGTATGGTCAAAACATAACAAAGGGTCGTTCTTGGCTGAATCATGATACTTTACGGATTTATTGCACGCTGGGCAGACAATATTGTCTATTATTTTAGGCTTTTGAGTACTATTTAATGATCTGATCTCTGCCCCTGTTATGATACGGTTGTGGTGTTTTTCTTTTGCTACAAACATATAATTTCAATTGACTGATTGGAATCTCTCTTGTCTACCTAAAGCTGACACTTGCTTTGTTTTTTCAAACATTGATGCCTCTTTATCAGCTAATGATTTAGTCAATCACTCATTGAGACTCAATATTCTTTGAGGATCTTGTGTGCGAATGGACTATTTTGACTCTGTTGAAGTATGTTTATCCTCATAGAACCAGCGTGCTGGTCATTTGGGCTATTGCGTGCACTGGTTCACGCACTTGATCCGCTGGTAAACTTTTTTGATAATACATCAGGACACCACCAAACTGCGCCAGTCCCACCAACTTTTTTCATTTCAAGATCGTTGTTCTTAGCCAGTGATTTTAGCCGTTTTATTGTCCCTCGTGGAGTCAGGCCAATCGCTTCAGCAACTTCTTTCGTTGTAAGTACTGGATCTGTCGCCTCATAAAATACACTCAATATTTCCTCGTCTGATATAGTCGGGACTCTACCGGGGCCACTCATCTCAATCAATTTTTATCACTCTATAATAGGTATTTATTCTTTCTAACGAATTAGTTCTGTGTGAAGAACTAAATAGGGTATTTCCATTCATAACAGTAGAAAAATGATGTCTAAGATTGATTGTCCGCTGAATTCATACAACGTAACGCACAGTCGAGTGGCAGAATATCGAACATATCTGGGGTAAAATAAATGACTAAAAACCCCAAATTCATGAAGCAATACACTGACGAATCACTTTCGAGACTTCATCATAACCTTCGGACACCCCGCCGAAGACTTATTATTGGGATCCTGTTTCATCAACTGATTTGTAAGGATGAACCCAATCCATCAGAGACTATTGATAACTCAACATCAGACGTATCGACAACGGTTCGCCGTCTGTCGCGCGAAATCGTATCGATCGAAGAAGGCGTACCACTTAATCATGCGACAGGAGAACCGTATCACAACGTCTACACTTCACTCATCCAAACTCACTTGCCAGAATTAGATGCAATTAATGCAGTAAGCTATGATGATGAACGTAAAACTGTATTTCCGGAACAAAACCTGTTGCTGCTAGCAGTTGTTACAAATATAACATCCCCACTTGCACAGTTATTATTTTTCACACCTCAGCCGGATCAAAGTACTAGATCAACTGATTTTGAGTCCGAAAGCTGAACCTCAATGAGCTATTGATGATATAGTTGCTTGTCGACTTTTTGTTGTGTACGAAACTAATGGTAATCTTATTACACTCTTACAAATTTACAATAGAGTCGTTGATTCTTACGAGGGATAATTAAATGACGCTAAATAACTTGATTGAGACGGATTACTTGCGACCGAGTTGGCTGATTCTGTGCTTTTGGACGAATCAAGAACCCAACTTCCCACCTAATATATCAAGTTGGGAAATTGGAATAGGTAACTCTGAAAGGTTAGTTCATACAACATCGCAAGCCCAGAATACGACCGGAGATAATCAGTCACCCATAGAATCCTTGCTTATGGAATTAGATTTACATCGTTACCAAGGATCAACCATTATTACACTAGCCAATGAAGATCTAAAGTTTTTGAGACGATGTATGATCGACGTAAACGACTCTTGTTCTCTACGTGGCTTCGCTCATATTTGTATTGAGAATTTACTTGAACGGTATTTTGCACAGGACTTATCAGACCATGGCTTAGACACTTTTTCTTTATCTCCTCCACGACGTGTGAGGTCTGGCTCATCTACAGAGTCAAGAGCTATACAACACATCTGGAACCGTTGGACTAGGATTCGTCGGCTTGTTCCCTCACAAAACCTAGTAGGTTGTCAACTATGATTGTCCGCTATCCTTTGCAATTCACTTTTGAGATAATTGATCAAAGAATGTGTTCTGATAGGGTAATTAAATATGGTCGCTGAAGACACAACCATCGTTAGGCGGAAATTCACACTAACCAAATCCCTAGATGAGAGCTTGGAATCATTAGCTAACCAACATTACCAAAGTAATGTTAGCCAGTGTTTACGTGCTGCGATTGAGGACCACAGATCTACGTTGAATGGAACAGATAAAACGATGTTAATGCATCAAATTATCAACGGTATCCAAGACTTGCAACATCAACAAGATGGGATGTTCGAATCAATTCAATCAATCAACCATTCAATTAACAGAAATGAAATACCTGAATCAGATTGGCAGTTGGGTCCAGCTAATCAATCACCAATCAGTCGCCAAATTTTATCAGTATTAAAACCAGATACTGCTCTACGATTAGACGATATTACTGAAGAACTAGATTTGATGTCCTCTGAAATTCAGCCTGTCCTTGAGGTACTTATTGATCGGGCTCTTATAGAAACAACCGATAGACACCCTGCTCGGTTCAGGCTTGCGGGCTACGCCGGAAAACGCGGAGGAGCCCCATGACGGATCGATCTGAACATAACATCAACTTATCTCTTTGTGTGGATGATCCTATTGCCCGCGAATATTTATTTACAAGACTTGATGTGAAATTATCTCCATCAACTGTCCGAAACTATGATTCATCTCTATCCGAATATGTCGAGTTCTTGACTGTGAATGAAAAATCTGTACTGACCGCAGAATTCAGCAATGTCATGGACTATATTGATCACTGTGTTCGCCGTGGTAATCGTTTGGGAACAATCAAGTGCAAAATTAGTGCGATCTCGTCTATGTATCACTACATCAGATTGAGGTCAGACCACGGTGATAATCTTCAGATTGACCCCTTGTTATTTCGTACAATAGATTATAGCCAGTACCGAACCCCACAGCCGATTAAACGCAAAGGTCTATCAAAAAAAGAAATCAGGTTGTTGTTCGATTCGTTTGATTGTTATCGGAATCGCCTAATGGCGATCGTCGCGATTGAAACCGGTATCAGAAATTCAGATCTCCGAAATTTACGTTTACAGGATATTGGAGACAAACAGTTGTTTATACATAATCCAAAACACAACAGACCATACAGTGCTCCCATAAGTGATCAACTCTCGTTCGAGCTTGATTTGTGGCTTCGGTGCCAACGCTTCAGCTATCACACTGCATCAAACAGTAAGTTTGTCTTCCCGAGTCAACATGGTCCTAAATTAGAATCCAACTCTGGTCTTAATAACATCATTAAGCAGGCTGCAGACAAGGCAGGAATTCAAGAAACGATCGGCCGATCGAATATCTCAAAAAAACAACAAGAGATACTCAATACAAATAAGCAATACAAAGAATACAAGAGAGTCACTGTTCACACTCTGCGACACTCATATATTACTTTACTTGAGAAATCTGGTGTCTCACTACCATATCGGCAACTTGTAGCAAACCACACGAATCCCTCCACAACACTTCGGTATTCTGATGGAATGAGTAACGTTTTTGATGAGATCCGAGATAAATACAACCCTCCTAGATAATCTGAATACATTGATTAGCAGTAGGATTGATGGGATTTTATTAATTCGATCGACAATCAAATCTTAATCAAAACAAGCGGTGATCTACATTTCCTCGTGGTCATAGCTACAGCCGCGGCGATCAGAACTACTTTGACATAGTTACTCGACCATGAGTAAAAATTCCAAAAGCGCCACATATATGTACTATGTCGATAACTTCTGGTTGTATGTCAGGTCAATCAGGTGCTGTCAGCCGGCGTGTGGACCATGATTCTGAGCCGCTTGTTATCACAAATCTGATCGGTGCTAATATTCCATCTCCAGTGATGGTCGTTGGTGGTTATAATAATGTACGAACTGTTCAATCCATTGGCGAACGCTCCTCCGATTTCCCACCCATGAGTGAGAGAAGCGGTCGATGCGTTGTTTGAGTGTCTGAAACCATTTTTCAATGAGGTTTTTGTCAGTATGATCTCGGTGACCTCGCAATCCTAATCGAGCAAGCGCAGTCTGATACCCAAAGCCGTCGACGAGAAACACGGCATCCACAAGACGAATTTGTCTTGTGGGCACACCAGAAACCCACGGTTTCTGGGGATAGTCGGAGAGATCGTGTTTCTCGGCAAGGCGGTGAAGGAACGCAGCCGCTGGATCAGTGCCATGCCGTCCGAACAATTCGGCGTCAAGAATCAATTTTG
>LFCJ01002479.1_pt1 | contig 13325 bp, 8 predicted proteins | sample 643141 | NCBI WGS metagenome assembly LFCJ01 (sample SAMN03766243, study PRJNA286221) | soda lake metagenome | biome: soda lake; feature: Kulunda steppe; material: water; isolation source: sample B1-Br-g2 brine of Lake Bitter-1 | place: Russia: Kulunda steppe | collected 2010-07 | reverse complement strand
TTCGTCGGGAACGTCGTTCCCAGAAAGGATCCACTGACGCTCGTTTCGGCGTTCGCCTCCGGACGGGTCGCCGACGGTGACTGGCAGTTGACGATCGTCGGCAGTCTCGAGAACGACCGACAGTACGCGCGGACGCTCCGTACCCACGTCGAGACGCTCGGAGTGACCGACGAAGTCACACTCACGGGGGAAGTGTCGACCCGGCGGTTGGAGTCGATTCTCGAGTGTAGCCACTGTCTGTGTGTCCCCTCACGCTATGAGGCCTTCGGGATGGTGTACCTCGAGGCGATGGAACACGGCGTCGTCCCGATCGCGACCACGGAGGGTGGCCCCCGGGAGTTCGTCGACCACGGAGTGAGCGGGTTCCTCGTCGACCCCGGTGACGCTCGGACGATCACGAGGGTCCTCGAGGAACTCGACACCGATCGCGAACGGCTCGCCCGCATGGGCGTCAACGCGCTCGAGGGCGCGAGGGCCCACCCGACCTGGGCGGAGTCGATGGACGCCGTTCGGGCGTTCCTCGAGCGCGTCGCTAGGAGTCCCTGACGCCGAACACGACGTCGAGCCCGTGGGCGACGTAGACGAGTTCGCCCGCCTCGACCTGTTCTCGCCGGCGGTCGATCCACGTCTCGAGGACGTCGCCGTCGACGGCCGGATCGGACTCGAGGGCGGTGTGGATCGTCTCGAGAACGTGGTGGAGGAAGTACGTTTCGTCGGCGGGGTAGCTGTCGTCCTCGGCGGTGACGATCCAGTCCGATCCGCCCGCTGCGTAGAGCGTGTGATCGGACACGGCCCGCTCGAGGAGGTGACGGCCGGCGTTCGGATCCCCGGGATGGTCCCGTCGGATCATGTCCTCGTGATATCGCTCGACGACGTGGTCGTCGAACCCGGGGATCGCTCCGGGCTCGAAGATCGTCTCGCCGTCGAAGGTGATCGGGAAGTAACACAGACACCCAGCCGGGAGGGCGTCGAGCAGCCCCTCGACAGCCGTCGGCCGGAGGAGATCGACGAACGCCGACCCGACGACCGCGTCGGGCCGTCGCGCCTCGAGGGCCGCCGTCGCGTCGGCGACGACGGTGTAAACCGTGATCGTCGACCCGTTCCGACGGAGCCGAAACCCGTCGGGACGGGAGGCCGACTCGACGCGGTAGCCACGCTCTCTCGCCCAGGCGGGCAGTCGTTCCCTGGCCGACGCGATCGACCCCTCGTCGACGTCGACGAGCGTATACGTCACCGTCTCGGGTAACAGCTCCCACTCGAGCAGTCGTTGAACCATCGTCCCGATACCGGCACCGACCTCGACGATGTGGACACCGGAGTCGAGTCGTCGTGTGAACGCCTCGAGAACGTCGCGGTCGAGCGCGCGGTCGTCGACGGTTCGTTTCGCGGCGAGATAGCGTTCCTGTGAGTAGCGTCCGGTCATCGGTTCTGGCGTACCGTACTCGCCCCGTTGGTTTATATCCAGACCGGTTACGCCGCCTTCGCGCTCGCACCGACCGCATCGACCGCCTCGAGGAAGATGCTGACGCCCAGTTCGATCTCCCGTTCGGTCGAGTCGAGCGGCGGGAGGAGCCGGATCGTCTTTTTCCCACAACCGAGCGTGAGCAGGCCGCGGTCGAGGGCTTCCGCGACGACGGCCGCGCGTCGGTCGGGGGTATCGAACTCGACGGCGAGCATCAGTCCCTTGCCCCGGACGTCCTCGACGTAGTCGGGTGTGTCCTCGCGAAGTAACTCCGTTGCCTGCGTGCCACGCCGGGTCGCGTTCGCGAGCAGATCGTGTTCTTGAATCGCCTCGAGCGTGAACGTCCCCATCATCGACCCGAGCAGGTCGCCGCCGCCGAACGTCGACCCCAAGCGGTTTTTCTCGCTGGGGAAGATCTCCGACCTCGAGATGGTCGCGCCGACGCGGAGGGCCTTCGCGCTGGCGATGACGTCGGGTTCGATCGGGTAGTGGTCCGCCGCCCAGATCTCGCCCGTACGGCCGACGCCGGACTGGATCTCGTCGACGACGAGCGGGATGTCGTACTCGTCGGTGACGTCCGCGACCTCCTGCATGAACTCCTGGCTGGGAAAGCGGTACCCGCCGACGCCCTGGATGGGCTCGAGGGTGAGAAAGGCGATCTCGTCGGGGTTGATGTGGCCGCCCTCGGGCGACAGGGAGTTACGGAGCTGTGAGCCACCGCCGGCGAAGAACCCACAGTCACAGGTGTCCGCGGTACAGCCGCGGTCGGCACAGAACGGCATCGTCTCGATCCCGCTGATCTCTGGGTAGTGGCGCGTGTAGACCTCCTTGGATTTCGTGAGCGAAAGCGTCCCGAGTGTACGGCCGTGGAAGCTGTCGTCGAAGGTGATACCGTATTTCGACGGCGCTCGGTAGTCGTGGGTGATCTTCATCGCGTTCTCGACGGCTTCTGCGCCGGAGTTCGAGAGGAAGACGGTGTCCATCCCGTACTGACTCGAGACGTCGGTCAGTTTCTCCATGAGGTGACTCGAGCCCGGAACGGCCGACTCCTCGGGGGTGGGTCCGGCACCGAAGTAGAGGTCCTGGCCGGCGATTTTCATCGGTTCGACGAGGTCGAACTCCCGGAGTTTCGCGGTGATCTTCTCGTTTTGGTACCCGAGCGGTGCTGCCCCGATGTGACAGGTAAAATCCAAGAGTACGTTTCCGTCGACGTCCGTGACGAACGGTCCGTCGGCCTCGCGTGTGATGTCCCAGACGAACTCGTGGGAGTACTCACTCGGTGCGGCGTTCGCCCCGTGGAACTCGACCCATTTCCGGCCGTTGGGTCCGGGGAAGGCGTCGACGTCCGGTTGTGCGGTGTCCCGATCCATACACAGATTATGTGTACGGCATCATTAAATCTTGTTATGGTGGTACGCCCCGTTCGGGGACGCACGGGCCACCGAAGGCGAACGCGACCGACCTCATAGTGATGGCTGTGACTGATTGCCGACGCAACCGCAGGACGCTCTGCGGGTGCGGCGGTACCGACTCACAGCCATCGTTATCAGTCGTCGGACGGCTCGACGGCTGGGGCTGGGTCGTCGTCGGATTGCGCCGCTTTCGACCCGATGAGGGTCGTCTCCTCCTGGAGCAACACGTTGCCGTAATTGACACTGAAGTTTTTGATCAGCGAGAGCATGGCGAACAGACAGACGAACGCGAACGGCGCGCCGGTGATGACGACCGCCTGTTCCAGAGCGCCGGCACCGCCTTCGCCACCGAGGATTATGAGGATTGCAGCGGTCATGCCCAGGATGACCCCCCAAAAGACGCGGTTGATGTTCGATGGCTTCGCTTTCCCGCCGGTGGTCATCATCGAGACGGCGAGCGTCGAGGAGTCAGCTGACGTAATGAAGAACGTCGTCACGAGGACGAGGAAGGCGAGTATGAAGGCGGCGCCCAGCGGGAACGCATCGAACAGGATGAACCCCGAAACCTCCGCGCCGGCTTCGAAGGCCATCACCGAACTGAAGTCGGCGATCCCCTCGTGCTGGAAGAAGACGGCGGTGCCGCCGACGAACGTGAACCACGGGATCGTCGCCGCGGAGGTCGCGACGATACCGGTAAACGCGACCTCACGGACGGTGCGACCTTTGGCGATCCGGGCGATGAACAGGCCGGCAAACGGCGACCACGAGAGGGCCCACGCCCAGTAGAAGACGGTCCAGGCCTCGACGAAGCCGGTTCCGCCCTCGGTGCCGGTACCGGTGTACAGGCTCATCGAGACGAACTGGGAGATCATCCCGCCAACCGCCTGTGAGCCGAGCAACAACAGGAACATCGTGGGCCCCAGGATGAACGTCACGAGCATGAGCACGATGAAAAGCCCCATGTTGAAATTCGACAACCGACGGATCCCTTTGTTGACCCCGAGCACCATCGAGATCGTAAACAGGATCGTCATCGCGGTCACGATCAGGAGGATCCCCCCGTCACCGAGGCTGATGCCCCACTGGTAATCGAGGCCGCTGACGAACTGGCTCCCGATGAATCCAAGCGACGTCGCGACACCGCCGATCGTCGCGAAGACGGCCAGGACGTCGATGACCTTGGCCACCGGGCCGTCGAGGTTCTCTTTGCCGATGATCGGCGTCAGTGCCGAGGAAACACGCAGGGGAACGCCGTCGTAGTTGTACGCGAAGTAGCCGATCGCGATCCCCATGATGGTAAAGACGGCGAGCTGGGGGAGCGCCCAGTGAAACAGTGTCTGCTGGACGGCGAGGGAGATCGCCTCACTCGAGCCGCCTTCGGCACCGAACAGTGGGTTCGGGCTGTCGTAGTAAAACAGCGCCTCGGTCGGTCCCCAGAACACGACGCCTGCGGCGAACCCGGCCGAGTACAACATCGCGAAAAACGACAGGAAGCTGTACTCCGGATCCGTATCGCCCAGTTTGATCTTCCCCCACGGGCCGACGATCAGGAAAAGCAAGAACACCACGATGAGAAAGACGATGACCAGCAAGGCCCAGCTCAGGTAGCTGAGCATCTCGTCGTGAACGGTTTCGATGCCGCTGGCGACGGCGGTTCGATCGACGAAGAACGCGGCGATCACGCCGACGGTGAGCAACGCCCCGAACACGAAGACGACGGGGTCGAGTTCGTCGAAGAACTGTTCGACCATCCCCTGGTCCGTTTCACTGCTCACGGAGTCTCACCCCCCAAAGTGCGTGACTGGCGGTTGGTTGCGCACACAGTACGTGAGTATCGCGTATCATGCCTCGTAGTGCCATACCGAGTGATTGGCAGTATAGCTCATAAGGATTTCTCTTTCCGTAATCAGTGTACACAAATTGTGTTTATTATCGAACTCTCGAAGTCGAACGGCAACACAGTGGGTATTATCGGAAAAACGGAGGGATTCCCGAACGAAATCTATATTCCTCAAATAGCGACGGGGAAATATTTCGTGATAGGTAGTTATCGTACTGGTTGGTACGGAGACCACGAAACCGCTCTTGCGGATCCAGTCCGGCTCCTGTCCCCGGTCGACGTTCCTGTGGCCGAGCGACGATACGACAGTTCCTGTGGCCGAGCGACGATACGACAAAACGATCCGGCGTGCGCCGTCTCAGTTCGTGAGTTCGTCCAGTTTTTGATCGCGGGTCTGTGCGCTCTCGAGGACCCGTTCGGAGAACTCGTCGACCCGATCTTTGATCTCCCCTCGAGTCGCTTCCGGCGAGAAGCTGTCGGACATCGTCAGGAGCCGGACGAACGCACGGAGTTCTTCGTCGGTCAGCTGGGCGAACTCCTCGTTTTCTAACTTCGCGATGACGTCGTCGACGTCGATCTGTCCGACCGGATCGACGTTGAATTCGACGTTGACCATCCGGTAGTTCGAGCCTGCGAGGCGCTGTTCTGCCTTTCCGACACCCTCCGACAGCATATCCTTGAACGGGGTGTGATACCCCATCGTTCCGAGGTGGAGGAACGCGAGCATATCGGTGATCCCTTGTGTGTAGGCATCACGGTCCTCGTCGTCGGGGTCGAACACCGTTTCCCGATCGCGCTCTTCTAAGCACTCGAATAGGATGCTGAAGTCGAGAACCGCGTTCCGGACACGGCGTCTGATCCGGTTTCGCTTCTGTTTTTTCGAGTGGTCGGTGTAATCGGTCTTCCGACCGAGCAGGAAGTCGCGGTCGGATGGAGTGAGAATACCGCGTGGGCGATCCGAATCCGCCGCCGGCTGGAGTGACTCCGGCACGTCGTCCTGGCTCATACCTACTACACCGAGTGCCCGCCGATTAACACTTCTGATCTTTTCAATATGACTGGTCGTCGACTACTGTGACAATCGAGAGGCGCTCTCGCAGTGGACGTGTTCTTCGCGGTGGCTATGCTCATAGACCGACATACTCGATCGACGCCGTCCCCGACACACGCCGGCTTTGGACTACCGGGAACACTCCGAGATCGCGTTCGAGACGACCGAGACCCCGATCTCGAGCGTCGACTCGTCTATGTCGAACGTCGGCGTGTAGGGGTTCGTCGGATGGTCCGTTCCCAACAGCGTGTACGACGCGAGCCCACCGTTTTTCTGGACGCGCTCGATCAGATACGTCACGTCTTCACTGACGCCGAGCGCCGTCGACTCGACGATTCGATCGACTCCAGCGGTCTCGCGAGCTGCGTTCGCGACGACCTCGCGGAGTTCGGGGTCGCTGTCGGCTCGAGGCGACTCGCTGATCATCCGCGGCGTGACATCACAGTCGTACATCTCCGCGGCCCCGTAGAACACGCGCTCGAGTTCGGTTCGCATGTACTCCATCAGGCCCGTCGTCTCGCCACGGACCTCCGCTTCGATCGTAATCTCCTCGGCGATGACGTTGCTCGCCGCCCCACCTTCGATGTGACCGACATTGACGCGTGTCATCCCCTCGCTGTGACGCGGGATCGCGTACGCGTTCTGTATCGCGGTCGCCGCCGCCTGCATCGCGTTCCCGCCTTCGTTCGGTGCTCTGCCCGCGTGGGCACTCGCCCCCTCGAACGTGGCTGTCAGGTGAGCCATCGCCAGCGGTTTCTCGATGCCAGCGACGATCTCACCGGTCGGATGTCCGAGCCCGATGTGGAGGGCGAACAGGTAGTCGACGTCGTCGAGGTAGCCGCTTTCGGCCATCGCCTTGCCACCGCCGGAGATCTCCTCTGCGGGCTGGAAGAACACCTTCAGGGTCCCCGAAAACTCACTTTCCGTTATCGCCTCGATCGTCCCGAGGGCGATCGCGATGTGGGCGTCGTGCCCGCAGGCGTGCATGTACCCCTCGTGGTCGGACCGGAACCCCTCGGCCGCGGGACGGTGGTCGTCCGCCGCCGACTCCGTCATCGAGATCGCGTCGAGATCGACGCGCAACCCCACCGTCGGACCCTCCCCTTGCTCGAGGACGGCGATGGCTCCGGTGTGGCCGCCGTCGGTTTTCTCGAGGATACGTTCCCGGACTCCGGCGTCACGGGCGCGCTCGAGCCAGGGAGCGATCGTCCCCTCCTCGGGGACGGCCATGCGATCGCCGGTCGAGAGCGCCTCGCGTCCGATCGCGAGCTCGTCGACGCCGATCCCCTCGAGTTCGTCGACGAGGCGAGCCGTCGTCCGGAACTCACACCAGCCCGGTTCCGGATGGCGGTGGAACGCTCGCCGGATCTCACGCAATCTGTTTCGCACGTCGTTGCCCATTCGGTAGTGGTGTATGAATGGGATCCACTTATACTGTCGGTCCGTGAACTGACAGGGGCTACAACCGGGGCGCGTCTCCCACGAACGGGGTACGTCTGTACGGCCGACAGAATCGCACGACGGGGGTCGGCTCCGAGAGCGCGGTCGCTAGCCCGGATACGCGGTCGCGTTCATCTCGACGCGGACGCCCTGTGAGTACGGCTTGTCGTTGCTCGGCGCGTCGTCGGTCGAGGTCGGCGACAGCACGGGTTCCTCAGGGCGTCTGGGCGGCCTGTTCGGTGACCGTCTCGATCGCGTCGACGATGACCTCGAGTGCGGTGTCGGCGAGTTCCCGTGTGAGCACGAGCGGCGGCAGGAGTCGGAGGACGTTGCCGTGGCGACCGGCGGTCCAGACGAGAACGCCGTGTTCGAAACAGTACTGCTGGATGGCGTCGACGAGGTCGCCGTCTGGAGCACCGTCCTCGTCGACGAACTCGGCGCCGATGAACAGCCCGCGCCCCCGAACGTCGCCGAGGTGGTCGTTTTCGGCTTCGACGTCGCGTAGGCGACTACGGATGTGATCGCCGAGTTCGCGGGCGTGTGCGAGGAGGTCGTGAGCCTGGATGTACTCGATCGCGCGCACACCGGCTCGCATCGCGACGACGTGGCCGCGATAGGTACCCGCGTGCCCGCCAGGCCCCCAGGTGTCGAGGTCTTCGTGGTAGATCGCCGCCGAGAGCGGGAACCCGATACCACCGAGTGCTTTCGCCGTCGTCATGATGTCTGGTGTGACCCCGTTCCACTCGCTGGCCCACCACTCGCCGGTCCGGCCGAAGCCGCTCTGTATCTCGTCGAAGATGAGCGGGATGTCGTTTGCCGTGGCGATCTCACGAAGCCCGGTCAGGAAGCCCTCCGGGGGGACGATGATCCCGCCCTCGCCCTGGATCGGTTCGACGAAGATGCCGGCGGGGTTCGCGAGACCGCCGTAGGGGTCCTCGATGATCTCTTTCACTTCGCGCAGTGCACGCGCACACGAGACGGACCCACAGCACTCACTCGCCGGGAGCGAACACATCGACTCGGCATCCCCCGACTCGTGGCGGTCCGCGAACGGGGTCGGGTACTTCGCGTGGACGACGTCCGGGAGAAGCGGGGTGTAGTCGTCTTTGAACGACTTGTTCGAGGTGAGCGCCATCGCACCGGAGGTGGCCCCGTGGTAGGCACCACGGAAGGCGATGAGGCCCGTGCCGCCGGTGTTGTACTTCGCGAGTTTGATCGCGGCCTCGACGGCGTCGCTGCCGGTCGGGCCACCGAAGACGACCTTGCTCCGTCCGCGCAGCCCCGGCGGGACGATCTCGCCGAGTTTTTCGATGAGATCGAGACGCTCCTCGGTCGGGAAGTCGACGGTGTGGACGAGTCGGTCGGTCTGTTCGTGGACCGCCTCTAGCACGTACGGGTTCGAGTGGCCGACGTTCAACACGCCGATTCCGGCGAACATATCGATGTAGGTGTTGCCGTCGGCGTCACGGATCGTCGCACCACGTCCCTCCTCGAAGGCGACGGGAATATCGTTGGGGTAGGCGACCGCACCGCTGTCGATCTCGCCTTGCTTTTCTAACAGCCGTTTCGAGTTCGGTCCGGGGACGGCCCCCACGTCCGGAGCCTGGTCGTAGTGCAGTTCGTCGATCGGTGGGCCTGCAGTCATACGTAGAGCCAGGGCGAACAGTGATAAATACTTTATCCACAATAACCACACTTTGCGTACACAAAAACTGTAACCGACTTCGCTCCGGGATCGGCCCCCTGTCCGTCCGTCGACGGTCGTCACGTCGGAACGGGGCGGCCTATATACAGTATCTGTGTCCACTATACACGAAAAACTTTTATCGCTCCTTTCCGACCCTGCTCGTAGAGTTTCTGGTATCATGTCACGGACCGTTTTCGAGGAAAGCGAGTACGAACGGCGGATCGATCGAACGAAAGAGCGGTTACACGAGGAAGACCTCGACGCGATCGTCGTCTCCGACCCGGCGAACATGAACTATCTCACGGGGTACGACGGCTGGTCGTTCTACGTACACCAGGCCGTCGTCGTCACTCGAGACCACGAGAAACCCGTCTGGGTCGGCCGCGAGATGGACGCAGGGGGCGCACGGGCGACGACGTACCTCCCGGAGGCGAACATCCTGTCGTACACTGACGATCACGTTCACTCACCACACGACCTCCACCCCATGGACTACCTCGCGGGCGTCCTCGAGGACCTCGAGGTCGCTGACGGGCGGATCGGTCTCGAGATGGACGCCGCCTACTTCACGGCGAAATCGTACACCAGGCTCCAGCGCACCCTCCCCGAGGCCGACTTCGAGGACGCGACACTGCTCGTCGGCTGGGTCCGGATCAGGAAGTCGGATCGGGAACTCGAGTACATGCGTGAGGCGGCCCGCATCTCCGAAAACGCGATGCGGGCCGGACTCGACGCGATCGAGGCCGGCGTCCCGGAGTACGAAGCCGCGGCCGCGATCTACGACGCGTTGATCACCGGCACCGACGAGTACGGCGGGGATTACCCGTCGATCGTTCCCCTGATGCCCTCGGGCGATCACACGGACACGCCACACCTGACGTGGACCGATCGGCCGTTCGAGGATGGCGATCCGGTCATCATCGAACTATCGGGGTGTCGACACCGGTATCACTCGCCGCTGGCCCGCACGACGTTCGTCGGCGATCCGCCGGCGGAACTCGAGCGAACCGCCGACATCGTCGTCGAGGGGATCGAAGCCGCACTCGACGTCGTCGAACCCGGTGTCACCTGCGAAGCCGTCGAGAAAGCCTGGCGCGAGACGATCGCCCAGTACGGCCTCGAGAAAGAAGACCGGATCGGCTACTCGATGGGGCTTGGCTACCCGCCGGACTGGGGAGAACACACCGCGAGCATCCGACCCGGTGATGCGACCGTACTCGAGGAGAACATGACGTTCCACATGATTCCCGGGATCTGGACCGAAGCGGTCGGGATGGAGATCAGCGAGACGTTCCGTGTCACCGCCACCGGTGCCGAGACGCTCGCGGAGTTCCCACGACGGCTTTTTACCACCTAAACACGACGTTCGAGGTGTTCGATACGACTGCCACTCCCATGACTTCACCCTCACTAACCGACGGAACCGAAGCCGAATCGGCACCCGAAAACGACCACGAATCGGCGCTCGTCACCGCACGTCGACAACTCGAGCGGGCGGCGACCCACGTCGACGTCGACCCCGGCGTCGTCGAGCGACTGAAACACCCGACCCGCATCCAGCAGGTCACGGTACCGCTCGAACGCGAGGACGGGACCGTCGAAGTGTTCACCGGCTACCGGGCCCAACACGACGACGTTCGAGGACCGTACAAAGGCGGCCTTCGCTACCATCCCGAGGTGACCGCCGAGGAGTGTGTCGGGCTCTCGATGTGGATGACCTGGAAGTGTGCGGTGATGGATCTCCCCTTCGGCGGCGGGAAAGGCGGTATCGCCGTCGACCCGAAATCGCTCACCCACGACGAGACCGAACGGCTCACCCGCCGGTTCGCCGAGGAACTGCGCGACGTCGTCGGTCCGACCAAAGACGTCCCCGCACCCGACATGGGAACCGACGCCCAGACGATGGCGTGGTTCATGGACGCCTACTCGATGCAACAGGGTGAGACCGTTCCCGGCGTCGTCACCGGCAAGCCGCCCGTCATCGGCGGCTCCTACGGGCGCGAGGCGGCGCCCGGCCGATCGACCGCGATCGCCACGCGGGAGGCGATCGACTACCACGGCGGGGAACTCCAGAACGCGACCATCGCCATCCAGGGGTTCGGAAGCGTCGGGGCCAACGCCGCCCGGCTGCTCGAGGAGTGGGGTGGGACGGTCGTCGCCGTCAGCGACGTCAACGGCGCGATCTACGATCCCGACGGCCTCGAGACACACGAGATCCCCACCCACGAGGAGGAGCCCGAGGCCGTCCTCGAGCACGACGCCCCCGAGACGCTCTCGAACGAGGCCGTCCTCGAACTCGACGTCGACGTCGTTATCCCGGCCGCGGTCGGGAACGTCATCACGGCGGACAACGCGGACGCGATCGAAGCGGACATCGTCGTCGAAGGGGCGAACGGGCCGACGACGTTCGCAGCCGACACCGTTCTCGACGAACGGGGCGTCACCGTGATCCCGGACATCTTAGCGAACGCCGGCGGCGTGACCGTCAGCTACTTCGAGTGGCTCCAGGACATAAACCGCCGCAAGTGGAGCCTCGAACGCGTCAACGAGGAACTCGAGACCCACATGCTCGACGCCTGGGCCGACGTACGCGAGCAAGTCGAACTCGGGGGATTGACCTGGCGTGACGCCGCCTACGTCGTGGCCCTCTCCCGGATCGCCGAGGCGAAGTCGATTCGCGGGCTCTGGCCGTAGTCTCCCGGCCGCCCGGACGCGGGTCGCTAGGACGTCGACAACGCCGCAGCGACCGTTTCTATCGGATGCGGTGGGTCGTCACAGCCGTCGTACTCGGAGAGCTGTGTCCGACAGGACGCACCGGGTGCGACGACCGTGTCGCCGTCGCTGTCGTCGACCTGATCGAACAGGACCTCGCCGATCTTCCGGCTCAGCGAGTAGTGTTCGGCCTCGTAGCCGAAAGAGCCAGCCATCCCACAACAGCCCGAGTCCAGTTCGTCGACCTCGTAGCCGACGGTTTCGAGCACCGTCGCCGCGTGGCCGTCCTTTTTCGTGGCCTTCTGGTGGCAGTGGCCGTGGTAGGTGAGACGCTCCTCGAGGCTCCCGGGGTCGGCGGTCGGTAGCGTCGACGCGAGATCGAACCGCTCGAGATACTCCATGACGCCGTAGGTGTTCGCCGCGACGCGTTCGACGTCACGCCCGGTGAGCAGATCCAGGTAGTCGGACTGGAACATCACCGCGTCGGAGGGCTCGACGAGGACGACCTCCCAGCCGTCTTCGACGGCAGGGGCCAGCGCGTCGACGTTCGTCCGCGCTCGCTCGCGGGCGACGTCGAGAAAGCCCTTCGAGTGGGCTGGCCGGCCAGTCGACCCGACGTCCTCGGGAATCCGAACGTGGACGCCCGCCGTCTCGAGGACCTGGACGGCCGCTTTCCCCGCTCGTGGGTGGTTGTAGTTGGTGTACGTGTCGGGGACGAGCATGACCGTTCGGTCGGCCTCCTCGAGTGAGAGCCGTGGCCCGCGGCTCTCGAACCACTCCTCGAAGCTCTCGCTCGCGAACGTCGGGAGGTCACGCTCCCGGGCGATGCCGACCGTCCGCTCCGCGATCGTTCCGACGCCGGGAAGCGACCCGGCCCAGTTCGACAGCGGCGCGAGCGCGGAGCCGACGGCGTTCAACCGATCGACGTTCGCGAACAGCTTCGAACGGATGCTCGCACCGTTTTCCCGGTGATTTGCGTGTTCGACTTCGGCTTTGAGTTTGGCCATATCGACCTCGCTCGGGCAGTCCCGCGCACAGCCCTTACAGCCGATACAGAGGTCCATCACCTCGGTCAGGAACTCGGGGTCGGTCGCGTCGACGTCGAGGTCGCCGCTCATCGCCGCCCGAAGCATGTTCGCGCGTCCGCGAGTGCTCAGACTCTCCTCTTCGGCCGCGCGATAGGTGGGGCACATCACACCGCCGGTGGTTTCCTGGTCGCCGCGACAGCCGCCACAGCCGTGACAGAGTTCGACCATCCCCTGGAACCCGTTGTCGACGTCCCACTCGAGGGCGGGTTCGAAGCCGGCCTCGAACTCGTAGTCGGGGGAGAATCGCAGGTGCTCGGTCATGTCGTGGTCGCCACAGACGTTCCCGGGGTTGAGCAGCCAGTCGGGGTCGAACGCCGTCTTCAGCTCCCGAAAGAGGGTCCAGACGTCCTCGCCGTACAGTTTGCGGTTCCACTGGGTGCGAGCACGGCCGTCGCCGTGTTCGCCCGAGACGCTGCCGCCGTACTCGACGACGAGGTCGGTGACGGCGTCGGAAACGGCTTCGAACTGGTTCAGGCCGGCCGGGCTCTTGGTGTCGACCAGCGGTCGCATATGCATACAGCCCGGCCCCGCGTGCGCGTAGAAGCTCGCGAAGGTGTCGTTGTCCTCGAGTACCTGTTGAAAGTCCGCCACGTACTCCGCGAGGTTCTCGGTCGGGACGGCCGTATCCTCGAT
>LFCJ01002478.1_pt1 | contig 13327 bp, 16 predicted proteins | sample 643141 | NCBI WGS metagenome assembly LFCJ01 (sample SAMN03766243, study PRJNA286221) | soda lake metagenome | biome: soda lake; feature: Kulunda steppe; material: water; isolation source: sample B1-Br-g2 brine of Lake Bitter-1 | place: Russia: Kulunda steppe | collected 2010-07 | reverse complement strand
TGCACCAGTACAGCTGTCGCACCAGGTGTGCACCAGTACAGCTGTCGCACCAGGTGTGCACCAGTACAGCTGTCGCACCAGGTGTGCACCAGTACAGCTGTCGCACCAGGTGTGCACCAGTACAGCTGTCGCACCAGATGTGCACCAGTACAGCTGTCGCACCAGGTGTGCACCAGTACAGCTGTCGCACCAGGGTGACTAGCGTAACACGCACCATCAGCGTCACGGCCCACAGCTGAGCAAGGGAAGGATACAGAACGCACACTGCAGCCAGTGCACCTAACCCTCTAGTGCCATCACACAGCAGTCGCTGGTTGAGGTTCCGGAAGATAAGGAAGAATAAATATGATGACTACTTTGAATTAAGGGGCGGCAGCGAATACGCAGGCACAGTGCCCAGAGGCCAAGAATAAGTTCAGGCGCAGCAGCACACCATCAGGAGCAGCTTGCCCTACAGCAGGCCAGGCCTGCTCAATGCAACTGACAAGGCTGGCACCTGTTCTGTGGCATGCACGCGCACGCACGCAGCATGCAAACAATACACACAATCACGCACACGCACACAATCATGCACACGCATGGACGCACGTACAACCAACATGCGCAAGCACGCACGCACGCCCGCGGCCACGCACCTTGTAGTAGCGCTCGTTTGCGCAGGGCAGGACTGCGAGCGTGAGCTGCTTGAGGTCCTTAGCAGGCGGAGCAGACGCACCACTCGCCAGCGCCAGGCGCATGAAGTGCAGGGCTTCCACCTTCAAGCCACTGCTTCCAGCAGCAGCGGCCGCACTCTCCTGAACACAGTAAGGCGAGGGGAAGGGGGACTTACAAATGCTGGCCACAAATTGATGTGAGCATGTCCTAGTACTGGTTTTGGTTTTATTTGTGTGCACAAGTGTGCAAATGCAGCCTTTGCAAACTTGATTGGTGTGCATGAGCATGCACGCGCGCACATTTGTGCAGTGCGTGTGAGAAAGCAAGAGGGGGTGCCGTCACAGCCCTGGTCAGCACTCCAGGTAGCCGCGCAGGTGCCTTCACAAGTAAAGGATCATTTGACTGATGGGCAGCTAGCACCAAACAGATCTGACAGACACAAGCTGGGCTGGCTAAATAGATCGCCTTCATGCTGCCGTCCAGGCTGCGCCACCACCTTACACCATGGTCACTGCAAAACACTCGCAAGCTCCAGTCCACAAGACCATCAGCGGCTATGGGCAAGAACGAAGAATAAAGAACAATATGGCTGCACAAGAGGCTTGTTGCACACACTGTATGCGCACAACCCCGCCCCTGAGGCAGCCAGACACGTGCATCTGTGGTGCCAGCACAATGTGGGGTGCCCACGCAGAGGGGCCAACGCACGCCAAGTGCATGCGCACACCCACTTTCAGAGCGGCGGTGATGCCGGGCACAAGCAGCGGCAGCTCCTGGGCCACAGGCGCTGGCGCCACGCCAATCAGCTCCCGCAGCAGCCCGAACACGGCCACGCGCGTCTTTGGGTTCTTCTCCTTCAGCTGCTTGGCACAGGCGCGGGCCACGGCTGGTACGCCATTGTGCAGCAGGTGCGCAGGGCTGCAACAGCAGTCAAGGAGGGTGCGCCACGGTTCAGTGTGCCGCGGCAGTCAGGGAGGGTGGCTCAGTGCGTCGTGGCTCGCACTCGGATTGCACGTCTCCAGGGCCAGGATCCGGCGCTGCGGATGAGGGCTGCCAGCAGGCGTACTCCAGTAGGAGCACCAACACATAAGGAGCATCCAATACTTGAGGGACATCACAGGAACAGCTATAGGTGCCACAATACGCCCTTCTAACCTCTTTTCCGTTGGCTGCCCCCATGCGCGTGTAGGGACTTGCAGCTCTGCCATGGCCCACATGCTATATATGTGTGTGTGTCACCCTCTGAGGCAGCAAGACAAGATCTCCACGGCAAAGCAGGAAGGCACACTTAGTGAAAAGCCATCACAGCAATCATCGACAAAGATTATTTGCAGGTGTGGCCTTCACTTGTGCAGGAGCTATGGGCAATGAATGGCTCATCCATGTCTGTGGCCAGAAACAGCCTGGCATGCTCTCGAAAAAAGCCCGGCCCGGTGCCTCCTGCCAGCTGTCCAAGTATGGAACACGGCAACGGCGGTATGCTGCCAACTGCAATGCTGGTGCTCCACCCACTGCCCTAACACCGAGCCAGCGCACAGCAATGCCGCATGGCCCATCCTTGAGCTGCACGTGGCTGCGGGTGATGCTCACACTGAAGGTGCGGGCCATGCCATCACCAGGGTGCGGCCCTGGCCATGGCTGCGCCTCGCACTTGCTGGGGGCCACACAAATACAGGAGGTCACGAACATGCTTGGGGCCTCACAAATGCAGGAGGTCGCGCACTTGCTGGGGGCCACACAAATGGAGGTCACGCACGTGCTTTGAGGCCTCACACGTGTGCTGGGAGCCACGCACTTGCTAGGGTCCTCTGGCCTGTAGCGCTTGGACACGGCACCCATCTGGCGCGCCAACACAATGAAGGCAGCAAACACGTCGCCCTTCACGTTCTCCTCCCGCTCCCGGAACCTGCGGCACGGGCACGCGCGCGAGCGAGCGGCACCAAAAATCAGCACCCATCGTCTTCGCATAGCAATGCCACAGATTAAGGGGGTCAGGGCAGCAAGCGCCATCCAGGTTGAGAGCTGGAGCAGGGCCGGTAGCAGGGCCTCAGGGCAGCATGCAGGCAACTGGCGCAGGCCAAGGAGGCACACGCACGCAGCTGAGCTGCTCCCGGGCTCCAGGGCCCACCGCCGAGCAGCAAGCAGATCCATTGGGCATAGCTGCATTTGCAGCACGCCGCCACTGGCGGAAGTGGGTGGCAAGCTGGCGGTGCGCACCCCCCAATGGAGTGTGAGCAGCACCCACCTGCTGATGAGCTCGCCTGAGCAGCGCCTGTAGATGTCTGCCACTGCATCGGGGTACTGGTGTGCGATGACAGACATGAGCTTGGCCGCGGCACGGCGCACCTGTAGATGCACCAGGGTGTGGGAGTGGGGGAGGAAATGCCTGTGCCAGGAACAGGGAGTCACGGACAAAGGGAGCAGAGCGCGCGCACTCACACCTCACGCGCGCACACACAGATGTGTGCATGAATGTGCATGTATGCGTGCACACATTCAAACACATTCAACCCCGCGTAAGCATCTTAGCCCAACATGCAGGAAGCTTCCTGCGCCAGGGCGCTTGGGCACTCCCAAACGCTGTGCGTGTGATGCATGAGGTGAGGTCGGGCAGAAGGCCAGCCAAAGCAAGTTCCTGCCACCAGGGCCCAGCCCCAGCCAGATGCCAAGCCCCAGTCAGGCACGCAAACAGCGCTGTAGGCACTGGTGCATGGATCCATGGGCTGTTGTGGCTGTGAAGGCAACCAGGACTGCACTGAGAGGGGGTCTGGTTTTGGGGTTCTTGTCTCACCTTCCAGCTGACGTCCTCGTCATCTGAGTAGGCCTCCTCGTCCTCGTCCTGCTCCTCCTCGCTGCAGACGTCAAACGTTTGGACACATAGGGGGGGCAATCTTTTGGTCCAATTAACATATGGCCATGGCTGGACTCTTGTTGAGCAATGCACAGTAGACACAACCATATGGGCATATGGCCAATGGCCGGACAACTTGCAAACCTTGCATACAGGCAAGCGTGTGGAGTGGCTGGTGGCCCCTGACATGCTCAAAACCTGTGCGCCACTCATCCATGCCTTCTGACCATTGGGAGGGCTCGAGAGGAGGCACGCCAGCAGACGTGTGTCTACCACAGCAGCACCTGGTTCCCATGAAGGTGCGCAGCACCCCCAGCACCGATCCAGTCAATGCCCTTGCCTGCTGCGCGCGCAATGTATCCCAGGAGACTGCACGAAGTGTCCTCGATGCATCCGTGTTGCAATGTGTCCGCAATGCATCCTAGGAGGCCGCGCAAGTGTCCACCTGCCGCGGAAACCACGCCCAGCTGCCCCCTGAGGGCAGCGCCTGCCCACCTGCCCCCCTCATCTTCGCCGTCCTCCTCCATGCTTTCATCTGCAAAGTTGGGGTCGAACTTGATGAACTTGAGGGCGGCGTCGAGGAGAGCCGCCATGTGGTTGCGAGCTTCAGAGGGGCAGCACGGTACAAAGCCTTCCATAGCCTGCGCATGCGGGAGAGCCCCTGGCAATGTTACGCGTAAGGACATAGAAGGACACCAAAATGTTACGCATAAGGAAGGTCGAAGGAGGGCTCTAACAAGGTCATGCTTAAGCAAGGACACAGAAGGGCCCCGACGACTCACATGCATGAAAATGGACACAGGAGGACTCTGACAGCACCATGCTGTGGCCTCTTTTGGGGATGGTACTATGCTGGTGGACGAGAGTCAGAGGCCACAGGCAGGTGCACACGTGACTAGAGCAATTGTTCTAGGTCATGTAGGTTGCAGGATAGTAGGTGGTATTGAGAGGGTGGGGCCTCGCATGTGTGCAGTGAGGGGCGCCACAGTGGGTGCAGTGCTAATGTTACTGTGCCTTAAGGGGTGCTGCGCTGCCGCCGCCAACACAGGGAAGATGCTGCTGTGTGGTGTGTGCGCTGCTGTGCGCCGTCACAGGGGGTGTGCTGCCAGTGTGTGCTCGGTCTGGGCAGCGGGCATGAGATTTGGCGACCTACAGGAGCGCCGCATGGATTGCGGGCCCCCGCTGGTCCCTGCCAACGCTTTGCTTAAGCAGGGTGTTGAGCTGCTGGGGGCCGCAGACCCTATGTGACCTCATGACACAGATCTCACGTAGCAGAGGCTTGCATGCCCAAGCCCGAGGCAGGAACCAGCAGTGGATGCACCGATGGGTACACGAAGCCATCAATGCTTCCAACGCTCATTTAGGAACTATTGAGGGCCATCTGTCTTCAACATGTACCGCATCTATCACCCCCTTCACACGCAAGAACATGCACGCATGCACAAACACGCACACGCACACACACACACAGACGCGTCCGCTAGGCTTGCGCGACTGCAGGCAGTGCTCCCGCAGCTCGTCATACAGCAGCAAGTGCACACGCGCATACACAAACACAGGCACACAAATTGTACACGTACATGCACAACAGCACCTGCCAGGTCTGCGCACCTGCAGGCAGTGCTCGCGCAGCTCGTCATCGCCCTCCCTCTCCTTGGCCGCCTCGCAGTATGAAACCACCAGGGACGTGGCGTCGCTCAAGTACTTGCCAAAGCGGTAGCCCACCGAGCGGCTGCGCTTTCAAGGCAGGGGCAGCATCAACAGCAACACGCGTGCGTCCAGCGTGAAGAAAAAAAGCGTGCCTAGCCCCCGTGGGTGCACACGAGGAGCAGGCGTGCCTGCGAAGCTGGTGTGAACCCGCGGCACTTTTGAGGTGCACAGTGTAGCAGCACACAGTGTAGCAGCACACAGCGTAGCAGTGTGTTGTTGCTGCATGCTGGGTGATACCCGCAGCGCATCCAGCATGCTCCCCTTCCTCTCCTGTGTGCGCAGCTGAACAGAGCAGGGAGGGCAAGCGACGCCCTCATGTGTGCATGAGTACGCGTGCTCGCATTGTACTTGCTGGCACCAGGCACAGCCCACGCACACCTGGCACAGCCCATTCGCACCTGGCACAGCCCACGCGCACCTGACATAGCCCACGGCTGCCACGTAGCTGCGCAGCACATCCGCCTTGGTGGCGGAGGGGCCCTCCTTCAGGCGCTGCAGCAGATGGCTAATGACCTCATCCAGCAGGCCATCCTCCATGTACACCGAGGCAGCCGCTGCAGGACGGAGGGGGCGGAGCGCCACCGCGTGTCAAAGTCCCATGGCTGCCCACAGAGCTCAGCACTTGCCAGGAAACAGTGTCATGGCGTCCAAAGCTGTGCATGAGCAGCAATCTAAGGGCATAGACACCTTTCTACTACCGGTCACCCAGTACCAGCGGGAAATCACGCACGCGCACAGAGGCACGCACCTAAGCAGTGCATGGCGCGCTTGCGGATGGGCGCGCGCGTGTCATCCAGCAGCGGCACCAGCACCGTCTTCATGCGCGCATGCTCTGCCACCAGCAGATTCCCAAACTTGTGGGTGACCTCTGCCAGGATGTCCAGCGAGTCGCTGACCACGTTGGACATGTCCTGCAGCACACGCCAGCACGTGCGTGCGCACACACATTTTCAGGCACAGACCCTTCCGGGCAATGGGTGACACGCATACCTCCGTGGTCTGCCCCGCGCCTCCTGCGTGCATGCGCTCTCACTCTCACCACCCCTCCCCAGGCAACCCCACGCATGCTCAGCGGCTGTGGCACTGGGCAGACAAGCAGCGGCTGTGGCACTGGGCAGACAAGCAGCACTGTGGCACTGGGCAGACAAGCAGCACTGTGGCACTGGGCAGACAAGCAGCACTGTGGCACTGGGCAGACAGAGCACTGTGGCACTGGGCAGACAAGCAGCCCTTGAGCACAGGCAGCAAGGGGCTGTGCCCTCGCTCTTGTACGGGGCCCCACAGCAGAGACCAGCTGACAGGTGTGGGGTGCGCAAAGCTGCGGGCAGGAGCGAGGCTGGCTGCGAGTCATAGGGAAGAAGGCACGTAAGGCAGGCGGCCCCTGCGCGCACTGGGAAGGGCATCACCTCTGCTCAGGCGGCAGCATAACAGCAGTGCCGGAGCACGTCGATCAAGAGGGAGGCCTCGCAATTAAGGCGGCTCTGAGGAGCAGACAGGTTGGGATGGCGGCAGGCCACGAGGTGTCAGGGCATGTGCGGTTGGAGTTCCGTAGCCGCGACCATATTCATGGCTGGCTCCCCCTGCCACAGATTGAGCACTCACACACAGCATATACACACAGCACACATTGTCACCCCACCACAGGGACGGCCACGTCACGCACAGCGCCCCCGCACCTGCATGCTGGATGGCCGCCTTGCTGCAATGTGCTGCACAACCTTTGCCCATATGCATGCGGCCCCCGTGTGCAAACAAACCCCTGCTCCCCCCCCCCTGCACACACAGCGCCCGGCATGAGCGCCTGGCACGCCTGCAACGGCCCAGCGCCAAATCTCGTACCGTCACTCCTGTTCTGTCCGTCTCACCTTGGCCATGCCCTCCAGCATCTTGTTAGCAATCATGTTGGACGCGCTGACGGCGAGGTTGCCGCCAGAGATCTCGCCCACGACCGTCTTGAGGCTGATGACAGCCATGTCACGCTGCTGCTCATTCTTGCCCTTGGGCAGAGCGGTGATGGCGCGCTCACACAGCGTCTTGGTCACCGCTTCGGCGCGCGCCTGCGAGACCTTGCGCACCAGGTGGCCCACACTGCAAGCATACACACATACAGCACTGCGAGACCTTGCGCACCAGGTGGCCCACACTGCAAGCATACACACATACAGCACCGCGAGACCTTGCGCACCAGGTGGCCCACACTGCAAGCAGAAAAGGGGGGGGGCGCGGCAGCCACAGCTACAGAGGACACTTGAAGAAGCCCTTTCACGCTGCGTCTGGTGTCTTTGTGTGAATGCGCGTTACGTGCGTGGGTGAGCGATTGCGCAGTGTGCGCCCATGTGTGTGCGCCCTCACGCGCATGCTCAGGCATGCCCCAGGTTGGAATGCCTGAGCGAGCACACCACAGAGCACTGCCCGTGCCCCTTCACTCAAACATCGCATAGGAGGTGCATCAAACACTGCATAGGAGGTGCATCAAACATTGCATAGGAGGTGCCCATTCATCCGAACATCACACAGGGGGTGCCCGAAAGCGCCCTGGTCAGGAATCAGTGGACAAGGGGCTGAGGGCCAATCACACAGGTTCTCCAATGACAGGCACATGCCCGCGAAGTGGTGAGGGCCCGGCATGGGCTCAGTGTGTATCACCGGCCCCACGTGCCCGGGGGAGGCTGTGCGCAACCCACCACTTGACAGCCATGCCCGAGATGTCCCCCGACTGATCCTCAAGCTGAGCCAGGATGGCATCCCCCAGGCGGCGCTCCATATCACCATCAGCCCTGAACGTCTCCTTTTGCAGCTCATTCAGTAGGTCTGAAGTGGCCATGTAGCGGAAGTCCTTGTCCTTGGAGTTGATCTGTGAGGCAGGGTGGGGCAAATCCTTAATGCTCACAGAGGAGCGCGTGCATTTAAGGTAGGCAGCCAATCATACTTCCAGGGCATGCTCAAGACATGGTGCAGTGCATCTGGCGCCCAAGAAGTCGAAAAAGGTGCACACATGTTGAGCCATGGCTCGGTCAGGTAGGCAAATGATTTTATCCGGCATTGCCCCGGGCTCCCGCACCCTTTGCACTGCAACAGTAGTTACAGGTGCAACGCAAGTTGCCTAGAGATCAATGATCTGCTTCATCCTTCTGTGGAAGCTGAAGCAGGTTCAGCGTCCATAATTACTGTCTAGCGCGTGCGAGATGATGACTTCACTCAGCCAGTGCAGCTCATGAGGGGCTCACCGCAACCAAACCATCCGCATGCGAATGGATCATCAAGGCACAATCTTCTTAGCTCTAGCACATGCAAGACGGGTAGACCAGAAGAATCTGGCCAAACATTTCTCAGCAGAAAATTCAAAGCCCAAGTGCATCAAACGCTCCCAGGATCCCACCTTCTCCAAGATGAGCAACATGGATGAGGCCATGTTGCTTTAGGCCGCCCCAGGAATACTATGTCCTGCTCGCCTCTTCTCAGATTCTTTTTTTGGCAGGAGGCTCAATTTTTTTAAACAACATTAGCCACTCCAAAAAATCATTGATCGACAAGTAGATCGGGCATCTGACTGTTTTCTCACAACATTTTTTGTTTGAGATCTTTTTAGAGAGAAGGCGGTAAATATGCTGATGTCATTGGCTCAGTCCAAGGCCCAGCTGCAAGCATGCAAACCCGCAAGCCCCTCAAGGCACCTCTCATCCCTCCCAGCCTCACCCTCCTCCACTTTCGGGAGAACCAGGACTGTTAAAAGGGGACCTCTCTGTACTCCTTTGCACGCTCAATCCACCACTCAAGGTCTGGAGTGTGATGGGAGTATCTTGGCTTGCATTACATCGACATTACACTGTTTGTGTTGTTGCAGAGAGATCCATTTGTTCAATTGATGATTTGTTTTGAAAGTTTTACACATACACACACGCACTCATGCACGCACGCGCGCACACACACACACACAACACACACATGCACACACAGGATGCACGTACGCATCTGCAACTCTTGTGTGATTTCCTCACAAATAGCAAGCGAGCGAAATGCATACGAGCATGTGTAATGCACGCTTGCTCATAAGCACTCGTAAACAATTGCAAACCGTGCACAGGAGTAAAGCTTCAGCCAGACTGGGCTAATAAAGATAGGCTACTTTCTAAGTTTGTGGACTTCCTCATCAACACAAAGCCCATTTACGCCTTGATGAAGGTAACAATGATCTCTAAAGAGCGGGTAATTTCGTTGCTTGCCCGCGTCTCCACAAGACAAGAGGATGTGGGGGAGACAGAGGAAGGAGGGGGAAATTCTGCAGCCCTCGTTGTGGCAATGCTCACCAATCTTTGGAATGTGCTTAGAAGCAGCTTAAAAACAGATGCAAAGACACATTACGGAAATTCTTCTTCCTGTCTCCTCCACAGGTGTTTGCCAAGCAAGCCATGAAGAATTCAGCTGAAGAGCGTGGCATCAGGTGTGTAAACATTACAAGCATGGTAACAGCCCTCAGCCCCCTCTGCTGTGCCTTGCGCTCACCTCAGTGAATTTTAGGGAACAGAGCTTGAAATCAAGCACCTTTCACTGAAGGGGTTGAGTTATGCATAATTACCCCGTGACTGCAGCTGGGATAGCTACGCCAAGAAGTTGATGGCTGATGCGCAGCTGCAGCTGATCAAGCAAGAGATAGAGAAGCGGGACATGGTTTATCCTAGCTACTACTTGCAGCCCTTCCATGCTTGTAAGTGAGCCTGATGGCTTTGGAAGCTGCTTTGTTAGGTGTTTGCCAAACACCTTCATGCTGATGCAAGGAATGCAAAGCTTTATATCTGAAGGGAAGTGCAACGTGGGTGATGATAAGTACGTAGGCAAGCAAGTGTATGTTGGGATTAGTCCTCCAGCAAGACAAGGTGACTGCTGGATTGCTACAAGTTTTGTTGTAGGTAACAGCAACTAAAGGATAAAAGCATGCTTAACCCAAAATATCTGCCTTTGTGACTTAAAACTTATGTAGTCTTTCTTTTCTCTTCTTAAACCTGCTGAGACACGTGTTTGCACAAGGTCCACCCCAACATCAGATCACAATCTTTGCTGCTCATTAAAGCCGGTATCCTGCGCTCACACTGGCTTTTAATGCAGACGATGAGGGAAACCTGAACTGGCTAGCTGCTTGTGAAGTGGAGCCTGCTACTTATGCGATGTCCATCCGTACTTTCAAGTCGGAGCCCACGCTTACACCCAACGTGCGAGCCTCCAAACATCCCTTGATCTCTGCCCTGCACACACTGCTCCCACTCTCCAGGACTCGTGCTCATATTTTCTTCATATTTTAGTTTGAATGTGTTCTCAAAGGCCCCGAAAAAGGGCACTGGACACGCCCATTAGCGTCATCCTCTCAGCGCTTTTTTCATCTGGGCCATGGAGCTTATCAGGAGCTTCAGAAATTCCTGCAAAGCATCACGTCCGTGTACTGCACACCTATCTCTCCCAAGAGCTGGCCTTGCCATTTAGCGGCAGCTCTCAGTGGCTGTCCGCTTAGAAGCATCACTGCTGGTCGGCTTCCCAGTTCCATATCCATACCCAGACTCACAGGTGCTGGCACAGAAGTTGTTGAGGATGCCCCTTTCACCTAGCTTAATTACCCGCTCGTGTCCACACAGGAGGCTTTCACCAGGATGCGCACTTACATCACATCTGCCATCAAAAACTACCATGCCAAGCATGGCCTTTCTTTGCCCTCAAACATCGTGGACGTGGGGTGCTCTACAGGCATGAGCTCACGCTGGTTTGCACAGGTGCGGAGAGTGCCTGCAAGTTCTAGCTTCAGGGGTGCAGGCAAGTGCCTACCGGCATAAAAATCTAATATCTAAGGGTGTTTCCTGAACATGGAAAGAACAGGTGCAAAGGCAGGTGTCTTTAAAATTCGGAATTGCAGGTCTCATGGAGTAGGGGTGTGCAGGGCTCAATGTGTTCCACGTGTGAAGTCCTCTCTTTGCCTTAGGTTGTGCTGTCACACACCGATTTCATTTGGAGAGTGCAAAGGGAGGCAGCATGTTGGTGTGCCCTAATGCATATGCCGCTGAGACCAGCGGATCTCTTCCTGAACACTGCTGGCACATTTCATGTAATGTGCTGAGTGCCTGAGCTCTGCACATTTGCACACATTTTCCTTGCCGCACGCTCATGGGTGCAGGAGTTCCCCGACGCCCAGGTCACCGGAACAGATCTATCCCCATACTTCTTGGCCGTAGCGGAGCTAGAGGAGAGGTGGGCCATTGGCACAGCTGCTTTGCTCCATACAGGGTCATCCATAGGGCACACATGAGGCCCAAGCATGCTCAGATTGGCCCCTAGGCTTCTTCCTCTTGACTGTGCTGTGTATGCTGTTCAGCAATGGTAGCCTTGACAGCAAGCTGCTCCGCATCTACTGCTGGCGTGGTCCTGATGACTTGTTGCTTGTAGGAAGCACATCAGTGAAGGGGGTCAGCGACGCGTAAGGTACCTGCACGACAAAGCAGAGGAGAGTGTGCTTGAGTCCGGCAGTGTGGACATGCTGTCCTTCCAGGTGGGCTATGTGCTGAGTCAGCACTGCTGACTGATGAAGCTTGTCCTGGTCAAGGTGTGCGTGAGGTGCAATGGCTGGAGCTTGTTGCGTGCACATGTGTTAATATTTGCCTGGCTCGGCTGCCTCGCATGCAGACCTGCTTTCATGAGCCAATACCTGCAGGACGGCTGGTGCTACCAATTTGAATTCCTTTTTGTTGTGCTTATTCTGGATTGATATTCATTGCCTGAAAAATGCTGACGTATGGCAAATTGTGCACAGCACAGATTCAAGCCTGATGGTCCCTGGTTGGGGCAAGTGTGCTCGCATGACCATGAACAAGCATCCAATGCATCGCCATCAGTCCTCCAGGTCTCAGGGTCTTTGCTTCCAGGAGCAAATTGAGAGCTGGCTGCGCTGGCCCCTGCTGCTGTGCACCTGCAGTTTGTACTCCATGAGTGCCCCCAAGAGACCATCGAAATTTTCATGAAAGAGTCAGCGCGCTTGGTTCGCCCTGGTGGCGTGCTGTGCATCGTGGACAACAACCCCAAGAGCGAAACCATCCAAAATTTGCCCCCTGCTCTGTTCACGCTTATGAAGGTGCGCAAGTTCCAAGAGGCTGTCGCAACATGCTCTTGGTCACGGCTGCTGCAGTCAGGCTACATGCCAAGCAGCGCCAGCATATTGTTTTGCCAAGCGCTCTGTTGTTTCAGATGTGATACTTGGCACTGCCATCCTTGCCAAACCATGCAAAGCCCTGCACCCATGCCACCATGACACTCGACATGGCCCACAGGATTGTTTGTGCTGACTGCAACTTGCTTGTGCTTCGTTTGCATGCCATTCCTTGTTCAGAGTACGGAGCCCTGGAGTGATGAGTATTATTCGTGCGACGTGGAGCAGTGTATGCGGGACGCAGGATTTACAGAGGTGTGTGCAGGCCTTGTTGGCTGCAAAAGACAAGGTGGTGTTGTGGCACGCTTGCTACCTGCCATTGCTGCCTTGGAATTAGGGCAAGCACAACCATTGGTGATTTAAGCATTGTACTGAGGCTACTGCAAGCTGGGCAAGTCAGGCTCCAATGTGTCCACCAAAAGAAAAGCCTATGGAAGAAGTAAAAACACCTCTCTAAATCTATAATCTTGACCTTTGACTTGGCCTTTGACTTCCTTTGCTGGCCTTGACCTTTGGCTTGACCTTTGGCTTGACCTTTGGCTTGACCTTTGGCTTGACTTCCTTTGCTGGCCTTTGACCTTTGGCTTGACCTTTGACTTCCTTTGCTGACACCCAGGTGGAGACTGTGTGCACCGACCACCGCCACCGGGCAGTCATGGGCATTAGAGCTGATGCTCAATAGATGAGAAGAGTAAGTGACTTCACATCTTGGAGCGGCTTTTGCTGGAAAGAATGTGCCTTTGTTTATGTTTTTTACAGCAGCAAAGAGAAACAATCTTGTCTCTTCTGGATGTTCTTTTCTGATGTTTTCTTGATGCAGTTTTTTTGCCGTCTACGAGGGGATTTCATGTAAAGGACTTTTCACCTTTCTTGGAAGCTTTTACATGAAGTTAAAGTCTAACTTACTAGGAAAGTTTAGGGTAATATAT
>LFCJ01002477.1_pt1 | contig 13332 bp, 14 predicted proteins | sample 643141 | NCBI WGS metagenome assembly LFCJ01 (sample SAMN03766243, study PRJNA286221) | soda lake metagenome | biome: soda lake; feature: Kulunda steppe; material: water; isolation source: sample B1-Br-g2 brine of Lake Bitter-1 | place: Russia: Kulunda steppe | collected 2010-07 | reverse complement strand
GTCAGACTGTCTTTGATTTTCTTTCTCAACGGCACAATAGACTCTGCCATTTCATTTCGGACATTATGGACTATTTTTTGGCTGGCGAAGACCAGCAACAAACCAATCAGCCTAACGACCTGGCTGGTGGTTAACCCTAACTTGTAAGTTGTAGCTTATGCCTCAACAGGTTTACTTGAAATGCCTACTCAACGGCACAACAAAGTCTGCCGTTTCACAAGTCTTGCTGATTTCTTACTTGCTGATTCTGTGTGACGTTAGTGCCTTGCACTAGCAGTCAGTATTCAATCCCTGACGATGTATCTCCACTGACGCTTTGCTCTTTTGCTTATCTTTGATCGACTTCCATACTCGGATCAAACTCCGAGCTAGTGCAGCACGCCTGACTCAAGCATTTATCTGGGGTGATGATTTCAAGTCCGAGGTTCCGAGGAATGAGTATTTACCTTTGAAATATTCCACGCAGGCACATGGTGAATTAAATGTGACGAGGGGTCTGCCTAAGCAGGCAAGCACCTGCAACACAAGGAGGATAAAATGAACATGCGCCAAAGAAATCCTGTGCCACAGAAGAACAAATATGACGTAATAAAATCAGACGACTGCAACAAATGGGCATGATTGCCAGCAATGACACAATGTGCACAAGTGCAGATGCAAAGCAAGCACATAATATGGGGAGGGAAAGGCCCAACGTACCCACATTACTAAGCTCCCTTCTCTTGAGACCAAGCATCTACAGCATCATGGCATTTATCTACAGCATCCCTCTTCGCAGATGCATAAGAAACAGTCACAGCAATCCTCTTTTGACTTATACCAATCCTGCAAGTCCAATTCTGCAGGCATTGTGCACTGCACTATCATACACAGGAAACTAAAGTACAAACCACGTAGCAAGAAATAAGTTTCCTACATCAAGTAAGGGCCTACCTAGAGCGAAGGCACCTGGGAGAATACAAGGCTGAGCTAAAAGGCACATAGGGCTCAGCCAATGAGTATGCTGGCCTGAGCTAGAGGGTACATAGGGCTCAGCCAAAGAGTATGCTGGCCTGAGCTAGAGAGTACATCAAGCTTTGAGCCAGAGAATGTGCGGGGCACCAAGAGCCCAGAGAGTGTGCAGGGCTGAGCTAGAGGATACATATGCCTAATTTGGCGCGCTCAATGTGCCCATGCATGGGAGTTGAAACTGTATTCTGATTGGGCGCGCTCAACGATCTAAGGATGAGAGTTGTGTGCTATTCTTAGGGAAAGTTTCAGGTCTCTTCCGTTGTAGCGCTATAGTTCTTTGGTTCTCTCGGGCACTCAGCTGCTGACTTTGCCAGCCTGGCCACTCAGCGCATGTGCATTCCTGGAAGAACTTGAATAACCTGCAGGGTGAAGAGCCGCAAACATTCCCTAAAACTCGCAGCACCAAAGCGCAGCTCAAGCAAGTGTGAATGTATGACAGACCCTCTAGCCCCAGGGCAAGGAACATCTAAGCGTCAATGTACGACCAGCCCCCTAGCCCCAGGGTGAGGAGTGTCTAAGCAAGCGTCAATGTACAACAGGCCCCCTAGCCCCAGGGTAAGGAGTGTCTAAGCAAGCATCAATGTACGACAGGCCTCCTAGCCCCAGGGTGAGGAGTGTCTGAGGAGTGTTTAAGCTGTGTTTGAGGAGTGCCTGGGAAGTGGCAATCAGGGTCTCTTGCCTTTGTGTGCAAGCCAGCCCTGCCTTGGATAGACACTGGGCGCCTGAATTGAACTGTTGCCAACCCAAGCTCTGCGATGGCTTAGTACTGTGTATGATTCGGTCACATGAATACCAGCCACCTGAATGACTTACGGGGGATCACCTTGATTTGAGCCTAGTGCCCTCAATTTGCCAGGGGCATGCTTGGTTGAGTTGGCCAACCTATTGAACTGTATGTGAGGGCCATGCTGAGATCTGCAAGCCACCCAGATGCACCCCCCATTCTGGCCGTTTATTTGCACATAAAGAACTGATGCATGCTTTAGACTTGCCTAACTGCCAGCTGCCCTAATGCAAGGACAGGGCATGCATGGCTGCATCAGTAACCAACTTTAAGCAAGGCGCTTCTGATGCTCCAGGGATGCTTGGCTAGCTGCCACAAAGGAAGCATGCAACCCAGTCTGGGCAGAAGCCCTCTAATGGCAATGTGTCCTTGCTGCTCATAATGCTCTTTGTGTTCCAAAAATCAGCATCATGTGCGTGGGCATGCAAGCTAGGGAGGACAAAGGGGCCCTGGACGCCCCAGCCCCTTTCTGGACTTTCTTTGTGTTCAAAAAGGCGGTTGGCGCCTAACTGACCGCCTTTTGTAACACTAAGATCATCATGAATAGTCAGCAGATGCTGCTGATTATGGAGAGCGCAAGAAGGTCATAGGAATGAGATGCAACTTTCTCCCAAGACGCTCAGTGGGAGGTGCCAAAGGGGCATCTATCCATCCAATAATGGGTTGCTGGTCATGTCATAAGATGCCCATAAAACATATATTGACAACTATGCTGAGTTGCCAGCACATTATATGATGTACAAGTGCACGATTAACCTTGTGAAGTGTCAATGTGCGACTCGTCAGAGGTGCCCCTCCCCTCAGCCGCTGCCTTCAAGCATCAGGTGCACACCCCTGCCTAAATTTGTAGTTTGGTTACACCAGCCCCCCACCTGCAGTCAGGGCACTTTCCCCAAAGCAAGCAGTGCAACAAGCTCCAGCTGCAGTGAATAATATACACCTGCAGCAGCAAGGCCACCTTCTCCCACCTGATCAGTACACCTCCTCCTCTCCAACAGGCTGCTGACCTGCGCGGCCACACAGCGCAGCCACAGCCACTGCACATGCCACAAAGGCCCCTGCCCAGACAGCTGCCATACCGTAGTCACACGGCACCTGCAGGAGCTGCGCTGCCTGCGTAAGGAGGGCACACATTGATGGCATGTCAAATCGGTGGAATGCCAAACCAGGGAGAGCCTGAACAAGCCCAAAGCCGAAGGGAAGGCACAGGTGCAGTGCCATCCAGGCCCACAAGAAATGGTGTGCCTTGTTGCGCTGTTGCGCCATGCTGTGCCATGTTGCGCTACGTTGCGCCAAGTTGTGCCATCCAGGCTCACAAGCCGAGTTGTAAGCGCTTAAGACTGGGTACGTCCACAGAATCGGGTGTGACATGTGACATGTGGCGGGCCTAGAACCGCGCAGGACTGCAAAGGGAGCATGTCCAGGGCATGGGGGAGAGGGCACAGGCGGGATATGCCGAGATCATGGAGGAGGGGCACAGGGTGTGCCAATGATTGCGCGCAATTCAAGTCCGGGACGTCACGAATGAGCCACAGAAGAACAGGCTGCATGCAACACTGCATGCAAGAAAAGGATGTGTAATCAAGCACATGACCGTGTGCATGTACTGTTGGCTCTGGGAGCGAGCCCTGGTCAATATGCTGATTGCCTTAGCCTGCAGAGAATCTGCTATTTCATTTCGGACATTATGGACTTAGACTCTGCCATTTCATTCCGGACATTATGGACTATTTTTTGGCTGGCTAAGACCAGCAACAAACCAATCAGCCTAACGACCTGGCTGGCGGTTAACCCCTTAACTTAGCCTGCAGACAAGCCTGCAGGTCCCCTCAGCTTGCTTGTCTCAGCTCAGTTTGCAGCTAACACATATCTCGGACAATCAGCTTCTAAGTCTTGGATCCTTGTCATATGATGTAAGACTATGTCCTGGGTGCCATTCCTGTGAACTCCATCCTCCATCCTCCGTCCTCCATCCTTTCTATGAATGGATCCTACTCGTGTCAGTAACGTGGCATGTCTGCTGCTTAGTTACCAGCACACGCTCGCACCTCTCCTCGAAGCAGAGGCCAGCCTGCTGACTTCATGAGCACACACGCCTGCTGAATTTATGCGCTGCTGACTTTACGTGCACACACACTCCTGCAGTCTTAACGCATGCGGGTTGGCAACAGGGTGATGGGGCCAAGGCCCCACAACAAGTGCGCAAGCGCACATATAAACGCGAATGCACAAGCACACACTACAAGCCCCACACCACGTGTAGCAAGGCATGTTGCTGCGCAAGCACACCTGGGCCATAGGGCCTGGGCCCTCAAAGCCGCCCGCTCTGATGCCCCGCACGAGCACTGCAAGGAAGGCGACCATGGCCACGCGCCCGTGGAAGATCTCGTTGCGTTTTGTGAAGCCCCAGCTGCAGGGTGGGTGGGGGTGCAGCAGGCGTGGGAGAGGATGAGGGCAGGGTGCGGCAGGCGCAGGAGGGGATGAGGGCAGGGTGCGGCTGGGCACAAGGTGATGCCCCAGCTGGTTGGCGTGCGGTGGGAAAGGGGTGCGGCATGGCTGCAGGGTGTGGCGAGTGCAGGCTCCATCCTAACAGAGCCAGCCACTTGAACTTTGGGTGTGTGAGGAACTTCATACACGCATACACAAGCACACACGCACACATGATCCTTTTGACCAGCACCAGGCCAGGCCTGCTGCGCTTATTTACACCCCGCCGTCTGCACACACTGTCGCTGCTGCAAAGGGGCTGAGCGACAGGCATGCCTCCTAACTTGGCTTGCCGCCATCTACAGACAGGAGCCACGACACCCTGCGTAGTGCTTGCTCGTTCAGCTTGGCACGGGCCCCATCAACGTCTGTCCCCACACCTGCTGATGCCCAAGAACTGCATGGGGTGGTTGAAGGGGTCAATGGCCGTGCCTGGCGGCCCCTTGGGCCTCTTGGCTACATCCCTGCATGCGTGGCCCACGCAGAACACGAGCAATGTGTCCGCATGTTTGCGTGCCACTGCATGTGCTCTGTTGCACTGCAGTGCCTCTGCCCCTGAATCATATGCACACTGCTGGTCAGGACCGCATTGGCCTCAACATGAACTTCGCGCAGAGTGCCGAGCTACTCCCAATGCAAGGTCATCCGTGTCCCTTGAGAGGTCCCCACACACTCAATTTTGAACCCTGCGCCAGGTCTTGGGTGCAACCACTCACGTCCCGCTTCATGCCTTGAGGGGAACCCGCACTCACTCCAAGTCTTGCGCCAGAGGTCTCGACTGCACGCACTTGCGTTTTGCCTCATCAAAGGACCGCCCCATCACAGGAGGACAGCCCCCAAACCATGAGCCCCATCAAAGGACGACCCCAAAACTTGCACCCACTTGAGGTTCGCTTCATCAAAGGACGGTCCCCAAAGAGAGGTGCCCCGCTCGGTGTTGTACGCAACAATGCCCAAAATCATGAAGTACACTGCGGAAGCATGAGGTGCGCTGTAAAAGCATGAAATGTGCAACAAAAGCATGAAGTGCGTTTTAGAAGCATGAATGCGCTACAATATGTGAAGCGCCCTACTGAAGTATGAAGTGCACTGTAGAAGCATCAAGTTTGCTGCAGAAGCATGAGGTGCATTGCAAAAGCATGAAGAGCACTGCAAAAGCACAAAGTACATTGCAAAACAAGATGCAGCGCGCGAGGGAGCAGCAGAGCATCGCATTGCCAGGCAGGGAATGCTACAGGTGCCGCTTGGTTCAGATTCCACTCTCGGCAAGTCCCACTCTTGCCTCAGATTCCACTTTCTGGTGCTATTTTTGTTGTTGATCCAGATTTGCCTTATGTCTCTTGGCTCAGAGGTGATCTGCATTTGTTTTCGATTTTTGCTGTTGGTCCAAATCTGCCTTGCCTCTCGCTCAGAGGTGATCTGCAATTGTTTTCCTGTGCTCATCAATGAGCTTCATACTGCGGTCATGAATGACAGCAGGGCTGGGCTTTCCCAAGCTCCGCAGAGGGTTTATAAGGCGCCACAGGGCAAGTCAAAGTTGTGTGCTGAGCAAACTACCAGCTCTAAAACTGCAAAATGGGTCGAGTGTTGCTCCCCCTTGCCACGTGTGAAGTGGTGGCACAGGGTACCGTATGGCTTCTTTAACGGTGACAAGCGACAGCAGGGAACGCCATACCATGCACCCCAATCTTGCCACTCGCAACCCAGATCTTTCTGGATTTTCTACTTGAATAATCCCAGCTGGTGCACGCCTTCTTCTTTTGACGCCTTGTCAGGCTCGATTTGCATGACTGTGATCTAACTTAAGGCTTACCAAGGGCTGGAGATCATGACTAGAAAGGCAAGGCACACCATCGAGGACCAACAGAAGGCCGCGCTGACCTGTGGCAGGCTTGACAAGCCCGCCTGTGAGCTGCGTGGCTTGGAGCAGGAGGCCTGGATGTCCGGGTAGCAGACCCTCCAGCATGCAAGCCAACCCTACGCCCACCTGCATGGGCAAAATACGCCCACGTGCGCGGGTGCGTGCATGCGCGTTCGTACGCGCAACTGCGCATGTGTGCGTGTGCGTGCGTAGTACTCAGCTAGTGCTATGAAGGAGAAGGCAGTGCTTCTCACAGGGCATGCCCTCACATTTCTAACGATAACCTCAAGTTGTGCATCTTTGCACTCTGTTGCCATTCCCAATTGCATGATTGAGAACTGCATTATGCTGCACACCTGTGTATTCTGTTGACACACTTAATTGCAGGTGATGCTGGCTTTGTCAGCAAGCAGCGCGAGGGCAGGGAGAAAAGTAGTAGCGGAGGCAGGAGGTCGCATTGCAGGATCAACAAAGCCACTGCAGGCATGCATGGCGATGCATGATGTAGGTGGCAATGCATGATGTAGGTGGGCCCATGTGCAAGCTCAGCACGGCATAGTGCAAGGTAGCGCTGCTGAGAGCGCACCATGGCAGCGTGGCCTTCTTTTCTATTCCCCTAGCACCAGGCACCAGCCACTGCATTTGTTTGTGCACACCATGGCGGTGCGGCCCGCAAACACCTCTCGCCGCCGTGTGAAGGCAGGGACAAGGGGGTCAACCTGGACGTGACGGGAGGATTGACAGAGATCACGCAAGAGGCAGGAGGCTGGCTGGACAGCTGCAATTTGCATAGAAGAAGGCGCTTTTGCGCTGTGGGCGACAACACCCAGATTGACTTGTTGTTTGGTGGAAGCAAATATGTGTGTGTTAAGGCAATCATCTTTGGACAAAAAGAAAGACAAGCTCGCAATTTTGCATGCGTGCTCGGTGGTGAACCAGGCAAAGTCAATCCAGCTCCCGACATACAGACTTGTTATACACGCGCATCAGAGAAGGAGCAGCCCTTGAAGATACTACAGTGCTCTCATTGAGGTCATGAACTTGTGAAGTAAACTTCTAATGTTAAGTTATGCCTGTCTGGTCGACTCGGGACGTCCCCAGCACCTAGCTCAAGAGCTTATCCAATTGTATACACCGCACATAGCACTCATTGCACATTGCAATCCTCACCTTTGGTGCTTCAGGACTGTAATTTGGAGGTGGTGGTTTGGGGTGGCTCTCCTGGAGCATAAGACGAGCAAGAACTGGCTTTAGTCCCCAGCAACTCGGTCAAACTGAGCAATGCGCAGCTTCGTGCAACCCCGCTCTGCACTGCTCGCCCTCACACTTGAAACATGTATGAGAGCCTTATGGTCGATGCTAGATCAAGTCCCAGAAGTCTTGAAGCAGCGCGATCCACGAGCTCACGGTGCTCCTGCACACTGCCAGATTGCTCTCGTACCGGGGGCAGCTCATCCCCTTGCTGTCCAGGCTGACTTTGTAGATGCTCCCTGGTCTTGTCTTGGAAGCAAAGGGGCCTGTGAGGAGCCAGGAAGCACAGCATAGCGACGACAGAGGACTTGAATATTAAGGAAAGCCCTGTCAAACATTCCAGCAGCAAGACACTCACGGGCAACGAATTACGCTCAAGCGCCGCAATAAAGGCGAGGTGTGAGCACGATAGTTGGCTAGGTTGAGCCCAGCTCGGTTTAAGCGCATTCGCATAAGACTATATATAATATTTTAAATTGATGATTCTTGATTGAGACAAATAGACAACGGACAAAGATACGTAACAACCTAATATTATATATTTACATAATAAGTAACGAGCCACTGACTTTTTGCGTCATACATCAAAATATCTTTTCGGTCATTTTTTATGAACAGTTCTTCTGGTATCTTACGAACTGGGGTTCGGTGCTGTTTAATAAGTGTTTTTTCATTCTTATCATTTATATTTTCTTATCAGAATTACAGGAACGTAGCTTAAAAACCTGATCATGCCTGTGAATAATGCTGGCATGTGCATGCGTTATTCACTTCAAACAAGCAACTTCATTTAGCTTGGCGAGTACCTTAGGCTAACTTATGATGCACCGGTCCCCTATAAAGCAAAGGTATGTGTCCTTTATCAGAAACATCAGCCTTTTGGTAGCGCCAAGCAGCAGCAGCAGCTAGCTAAGCTGCATGGCCGAAGCTGGCAATAGAGATGCTCGCATGCTGACTCCTGAAAGTGACTTTAATGACTCAGGAGATTTTATACTACTCTCTTTTCAGCAGTGCGCTCAAAGTTACCAGAGAAACCTTTCGAATGTAATGTGGCCCTTCCTTTGCCTCAAATTCAGCGGAAGCAAATATTAAAGAAAGGAACGAATGGCACAGGCAGTTTGATATGTACACATTAAGCAAGCTGTGACTACTCGGCAGCCAGAAAAAAATGCAAGATCTGCTAGTTCCGCAGGTCTGTATCACAATGCTGGCACTCCTAATGCCCTTTGTTCCTTAATGGGCAAAGATCATGCTTTCTGGGATGTGTGAACATGCAAACTTGAGGGACTAGATTGTTATAAAGAAATGTTTCTAGAAATGATGCAAGAACCATAGACAAGTATAACCCGTTGGCAGTCATTGCTGCATAAATTGTTTACCACTTCACTTCCTAGGCCTGTATGCTGGGTTGATCGAAATGGGCCTGAGATTCATCAGCTTGGGGTTGGCCACCTGCTTTTCAGACATTTTGGAAGTGTGTGCTTTCAGTGATCGCCGCCATATGGGTTGGATGTTGTAGCAGCTGGCAGGGGCTATGACAAGAAGTAGTCGCATGCATCATGCACAGGCTGGCATACTCAGCAAATTCGTATGCATCCTAGGGCACAAGTCGGGACTAGCTCTCCTTGTGCATGTCATGATGTTGTATACACAAACGTGGGGCCATCTAGTGTAGAGTCTGACAGCTGCTACTGCAAGGTGAGGTGAGGTGAGGTTTCAAGGCTGTATCCGCCGAACGAGGGCAGCTTAGCCGGTAGTGGCCTCCAGTGAGGTTCGAACCTCGAACCCACGGGTTGCGACTGCATGAACTGCTGCAGTCCCTGACTTATAGCTGCCCTGTCTATTCATTCTTGGACTTGCTGCAGCTGCACAGTCAATATGCTCAAGAACACACACGCGCACATGAACGCACGTACGGACACAAACACAAGCATGCACACACGCAGATACACACCTGCATCCATGACTGCGTGCAACAGATGGCTTTGATGCTGCTCCTGTCTTGTCAAGGTCGTCGTGCTTTGAGGTCATGTTCCCACCCTTGATCTGCTTGGAGGATTGGGATGTGCCCTGATACTTTGCCTTTCGGGCCCTTGTCAGGGCAGGTGACCTAGACACCGGCAGTGGGTCTGCAGCCCTTGCCCTTGCTGCACTTTCGGCACGCTCACTTGCAGGAACAGCAGCCGCAACCTCCGCTGCTGCTGCGGCGCGTGCCGCCCCTGCCGAGCTGGCTAGGCCCTCCAGGGATGGCGCCCTCTTGCTGCGGCTAGACCTGCTCACAGCGGCATAGCTGCTGGCACTGCCCGGTGCCGACCCTGGGATGGGCCTGAGCGCAGCTTGCCTGGCCGCCACAATACCCACAGCTGGCGCAGACGACAACACCCCGCTGGAGATGCTCTTATCACAGGCGGTGCTGGAACTAAGGCTGTTGGTGATGCCCTTGTTGCAAGCGGGGATCCTGATGGAGGCGGTGCAGCCACTGCCGCTGCTACCTGTGTGCCACTGCGTCTCTCGCCTAAACAGGCACGGTTGTGCCTCAGCAGGCGCTGCTGGTGTGCGCTGACATGCCTCACCTCCATCTGGGCACTCCTTGGTCTGACAATGATGCAGCAGCTCCTGCAAGATGGCAGAAAAGAGGCGGCAGAGACTTTAAGGTGCATGCATACATGCGCAGCAGCACCTGTCCTTGCGCAGGCAAGGAGGGAGGGATGGATCAGGGTGCATGTATGTGTGTGTATGGCCCTCGATCTGGTGTGATACATAGACAGCTGGGCAATTTTTTTGTGCATGCACGCGAGAATGGGCCGGTACTTCTCAGCTGTGCTAACCAGCTGTGCCACTCAGAACCCCTTCTCTTCATTTGTTACTCTACCCCACTTTTCTTGTGCGCGAGGCTTGCTCAAGCCACCTGGCCTAGACTGCCTCTCCCTAGTTACTACCTGATACATACATAACCTGGTGCGAGTGGTGAGAGTCTTGTGACAGAGTGGGCAGGGGTTGACAAGGCGTGGGACAATTACGAGTCTCTTCCACTTCATTTTCCTGGAGTAGTTCTGTCTGCACCCCTAATACTCCTAAGACAAAGGAATGCTACCTCCAAGGCTTGCAGGTGATGGCAGAAACTCTGTTGCGCTGCTGCCAAGTCATGTGCATCTGTTTCCTGTGGGCGTACACACACATGGCAGTTATTAACCCTGTGATGAGTTAAAATTGTCCAGACCAAGCACTAACTACAATCAACCCGGTGTTCATGGACCAAGGAGACCTGCCCAAATTCATCAGATGTTGCATCTGGGCTGAACGCAAGGCAATTGTGCACCTTCAAGGGTTGTTCTATTTGGTATTGGTGCAGATGCCACTATGGCGAGGCCTTTGCACTGCCTTGGAGCACCAGAGCAAAGCTCAAAGCTTTGGAGTGCCCAAGTGCAACCTTGCCCTAGCAAGCAAATCCCAGATTGCAGGGATCGCCCAAACTGCAGGGTGCACTGCAAGAGTAGAATTACGCAAGCACGCACATGCTTAGGCCAGGGCATAAGCCCAGGCCTGTAGCTAGTTGGCATGCAATACTCGTACCTCGAGCTGCTGCAGGACATCCCGGACATCCCCCAGCACGCTGTCAATGCTGTGCCAGGCGGCTGCTGACATCTGGATCTGGTCGGCGCCCAGAATGTGGGGCAGATCCTGTTGCAAGTGATTTTCATTTCTCAGTCAGGCACAAATGGCTGATCCTTGTAAGGGGCTGCCCTCATGAGTGTGCGCAGACGAGCTATGCCAAACAACACATAGACTGGACTGTGACAAAGTAGCACTGACTGCAAGTGGAAGTGTAGCGGAGGAACTCCTGGGAATTGGACACATTTGTTTCCACTGCCTACTTATGCCTAGTTTATTCATTTTCTGTAGGTTGCCAGTGCAAAGCAGGCCTTCAAATCAGTGGGATGTGCGTGCTTTCCATCCAGCCTGTTAGGTTAGGGGGTGGTGAACAGAGGCAACACAGGGTCTGCACAGCATTGTACAGGGCTTCCACCATCAATCATTCTGTTGCTTGACTGCACAGATCACGGAGGGTGGCTGGCTTGTCCAGGCGATTGTGCGGGGATCCATGATGAAGCATGCGGAGGTTGCATGCTAGTAGCAGTGGCCACCCCTCACTGAAGGAACTGGGTTCTTTAGATGCGGGAGCGCAGCGGTTAAGATCCACCTTTTGCACTGTCTTCGACGCAAGCAAAGAGGTGGTGCTGACCGAGTCACGGGTCAGTATTGAACAGTCTAGAAGGCGGAGCCATAATAAGGCACCTATACCATTCCGACATGCCGCACTCAGTGCCAGGGCGACCGCTCGCCAGTCACACCGTCACCATGCTCATGCACAGCGATGCTCCGCGCATCACCACAAGGGCCTCCTACCACCATGTCCCCTTCCATGGACTCATGAGTTCCACGCACCAAGGGCTGCGCAAGGTTTTGGAGGATGGCGATGACCTCAAAAAGCTCCGCCCGCCCGCGGCAGTGCAGGTTGTGCAACCTGCAGGGGAGGGGGGGGGGGCACGGGAGAGTCAATGTCACAGGTCACAGAGGCTGTTAAAGCCAAGATGTGCAATGGCCACACAGGCTGTCTTAGCCAAAAAGCGCAATGGCGCGCACCATCAAGGAAGGTAGAGGTCCACTAGTCCCCCCAACACGCACACACACAGAATGAGCTCTTGTTTAAGGTCAGGCCAAGGATCTGATCAAGCATCCTGCTTGTATCAGTTGGCATCAGGGCCTTCTGGGCAGATCTGGAGGAGCCTGCGTGCCTGAAGCCTGTTTTGAACTCATTAAGGGGGCGCGCAAGCCCACATGCTTTACATGCTTCCAACACCACAAGCTGTACCCACACGCTTCCAACACTACAGAGGCTGCGTGGAAAATCCAACACTGCTGCACTTGCTACAGCTTCTGGCCTCATGTCCTGGGGCGAGGAAAAATAGAAGAGACAGACTCCGATAGGCAGTGGAGCACTCCCTGCATTAATAAAGGAGAAGAGGACACTTTGGGCCAAAGCCCTGTGTTTCCCCTCCAGCAGGCTGCTCGGTCTGATCGTAGTCGGCCCTTGGTCCAAGAAGCGCAGCAGCTCACGCCAGCCAGAGGAAGTCTTTTTCCTCCACGGGGCATGCAGCACTTACTGGTCAAAGTTGGCTTGCAGGGCGGCCACCAGACGGCGGGCCGCATGCGCCTGTGAGGTGGGGAGCGCAACATCCGGGCGCTGCTCTGGGCCGACAGGCGCAGGTGAGCTATGTGAAGGGCAGGGCGACTTAGCAGGGCTTGCCCACACAGGGTTGGGCTCGGCGGCTGTGGCGTCTGAATTATAGGGCTCCGGCAGAGCGCAGGCGGATGTGCCCCCTGCTTCTGCGTTGACTAAGCTTGCTGACCCGTGGGAGGGCCGGGCGGCAGGGGCGCCTGTGTGGGGGGGCCCAAGGGCAGCGCCAGCAGCCATGTTGGGGCTTGAAGGGGAATGCCCCCGCCGAGGGCCGCACACGGCAGCGGAGCACGCCGAGCCGGGGATGCTGCCTGTGCTGAAGGGCGTGGGCTCGGGGCCAGGGGCGTTGTCGCTGTCGGGGCAGCAGTGCTGCCCGCCCTGCGCTTGCGGCGCACCAGAGCCAGACCAGGATAGTAAGAAGGGCAGCTGGGAGAGCGTGCCCTGCTGCGGCCAGCCTTCTGCCTGCTGCTGCTGCTGCTTCTGTAGCAAGTCGTCTGCCTGCTGCTGCGGTGGCCAGCTGTCTGTCTGCTGCTGTTGCTGCGGCGGCGGCAACGGCGGTGGCAAGCCCTTGTCGCTTCTGTTGCTGCCCCTGCCACCACCAACACAACTGTAGCTGCTGCTGCTGCTGCTCCTGCTGCTTCTGGCACCAGGCACCATGCCAGAGGACTTCTCTTTGCCAGCACATCCCCAGGTGGCAGC
>LFCJ01002476.1_pt1 | contig 13335 bp, 13 predicted proteins | sample 643141 | NCBI WGS metagenome assembly LFCJ01 (sample SAMN03766243, study PRJNA286221) | soda lake metagenome | biome: soda lake; feature: Kulunda steppe; material: water; isolation source: sample B1-Br-g2 brine of Lake Bitter-1 | place: Russia: Kulunda steppe | collected 2010-07 | reverse complement strand
TTTGACGTGCTCAAATACAGCTATAGCTGAACTGAGCAAGGGATCAAATACTCCTCCAACCAACTCAACCAACCTCCGGCTCACAATGCAGCATAAATCTGGCACTGCATAAATCTGGCGTGACAAAACCAACTCTTCCTTCTTACCTGCGACAAAATATCCCTAACCATCTTTCGCGCGCCATTTCCAGAATAAGACTCTCTGGTCACACCTTGAATATAGAAAGTCTCCGGCGTAAACAGCACTGAGTTCCATACACGCTCAGAATCTGCACTGAATGCAACTGCCACTGTGTGCAAGATGAAGAGCACGTTCTTTTAGACTAAGGTGTTCCTGTGCTCCTGTTCAAAATGAGGTGCATGTTCTTTTTCACTGTCAAAACTTGTTTGTGTGCTCTCTCAGAAGAAAATACTCGTTCCTTCTCTTTCCTTTCTGCCAATCCTTTTCTATGGAGGCCCCTTATACTTCACATGCCTTGCCTAGTTTGACTGTCTTATTTATTTCCTCAACGGCACAATTCTTTCTGGGACTATGGATATTTTTTGTTGGGCTGGCAGTGTCTAGCAAGCCCAGCAGTCAATCCATCTGGCTGAAGGACTAAACCCATTGTAACTTAACTTCCTCAACGGCACAATAGACTCTGCCATTTCATTTCGGACATTATGGACTATTTTTTTGGCTGGCGAAGACCAGCAACAAACCAATCAGCCTAATGACCTGGCTGGCGGTTAACCCATAACTTAGACTGCCCAAGTGCTGACTTGGCAGACTTTGGCGTCAAGCACCACCAACTCTTCCGCACCCCCAGGTGCGGCAATTCAAGATGAAGAATACACTCTTTTCCTGTGCCCTAGCATGCAAATATGTTTGTTGAGGCTTCAATTTGCAGACTTGTCTCATGATTTACCAATGGCACACAAAATTACTGTCAATCAGACTGGGGCTTTTTATTTCTCCCAAGCTTGTTCTGAGGATGCCTTCAATTCACTTTTTCGGGCTGAAAAGTGTCAGAGGGGGCTATCTGAGGCCTAAATTGGGTATGGTTTTGGCATGCTCCCAGGGCATGGTCTCCGTGAAGCGCAGTTTTCAGGCTTAGTGTAAGATGGTAGCTCTGGTTGCAAGCTTTACACAGCACCTGAGCTTGAAAACTGCGCGGCACGGAGACCATGCCTAATGGGCTGCGGCGTGAACCCTACTTTTCACAGCCAGATGTCCACAGCAGATCAGCCACTGCACCAAATCACATGTTTTTTGGTGTTTTGGTGCTCTTGTAATAAATGAACATCATTGCAAAAGAATTGAATTGAATCCACTCAGTGGTTGGTGAGAGGTTTGGTTTGGTTTCAAGGCTGTATCCGCCGAACGAGGGCAGCTTAGCCGGTTGTGGCCGGTTGTGGTTGGTGAGATGTGCATTTGGGTCATTTCCCTTCGAAAAAATCAGCAAAAGGGGTGCCAAAATGGGTCAAAATCCGATCTCCTCCAAACCTCAGTTTCAACATCCAATATCAATGTGCAACATAAAAGAAATATGTTGATGGTGTTTTGGGGGTAAAAAGACGTGTGGTTGGGGCGTGTTGAGGGCATACGTGGGCTGTTTATGCCAAAATAAGCCACAAACAGAGGCTGAGCACCCTCCCAGGCCAACAGGGGCGTCCATTTCACCCCAAGTTCTGCCAGTAGCCTAGTTATATGATAAAAAATACAATTTACCTAAAAAAGGAGCATGCCCGGACTTTTGGTCAGATAGCCCCCTCTGGAAAAGTGTCTTGTTTTCAAGAGCTCTAGTGGGCTGTACAAAAAGAGTAACAAAAAAGTGTTGAATGGTTCAATGTTAGCGTTCGGCGCCTTGACAGCTTGCTCGGGCTCGCTGCGCTCGCTTGCCTGTTTAACTTAAGGCGCCTTGTAACAATTTGCTGATTTTGCTGGTAGGACTTATATTGGGGACACAGGCGCTTTTTATTTTGACAACATTGGAGCTGAGGATGTGAAATTGCTTCTCTAGAAGCAGACATTTGTTTCTCTACTAGAGATACTAGTAGTATCAGACATACGAATAATTCCTTTTTTCTCTGAGACTATGGATATTTTTTTGTCGGGCTGGCAGTGTCCAGCAAGCCCAGCAGTCAACCCATCTGGCTGAAGGTCTAAACCCATTGTAACTTAACAAGAGACTTCATCAGGCAAGCAGACACTAAGGGCTTGGCCTTGTTCGTGCACCAGTGCCTGGAATACTGTTTCTAGATTTCAGATCACAACCACCCCTGGCCTTTGTTGGTTTTGATTGCAGGCCTGTTTAGCTTCAGCTTAGTTGCCCTCGTTCTGCAGGTACAGCTTTGTAACCTAACCAAACCTGACCAATAGCCAGCAAGCAATCAACCATCAGGTCGAATAAGCCCAGTGTCTTCCCTATCCTCATTGTAATGCCCCCTCTGGGAAGTACCAAAAAGAGGATTTTGAAAACTCCCATGGGTAAGTGAAGACCAGAGGAACACTCATCCAGCTAGCAGCCAGGCTGAGTTACACAGGCCTGGATCTGCCAGCGAGAGGAAAAGAATAGCATAACTCTGAGACGACAAAAAATAATAAGGGTTGCAACAAATGTTTAATAAGCCAATCAATTATGAGACACGCAAGGCATGACCACGCAAGACATCAAACATACCAAATTTGTTAATAATTTGATCAATCATCAGCGCACCTCATGAGTGCATAGTCCAGTCCTATCTTCGCACAACTCATTGGCAGCTGCCCTCGTTTGGCAGATACAGCTATGTAACCTAATTTAACCAACTCATTGGCAAAACTGATGTAGAAAGCTTCAAAATAAGGTTCCTGTACTATGAAAGACTTGTGAAGCGGAAAATGCCAGACAATATCAATCTGCAACTCCTTGCTTGAGACTGAGGCTTGCATAAATTGACTACTTCAAGCGCATGCTGTAATCAAGAGAAAATTAACCTGACTTGATGATGAGCCCTGTTCAAAAGGTACACAGTGCAATGAAGATCTGGTAATCTACTCAAACTTCATGAAACATCTGGCAATGCTCTCCTTGCCACCATGTTGCTCGAAGTGCTTTGACCGTACGAAGCACACGACCATGAAACCCATGAATTAAGATTGATCCAGCACCATTCAACTTGCCATACAGGCTCTCGAGCACCATCATGGTTATATGTACAATTGGCAGGGATCTCACTCCAGCTTTATTTCAATCCCTCAAATCAGCAAACAAATCCTGCAGACATGCCCCCACTATGGGGCCACCAGTAAGTCTCTTGCTTTCACACAAGTCAGATGTTTGCACACATGCTCAACCCTCCAATTCCAAGCCATACATGCTTAGAGTGCTACATGACGATTTCCAGCATTTGAGGCGGAATGAATGATTGGTTTTGGTTCTCATTACCCAAGGATTCATTGTTTCCATGGTTCCACATCATGTCTCTCAAGAAACCTTGAGAGGTATTGAGAGAGGTACCAGAGGTATTGGCTGGTACAAGCAGCTCAACTGGTCGACTAGATGAATGCAATTCAATAAACGTAAACCTTGAGAGGTATTGAGAGAGGTACCAGAGGTATTGGCTGGTACAAGCAGCTCAACTGGTCGACTAGATGAATGCAATTCAATAAACGCGCAAGGCCTAGAATGCCAATGAAACCCAAGACTACAGCCCAAGATGCCCAAAAAGAGCAAGTTCAGGGCTCAGCCGATCCTCTAGCACGTAGGCAAGGCACGGGTGCTTGAGCCACCCTTGCGGTCCAAGCGCACAATTTTTTCGAGTGCCAGTAGGCGCGGCTGCAGCCTAATGCACTCTCATTAAAAAAGGAGCATAAGCTCACGTCCATCTAGTCACGCACCTACAGCGCAACCTGCCCCCAGGAAGGAACAGTGTCAAGGCACTGAAAGCAGGTGCGCCAGCAGCTGGGATAAGCTGGCAACCAGCTGTTCCTTTGACCCTGCAAGCAAATATCAAAGACAGGAACCTCGAGCAATTGTGGGGACAAAATCAAGCACAAAGGGAAGGCTCTCTCTCAAGGGAGCAGCCCTCATACATCTGTCAAGATGGTGCCAGGAATGGCCAAGATCGAGGCACATGTTCCATGTGGATGGCAGTCTTATTCTAATCCTGCTTCGACACCAAGTCAGGGACAGCAACTTAAGGAACTGGCGTCTTAGGAGGGAATAAAAAGGGTAGACCTCAGGGTATTGAATGAATCGATGCTCAGGCTGCAAGGGTGTATAAATTGTACCATCGCACTCTGTGGTTGGGCAAATCATCCGAGCAAAACACCTGTCGTTGAAAGCCGGAAGGCCTCACGCCTTCATACACAGCAACACATGCGCCATACTCCGCCAGCTTACCCATTTCCTCAACTTTCCTCAACTTCCATCCACCAGATGGGCAGGTCAGTGAAAGCGATACAAGTGCGAGCATTGTACTAGTGCAGAGCACCTCTCCTCAAATATTTCATGCGTGCATACATGCACGCTCTAAAACAGTTGCGTACGCAAGTGCAGCGGACAGTCACAAGTGCAAACGCGCAGACGCAAGTGAGCATGCAATATCTGCCAACTGCGCACCCGCCAGGCCCTGGTCATGCAGGTCCGTCAAGATCTTGGTCACATATGATGGGCTAATGCCGCTTGCCTGGCCCGCAGATGCCGCCAGAACGCGCAAGTCCTCCTTCTTCAGCTGCTGCTGCTGCTGCTGCTGCTGCGGGCTGTGCAGTGACACGACGGATGGCTTCTGCGCGGCTTGCATGGCAGCAAGGGGTGGCGAGCCCAGTGTAGTAGGGCTACCACTGGGCACGAGCAGCGCCGTGGCAGGGGCGCTTGAGGAGTTCGTATCGTACGACGTCGGGGGGCTGCTGCTGCGCGCTGAGCCACTGCTGGCCAGGGAGGAGGAGGGCCCGCGCCCTGTTGCGTGCAGGCCACCTGCGGCAATGTCCACAGCTGCTGCTGCCGCTGCCGCAACCGCCTGCTGCTGCTGCTGGTGCTGCTGCTGGGCATAGTTCATGAATGGCAGCAGCGTGTTCAGGCTCTCCGCAAACTCCTTGGACGGCATCAGGCTTCCCTGGCACAGGCTGCCTAGAGGCTTGCCTGAGTCAGACACCCGGTCTGCACCGGCCAAGCCGCCAATCCCGCCCTCATCATCGCTGGACACGTTGCCGCCCGCACCCGCGCTCGCGCCCCCCAGCAGTGCATGCATGCCTGGGTCGGACGCGCGCTGCATCGCAGCAGCGCTGCGGGCGCAGAATGCCCGCGGCTGCTCGCCCGAGGGCATGGACTGCAGGTTGTGCAGCATGGCTGCCGTCTGGTCCGCATAGATGTGGTCCGCGCCGCGGATGCCGCACCCCATACTTGCAGGCCCCTGTAGGCCTAGCCCTGCCAGCGTCTCCTGCAGGCTGAGGTACGCGCTCTCCGCCGCAGGGGGCAGCTGCAGCGAGGAGGGCGGGGCGCTGCTGATGCTGCCATTCATGCTCTGGGCGTGCGCGCGCGAGGGGAGCTCACTGTAGGGCGAACCACCCGCGCCCAGGTGAGTGCCTGTGTGACCACTGTGCAGGTGACAGGGCAAGGATTGGCGGTAGGACAGGGGGATGCCTGTGAGGCTGCGCGCGGGCGCGTGCCGGCGAGCCGCTGCGCTGGAGCTGAGGCCCGAGGAGCTGCTGCGCATGGGCTGCGCAAGCATCTGCATGGGCTGCTGCAGCGCATCCTGCGGCATGGTGTACAGCACCGGCAGCTGTTGCTGCTGCTGCTGCTGCGACGGCGGCGGGGGCTGCTGCTCTTGATGCTGCAGCGGCATGCCACTGCCGCCAGGCAGCAGCCCACTTTCCTGCGCCATCATCAGCTGCATCAGGAACTCCCGCTCATCCACCTCCTTGCCATCATCCACGTTTGGCACACAGCGCAGCTCTTCCGTGGTGTGTGCAAAGAAACAGATGGAGCGGTTGCAGCTGCTGCCAAACGAACACAGCCGTGTCTTGTACCTGCACATGTCAGGGTTTACAAGGCGTAGACAACGCATCAAATTGCGACATTTAGTCGTTGGATACACCTGTCAGGCTGCAGAGTACACTCATGGCCTCACTGCCCTGGGCAGTCGCTCTGTGTGGTGACATCTTCCTTGTTTGTGCGCAAACCCCATGTTTTGTACATCTGTTCAAAATTGAGATTCATCATCCATTGACATCATTTTTTGCTCGGTATTGTATCAGCATACTGGTGCCTTCTCCACCTTTCTCAGAGACTACCCTGCCTCACTTATTGATGCTTGACAGGCTTCAGCTGAGCTGCCCTTGCTTGGCAGGTACAGCTGGGAAAGCTTCACCCTCTGCACAGCCACTGGTGATACTGCACTGCTTGGCACGTGACCCCATTGCCCAATTCCAGTCTGCAACCTGAAATTTGGGCATCAACCTTAGATGTCATTTGCACTGTTTTGGGGGCACACACATGTCTACCTTGATGCACTTGGGGCAAAATTTTCCAGAACACGGCACCACCTGCCACGCCTGATGTCCCTCAAAGGGACAACAGGCGTGGCAGGTGTAACATCTTACTCCCTGCATCTCTGCACCTTCAGCTTTCTGTCTCTGATGCCCCCCCTCGCAAACAACCCCTATGTATGCCTTACAACAGGACTGCAGTGCTAAGATTACAAACACAATCAGGAAAGCTGCACTACAGCTTCTTTCCCTTCCTTGCATACCTTGAGGGATGGAGCCAGTGTTCAAAGACGTTGTGGCTGTAGGTACAGGCATCGCCAAGGGGGCAAACTTTCTTCTGCAAGGGAAATTTGTGCATTCCATGAGAAGGATTGGCAACTAGCAGGAGAGCTGGCCAACCTTCATATTTGGGCGTCCTTTGACCGTCGGATTCGAAACGCAGGCTGCATTGCGAAGAGCCTAGGCACTCACCGCCTTAACAAGGGGACAGAGGACAGCTTTGTAATTTGACGTCCTGGGGTCCCGTCTCCTTGCAGTCTCGCCCACATGGGCACATGGACAGAGCGTCCACTTGTGGGCATAGGATCGGGTGCAAGGTGCCACCTCTGCAGGTCAGGAGAAGAAGCTTCGCCCCGTGAGCTTCGAGCTCTTGGAGCACTGGCAACACCTAGCTACACCTGCCTGCACTCACAGGCCTGAAATTTTGATGCACTTGGGGACCGCATACGAGCAGGCAAGCCCTGGCGGCAGTTTCAGCGCCAGCTATGTACTTACTGAAGATATACATCCAGAAGTGGTCGTCCAAGTTGAGGCTCTTCAGCTTGCGAATGCAGTCTGCAGGCATCAGGCGAGGGGGCGCATCAGCTTGAGCATGAGCAACGAGGCAGGTAACGACAGCACGCGCTGGAAGGAGGATTGCGGTGCATAACCAAGAGGACGTGCGAGGGTGTGCGGGATGGAAGCGCACTGCCTCACCCTATCGCCTTCCATTCGCACCCCATCGCCTTCACGAGACGTCACGCAGGTGCTAGAAAGCGAGTTGCACGCGCAACTGGACACTACAGCCGAGGCACGGCCGGGCGCCCTCAGGGACGAAACAGCGAGCGATGGCTGGCAGGGAGATGTAGTGGCATTTGCTGCTTGCGTGGCTGACGGCCTAGGCTCTTTCCCTCCAATCCACGCGCGCTCGCATACACTAAGGACGCGATTCTGAATTCCCTCGAAGGAACGAGCTTGCAAAGGCAAGACGACAGCGACCCAACTATCAAACACGTTGCTCTCCCTACCCCCCCCCTCCACGCGGTCTTGATCCTGAGAGACGCAACCCTCATCAACATAGGAGAAAACATTGACAAAACACAAGGCTCTGAGCCCCGGGTGCCCCGCAGAAGGCAACAAATGAGCGAGCTTGCCCCTGCCTCAAGAATCCCCCACAGTCCCCCTCCGCTCGCCCTCCTAAATGCAGCTCCCTCTCTTGCACGCATGGAAAATCGACGCGTCGCGTGGTGAGGGAGGATGGGCACCCTGAAGCCCAAGGTGCTGCGCCCCTTGCTCACCCGCAGGAAGCTGACGGAGTCTCTAGCGTAAAAGCCACCTGTTCAACGACAGCAATCAACCTCCGCTCACCTTGCTGGCTGGAGCTGCTCGGCCCCATCTGCGACAGCCGCTGCGTGAGCTCCTCAAGGAACAGAGACTCCTGCGCCTGCTGCTGGGCAACATACTGGTTCTTGCGCTCTGGCCCGCCAAACCCCACGCTCTCCATGCTGTCAGGGTATGGCTGCATGCCTACAGCTCACGGATAGGTTCTCTCTTTCTCACAGCATACCTTGTCCAACACTGAATTTGAAACAAATGACTGGCAGATCGGATTTGAAGACAAGGTTGTTGGTCAAACAACACCAGTCAACCTTTCAAAATTAAAAGATACAAAACAACAGCATGGATGGCTCAGCTTCACCTGCAGGCCTCGTTGTAGCCGCATGCGCCCAGATCATTTCAGACCTGCACAAGTGCTGTTGCAGCCCTGCCTCAGCACCCCCACCTTTAACGAACAGACAAGATCGAAGGCGGCGCAAAGCAACCGCATCTGGGGTGCTGGAGGGGCAACCGCAGACGTATCCTAGCCCGGGGACGCGCAGCCTGCAGCCAGATTCCAGTTGTGCCCCTGTGCTCCTCTTGCCGCCACCCAGCCAACCAGGAGCACAGCAGCAGCACTTGCCCTTAGGCAACCACAGCGGCGAACAGCACACTGTTGTTGTCAAGGACGTAACACAGGGCGCTATTTTGGCTGATCCTGCTCAGCCAAAACAGGGTCACTGCTATGAAGAGGCGGCCGCTGGGCATGCGCCTGTGTCAGTGATTGACATAATGGTGGCAGAGCTCCAGCAGAAACACGGATGCCAAGGCATGCAAAGCTGTCCAGGTGGGCGAGAGGTCAATTGGCTCCTTGGTCCAGGTAAACACATCTGCACCAACATCTGCCTAGACCACAAACACTCCTATGTGTATGCATGCAAAGGGTCGGCAGTTAAGCGATCTGCATCGTCATCTTGTCACGAACATTGTGTGCATGTGCTTTTACACAAACACTCATGTGCGCCAAGGCACACACGCGCACACATTAAGACTCACACACTCACACGCGAAACACACACACACACACACATGCACGCACACACACGCACACACGCGACACACACACACACACACACGCACAAGCTTGCATGCACAAGCTCACACATGGCACATGGTTGCCTGTGCCTGTACCATACCTAAACCTGCCTGCACTTGCACATCCCCCTCCGTACCCCAGGCAGCGCACACCCCCTGGGCCACAGGCGCCTGAGCTGGCCAGCCCACGAAGATGCCCTTGTGGCCGCTGGCGTGCGGGCGCTGCTGCAAGTCTGGTACCCGCGCTTCAGCCGCTGCAACAGCCACCAGGTGCTGGGGCCAGCGCACTTGCGGCGTGCCAGCACGGCGGCGTGGGCGTCCCTGCAGGCCCATGGCCAGGCGGCAGCCAAGACCAGTGCAAGGGAGGTGGTGGCCCTTGTGCGCCATGTCGTGGGCGACGCGCCCCCTTGCGCGGCTCCCCCTGATGGGCACGCGCTTGCCCCGGGTAGGCTGCTAGGGGCGGCGGGGCTGGCGTGGCTGGTGCAGCTGCGCTGGCGGGCCCCTGCGGGCCGGGCAAGCGCGCCTCCCGGGGCAGCGGGCGATTGCGCCGGGTGCGATATCGTCTTGACGGATGGGCTGGGCGTGTTCCTGGTGGTGGTGGTGGAGCACCTAGGGCTAATCAAGACGCCCAGAGGACGCAAGCGCGTAGAGGCGTTTGCACGGCAGGTGGGAGCGCGGGCGCACACAGGCAGGCCGCTTCGCTATGCCACCTGTGTGCTGCCGTCAGAGGCTGCGGGTGTCACCCGTGCATGTGGCATGCGCTGCGCCCGCCTTGCCGCGCGGCCTCAGAGCGTGTGCGCACAGCAGCATGTATGCGCTGGTTGGTGTGCGTGCGTGCTGACCTTGGCTGAGAGTGTGTTGGAGGCTTGCACCTGCGCAAGGCCTGCTGCCGCCTGTCGAACTGGGAAGCGACTGCAGTAGGGGCATGTTTGTGCTGGAAGGGGACCCCAGCGGTGGCAGCCCTGTGGGCGTGCGTCAGTCCCCGGGAAGAACCCTCTGCTCTTTGCAGGCCCGTGCAATCACAGGATACTTTTGCATGCTCAGGCTTCCACTGATGTGGTCCCCATGCGTGTGCGTTCCTACAGGGTATTGTTCCTAGATGCTTGCCCGTGCACGCATGCACGCATGCACGCACGCACACACACACACACACACACACATGCACATGCACATGCATGCACGCGCACACACGTGCACGCGCGCGCGCACACACACCCGCATACACACACGCATGCACGCACACACACGTGCAGGCGCGCACACACACACACGTGCACACTTGCTGGCCTCCTATAGTGACCTGCACACACAATGGGCCCGTGCCCTTGCCTCCCTATCTGCGGGCCTGTTGTGCAGGAAGACAGGCGGCGCTACGAGCGACGCCGTGCCATCCGCGCAGCCGTGGCTGCGGCTCAGGCTTTCCAGGCACAGCACCCTATTCGCGTGGTGCACGCGTTTGCCGGGGTGTGCCTGAGCCATGCCGAGGGCTTGGACATTGTGGCTGCTGCTGGAGGGGCTGAGGCCAAGGAGCAGCAGCTCAAGCTTGCGCGCGTGCTGATACCTGGCCTGTGCACAGGTGCGGCGGCCGGGCAGAGGCCTGGCGGGCAGGGGTGGCCGTTTAGGGTAGTGGGGGTGGGGGTGGTGAGGTGTGGGTCCTAGTGCTTGAGGAGCCTGCTCGCGTGGAGGTGTTGGCCGGCTTGCATCTCCTCCGGCCACTGCACTGCGCTGTTGAGAGTGAAGGCTGTGTGTGTGTATAGCGGTGTTGGGCTGGGGATGGGAGGTGCAGGTGGCCATGGACACAGGGGTGTGTGAGGCACAACCTGGCCTGATGGTGCCGATGTGAAGGGCGTACCACACACCAAAATATGGGCGCTCTGGGTCGGGGCCCTCTTGGCCACGCATTCACACTTGCGTGCATATGTACACACGCGCACGCACATGCACACACGCGGGTACACACACACCACTTGAAGACAGGCATGCAGCATGATTTGTGTGCCTCTGTCTGCAAATTCTGGAGTGGGCATGGTGAGTGCATTTCTGGTGGGGCTGGTTTGGTGGGTGGGTGCGCGCGCTGCCGTGATGAGGCCAGCACACGCCCAGGCACACACGCGCTGCGCAATGCCATCGCCCCTGCAGCTGCATCTGCGTCGTGCGCTGCCTCCCTTCTCCGCTCCCACCCAAGGCCTGCCCACCTCTCCGCTGCATCCCCCCTGCATCGCTGCGCAGGCCCCCTGCTGGGCACTGGCACAGGTCCAGCTTGCCCTGCACTTGCCCGGCCCGGGCTGCTGGGCATGCTGCTCCAAGAGGTGGGCTTGCAGGGGCAGGCATCCTTGCACGGTCGCCATGGCCGCCCAAGCAGCAGCAGCAGCAGTACCCACCCGCCTGCACGCAAAGCACCACGTGTGGCCAGGGGGGGCCACGGCGAGCAGGCCAGCGCGGCAGGAGCCATGGGCGGTGCGGACGTGAGCTGGCTGGGTATGGGGATGGTGACGGCGGGAGTGGCGTGCGGCCTGGGGGTAGCGGTGGGTCTGACCTTGGCGCACTGGTGCCGCCAGGCGAGTCCAGGGGGCGGCCACAGGCCCGGGCTCTCAGGGGGCTTGCTAGGCCGGGTGCCCCGCAGGTAGCGAGGGGGTCCCAGCCGTGGCGCCGTGCGGTGCCTAAGCGTCCCAGGGCGCAACGTGTGCTTGCGAACTCTGTGGGATGCCCAAGCGTTCCAGGGCGCAACGTGTGCTTGCGAACTCCGGGCGCCTGCGCTGCCTCGGGCTGTGAGCTCCCATCCCGGGCCTGTGAGCCTTTGAGCTCCAGGGAGGACCATTGCTTGGAGTGAAGATGTACCATGGTTGGTGCCGGCCTCATGCCCAAATGGAGCCTACACCAAGCTGAAGCATAATGATGTGAACGCTGGAGCAAAGCTGTGACCAGGGCACTGTATACTACTCAATCGGTGTCCAAAATTGCTAGTCCCTAGAGAGACAGCACGGAAGCGGCTTGGTGGCAGAGAAACCAAAGGAAGAGACAGCTTTCTTAGCTGTTTGTGCCTGCCACGCAAGGCAAGCTTGGCAAACTCGGCTTTGGAGGCCTACTTAGGGAGTACAAGGGAGGTGCATAGATAAACAAACAGTGGACAGCCAGCCAGGTTGTTAGCTTGATTGTTTTGTGGCCTGCCTAAGTATGTTATGAGGTATGGGAACAGATTTTTTGCATGCACCAAGTTTACAAGTTAGCAGTAACCGCCAGCCTGGTTGTTAGGCTGGTTGGTCTGTTGCTGGTCTTTAAATCTAAGACGGTCTGATTAGGCAAGGCATGCAAAATCTAAGTTAAGTTAGAATGGGTTTAGACCTTCAGCCAGATGGCCCAGGGTTGACTGCTGGGCTTGCTGGACACTGCCAGCCCAACAAAAAATATCCATAGTCTCAGAGAGAAAAAGGAATGATTTGTATGTCTGCTTCAAGAGAAACAATTTCACATCCTCAGCTCCAATGTTGTCAAAAAAAAGCGCCTGTGCCTCCAACGAAAGTCCTACCAGCAAAATCAGCGAATTGTTCTTCGAATCTCCTTCTCAAATAGCACACTTCAAAGCAAGGGCACAAAAAAAGGACATGCTTTTCGTCCTAAACATCATGCAAATCACATTTGTCATGGAGCCTATTGTGGATTGCCAACAATCGGTTTCAACTCTTAGGGTATGGGCTCTCAAACAAAAACGAGCAATGTTCCGAGCACGTGCCTACTTAGTTCCAGCTCCAGGTACCTAGACAACAAATGGGGAGGGCCCCGTACATTGCTTGCTTTGAGAGGCAAGGCCATCCATGCCATGGATGATCATGCAGTGCATGATAATTAGCCAGTTTTTGAGCGCGTGTCCTGGGATCTGCACCATCCAGCTCCCTCCATACTGCACGCAAGGCATGCAAAATCTAAGGGGGCTGTCAAACCAGATTAGTGGGGCACCAGATTTATCCTGCTGCCATCCCGCTAATTTGTCTGCAGCTGTCACACCAGATCAGTGCTGTGCCAGATTTATTCTGCATTGTGACCTTGGTTGAGTCGGTTGGTGGAGAACTCGATTCTGTCGTCAGTTCACCTATGTTTGTTTGTTACAAGACGCGAGCGGACACAGCAATGTCCTTAAGGCAGGCAAGGCAGAAGAGCTGAAAAACGCTAGGAAAAGGAGAACTGCCAGAAAAGCCAACTAGCTAAGATGACGCCCCC
>LFCJ01002473.1_pt1 | contig 13340 bp, 18 predicted proteins | sample 643141 | NCBI WGS metagenome assembly LFCJ01 (sample SAMN03766243, study PRJNA286221) | soda lake metagenome | biome: soda lake; feature: Kulunda steppe; material: water; isolation source: sample B1-Br-g2 brine of Lake Bitter-1 | place: Russia: Kulunda steppe | collected 2010-07 | reverse complement strand
GTCGAAGAAACGATTCAGCGATTCGCTCCGGAAGCGAACGATGCGCGCGACGATATCGATCCAAGTGATGAAATTGATGTGTTATTTGCTAGTGACGTTGCCGGCGAAGGGGTCAACTTACAGGATTCAAACCTTGTAATTAACTATGATCTCCACTGGAATCCCCTCCGTCTAATTCAGCGGATTGGTCGTGTTGACCGGCTTGGTAGCGGCCATGACCATATTTACGCTCTAAACTTCCTCCCTGAAACGGAACTCGAAGAAGAACTTGGTATTGTCGAACGTGTCGAATCCCGTGTTCAAGAAATTAGTAGCGTACTCGGTGAAGACGGGGAGATTCTGAGCCCGGAAGACAACGTGAACCGTTCGTACATGGAAGATATCTATGCCGAGGAGGATATCGAGAAGGTCGAAGATGACGTGAACGAAATCATCGGCAGCGATGACCTTATCGGACCTGCAAGTAGCCTTCAGGATCTCAAACAGGAGCATCCGGACCTTCTTGACTGGCTGGAAGAACGTGATGGGATTCGTAGTGCAATGGGGTGGGATCGGGAGTACGATGGCATCGTGATCGTTTACCGGCAGGGTGAGTACACCACGCCGTACCTTGTTACGTTCCCAACCGAAGGGGGTCAAAACCTTGCATCACAAGAGAAGGACACTATCGTGGAAACGATAACATGTCCTGTCGACGAACCCGTCGCAGCAGTTGACGCCGACATCTTTGATTCACGATACGAGAAGGCAGTCCAGGTCGCTCGAACGGAGTTTGGAGACGATATGGGGAGACGGCGGCAATTCCAGCGGGAAGCTGGTCAGGGCGCGAGTATCGACCGTGAGTACGTCATTGACGAGCTGGGGAAGATTGCATCTTCAGTTGAGAATCCAGATCAGCAGCGGACGCTTACGCAGTATCAGGACATCGTTGAAACAGTGTCCGCAGACCAAATTCTCGATGAGTTCGGCAACCTCCGCGAGCAAGGGGTGACTGGCGATGAGCTTGTGGATGCTATTATTGAGATCATGTCTCGATACAATCTCGAAGAACGGTACGAGGAGAGACAACAGTGGGCTGAAGAACAAGAAGAGCCCCCACACGTCGTCGCCGGCATGTATCTAAAAGGCACCAGCTGAAAGCGGTAGCAACGCGCTGAGGTTCAAATACGATAACGTACAATCTTTCGATGTGAGCCAGTTAGAACAACTCTCCACGACCGACTCTGGACACATCGTGAAGCGACACGCACTACAATGGTTAGACGAAATCGATGAGGCCACTGACGAGGAGATTCGAGATTCCGTAGTGTCGAAGCCAAATGATTTCTCGGGCAGCAAATACGCTACAGAGATCTCAGATATTCGGATTACAGGGTCGCCCGAGTTTGTTGAGGCAGTTGGTAGTCTGTTCAAACCACTATTGGAATTCGAGGGTGATGAGACGCGGCTGGAAATCAATCTTCAGCGAACAGAGAACCGTGATACTGGGGAACTGACCAATAATTACGCTCTGTATCTCTCTGTGGCAGAACGGGGATAGCTATGGAACGATTCACTGAGGGTGATAGGGTTCGGATCGATATCCCTGATGAGACTGATGTGGATTATCGGTATCACGGAGACCACGGGATAATTATTGAAACGATCTCGGATGCTGCTTCTGAGATTACTGATGACGAGAGAGATGGTCGTATCTACCGTGTGCAGTTAGAATCTGATCGAATTGTCGACGTACGTTGGCGTAGTCTCCGGCCACCTATCGACGACGAGTAACAATCCAATCATTCCGGTGTACTAGCGTCCATCTCGACTGCTCGGTAGAAATGCAAGCGACTACTTATGTACATCTCCTTTGAGTAATTGTACGGTTCTGCCAACGGAAGTGGCCGCGTGTTAGCGCACGCGACCGTGCTACCCCAGTCAAGGAGATAGCATGACACGAAACGAGTCCTACAGACAAATATCTCGCGGACCGACTCCCGGAGATGTCCCACTCAGCGACCTGCCAGTCATCGAATTATCAGAACAGCGGCTTACCGAGGCCAGAAAGATTGCCCGTCAGCGGAGTGAATCATATGCGGACATCGATGGCGGACGATTACACGGCGATCAAACAAGCCAGGATGCCCATCTTACTGGTGTCATAGGCGAGTTAGCGGTAGCAGAACTGTATGGCGGTTCTATTGATAGGGAAATCTACGAGGGGGGAGACGACGGATACGACCTCCTATTTGATGGCACCTCAATCGACGTCAAGACAACTCAAACAACGGCACTCACTCGACCGGATCTCATTGTGCCAACCGATCCTGCCCCTACAGCCGATTACTACTACCTCGTACACTGGCTCGAACAAGATTCTGCTCGGATTGTTGGTTATGCGTCTCAGGAATGCGTTCTCGACCGTGAATCGAGGTGCTTCCCAGGAGCCACACAGAACTACGTCATTCCTCCTACAGAGTTGGCCATAGCGTCGGAACATCAACCGCCACAACGAGTTGAACAACAGCTGTTCTTCGAGGGGGAACTCGCATGATTGACACGGCTCGACAGACAGATCTCGTAAAAGAAGAAATCACTGGAATTCTATTGGTTGCTTGTTCTGGCCTCCTCGCTTATCTCGGAACACGGTACGGAGCACGAGTTGTTTCCGAGCAACTCCGCGATCCGATTGCCGGGGGGAGTTTGTGGCCGTTACCTGGTATAGGCACAGCCCTGCTGACCGTTGTCGGAATGGCTACGATCCTGACGGTCATCCTCGGCGTCTTAGGAAATATTGCTACTTCGCAGCTATTCGGTCGACGAGAATACACCCTTGCCGGAATCGGCGGGTTAGTGGGAACAATAGGGGCGGTGCTTGTCGGAACGTTCGCTCGGCTCCCGTCGACGCAGACAGCTGAAACACTAACCGGTCTCACTGCTCTTGCTCTCGTCGCTGTTCCGCTTGGAGGGGTATTCTACTGGCTCTGGTCCCCAACCGGCGAGTTACGGCGTCGACACTCACGGACCAAACAACCTGCGCCTGAATCTGTGGAAGAAGGCCGTATTCAGTGGTCAACCGGTGTTGAACCGGGGACACCACCTACTCCGACCCCGTCAGGTCAATTGACACGTGAGAGTGCGAACAATCCTGACTCCACCCCTATGCCGGAGGAGCAACCAAAGGAATCCGCTGTCGATCTCGATAACCTCGAATACGATTGGAGAACAGAGACAGACGTCACGATGAGCGACATCGGGGGGATGGACGGATTGAAGACAGAACTCAATACGGACGTGATCCAGCCACTAACGACAGGAAGGGAGAAGGCGGAGGCCCTGGACATTCCGCTGCCGAATATTGTCTTTCACGGGCCACCAGGGACTGGAAAGACGTTTATGGCGAAGGCTCTCGCTACGGAACTCGGTCTCCCATTTGCTAAGCTGAGCGGAGCAGACGTTCAGAGCAAGTGGATTAACGAGAGTGCTCAGAAGATTAATACGCTCTTCGACGAGGCTAAGACCATCGCTGAAGCCGAAGGGGGAGCGGTTGTGTTTCTGGACGAGCTCGATGCGGTTCTGAAACAACGAAGTGGCGCTGGACAATCTCACGAGGAGGACAACAAGGTCGTTGCGGAGTTCCTCAACCACCTTCAGGAAACATCTGAGTATGATATTCTTTTTGTGGGGGCAACAAACCGGCTGGATGCGCTGGATGATGCTGGTATCAGGGCAGGTCGAATCGACAAGAAAATCCACGTCGGTAAACCGGATCAGGACGCAAGGAGGGAAATAATCCATTCTCAACTTTCTGACCGTCCCAACGATCTGACTGACACGCAGATCGCAGAAGTTGCGGAGCGAACGGATGGTTTTGTCCCAGCTGATCTGGAGACGTTAGTCGTGGATGCTGCCCGAGTAAGTGCCTTTGAACGAGGTGGTGAGATGATCCGTTGGGGTGATCTGAGTGATGCTTTGGACCAGCGTGGGATACGATGAGCTCTGACGCACCAAATCCTGATGAACCACCAAAGCAGTCACTTCTACAGCGATGGGAGTTCGTGAAATCGTTGAGTGAGGGTGACGAGATATTCGTCAACGACCGCGAACAGAGCTTGACGGTTCGTGACGCCTCACAACCGAAGAATTCGGGTACAACAACCCACACTACACTCGTAGGAAATGGGACTGAATACACGATGATTGCGACAGACTACCCTAGTATTCCGATGATCACTTGGCCGTCAGCTGCGCATACGCGGCCAGCTCAGGAGATTCGACCAGCCGGCACAACTATTCTCTCAACGAGTCGCACATCAGAGATTTTGACGCAAACACTCTCTTGGACTGAGTCCGTCGACAAGAAACAAGAGCAGCTTCCGGAGCAGTTGGATATCACGCGTTTGCTTGGGCCTTGTCCCATCTGCGACTCAATGGTTTCCTCGGACTCACAACGAGCTGTTTGTCGGAAATGTGGGGCATGGTGCTGGATCGAGCACTGGGGGAACTGACACACTGATTATGGTAAAGGCTGGTTGGGGAGCGTACGAGAAGAAGAGACCTGAAGCATACGTTGAGTGTGAGATTAGAGGATGAGTACCGCTCGGGGACGAGCACGAACAATTTGCGTGGTACCGCCCGTTGAATTTCGATAGACACTACTCGAACTTCGCTGTCCGAATCAAGGAAAACTTTAGTTTATCATATCAGTATGGAAACACCAATCTTTTATAAGTATCCGGGTGGTAATGTTTGGTATGGTTGAAGACAAGGAAACTGAAAAGATTCGAACTCACAACCACCCGATAGCTGACCAGCACGTCGAAGCATCCAACCAGCACGGAGTAACGATTGAAGACGTGCACGCGTTCCTTGAGGAAGTTGCTCAATTCACCTCTGAGGAGCACGTCAGGATGATCGCAGACGCGACCCCTTACGATGCACTCGCAGAGAACGAAGACAGCGTAGGAACGTACACAGACGCTACGTGGGAGGAAATTTTCGAAGGGATCGGACTCACATTCGAATCAGACGAATACGATGAAACATTCGTTGATCACGCCCAATCCGCAGTAACTGCATCGCACAAGAAACACGGGGTCGCTGAACTGAAAATGGAACACAACCAACCAACCTCAATGCTCGTTGCTTCCAAGGACGAGTAAGACAGGGACACCTGAATGAGGCGGAACGCAGGCTTGACCGCACAACGCTCTCCCATATGGATCAAAAAATAGCAGCTTATGTCCGGGTGAGTACAGCAGATCAGGACGCTGAGCGCCAGCGCGAATCAATCACCACCGCGTATAATGAAAGCACGAATATCACGTGGTTCGTAGATATCGAGAGTGGCGCTAAGATCAACCGTGAACAGTACCAGGAGCTTCGAGAGTCGATTGAAAAGTATGACGTAGTCGTTACCACTGAAATTGATCGGCTTGGTCGGTCGTTTTCTGAGCTTGCTAGTTTCGTGGAGGAACTTCGAGAGAAGGACATTGATCTTCACTGTACGAGCCAACCCATCTCGACCGTCGGTGAAGATGATTGGATGAGTGATTTCCTACTCAACCTGTTAATTGTCTTTGCCGACGCGGAGAGACGTATGATTCAGGACCGCGTACAGACCGGGATTGACAAGGCCATCAGAGACGGGAAGCGCATCGGACGACCCCCGCTCGGATACGACGTCGATGACGACGGATTCTTATTCCAAGATCCGGTGGAGTATGCGAAGGTACAAAACTTCATCAGAGAAGTGAAAAAAGGACGCCCGAAGTCGAGTACTGCCGAGTTCTTTGGTATTAAACAATCAGCTATTCAGTCGATCTTGAAGCGATCCGAGCAGAACTACGAAATTCCGTTCGACAACGACCAATGGAAGATCAAACGCGCGAAAGTCGAAGCGGGTGAGAAAGAGCTGAAACCGCTAGATTCAACGAGCGAAAGCGAGTAACTCGCACCGTCTGCTTCATATCGACCAGCGAAACCCAGCAACGACGTCGGCAGAGAAACTGACCTCCTCGAATACCGACTCGCTATGCTTAAAGACGCGATTGACCGGGCAAAACCGGATTAAGAACTTGGGAGTGGCATAGCGGGGATTAGAAAGCGTTGTATATGCGTGTAGATATGAGTTAAACGGCGTATTTGCGATATAGAGAGTTTATGGGCGGATTGGGCTCAAAACGAAACGTGGGTCAAAACACATAAGTAGTTTCGAAATAGATGTATGAGTATGGCGCGAGAAATACGGTTTGAGCTCGACGAGGAGCAGTTCGAGAGAATGAAAGAAATAAAAGCAGAGCAAGGTCGGACCTGGGCAGGCTTGTTCATAGCGGGCGTCAGAGAGTTAGAAGGCTCTGGCTCCAGCACCGAGCGGCTTGATGGTGTGAAGCATGATTGGGACGAGGATCAGCGCGTCTTCCCCGAACCTGGTAATGATCGAGTAGGATCGTTCAAAGCAGGTTGGACCAAAGCCGAGCAGGGAGAAGAGTTCGGTTCAAGGGCACTCGAAGGGTTGTCGTGGCATAACCTTGGATGGCGTTTGGGTATGATATTCGACGACACTCCCACCGAGCTGAAGGAGGAGATCTATCAGTGGTGCGTTGAACAGCAGAAACAGACACAGAAATAGCAAAATAAATTTAATGAGTGACAATACCACTGAGGCTATAGCATGACAGCCAATAGCAAAACAGACCTGACCGGTCTGACAGAAAATCAAAAAAGTGTCTTGAAAGTGCTTGCTGACGCAGATGGCGAGACTCTCACTGGCCCTGAGGTCCGTGAACGACTTCGAGAAGACTACGGTATTGATCTGACTATGCGCGGGATGAATGGTGTGATAAGGCGAAACTCAAACTACCCTCGTCATATGGTAGAAATAAAGCTCTTCAAGCCCAGTGAGGATGATGTTGACTTCCGACATGCCAAACACCGGCTTAAGTCGGCCTACATCGACACGGTTCTTGAGCAGTTACAATAATTCCGTACGGCAACGGTGTATCCCGTTATTCATTTGTGTCATCAAAGTCGGATAGCCCACGCTGAAGGCGAGCAAAGTCCCTAGAATAGAAAAGTAACCTTTCTGAGGGTCCCGTATGGAACCAGAGATCACTAACTCGGAGTTTCGGCATAGGCGATTATCCTATAGTTCGAGTGGTGGGTTTTTCATAACCAGTATGAGATGGGTTCTGTATGGCGAACCGAATCTGCGATAGTTGCGGAGAGTCTTTTCGGACACTTACCAAGTTACGTCTTCACGACTGTCCAGATGAAGGTGGATTAATTGATGATGCATTTCTCCCTGAACCACAGCCAGATGAACTACCGAACCGAGTTCTAGAAAAAGGTGAGTTTGAGGCACTACAGAACGACTCCCGAATCGAGAGCGTCACGAAGATGATGGACGTACCCCTTCCGGGAGATAGCGAAGCGATTTCGTTCATCGTGGAGATCGATGGTCGCGCATACGGACTACACTGTGACCACGATACTGCTGAGTGGGACATTGTCGCTGAAGGATCAAACTTAGACGAAGTGAGGAAACAGCATTCAGAGTGGCTGTCTAACGATATCGGTGAAGTTACTGGGGGATCACCTGATCCCGAAAGCCTAGACGGAGTCGAGGTTCCTGAAGAGATTACAGTCGATTGTAATATGTGCGATGGTTCTCACGTTTTGTCAGCGCAGCCAGATTCGTTTCCATCTTCCATGGGCTTCCTTGAGTACGAGGGGTTCTGCAAGGAGACTGGAAACCCAGTAATCGTCACCAAAAACCCAGATGAGTTTCTAGAACAGTAGTCCCTTCTTCTGGTTTGTCGTCTTCAAACAGTGGTAGAATCCGGGGTATACAAGTTCACACTTGTTCTATCTTCCCGAATACGACCTAAAACCAGCTATGTCAGACACACTCGATAGCATTCCCTATCCACTCACGCCACAACTCCTCGAACAGCTCACTTCGACAGACACATTCAGTGAAGCACACCCCGAAGTTGTTACTAATCGATACACTGCAGATGATGGAACTACTACTGTCGTTCCCGCTGCTCTCCTTGTTACTGACTCAAATGCCTACGCCATCGTAGAAACTGACGACCGAGATGGCTATCGTATCCTTGAACGCACCACTGCGGCTAAAGAGAATGATGCCTACAACGCTCTCACCGAGTGGTGTGATGACAACGGATACGTCTAAGCTTCGTTCTTTTTCGTGTTTACTTCATCGACATAGTCGTACAGTTCGCCTTCGGTGACGACGTCCGGTCCAAGCCCTTCCTTATCGGTTTCAATCACTGTCACTGCCGTATCGTTATACCCAATTACTACCCACCAGTCACTCTCCTCTACTTGGCAGGTCCACGCGGCATTTACAAACAAACCTTTGTCTGTTCTAACCTCCGCAGTCTTCAACTCCCATGAGTCTGGATCGAATTGCTTCAATTGTTCCAGAGGAGCTGAACGTTCTTCGGCCCTCTGTTGGACGTGATCAGGGTCAATACGGAGTTCGGTCGGCTCATCAAGTACTGTTCTTACTCTTTCAAAAAGAGACTCCGGCCCGGTTGATACGTGAAATCTTGCTGTCTCAAATTGGTGACCCATAGAGAAATTGAGTGTAGCCTTGCAACATAAACTATCGACTGATTAGTGGTGACTGGCAGTCTGACGTATCCGTATGAGAGTTAGTCGTACAATCGTCTCTTTGCCTCAGCAAGTGTCGTGTATCTTTGTTCTATTCTTGACCCGCATTTCGGGCATACCCGGTTGACTACCCTCTTCTTGCCTTCGCCGGGTTTGGGGTCATCTACTTCTGCGACTTCACCCTTCATTTCCGTTCCACAACTAGGGCAGTTCATAGGCTAACATGCTGACAGAGTGTAAAATAGACTCGGTCGCTACGGAATCAATCAAACCCCTGGACACTCAGCAACAGACATTAATCTTGTAAAGTGGTACGAGAAGTATGGGCATCCAGAGCGTCCGAGAAAAACATAATGCGCTCTTTGAGCAACTGTCTGTATCTGATAGTTCATCACTCGCACCGAGCCGGATCGCGGGCCAGTTCTACTGTGAAAAGAAAGTTGACCTCACCCTAGAACACGGTGATATCAAAACTCCAGCAAAGACACGAGGCAGTGAGACTCACGAGAAAGCGGCTGAAGATTCAGAACAGGTTTCTGACGAGGAGTTTTGGAGCACGTTGAAGACTGGCGAGCGTCAAGTAATCGTTGAGAGTCCGTTTGTTGGCGAGGCAGCGGACTTCCTTCTCGGTGGTATCCCCGATGCTATCCTTTTTGAGAACCAAAAGCCACAGTTGATTTTCGAGCGAAAGACGACTTCACGCCCCGGAAATCTGTACAAGAACCAGCGCATCCAAGCGTGGATCTACGGATTCATCCTCGACAGCCTAGGGTTTGAGACAAACCAACTAAAAATCGCCATCCTCAGTCACGAGCAATCCCTTACACCGGAGATGGGAAAGAAACTCCAGCAGTCGGTTATAACTGATTACGGCAGATGGGACCTCGGAGACCACGAATTGACTGAGTCACCGAGAGCTGTCCTTCACCTCTCCGAGTTTTCGAAGGTGGAGTATTTGGAAGACCTCAATTGGGCCCTCGGATACTGGCGAAAAGAACGCGACCCGATACCGACAAAGAAGGCTGGAAAATGCCGTCCGTGTGAATATAATGACGTCTGCCCGGATTCGCGGGCTTGAAGATCCTTACTAAACCTATGGTGGTTCATCAGAATCACAACCGGGATAACTTGGTGACCTGATTGCCCAGTATGGCAATAGTCTCCAGCCTTCCGTCTCGTCCACTGACTGACGATGAACTCTATGCTTTACACACTAGTGGAAAGTTTGTCTCCGTAGTCCCGATCAACGCTGTTACGGACCCAGACAAAGACCGACAAAGATCGTTAGTTGTAGGTGCAATCTTTGTCACTCATAGCACCATCGTTTCGCTCGAATACATCCCGAACAAGCGTAGTTGGTCGAAGGTATTCCAAGACAAGAACGGGCCAGAGTCCGAAAAAAATGCGGAGGGCGTCGTAGACCCGATCTTCAACGAGGCCGAGACTGCGCTTGAAGAAGCAGCTTTCGATATGGAAGCTAGCGGCGATGTGAGCGAGATAGTTGAGCGGCAAGTGGACCCGGATGGAGAGGCAGCTATCCGAGACGCAGCAGAATTCGGAGAACTTCTACAGCAACACTACGACGACGCCACCTGACCTTGGACAACCTGTCTTAAGTGATATCGCTGACGTATAGGCTTCTTGTATTTTGGAGAAGTGGTAACAGTGAATTCAATTGACGAACGTAAGGGCGTTCTCGTCGCTATTCAAGAACGATTGCAACACCTCCTCACTACTAGGTAGGTCCTACAGTGTGCTGAGTATCACTTTCATTCTGCGGAGTAGTTATTTACAGATCCCCAGTATAAAAGGCAGATAATGGGTAACCCACGTTCTAATGGTTCGTATTCATACGATGGCCGGTTAGTGTTTAATGGGTTGTACTCGACCGAGATTCTTGATCCGGATTTTGACTTAGATACGACTGTTGAAGAGGGGCTCAAGGATTTTGCTCGTGGCACAAACGAAGAACCCGGGAGTGGGTACCATATGATGGATTTCGCTGAAAGGATCTCTGAATCTCCGGATATCAGCCGACAAATCAAAACGGAGACAGAGAATATCTACGGGATTCGATATCGGTACGAAGAGTGGAACGAACGCGAAGTCGAATCCGACAATGGGGACGGGACTGAATATCGAAACGTTCGAACGACGGACAGCGTGGACGTCTACTGGGACTCTCCGAACTACCTGTTCATTAAAGGGAACAAGACGGAAGCACGGCAGGCAGGAAATCTCATTGAATCGAAGCTCGGGGAATACATTAGAACGCGAGAAATCGGTTTCGCTTCAGATTTCCTGTTGTGGATTCTCTCACAGTACAAGAATGGCGAACAACTCGGTGAAGAACTCTCGGCAAAACTCCTCAGTAACGCCCGGATTGAGGGGGAAGAAGATCGGTTCGGTCGAAGCAACCGTGTGGACGACTCAACGGACATTGCTAAAGCCACAACGATTCTAATGGGAATTCTCCGCGGTAAGGAGATGGCGTTTATCGAAGGCATCTTCGGGATGCACGGAAAATTCGTCGCTGCCCGGATCGAAACCGGCGGTCGTATTCATATCAAGGCAGAACAGGATATTGAAGGGTCGAGTCACCTAGAACGTATGGCCTTGTCTGTCTGCTTCTTGAAGGAACTACTCGCCGTGTACGATCACTGGCAGTCTCTTCCTTCGGAAGATAAGTATCCACCAGTGGAATTTTTCAAAAACCTGTACAAAGAGTGTGAAAGACAAGGTGCAGAAGTCACGTTCCCCGTCGATGACGTTATCAAGCGGTATCGGGAGAAGGGAAACCGGGAAGAGTACCAACAGCGGCAAGCTGGGATCGCTGAGTTTCAATGACACCACGAAAGTTCCAGAGCCGTAGTACTCGTAATGGTGCGTCTCGTACAGTTAATTGGATGAGGTAATATATGGGATCGAGTAGTCTTCGCCGGACACGCATTCCGGGAAACGGGCAGCGATTCCGTGAACTGTCCGACCTCTCGACCAACGGGTTCAGCCTTTCTGACGTAGACGAGCGGACGGTCGGTGGTCTCTGCGACGGATATCCGTTCGACGGGCAGTCGGCGTACCGCGGTCTCATTGAATACTCCGAGGATGCTATGTGGGGCGGGGGGCGGGAGATCGAACTTGAGTTCGAATTTCGAGACCAGTCTAACCTGTTTATATTAGATGCAGAAGTTGACTTGCCATCGGTGGAATCGGTTATACAGAGGCTCAACTCTCTATCTTCGGATGATGTGAAAATCTACCGTTCCTTAACCGTTCACAGGGAACGCCTCTGGGATTTCCTGAACAACGCCGATAAAATTATTGACCTTACCCTAATCGGAGATCAAGGAACCGAGATATCGTTCGAAGAGCTGGATTCAGAACTTCACGAACCGGAGTTTGAGATTGAGCAGTATCCTATCGAGTCGGCAACTGTTGTGTTCTCCTACGAGGGTGAACAGATCCTCACTCGGTACACCGATGGGGCGTTATCCGTCCACAGCGATGTCTCAGAGGCTACTGAGTATCTCGTACAACTCTTTGAGCGTGACGTGATTGTGGATTCTGGAGACTAACTCTTCTGACTATGGCAGGTGAGCTTCTCAGTATCGCCCATCTACGTGCTGAATTCCGCCCGTTTCTATCAGAGTACAAATCGTCGATACTTGCGTGGGGGAGCGGATTACTCGGAACAATTCTATGGATTACATCATCTGTTTTAAGTTCTACACCGGTCGCGGTCTCCGCAGCTGGGATGTACATCGTCCCTGCCGTCGGGTACTACGTAGCGTATCGTCCGTTCGGAATTCAAATTGATTTGACTCCCATTACCACTGTCGACGGGGAGAAAGAACCAGATAAAGTCGCTGAAAGCCGGGATGAAGCGATTCTCCGAGAAGGTGAATGCGAGCTTCGGGGCGGAGTCACGATCTCCGAACGCCTGAATTCCTTCATTATTCAATTCAGCGTACCCGATGACATCCGTATTGAATTACGAGACATTCCGTGCTCGGAACATGACTACGATGCCGAGAAGAATATACTCCGGGCAGATGACGTATCCGTGTACCGGTTCTCGATTGTCCTGTTAGTATACTTTGAGGAGTACGTAGACGGACAGACGTACGAGTATCCACTCAAAATCCGGGACGGCGAAGATGGAAAATCAATTCAGTCGATAGACTTGGTAACGAGGTAGGACATACGACAGAATAGCGATACCCTCACGTTTCGAGTTTGTCGAGTCTGTTGCTTGCCCAGTCCGAGTCAAGCGAAGAGTTCCGTACCCGTCCGTCTCGGGTTGGCAAGACTATCGAGTTGAGAACTCCCCAGCCCATCCTGAGCGAATCGAAGGAATAGGCGGACTACGCCCAGTTAATTGTACATCGTGTTGGAATTTCGCGGATCGGCTTGACCAGAGCTACTCCGTGGTCATGAGGACGTTGCGGTACTCACGGAGTACGGGATCGTCAAATTCCAACGAGACGGTCAGTCGAAGCAGCCGTTCGTCCCGTACGAGACGATTGCGTTTGACATCACTATCTGTACGCCCTAACCGGTGGCGACACGAAAGCCTCCGCTTGATGTCCATGTTGCTCGACCGATCTCGTCTTGTGTTCATAAATTAAATACAGCCAACTACTCATGCGCCAGATGTTTGGCAGGGAGTGAGAAACTCTCTGGAACGTCACGGCGCCTTCCGTCGGCTTTTATTTTCG